>Ga0182024_10000366_pt1 | contig 115680 bp, 110 predicted proteins | sample P32metaG_FD_120480 | JGI IMG/M metagenome (GOLD analysis project Ga0182024, IMG submission 120480) | Permafrost microbial communities from Stordalen Mire, Sweden - P3-2 metaG (Illumina Assembly) | ecosystem: Environmental > Terrestrial > Soil > Wetlands > Permafrost | place: Sweden: Stordalen... | reverse complement strand
ATTTTCGTTCTGCCTCCACCCATGTTGCTGCCGCGAACTGTCTCTGCTATCCCCGGTCCTTTGCGTCGCCTACGGTATTGCCAGCGCGCGAGCCACCATTTGTCCAGTCCATGTGGAGACCTGGTAGTCGGGGGCCGGGCTTGCTCCGCCCGGCGTAAACCCCGGCTCACTCTCCTAGCCGCGCTCCAACTTAGCGTCGGGCTCCGCTCATCGCTACCCTACCGGGTGCGTTTCCGTTCATAAAGTCCAACCCCCATCGATGACATGAATTTGACCGGTAGTAAACCCAGCCTCGTCGGAAGCCAAATACACCGCCAGCGCCGCAATCTCCTCCGGTTTGCCAAGCCGCCCCATGGGCTGACGAGCCACGAATTCTTTGCGAGCTTTCTCGACATCTCCCAACGCCGCGATGCGTTGCTCGAGCGAAGGCGATTCGACGGTCCCCGGACAAATCGCGTTGACGCGGATGCCTTGGCGAATCACGTCCGCCGCCAGTGCCTTGGTAAGGCCGATTACCGCCGCCTTGGTAGTGCCGTAGACGAATCGGTTGGGCGCACCTTTAATGCTGGAAGCGCCGCTGGACATGTTGATGATGCTGCCCTTGTTGGCAGCCAGCATCGCCGGTAGAAAAGCCCTGCAGGTCCGATACATCGACTTCACGTTCAGGTCGAACGAGAAGTCCCAGTCGTCTTCGCTACAATCAAAAATAGTGCCTTGGTGAACGAAGCCGGCACAGTTGAAGAGGATGTCGATAGCGCCCAGTTCGTTGGCTAGCGCCGTCACGGCCTGGGTGTCGCGGACGTCTAGTTTTTTGGTTTGGATGTTCGGGAGTTCTGTGGCTAGTTTTTGCAGTTTGGATTGGTTGAGGTCGGTGGCGTAGACAGCTGCGCCTTCATTCGCAAAGGCGCGCGCGGTGGCGGCGCCGATGCCCTGCCCGGCTGCGGTCAGTAACGCTTTCTTTCCTTGTAATCTACCGCTCACTCACAACCTCCAGTTAGCTGCGGGCAAATTTGCGCCTCTATGCCTTCGGATTCACGGGATGCGATTACTGAAACGTAATTTTAAAACAGTACGCGTATTTGCCGGGTGGTGCCGCGGGGACGCGGATATGTAAGCCGTCGGGTTGCGATTCAAACGTCATAGGTTCGGGTGATCCCAGCAGCGAGACTGCGGAAATCTTTTTACCGTCAAGCTGCGCAGGTGCGAGCGAGTGGATTACGGTTTCACCGCTCGAAGGCCACGCGAGCTCAAACCCATAGAGAGTGCCATTTTTTGTTGTGAAGCGAAAATCGTGCTCGGTGAAGGGTTGCGAGTCGGTGTCGTGGAAGGAGCCTTCGATTACGTTTGTGGGGCCTTCCCCAAACATTTTCCATGATCGGGTGCCGTAGATTCCTTCTCCGTTGGTTTTCAGCCAAGCGCCTACCTCACGGAGAACGCTTTGCACTTCGTCGGGTATGGTGCCGTCGGATCGCGGGCCGATGTTCACCAGCAGGTTCCCATTCTTGCTAACAATGTCGATCAGCTGATGAATCACAATTTGCGGAGATTTAAAACTGTCGTGCTCGATGTAGCCCCAGGATTTGTTGCTGATGGAGGTGTCGGTCTGCCAGTACAGCGGGCGGATGTTGTTTAATTGGCCGCGTTCCAGGTCCAGGACTGCGGAATGAGGTTCCATAGCGTCCAGCTTGTAGTTTATAACCGGCACGGATTTGTGAGCGGCGGCTTGGTTGTAATAGAAGGCGGCGAATTCTGCCAGGTGGCGGCGGACGCGAGGTTGGCCGATCCACCAGTCGAAGTAGAAGAGGTCGGGGTGGTATTTTTTTACGATTTCGGCGTCGCGGGCCAACCAGTCGTCCAAGTAGGCGTCGCTAACATAAGTCCAGTCAGTCAGCAGTGTTTGCTTGCTCTCGAGCCAGGCATGCGCCGGCCCGTAGAAGGCGGCGTATCGCGGGTCGTTTACGTCGGAGTCGATTTTGCGGCCGCCGTCGAGAAAAAAGTTGTGTTCAACGCGGTGCGAGGAGGCGCCCAGGTAGAGTCCTTCGGCGCGGACGGCTTTCGCCAGATCGCCCCAGAGGTCGCGACGCGGTCCCATTTTTGCGGCGGTCCAGTCCGAGAGCCCGCTGTCGTACATGGTAAACCCGTCGTGATGTTCAAAGACTGGAACAACGTACTTGGCGCCGGCTTGTTTGAACAGGCGAGCCCACGCGGCGGGATCGTAATGTTCAGCGCGGAACATTGGGATGAAATCTTTGTAGCCGAATGTCGTTTGCGGTCCGAAAGTGGCCAAGTGGTGTTTGTATTCGTCGGTGTCCGGCCTGTACATGTTGCGGGGATACCACTCGCTGCCGAAGGCGGGGACGGAATAGACGCCCCAGTGCAGAAATATGCCGAACTTCGCGTCTTTGTACCAGTCGGGAACCTGGTACTTTTGCAGTAATTGCCAATCAGCGCGATACGGGCCGTCATCGTCTTGGTTGCGGACTTCGCTGAGCAGCGCTCTCCGCTGAGAATCGTACTTCGCGCTGGCGTGCTGCCAAGTCTTGTCGATCACCTCGGCGTCTTCGGAGCTGGTGGGCTTCGTGTCTTGTGCAGCCAGATTTAACGCGCAAACAATTCCAGCGAAGATCACGACAGATGTAAGCCATTGAAGGTGGAAGCGTCGGTGAATCGTTGCGCGCATGAATTTTCCTTGGTGGACCATTCAACATTTATCCCGGAAGAGAAGTTGCGCTGCGTCGTTGCGATCCCCAAAACGAATAGAACGCGATGATCACATACGCCAGGAGCGGGACGGAATAAGAAAGTGCAAGGCTGTGGGTTCGCTCGGAGATAAAGCCCATGGCTGGGGTTAGAACGGCGCCGCCGACAATGGCCATGACCAAGAGTGAGCCGCCAAGTTTTGTGTTCGGGCCGAGACCTTTGAGTCCGAGCGCAAAGATGGTTGGGAACATTACCGACATGAAAAAACTGGTCAGAAATACGCACCAGATCCCGGCCCAGCCGGGCTTCAGTACCGCGACTGCGACCAGGAGAATGTTGGCGATGCAATAGGCGCCCATTAGTTTGCCGGGATTGACGTAGCGCATGAGCCACGCGGAGGCGAAACGTCCTACGCCGAATGCGGCTAACGTCCCGGTCAGGAAGTAGCCGGCGATTTTCTCGGATTGGTGCGCGTATTCCTGAACGTAGGAGATGAAATAACTCCAGGTGCCGACCTGGGCACCTACATAAACGAATTGCGCGAATACTGCGAATAGGAAATGCGGGTTGCGGAAGAGGTCGCTAAGGCGACCATGATCAGCGGATTCATTTTCGTGTTCGCTTTGGATCGCTGGGAAATTTGTGCGCAGGAGCAGTAGCGCCCAGATCAGCGCTACTGCTCCGATAACTAGATAAGGCTTCACCACACGGAGGGTTTCAAAGCGGAGGTAGGCTTGGTAGGTGTGGCTTGCCTGCTTAACGGCGATTTGCTGCGGGGTCAGTTCGACGCCGGAGAAGATGAAGATGGTGCCGATCAATGCACCAGTGATAGCGCCGATGGGATTGAAGGCTTGCGCGAAATTCAAGCGGCGTTCGGAACTATTGGGATCGCCGAGCTGGGCGATGAAGGGATTCGAGGCAGTCTCGAGGAACGAAAGGCCGCTGGCGATTACGAACAACGCGAGCAGAAAGAACGCATAGCTGCCCGCCAGGGCGGCCGGCCAAAACAGAAATGCGCCCGCTCCAAAGAGGACCAAACCCGTGACGAAACCAGATTTGTACCCTACGCGCCGCATCAGGAATGCGGCGGGCATGGCCAACAGAAAGTAGCCCACGTAGAAAGCGGACTGCACTAGGCTCGCTTGAAGGCGCGTGATGGCGAAGGACTTCATGAAATGGCGGATCAGGACGTCGTTGAGATTGTTGGGAATGCCCCAGAGGAAAAACAGGACAGTGACCAGGATGAAAGGGATTAGGTGCCCCGACGGGAACAGGCGCGGCGTTGATGGATGAGGCGATGTTGGCGGCGGGGAGTTTTCGGCTTTGGTCATTTGGCCGGTTCTATTGTTTCGGTAAATCTTGCCGAGATGGAGCGCAGCAATGCTGCGCCCCTACAAAGGTGATCGATATTCACGGCTACGCGTGCGCACGCTATCACGTTTTCGTAGGCCGGGTCGAATTTGCGATTTCGGGGTCATGCAAACAAGGATTTTTTTGCCACCGAGAACACCGCGTACGCAGAGACGGAATGGGAGGGTAAAAAAAGCAGGAATCTTGGCGATCAGGGTTTGGCCAGGGGCTTTGCTGCTGCGGCTGCAAAGTGGATCGGAGTTGCGACCGTGATTCCCTTGCTTTCTTGAATGGTGAGGGACTGATTGGGCTTGATGTCGGCGATGGAATCTTTGCGGCCGCTGGGCCACTGGATTTGCAGGCGGATAGTTTTTATCGCGCCCGGCTTGCCCAGGCCAAAAGTTAGCGGTAGCTCGCTCTGCGACAAATAACTTGAACCGTCTTTGACCATGCGCATGAGGTTCACGCCGCTGTTTGTGGTGGCGGTGACTTTTGCGCCAATGGCGTCACGATTCGATTTTGTGCCGATTAGTCTTACGCGCAGTAGGTCATTTTGATTGGCGTTTTCATTGCGGAGCAGGCGGGCGGGCCCATTGTTGGCGGTAACTACCAGATCCAGGTCGCCGTCATTGTCGAAATCTGCGAAGGCTATGCCGCGGCCTACGACGGGCTTTTGGATTGCCCGGCCAAGCTTCGTCGAGACGTCGTCGAATTTTCTGTTGCCCAGGTTGCGGTAGATGCCGACGGGTTGCGCATATTTCACCGTAGGTTGGACTACGGCGATGTCGTCGGAAACGTGGCCGTTCGCCGCGACGATATCGAGCAGGCCGTCCAAATCATAGTCCATGAAGAAACATCCGAAGGTTAGCGACTGCGTTGTCATCTGGCCTATGTTGGATTTCAGGGACTCGTCGGTGAAAAGGCCGGAGCCGTCGTTGCGATACAAGGATGTGCTTTCGTTGGTGAAATTGCCGATCACCAGGCTGGGGAATCCCGAGTTGTCGAAGTCGGCGGCGTCAACGCCCATGCCTGCACGGACTCTGCCGGATTCACTGAAGGCTACGCCGACTGTTACGGCTTGGTCGGTAAAAGTGCCGTCGTGATTGTTGTGGTAAAGCTTGTTGGGCTCGGTGTCGTTGGAGACGAATAGATCCATCCAGCCATCGTTGTCGTAATCAAGTAAAGCTACGCCCAGGGCTTTGCTGGTGGGATCGGCCAGGCCGGCTTTCTTAGTCACGTCTTCGAAAATTCCATTTCCCTTGTTGTGGTAGAGGCGGGAGGTTTCGCCCTTGTAGGTTTGCGGGGTGCAGTAGGATTTGTTTTTGTTGTCGAGCGAGCAGTATTGGTCTTTGGCGATAGACCATTCGATGTAGTGGGTGACGAAGAGGTCGAGCTTGCCGTCGTTGTCGTAATCGAACCACACCGCGCTGGCGGAAAAGCCGGGACTGGCGACTCCGGCTTGGGCGGTAACGTCGGCGAACTTCCCGTTGCCTAGATTGTGAAAGAGGTGGTTTGAGCCCACGGTGGTGAGATAAAGATCCTCGAAGCCGTCGTTGTCGTAGTCGCCGACCGTGCAGCCCAGGCCGTAGGTTTCGATTGCCAAGCCAGCTTGTCGCGTTACGTCGGTGAAGGTGCCGTCGTGATTGTTGTGATACAGGGCCGGAAGGGATTTACCGGTTTTGTGTTCTGGCCAGTCCATCGAATTGACGAAGAAGATGTCTTGCCAGCCGTCGTTGTCGTAGTCGAGGAAGCAGACGCCGCTGCCCATGGTTTCGGGGAGATATTTTTTGCCGAAGGCGCCGGTGTTGTGTTTGAAGTGGATGCCGGCTTGGGATGTCACGTCGACGAACTCGATCGGGCCGGTGGCCCTTTTGGGTTGCGCAGGCGCTTGAGGAGAGTTGAGCGACGAGTTTCCGATTACAAACGAAGGTGCTTCCGCGACCGGCGGAACCGTGGCCTCGGTCGCAACCGGTTTGGAGTCGTCCGCGAACTTGAATTGACAGCCGGTCGCGAGTAGGGAGACGGCGAGCGCGAAGGCCCAGACAAGAGTGTCTGTGCTACTGGGACATGCCCTCATGTCGTTGCGCGCACGGGAACGGATTTCCGCGAATCAAACCACATTTCGATGAGCAGTGCGGTTGGGCCGACCAGGAATAAGGCATAGAACGGCGCGTAGACTAACTGCTCCAGACGCAGAATCATTTCCACCAGAGCGACGAGCGCTACCACGAGGCACTGCCAAAACTTCGTACGCACCGTTGTTTTCGGGTCGGTGATCATGAAAAAAATGAAGAGCTGGTACATCGGGCCGGTCAGCGGGGCGATTTCGGATTGCCACGGGCTGCCCGTGATATAGCTGCGCAGAAATGCAAAAGCGATGAAACACGTAACATACGTGGCGGTGATGTGGAAACGGCGGACGCGCCAGACGATTACTGCGCCGAGGCACCAAATGACGATCATGGGGAGCAGGTAGTTGCCCCATTGGATGCTCAAGGTAGCTACGGTTTCCGGCGCGAGAAAGAGAAGGACGGAGATGCCGAAGTTTGATGGATTCCAGATGTGCCGGCCTTTGAAGCGCAGCACGTATTTGGACATGATCGAGATTACGCTGCAAATTACGTAGGGCCAGAAGGCCGGCGAGCGGACCAGAATTCCTACGCTGATGCCAGTGATGTAGGCGCTGGCGATATTGGGCCACCTGCCGGTAAAAATGCGGCCAAGCACCAACTCGGTAATGAGGCTGGCGATGATAGCGAGGCCCGTTTTCTTGTAGCTTTCGAGAATGCCGAATGACAAATGACCAGCAAGCAAGATACAGGTGATGAAAGCCGGAGCGAGATAACGATTCTCTGGACTGAAGAAACGCTTCCAGGAAGCCTGTTGATTGGGGGAAGCGGCTCGCGAGACGGCTGAGGGTTGGGTCATGCCGGTTCCTTGATGGAATGCAATTGATCGGGCACGGGCTTATCGATGGTTTGGATCTTACCGGAAGGCCAGCGGATGACCGCTTTATCTACCTGCGGATATTTGCCCAGGCCGAAATGCAGGCGGCGCTGATTTTGTGCGGCGAAACCGGCGCCACCGGAAACCTCCTGGACTTGATGTTGGCCGTTCCAGAACAGCGTTACTTCGGCGCCGATGGCGCTACGGTTGCTGGCGGTTCCTTCCAATTCAAACTCGATCCACTGGTTTTCTGGCGTGACGGTATTTTTGTAGATTAGCAGCGGACCTCGCTCGTTGGCGACTAGCACGTCGAGAACACCGCGATTCCACAAGTCCGCCATTGCCACCGAACGGCCGTCGTACGTATCTGTGACGCCGACGGCTTGCGCTACGTCGACGAATTTTCCGCTGCCGTCGTTCAGCCAGACGTGTTTGGTTTGGTAGCCTGACAAGCTGCGCCCTTCCATGGCCGGCCAATTCTTGGCGTCGTTGATGATGGCGCTGTGGCCGCCCGCAATTTTAGAAAAATCGTACCAGTAGCTTTTATCGTGGTCGAGCGAGACGTAGCCGTTGGTGAGATACAAATCCAGCGTACCGTCGTTGTTCAGGTCGCCGAACTGAGCGCCGAAACTCCAGCCGCCGATTTCCACGCCGAAATCGCGCGCCAGATTTTCAAATTGCAACTTGTCGCCGGCCGAGCTTTCCTTGGGCACCCAAAGATTATTTCCTTGGATGAGTACGCCTTCTTCGGAAATGTTGGAAACGTAGACGGCGTAGCGGCCTTGGTTGAGGATGTCGCCGAAGCTGGCGTTCATGCCGCTTTTAGGAGCGAAGCCGACTCCGGTCTGTTCGCCGACTTCGTGGAAGCGCTTGCCGTCGTTGAAATAAAGTTCGGATACGCCGTAGTCGTTGGCGACGAAGAGATCGGGGTGGCCAGTGCCGCGCAGATCTGCGGCGGCAGACGCCAGAGCCCAGCGGCGGCTGTTGATGCCAACTTGAGCGCTGACTTCTTCGAACTTTCCGTTTCCAAGATTGTGGAAGAGATATTTGCGGCCGCCGTTTTTGGCGTATTCGAAACTGTCCGGCATCATCTTCGTGGATGCGAGGTGCCAGAGATCGACGTCTTCCGAGTAATAGCCGCCGATGAAGAAGTCGAGCAGGCCGTCGCCGTCATAATCGAACCAGAGAGCGGTGTTGGCATTGATCCAGGGCGGAAGGCCGACTTGATCGGTGACCCGCGTGAAGCCGTGGCCTGCGTCGTTGTGAAATAGTTCAGGTTTGCCCCACTTAACCAACAACAGATCTTCGTAACCGTCGTTGTCGTAGTCTCCCCAGACCGCACCCATGGAAACCCCGAAACCGGGGCGATTCACATCGGCGACGCCCATTTCTTCAGCGACATCCTTGAATGTGCCATCGTGCAGATTGTGGTAGAGAGCGTTCTTGGACCCTTCCTTGCTGTTGGTTACGTAGATGTCCGGCCATCCGTCGCGATCGAAATCGACGATGGAGACCGAGGCGCCCATGGACGCGACTTGCGGCATGATGTGATTCAATCGCGGGTCGAGCGTGGGCGCTTGATGATCGAAATTGACTCCGGCCGCGTGCGAGACTTCCTGCAAATAAAAACCATGGCGGGCCACCGCGGTTTGCAAATCGAGCTTGGTCTTCGCTACGTTATTCCGCGCTTCGTATCGCTTGATGAAAAGCGGAGAGACCACCAAGCCCGCAAATATGATGGCCAGAATGATTCTTGCGGTTCTTTGCATCAGTCCGGTGGAGCACTCCTCAGGGAATTCTGGAATACATATGGCGTGATATAGCGCGTGTGGAAGTTCTGCCAGTCTTCCGGATGGTGGCGATAAACGTATTCATCTTCGAGGCGGCCGGGGCGGTCTACGTATTCATCCTTGGCGTGGTACGGCAATGGCAATACGGTCTTGGAAAATGTGGAATTGAAATCGCCATCCTTGATCCAGCCGTCGCCCACCACGATGAAATCTCTCAGCCAACCAGCGGGTGGGGCTGGTTGGTCGGCGAAACGCAGCGACATCTCATCACCGGAATTGACGATGACATAGCGATCGTCCACCTGCTTGAGGAGTTCGCGAACATCGCCGTAGCGCGTGTAGTAGCCGATCAAATCGCGCCAGCGCTGCTTGCTGCCGAGTATCTGGTAATAGTTGGGCACTTCCGGGGCGCCCGCGTCGGGCCGATCGATTACCGAGTAGCCGCGATAGTGCAAGTCGGCAACTTGGGCGTCGAGTGTTTGCGTTTTCACATCGGTGCCGGGTAGACCCTGCGCCCACTCGATGCAGTCCCAATAAATTTCAAGATTGGTGCGTATACGCACACGGCGGGGAGTTCCGGGTCGGAAAATATTCGTCAGGTTAAAGAGGACCGTTTTCTTGCGGCCCGCTGGAAAACCCAGATTCGACTGGGCGGTGATCCATCCGCCGCGGCCATCTGGAACTTCGACGCTCATGCCTTGCGCGTGCCAGCGATGGCCTTGCGTGACGGCAACGTTGATCGAGGATTCGGTGTCGTGGATGGAGCCTTGGGCGATCAGGTACAGGGGGCCGCTCTTGGGAGCGTCGTCGCCTAGATCAACTTCAAGATAATGGTCACGGGTGATGCCTTGATACTGGCCGCGCCCGAAGGAGTCTAGCGCTTTGCCATCCAGCTTGTTGACCAGGTCGGTCACGTCTTTGCCGTTGTCATCGATTGCGCGCGCGATGGACTGCGGTGTGGCGACCGTGGTGAACCCAAGTTTCGAGGGCGGAATTACGAATCGTTCGTCGACATAGATTTCCGTGCCGGGCGGATGGTCCACGGTCATGAGCGCGATGCGATCGTAGTAATAAACTTCCCAAAGCTCGGCGGTGATGCGGAGGTCGTAGTAGCCATCGCGCGGAACGAGTTGATCGCGGCGCACTTTGTACCATTCGCCGGTGGTGGCGATTTTGGCGGAGCCTAGCGTGTTGATGCGCAACCCAATCGCCGAGCCCCAAGGAACCGCGTCTTTTACGAATTCCATTTGCTTGCCGTTCCAAGCGAACAGGAACGGACAGGAGGCCTTCAGGCGCTGTTCGGTGACCACTTCCTGATCGGCTTGCACGCCAAATTCCGCTCGTACGGTTCCATTCGGCCAGACCACGCGGACCACTTCCGCGCTGGTCTGATTGCCTAAACCAAAGTGAAGTTGCGGCCCGGTGATGGGCTGCTTCTGCACGAGGAGGCCGGAGCGAATTTCGATTTCGCCCCCAACACCGAAGGGATTGATGCGCTGGTCGCCGACGGCTTGCTTGGCGTGGGGACGGACTACCTGCCAATGATAATTCTTGGAACCGCGGCTCACTGCTTGCACCGGCTTGCCATCGGAGTCGAAGCCGAGCAGATCGAGGCGTCCATTCGCGCTCAAGTCAGCAACATCAAAAATCGTACTTGGGCCCGTGGCGTGGTCGAGCAGCGTAAATTTTGAAGACGCGTCGCCGAGCCAGATGAGCGGGGCAGCTGCAGAGTTCCCGGCGCTCGAGGCAACCGGACTGAGGACGAGGTCCAACGCACCGTTGTTATCGAGGTCTGCGATTTGCAGCCTGACCTCGCCCGCTAGGATCGCTGTCGGATTGGGAATTTGCACCAGTGGCGCTACCGTCCATCCACTCTTTTCGTTGAAGGAAACGCCGGCGATCGTGCCGCTCGTCTCAACCGCGACTAGATCGAGGACGCCATGGTTGTCGGTGTCGGCGACGCCCACGGCTTTGACGGTCGGCAAATCCGCGGGCAGAGCCACTTCGCGGAATTGACCTTGGCGCTCGTTGTGAAAGATGTGAAGCCGGCCGGCACCATCCACAATGGCGGCATCGGCGTTGCCGTCGCAGTCGAAATCCGCCCATGCAAAAGCCTGGACACCGGAAATGCCTGAGAAAGGTTGTATCACCGTGAAGGTGCCGTCGCCATTGTTTCGCAGAACCTGCGGCACTCCATCTTTCTTGCCGAGAACGATATCGAGATCTCCGTCGGCCTCGATATCAACGGCCCAAGCGCCGGTGTATGGCGCGCTGATCACGCTTTTCGGAAGTCTAGTGCTGGCAGTCACGTCCGTGAATTTTTCAGGAGAATCCTGGCGCATCAGCCGAACGCCGCCGGCGCCGGCAAGTACCAGGTCGGTCTTGAAATCGTAATTAAAATCGATCTGCAAAATTCCTTCCGGGAGCGGCCCGATGCCTGCCGCACCACCGGGAAACGGGAATTTTGCGCCGGTGGCCAACCGGACTTCTTTGCCGTTTGCCTGAGCCATTACTGGAGCGCCGGCGCTGCCGAGCGCAATCGCGCCAACCCAGTTCTCGGTGGAAGAATCTGGATTGGAAACTGGCCTTACGGTGAAAGCAAGCGCTGTGTCGGCGGGAGCAGGAGCAAAATCGGGCGGTTGGAGGCGAAGAAAATGAGTGAACGGCTCCGCTTCCTCACCTGGAGGCGCCTTCAATGCCGCGAGGCTCTCACGGAATTCGGGAACCCGCATCAACGTATTGCGTAGGAAGGTTGTGCGGGTGGCAGCGGTTCGAGGATTGGGGCCGTCGGCTGCCGCCTGAAGTGCCGCCAACTGTTCCTTTACCTCCGGCGGCCAATTCGAGGATCGCGCGCTGACCTCGGCGAGGACGGTCTTAAGAGTTGTAGTGTCTCCGCTTTTCGCAGCTATCCGAGCCAATTCGAGCTGCGCCGCCAGATTATCGGGCTGCGCGGCCAGAATTTTCTGAATCAGGCGCTGGTATTCTGCGTCGCTGTTGGCGTCGCCTTGGCGCTCCACTTCTTCAGCGAGTTGATACGCGGCGCGATAATTACGCGGATTGAGTTCTATCGCTTTACGCCAGTCGGCAATGGCGTTCGCAGAATTGCCTTTGCTGCTCTCTAGAAATCCGAGCAACTGGTAGATGTGGTCATGGTTCGGCGCCAGACTTCTCGCCCGCTCCATTCGTTGGGTGGCGATGTCTAACTTGCGTTGGCGCAACGCCAGCACACCCCAATTCGCCCATCCTGCAGGCTCGCCCGGCACCAACTTGGTCAGTTCTGAAAGCTTGTCTTCGGCGTGGATATCGTCGCCAACCTGCAAGGCGGCGAGTCCGATGTAAAACGCGGAAACAGCCCGGGCATATTCCTTTGACGATTTCTGCGGAAGTTTATCGACCGGGTGGCAAGCGCACAAACTGAAAGCCAGAGCACAGCAAAGCAGCAGGTTGGCCCGCCCCATGCGGCACGAATAGGAATTGCGCTGGAATGGCGGGGCAGTGCGGATTCCCTCCGGCGTAAGTTCGCCGCTGGGTCGCAAAATTGGCCAATCTTTTTTACCGCACATGTAGAATGACACGTTCTTGTCCGTCCAGTTTCTCACGCGGAAACCGCGACCGCAAAATCTAGGTGCTCTGCTGCAGGCGCAGCCTTCGGGCACGGCGGCGCTTGCTGATCGCGCTGAACCGCAGAAAGCCAGCCCCCAAAAACGGCAGAAGATATAGCAGCAGGTCCCAACGTCCGAAACCTGGTGGAGTGGCTTCCACTTTGGACCGGGCTTCTCCGCTACCAGCTGAACTGGTCAAAATCAAGCGCACCTTCACAACGGACAAAAGCGCCGAATTGGAAGATTGGGTGCCCAACGAGCGTAGGTCGCCTAGAGATTTCGGCTGGAGTCGGTGGCCGCCGGGAAATGGGCGCTCTGAATGGTGGGAGAGGAAACTGCCATGCCTGGCCCTCATGGAACTCCATAACTGATTGAAAAACGAATTGGATACAACGAGTTCGGGCGAGAAATGGTCCTACAGCGTCGTTCGAGCAGCAATAGTACATTCATATTAGAGGCAGCCACCGGGCTAAACCAGCGCAACCTCACTTATTCGAAAACGCTATTGACGCATCCCGGCGAGCAGCACAGAATGCGCAGGCTCTTACTCCTTCAAACCAACGTGGGACGATCGAGCCGAGTATGCGCACAGCGCCGAAATGAGGAAATTCCAAAATGTCTGAGAACGATGTAATCGCAAACCAGAAGCAGATCTTGCAGAACCAGAAGACCATTCTCGCAAACCAGAGCGCCATCAAGAAGAATCAGGCAGCCATTCTCAAGAATCAGGGCACTCTCGACACCATCGTCAAGAATCAAAAGAAAATCTTGGCCAAGATTTAAGCAGCGGGCTGCCATTCCGAGTCAGCGCAATCGAGCGCCGGTATTCCCCACTCGGCGGCCGGGAACGAAATGGCGGGACTGGCGAGGGTCGAACTCGCAACCTCTACCTTCGGAGGGTAGCGCTCTATCCAGTTGAGCTACAGCCCCGTGGAAAATTCTACCGTTCGATGGCCAGGCCGCACGGCAGATTCAAGTGGAAAGCGCTGCATTTTCCACTCCCCCGATTCTATCGTTGATTGGACCAACGCGCTAGCGGCCCGGGAGCGCAGCTGCAAGTTCAGGCGCCTTTCGCGTGATCTTTGATCTGCTTCGCCAGTTTCTCGATCTCTTCAGCCTTCCTCACCATCAACAGAGAAAGGACCGACGTCGCATCGGTTTTTTCCACTTCGGTCTTCAGTTGCGTGGCAAGCTCGTAGAGTTTCTCGATATCTTTCTTGATATCTTTCTGGCGCTGCTCCAGCAAAGCCTTGGTGGTGGCACCTTTAGGTAACGGCTCATCGTCCGGACCCTCTCTCCGCGGGTTCGGGGGGTTTTGCAGCGTTGCCGAGCCCTGGGCGGCGCTCAGCTGGCCTCCCACCTTACAACAGAGAATGGTAATTCCGCCAAAGCCGGTCATCAAAACGCGACGCCTGGATCGATCCATAGATGCTCCGTAAGAGTGGGCGTAGCGGCGGCAGGACGTTGCGCCACACCACGCAATGCTATACTTTCTCTCCCTACGAATATGATGTCCAGCCCCTTCACCCAGTGGCTCAATTTTACGATTCCCGCTCTCCATTTCCTGGGAATTTTTGCTCTGGCGCTCGTTGTCAACTATTTCCTTCGCGGCGCAACGGCTGCGCTCATAAAACCGGCCTCGTCGCAATCCAGGGCCGCTGTAGCGCGCCACGAGCAGACTCACAGGCTGGCCGATGCCCTGTATTCCGGCGGTAAAAGGATAGTGTGGTGTCTTGCGCTGCTGACCGCCCTGCCGGAGTTCGGAATCAATACCCTGCCGGTGGTCGCCATCATCGGACTAACCATGCTGGGGCTGGGATTTGGAGCGCAGAATCTGATTCGCGATCTGATTGCCGGTTTTCAAATTGTTTTCGAAGATCAATTCACGCTGGGAGATACCATCCAAACCGCTCACGCCGCCGGCAAGGTCGAATATTTCACCCTGCGCCGCACCGTGCTGCGGGACCTTCGCGGCGCGCTGGTTACCATCGCTAATGGCGACATTCGCGCCGTAGAGAATCTAAGCCGCGATTGGGCCCAGGCTTTTATTGACATCTCCGTCACCAGCGAAGAACCTTTGGAAAAAACCCTGCAAGCGCTCGAAATTGCTTCCGCCACGCTGCGCAGTGATCCTTCGTGGTCTCAGGCCATCGTCGACGGCCCCCGAGTCTTGGGCGTTCAGAATTACGGACGGCTGGGTCCGACGTTGCGTATCCAGGTGCGCACCGCTCCCACCCGCCAGGATGAGGTCTCCCGAGAGCTTCGCCGGCGCATCCAGATGGAATTTCAACGGCAGAAAATTCCCATCTCCAGCGTTCAGGACGTGAGCCACGCTGCCGTATTGCGCGAACCAAAAGAAAAAATACAGGCTTAATCGCAAAGATTAGAGAGGAACACCACATGCCTCAATTGAGCTATGACGAAGTCAACCTGATGCTTCGACTCTATGATATGAGGCGCGAACCGCGACTCCGCCAGGCGCGGGCTTGGTTCATAGAGCATTTCCATCCGTTGTCACCCGAAGAAATGATGCAAAAGTTTCCTCAAGGCGGCGAGGAAAACACGTACATCCGCATGGTGATCAGCTATTGGGATATGGTGGCCAGCATCGTCAATCGTGGACTGATCGACGACGAGCTCTTCTTTGAGAGCAATGGCGAAATTTGGGTGGTATGGGATCGCATGCGCAGCATCGTTCCCACATGGCGCTCGGCCTTCAAAAATCCCCTTTTGTTTGGAAACATCGAAGATACCTGCAAACGCCTTGAGGCCTGGCGGGAAAAGCGGGCTCCCGGTTCAAGTGCCGCGATGCGCAGCCTGTTGGCGCAGACTTCCGTGAAACCCAAGACCACGTAAGTCAGCGCAGTCTGTGAACGGATTCGCCTTCTGGAACAGGCGAGTTATGTGCGGGAACATTTGGGCGAGCTATCCGGATGCAATCGCGGCCTGCGGATTTTGCCGCATACAGGGCCGCATCCACCTCGAAAAGTAATTCCTCGACCGGTCGAATTCCCCAGTCATTGCTCAATAATAGACCGGCGCTTAGCGTGACTTGCAGCGCTCCGGCCGTCGTCTGAATTGGCCGGGTACTTACGGCTTTTCTGATTTCCTCTCCCCGCACCTCCGCGGACTCGGGATTGCAGTTGTTCAGAACCAGCAAAAATTCTTCGCCGCCATATCGCCCCACGAAATCGTAGGAGCGTATAGCCAATAGCAGACGACGCGCGACTTCCTGAAGGACTTCATCGCCCACGGGATGGCCATAGGTATCGTTGACCGACTTGAAATGGTCCACGTCGCTCAGTAACACGATCGTGCACCCAGTTTCACGCTGCGATCGCGCCAATTCGCGGCCCAGCAGGTCCAAGATCACGCCTCGATTCCAAATCGAGGTAAGCGCGTCATGGGTGGCTTTGAAGCGCATCATTTCGCGCGCCTCGACCAATCTGCCCTCCAGTAGCAGGATGCGCTCGCCAGTCCGCAATCGGGCCTTGAGTTCATCTGCGTTGAATGGCTTGGTTAGATAATCGTCCGCGCCGGACTCTAAGCCGGTAACGATATCCTCCTTCGACTCTTTGGACGTCAGCAGAACCATGTACACATAAGCTTGCCGTTCCTGGTTTTGCCGAATGGCTTTGCAAACTCCAGGGCCATCGAGTTCCGGCATCACCCAATCCAGGAGCGCCAGACGAGGACCGTCCGGGCGGCTCAACTGCTCTACTGCCAGACGGCCATTCTCAACCGCGGTGACTTCGTAGCCCACGCGCTCCAGGGTTCTCTCCAGCAATCGTCGCGACAATGCGTCATCGTCGGCGATGAGTATCCTCAAGGCCGCACCACAGCCACATATGTCTCCATCTCCGTCAATAATCCGTCCACTTCCAATGCAAAGGCCCTGAAAGCCTCCTCCACCGGGACCGCTGCTCCCGCTAGCGCCATTTGTTCCAACTGCGCCGCGGCACTGGCCGCCCGGCTGACTGCCAGGTTCGCCAGCATTCCCTTCAGAGTGTGACTTAAGACCGATACTTTCTTCATATCTTGGCATTCCACAGCTTGCTGAAGGGCGCCCGAAAGCCGCGGAAAATCGTCCCTGAAAATGGTCACCAGGTCCCGCAACAGTTCTCGGTCGTCGTCCAGGCGAATCAGCAATTCCGCGAGATCGACGCGGGTCCCCGGCGAACAGCTCTTGGTCTTTTCCATTACCCCACCCTCCTGCTCGTCCTTTGCGCGGTTATGTACCCATTGGAAGACTCCGGATTACCTAACACTCGCCGAGCCAGCACCAGCAGCCTGGAACTGATCCGTAGGTGCGCCTTGTTGGCAGCAGACAGATTCACCTCAAATTGCAAGGACTCTTTCTGGTAAGAGAAGCTCAGCATTCCTCCCAGGTCCAAAAAACCCGGTGTCTCACCAACTGTCAAGGTTCCGGCCCCTTGAACGATCTGCAAAATCTTGACGTACCGGTTGGCCTCCGAATTACTGATAAACAAAATATGACAATTTCTCAGCTGAAGATCCTGGCGAACCCAGCGAATTTCGATTCGCCGTCCAAGGACCGGGGCATGGCGCGCCGATTCCGCCAGGGCCGTCCCGAAGCGAAAATCACCCACCACGCAAACAACAAACGGAGCTTGCGCTGACGAAAACGCATTTTCCGGCCACTCAATAAAGCTGGGAAATGTTGCGAGAAAATTGGCCTTGATTCGATACTCTACCGGAGTTGGATCTTGAGCGTTTATTGCGTTGGGCGCAAACAGCAGAGCCACACTGATTGCTAAGAGTGCGGCGCCCCTCCAGTGCTGGCAGGATCGACCACCGCATAGCTCGGGCCATCTCTGCCCGGTAGTCACTGTCCCGCGAAGTGTGAGTAGTAAGGGCACACAGTTCCCCCGACACTTTGGGGCAAGCGGCTTGCCACTCGGCACCGCTACTCGTCGATCAACCCTTTGATGCCACGGGGCTTATGGTGCGGGCCTTCGATGCGGAGAGGAGACCCATTCCCAGGATAGGATGCATTCAACTCGGCGGTTCAATCTGAAACAACGGGCTCAAAACCGCCGTGCGCCCCGCCAATCAGAAATCCTTAATACTGCTGAACGCAGGGTCCCAAAATCCCTCTAGTTACTCATAGTATATGTATTAACTCTTCGTTTATATAACGCTGATAATCGCTACACACTCATCGCATCTGAACTACATGGACCACTGTATTGTTGGCCGTGGCCTCTCCCTCTATAACTCTCCCATCGTGAATCTTTGTAGTTTCTGTATAAGGAGTGCTTCCGAAATGGAATTCCAAGCGAATGTTCCGGAGCGTCAATTGGTCGCCAGAGCCCAGGCAGGGAACGAAGAGGCTTTTACCGAGCTCGTCCGCAGGCACTCCGGCCAGATCTATGGGCTCTCCCTCAACATGCTGCGGAATCGCGAGGACGCCGAAGACAACCTCCAGAATGTGCTGGTGAAGGCGTTCCATCACATCGGCCGCTTCGAAGGCAATTCGCAATTCTCCACATGGCTGGTCCGCATCACCATCAACGAAGCACTGATGAAGCTCCGCAAGCGTAGCTCCGAGCGCATTTCCGATTACCACGACACCAGCAATTCCGAAGATGAGCCGCGCCCTTTTCCCGAGATCGAAGACAGCCGTCAGGATCCCGAGCGCCAGTACATGAGCAAGGAGCTCGCGCGAAAAGCATTTCACGGCCTGAACCCCTCGTTGCAGGACACCTTCATCCTGCAAAAAGCGGAAGGCTGGACCAACCGGGAACTCGCGCAAGCGCTTGGAATTACCGTTTCCACGGTGAAATCGCGCGTCTTTCGTGCCCGCGTTAGGCTGCGTCAACAACTGCTGGCGCTAACTCAATCAGGCCCGGTCGCTCTCCAGAACTAGCCTCGTCCCCTGAGTCTTTGATACGGAATCTGCTTGATCCTGCTGAGACTCGCTCGCCCATTCGCTGCGAAGATCAATTTTCGCACTGCTTGTCCGTGGTGGTTACCCACCGGTATAGGCAGGGCCATGAACGTCCCAGAGCTCGTACCCGCGCCGCAAGCAATGCGCGGCCCGCGTCTCCATCCTTCCATCGGGAAGAGTCGGTATAAATTTTCGAAAGGAAGGGTAACCTAAATGGAGGAAAGCTGATTCAAGAAGCGACGAATGAACTACCAACAGAAAGTCGTATAAAAATGAGGGAAAAAGGTTCTGAATACTACTCCAGCTTGGAAGCTACCGATTCCAGCATATTCTTACCAGTCCGCAGCGCCCGGTTCACCCCGTATTCCCCGCGGTCGAGTAAATCCTGGGCTTCAAAAACCAGTCTCCGCCCCCGCCGGCGCAGTTGCCGGAATCCATCCTCCGCACTGGCGCTGATCCACTGACGGGTTTCATCTCCAGATTGCGGCGCAAACAAAATTGCCAGCCCGACCCCGATTCCGAATCCTACCAGCAAGCTGGTAAGGTCAAACGCTTTGTCATTCGGCACGGGTTCCTCGGTCCCATCAGAGTCATCCACTCTCTCGTAAGGCTCGGGAACACTCTCGATGTCTCGTTGACGATTTCGCATGTAGGTGGGCCTAATTTGCCTGCGCCTGCTGTCGCCGTATTTCTTCCACCACCTTGTGAGCGACGTTCTCGTCGATTGCGGGACTGACGTAAGTCCCGTCGCCTAACACCACATTCAGCGCTCGCACCAGCTCCTGCTCCGCATCCGATTTCAGTACGTAGCCCCGGGCACCGGCGCGAAACGCGCTGCGAACCAATTCCGTCGAGGAGTGCAGGGTCAACAGCAATACCTTCGTCTCGGGGTGCGCGTCTCGAATGATGCGCGTCGCTTCCAATCCGTTCAGCACCGGCATCGAAACATCCATGATGATGATCTCCGGTCGCAGTGACTCGGCCAGCCGCACCGCTTCCTGCCCGTTATCCGCCTCGCCGCAGAGTTCCCATTCCGGGAACGAATGCAAGATCCCCTGCACTCCCCGTCGGATCGCAGCGTGATCATCAACAATGAGTACTCGCGGCACATTCCCTCCGTGCTCGTTCGATGGGGAAGGGGGACCTTAATGCCGCCGTATGCCCGCTCCAAACTACGGATCACCGAACCTTACAAAACATTAGGCTTCTATAATCTGGTTCCTCACTGCGTATCGCACTAATTCACTCACCGAATGCAATTCCAACTTCCTCATTATGTTCGCCCGGTGGGTCTCGGCCGTTTTCACGCTGATTCCCAAGGCCACCGCGACTTCTTTGCTGCTCTTTCCTTCGGCCAGCAACTGCACAATCTCCCGCTCGCGCGAGGTCAGTCTGCTGCGCAGCAGCGTCTGAGGATCCGGTGCCGCATGTTGCCGGCTGAATCCGTCCAAAAGCATGTCCGCCGCGCGCGCCGTAAAGAAAGAACGATGGTTCGAAAGTGCTTCCACCGCGGACACCAAGTCCTTGTCCGCGTCGGACTTCATTATATAGGCCCGCACTCCCGCTTCCACGATTTCCCGCACCAGCTGATCCGAGAAATGTAGCGTGAGAATTAATATCTCAGTTCTAGGCAGTACCTTCTTGATCCGCCGTGCCGCTTCTAGGCCATTTAGGTCCGGCATGCTGATATCCATCACCACGATGTCCGGTTTCAGCTGCTCGGTGATCGCCACCGCTTCCCGGCCGGTCTTGGCTTCCGCGCACACCTCCCACCCGGGATGCGCGGTCAGCAGTTGTTTCAAGCCGCGGCGAATGATGTCGTGATCGTCAGCAACTACGATGCGCAGCGCCATTTTTTAGCGGAAAATTTCCGATCCTCCGTCTCGTTTTGCCTCAGACTTTACGCTACGTTATGATTGGTCACTACACCTTACATTGACATACCTTTTTCCCTGTATTTTGCCAGTCGGCAAGCCGAATGCCAACCACCAATCACTCTCTCCATTTGGTAAACAGGTGCGGCCCCGCTGCATTCCAAATCGCTCTTACCTTCACGGGAACTACCAGCGCGCGCGAACCCGCCTACACGAATACATGGATTGCCCGCGAAGCCCCACTGCAGTTTAATTCCCGCTCGGAGGTTGAAAGCTCACGACGCTCGTTGAGGTTGGCTCGGCGAGCAATCGGGGGCGACACCAATCATGCTAACTATACTTGTCGTGGTTTTGCTCTTGATTGCACTCGGGGCCTTGCCGACTTGGCCATATAGCCGTGGTTGGGGATATTATCCCAGCAGCGGTTTGGGCCTGGTCGTACTCGTCCTGGTTATTCTTTTACTGATGGGCCGCATTTGAGCCGGTTTGACGAATCAGGGAAGCTGTGGGCGATACGCTTCCCGTTTCACGATTCGGAACCGTTCGCCAAATTGGAGTCCCATTGCTCCAACTAGGCCCTTTGCCTTACCCCTCTGGGTGTGACCTTTATGCCCGATAACGCGCAGCCAGAGACCCAGCCGCGACCACTCGTAAGAGTGGTCGCGCTTGTATGGGTGGTAGTCATCGCCATCATCGTAGCCTTCGGCTTTTTCGCCAGCTCCCTTTGTATCACCTTTTTCCTCGCCGGATTCCTGGCAATTTTGCTGGATCCTATTCCTACCTATTTCGAACGCCTTCACGTCCCGCGCGTATTTTCGACTGCCATTCTAGTGTTGTCCGGAATGCTCCTGGTCACTTTGCTGATCTACGTAAGTTACAACCGCGCCTCGCTGATGATCGACGACATCCCGGAGTACACCGACAAAATTCGCGACGCCGTCAAGCCCATCACGCAAAACATCGAGAAAGTACAAAAAAGCGCTGGCAGCATTACCTCCGCTGCTCCCTCAAAGAGAGTTCAGGAAGTGCGCGTCAGCGAAACTTCCACCTGGCCTTCGTACCTGATCCGCGGCGTAGGTTCGGCCTGGGGCGCCGTAATCGTCGGCGGCATCGTTCCCTTCCTGATGTTTTTCATGCTGGTTCGAAAATCCCATCTCTACAACTGGCTGGCGAACGCCTTTGGCGAAAACATGGACGTCGCTAAGTTCACCTCGGGCCTGACCAAAATGGTGCGCGGCTTCGCCGTCGGCAACCTGATCATCGGCGCGGCCATGGCCGCGGTCACCGTGGCCGTTTTCTACGAGCTGAAACTTCAAGGGGCAATCCCACTAGGCATCGCCAGCGGCTTTCTGAACCTGGTTCCCTTCATTGGCGCAATTCTAGCCGCCGCCTTACCGATCCTGGGCGCCACCCTTCAGTACGACCGGGCCGGTCCGTTCCTGATCATCCTGCTCACGGTATTCGCTCTTCACTTGGTCTCATCGAATCTCCTGGTCCCCAAGTTCATCGGCTCCCGCGTAAACATCGGCCCGGTAGCCGCGACCATGGGCATTCTCTTCTGGGGCTGGATGTGGGGTGTAATGGGCATTCTCCTGGCCGTACCACTCACCGCCTTCGTCAAATTACTAGCCGACTGCCACCCCTCCCTAATCCACATTTCAAATCTCTTAGCGGAAACCCCGCGCCCGGTCCCCAGTTGGGCCCAAACCAGCCAAGCCAAAGTAACGCAAGTCACCCAGGGCATCCCTTTCCTTCGCAAGCGGGTACGCGCAGAAACAAAGAACTAGCCGAACCATCCTCGAAGACGCCTCATTCCCGGTGCTCTTTGTGTTCCGGTCTCTGCCGCACTCGGTGTCGAATTCTGCTTTCGACTTTTCGCACTTGGTCCCGGATTCATTGGCCTTCCCCATCGTTTCTCTTCACCGTGGCAACCTGGCCCTACCTGTACTCACGATTACACAACTATTACAGACCCCCCCTCCAACCCGTGTTACGTTCGATAGCGTACGGAACGGAAATCCATACCAAGGATCCTGAGACATGAGCCTGGCTCAAACCGATCGCACCTTCAAACAACCTCTGAACTGGACCACCACGTCATTCATGATTTTATTCCACTTAGGCGCCATTGCCGCGCTCTTCCTATTTTCGTGGAAGGCGCTAGCGGTAGCGGTCGTGCTCTATTGCACCGCCGGTTGCTTAGGCATTGGCATGGGCTACCACCGCCTCCTCACGCACCGCGGCTACAAGACTCCAGTTTGGATGGAATACTTTCTAACCGTCTGCGGCACTCTAGCCCTCGAAGGCGGCCCCATCGCCTGGGTAGCCACCCACCGCATCCATCACCAAAACACCGACAAAGAAGGCGACCCGCACTCCCCGCAAGACGGCGGCCTCTGGGCCCACATGGGCTGGATTATCACCGGCCAAGCCATGCACCAGAACACCGCGGAACTTCTGCCCTACGTTCCCGACCTCCGAAAACACAAGTTCCATATGTGGATCAGCAAATATCACTGGGTCCCTATCACCGTTCTAGCTCTAGTCACGCTTCCATTCGGCGTCTCGGTAATGATGTGGGCGGTCTTTCTTCGTACCGTCCTCGGCTTGCACTCCACTTGGCTGGTCAATTCCGCCACGCATATGTGGGGTTCGCGCCGCTTCATGACCACCGACACCTCCACCAACAGTTTCTGGGTAGCCATCCTCACCTTCGGCGAAGGCTGGCACAACAATCACCACGCCGCCCCGCAAGCCGCCCGTCACGGCCTGGCCTGGTACGAAGTGGACATGAACTGGTACGGCATCTGCGTACTCCGCACCTTAGGCTTGGCCTGGGACGTCAAGCTTCCGAAACTAAGCTTGACTCCTCAGGAGATTGAATCGCCCGCTATCAGCGTAAACGTCTTTCCACCAGTGGCGGTAGGCGAGCCCGAACCTGCGGTCGTTTCAGGCGATTAAGCTCATCACCTACAAAATCCGCCACGAGCCGCGACCAAAATCGCGGCTCGTTCATTTAACCCGCGCTTAAATCCCCGACCGGGTGCATCCTTACGCCGGTATGCACTAAAATAGCCACTTATGCGCATTACCAGCCGCGGCAAAACCATCGCCTTTTTCATCACGCTAGGCGCCTGCCTGGTGTCCCTGGCGATTTTTCTCAATGTTAGTTGGATCGTCTATCGCTGGCGCAGCGTCGTTCCGCTAGTCTTAGGCATAGTCTTCTTCAGCGTCATCATCGCTGGTCTGGTCGTCAACACCATCTTCATCGTGCGCGAAATCCGCCGCAATGAACGCCAGGACTCTTTCCTCAACGCCGTAACCCACGAATTGAAGACCCCCATCACCTCCATCCGCCTTTATCTCGAAACCCTGCAAACTCGACCTCTCGACGAAGCCCAGCGTCGCGATTTCTACCGCATCATGCTGGAAGACGCCGAGCGCCTACTGGGCACCGTCGAGCAAGTCCTGAAAGCTGGCGAAGCCCGCCACCTGACCCACAAGCGCAACTGGCAAGAAATTAATTTCGCAACCGTGGTGACCGAAACACTAGAGCTAGCCCGCTTGCGTCACCATCTACCCCCGGAGGCGCTGCGTTTCGGCGGCACCCCAGCCAACGACCTTTTGGTCATGGGCAATCCCGAAGAACTCCGCACCGCGGTCTTCAACCTCTTCGACAACGCCATCAAATATTCCGGCGAAAGTAAAGATATCGTAGTGAACGTCGGCACTCCCAACATCGACACGCTTTCCCTAAGCGTTTGTGATCGCGGCATCGGCATTTCCCGCCCCGAACTAAAACGCATTTTCAATCGCTTCTACCGAGTGCAAAGCCCCGCCACAGGCCAAGTAAAAGGCACCGGCCTGGGCCTGTTCATAGTCCGCGCCGTAGCCCGCCGCTACGGCGGCGACGCCTTCGCCGAAAGCGAGGGCGAAGGCCGCGGCAGCACCTTCACCCTACGTCTACCCAGGGTCTACCGCGCATGAGTCGCATCCTAATCGTCGAAGACGAAGCCCACCTGGCCGAAGGCCTGCGCTTCAACCTGGAAGCCGAAGGCCACTCCGTCCAAATCACGACAAAAGGTGAAGAAGCCTTAGATCTGCTCAAAAAACGAAATGATTTCGAAGCCCTGGTCCTCGACGTAATGCTCCCGGGCAAGGACGGCTTCACGGTAGCCCGCGAACTCCGCGAATCCCAAAACTACATCCCCCTGCTGATGCTAACCGCCCGAGGCCGCCCCGAAGACGTACTAAAAGGCTTCGAATCCGGCGCCGACGACTACCTGGCCAAACCCTTCAACCTAGCCATCCTACTAGCGCGACTAGAAAGCCTGCTCCGCCGCAAAAACTGGCAACAAAGCCCCAAACCGCCAACCGCCGAACGTAGTGGCGGATCTTTAGACCCGTCCACCCCAGTCCCCTACAAATTCGACAACAAACTCTTCGACTCCCAAACCCTGCAACTCCACTCCGGCAAACAAACCTTCCAACTAACCCTGATGGAAGCCGAACTCCTGCGCTATCTAATCGGCAACGCCGGCAAACCAGTCTCCCGCAAAGCCATCCTCCAAGACGTCTGGGACCTCCACGAAGACACCGACACCCGCGCCATCGACAACTTCATAGTCCGCCTGCGCCGCTACATCGAGCGCGACCCTACCAAACCGCGCCACCTAATAACCGTCCGCAGCCTAGGCTACCAATTCGTCCCCAACCCCAAGAACTAAATCCCACGCCCCCATTCATCAACCCCGGTAGCGCAGGGCGGAGTCCGCGGACACCTGGGGCCTTTCCCCACCCACCAGGGGCCAAGCCCGCGATTTGAACCCCGTTTCCTCTTTCGACCTTCCGCGGTCGGCTGTCAACCTCCGCCCAACTTCTCCGCGAATCTCGGCCAACTCTGCGTCTGTTTACCCTGAGCGTCGAAGGGAGCGTTATCCTTGTCAAACGCCCAGAGCCACAATTGACAATTCCAAATGTCGCCAAGATCCAATAGGATGGACCGCCGGATCCAGACCGATCGGCCCAAGCGAAGGCAACCATGCGAAACTTGCGAAGTTTTCTAATTTCGAAGCCCCTGGCCGCAACCATCCTCGCAGCCTATGCCTGCACCAGCACTCCCGCACAAACCAAACAACCCACCGCCCAAGAAGTAGTCAAAGCCATCCAAGCTCACGTCGGCATCCCCTGGATGACCCAAACCGTAGACACCTTCAAAGCCGGCAATCCAGACACGCCAGTAACCGGAATCGCTGTAACCATGATGGCCACGCTAGACGTCCTGCAACGGGCCGCAGCCGATCACCAGAACTTCATCATTACCCACGAGCCCACCTTCTTCAGCCACCAGGACAAGCCCGAAGGGATGGATGAAAGCGACCCAGTCTGGACCCAAAAGCGCGCGTTCATCGAACAAAGCCATTTGGTAGTCTGGCGTTTCCACGATCATTGGCACAGAAGAAATCCCGACGGCATCCTCGCCGGTATGGTCCACGCCCTAAGCTGGGAAAAGTACCAGCACCCCGACGATCCGCACATATTCTCGTTGCCGGAAACAACGGTAGGAAAACTGGCATCCGAGGTGGCGAAACGTCTCGACAGCCCCTCACTCCGCGTAGTGGGCAATCCAGAAATGAAAGTAACGAAGATCGCCCTAAGCCCCGGCGCAGCCGGCTTTGTCCGGGAAACTCACGCCCTCGAGCAAGACAACGTAGAAGTACTGTTAGCAGGCGAAACCCGCGAATGGGAAACCGTGGAATACGCAGCCGACGCTGCCACCGAAGGCAAGCGCAAAGCCCTGATCATCATCGGCCACATCCCCAGCGAACAAGCCGGCATGGAAGAATGCGCCCGCTGGCTGAAAACATTCCTCCCCAACGTCCCCATCGAATTCGTCCCAGCCAAACAACCCTTCTGGCTACCACCGCCCCATCCATTGTAGGTGCTGGGCTTGTTGATCCTGAGAAAATGGATTCTGCGATGCTACCGTTTACACCAACGCCATCTTCGGAGCAGCTCGATGAAATCCCCGGAGCGCTGCCTGCTAGCTTCGCGTATCCTCGTGTTGGCCGCATTCCTCCCGACATTCTCACTCTGCTCGCGTGCCCAATCTGCGATGGTTGCCCTGACCTTCGACGATCTGCCCGCCGTGGGAACTCTGGATCCCGCCGAAGCTCAATCCTACAACCGCGCCATTCTAGCCTCTCTCGCGAAACATCACGCGCCCGCAACGGGGTTTGTGGTCGAAGACAGGGTCGTCAAACTCAGAGGTAGGGAAATCCTGGACCAATGGGTTCGGCAAGGCCTCGACCTCGGCAATCACACTTTTTCCCACGCCGATCTCGACACGCTCACTCCCGAACAATTCGAGCAAGAGGTCATCAAAGGCGAGTCGTCTTTCAGCGCTGCGCTGGCGACCGCCGGTAAGGCCCCGAAATATTTACGCTTTCCGTTCAACCACGCCGGCGATACGGCTGCGAAACACGACGCCGTAGCGGAATTCCTGAGCCGGCGAGGTTATAAGGTTGCAGCCTGCACCATCGATAACGAAGATTATCTGTTCAACGAGGCCTATCTCAAGATGCGGGTAAGAAACGACCCCGAGTCAGCCGCAAAGCTCCGCGCCGAATATCTTGCCTACACCGCGACAGAGATCGATTACTACTCTCATCTCCAGGAGCAGGTATTTGGCAGGGCGGTCGCCCACGTAATGCTTGTTCATCTCAACAGGCTTAACGCGGAACTAATCGAACAGCTTCTGGAAATCTTCGAAAATAAACGCTACACCTTCGTGACTCTCGACGCGGCGCAATCCGACTCCGCCTACAGCACTCCCGACACCTTCGTTAGCAGTTACGGACCCATGTGGGGATACCGTTGGGCCAAAGAACGCAAAGTTGCCGTAAACGGAAACCTGGAGAGCGAGCCACCTGCTTGGATTTCACAATATCCCTCAGACGAAAAATAATCTGTTGATCCTCTGGACTACGACGACGAGAACCGCTGCTCCTTCCAAGGATCCCCATACTCGTGATACCCATGGCGCTCCCAAAATCCCAACTGATCGTGATCCAGCAAGGTAAACCCACGTACCCACTTAACGCTTTTCCACGCATACAACTGCGGCACGATCAACCGCACCGGCCCGCCATGCTCGGCAGTAAGCGGCTCGCCATCATGATCAAACGCAAACAAAACATCCGGCCGCAGCAAATCCTCCAACGGCACGTTAGCCGTATAACCCTCTTCCGCCAAAACCAAGGCAAATCGCGCCCCAGTCTTAACCGAAACCAATTTCATCACCTCGGTAAAAAGCACGCCCTTCCACTGGTTATTTAACCGGCTCCACCGCGTCACGCAATGAAAATCCGAAGTAACCTCCCTCTGCGGCAATCCCCGAAACTCCTCCCAACTCAAGCGCAGCGGTGCATCCACTAACCCAGAAATCTTAAAATCCCATTTCGCCGCATCGAAATGCGGTACTTCGCCCGCGTGCAAGACTGGCCATTTCAACGTTAAAGACTGCCCAGGCGGCAACCGCCCCTCAGCGCGAGCCTTGTTCTCCAACTCCCGCCGCCTTCCATCCGAAAATAAACTCATGCCGTTTCCTTCCCCATAACTCAAAAACGAAACCGGCCGCCGCACCACTTATTGGGGCACAGCGCGGTTGCGCCCCAGCTTGGCAACATCAATACAATCGCTCTCCGCAATTCCGCTCCACCCTGGTCCAAATCTAAGCAGCCACTCCGGCAGCCGACCGCAACCAATTCTCCATCTGCTCATGCCCTACCATCCCAGCCTGCTGCATAACCACCCGCCCACCAGAAAAAATCACAAAGTAAGGGATCCCCCGAACGTTAAACCGCGCAGCCAAGCCCGGATTCGCCTCCGTATCCACTTTCAGCACCACCGCCTTCCCAGCCATATCCACCGCAGTTCGCGCCACCTCCGGCGCAGCCATCCGGCAGGGCCCACACCACTCCGCCCAGAAATCGACAAACACCGGAACCGGCGCACTCTGCACGATCTCATCAAACAAGCTCTCATCCACGGACAAAGGCTCGCTCACCGGAGGCAATTCCGCCCGGCAAGCCCCGCAACGTCCGGTGCTCGCCAGGTGCTTACCCGGAACCCGGTTCTTTCGTCCACAAACGCGACAAGCACGAATTACAGGCATAAATATCCCCCAACCAATTCACGCTATCAGATGCCCTGCGCGATTGCTCAGACTCAGGAGAATCCAGGGGCGGCGCGTTACTCCAAGGCCGATGAATGGATCAAGGTGCTCGCCAAATCCGATCTCTTTTCCCTAACTAAGCCATTTAGAATCAACATTCCCAAAAGATCGTCCCGGTAAAAGGCTTTAATCACGATGGGAATCAACACAACCATAGAACCGCGCAGGGGGTGAGGAAAAATCGAAGCGATCTCAGCCGAATCTCGGCCCGTGCTACCATCCCTTGTTATCATCCCCTTGTTATCATCCTCGAGAGAAAGAGTTTCGATGACCGCACGCACCCTCGATGGCACGAAGATTCGCGACCAGGTCTTCGCCGACCTTAAAGCCGAAATCCAGCTCCTGGCCGCCCAAGGCATCCGCCCAGGGCTGGCTGCCGTCCTGGTAGGCGAAAACCCCGCCTCCCAGCTCTACGTAAAATCAAAAATCGCCGCCTGCGACCAACTCGGCCTGGCCAGCTGGATGCATACGCCTCCCGCGTCCATCACCACCGACGAAGTTCTTCGCCTCGTCGACAAACTAAACGCAGACGACGCGGTAGACGGCATCCTTATCCAACTCCCGCTTCCTCGACAAGTGGACACCAAGCGCGTCCTCGAAACCGTCGATCCTGCCAAGGATGTGGACGGCTTCCATCCCGTCAATCTCGGCCGTCTGGTAAGCGGACGTCCTGGCCTGGTCGCCTGCACGCCCGCCGGCTGCATGGAAATTCTGCGCCGCGGCGAAATCGAAATGGAAGGCGCGAACGCCGTGGTGCTAGGACGCAGTGATATCGTCGGCAAGCCCATGGCATTGCTGCTCCTGCACGCCAACGCCACCGTCACCCTTTGCCACTCGAAAACGCGTGACCTGCCAGACGTGGTTCGGCGCGCGGACATTGTCGTCGCAGCGATGGGCAAGGCTGGTTACGTCGCCGCCGACTGGATTCGTCCCGGCGCCGCGGTGATCGACGTCGGCACCAACAAGGTCACCGACGCGAAGCAAGCCGAGCGCCTGCTGCACAATTTTCCCGCCCGCCTCGAAAAATTCCGAGCCAAAGGTTCCGCACTCATCGGCGACGTCCATCCCGATGCCATCAACACTGCAGGCGCGCTGACTCCCGTTCCAGGCGGCGTCGGGCCCATGACCATCACCATGCTGATGAGCAACACCGTAAAGGCCGCGCGCCTCCGCCGCGGAAAACTAGGCGCGCAACCCGTTCCATCCGCCGCTGCCGCGCGATAAAACCATGCTAAGACTCGGCTTGACCGGCGGCATCGCCAGCGGCAAGAGCACGGTCGCCGCTATGTTGCGCGATCGTGGATTCGAGGTCGTCGACGCGGATTCGCTAGCGCGAGAATTGATCGAGCCAGGCCAGATCGCGTACGAAGAAGTCCTGCACGAATTCGGGCCGTCGATCCTAGACGTCCATAGCGCCACCAGCGAGATCGATCGCAAGAAACTCGCCTCCATCGTCTTCGCCGATCACACCAGACTCACTCGCCTCAACGCCATTATTCATCCGCGGGTGAAGGAAAACATCTTGCGGCAACTTGAGGAATGGGCCTGCGAAGGCGACCTGAGCGTGGCTTTCGTCGAAGCGGCATTGCTGGTGGAAGCCGGATACCCAAAATATCTGGACGGCATGGTCGTCACCTGGTGCCAACCCGAGCAACAACTAGAGCGCTTGCGCGCGCGCGGCCTGAGCGACGGGGAAGCGCGCAACCGCATCGCGTCACAACTCCCAGTCGCCGACAAACTGAAATTCGCGACAGAGAAAATCGATTGCTCCGGCTCGATCGAAGAAACGGGGCGGCAAGTGGAAACGCTTGCGGAAAAACTCAGAAGTCCGCGCGCCAGCGATGATGACAGCGTGCAAGCATGACATGAACGGTGCGCGAATTTTGCCTATACTGGTGGCAACGTGTCCGGGAAGGATTTTAAAAAAATGAGTGAGCGAAGAGCAACCAGCCTTACGCGCCTGATTCTTGCTTGCGGCGTGCTGATTGTGGGCGCGTATTGGGCCGGAGCGCGCTGGGGCCAGCGGCAGCCGCGGGACGTCGGCGCTGTTCCGCGAGGCGATAGTGGGATTCCGGGACCGTCTGGCAACGTCGGAAAGTTGGTGGACAGCGGCAATAGCGCCGCCAACAAAGGAAATGTGGCGGCGCGCGATGCAGCGCTTACCGACGATGAATCCATCAATGTGCGCGTCTACCGCCAGGCTTCGCCCGCGGTGGCCAACGTTTTGACCAAAGCAACCGAATACGATTTCTTCATGGACCCAGTTCCGGTCGAAGGCGCGGGCTCCGGATTTGTGATCGACGAACGAGGCTACATCCTTACGAATTTTCACGTCGTGCAGGAGGCGCAATCGATTGAAGTAGTACTCGGCGATCAGACGCGTTACCCCGGGAAATTTATTGGGGCGGACCAGAGAAATGATGTGGCGCTAGTAAAAATCGATCCAAAGGGTAAGCACCTGGTGGCCTTGCCGCTGGGTGATTCCTCGGCATTGCAAGTGGGGCAAAAAGTTTTGGCGATTGGCAACCCGTTCGGTTTTCAGAGCACGTTGACCACCGGCGTAGTAAGCGCTTTAGGCCGCACAGTGCAAACCAGCCAGACCACGCTGATCGACGAAGCGATTCAGACCGATGCCGCCATCAACCGCGGCAATTCCGGCGGCCCGCTAATTAATTCGCATGGTGAAGTGATCGGAATTAACTCCGCGATTTATACGCCAAGTGGCACCACGGCGGGGATTGGCTTTGCAATTCCCATCAACACCGCGAAGCGAATCGCGCAGGATTTGATCACCGAAGGCCGCGTGCACCTCGCTTATATCGGCGTGCAAACAATCCCGGTTGGCGGTTATCTAGCGCAAGCCCTCGATTTGCCTGTCGAAGAAGGATTGCTGGTCGAGACCGCAGCAAAAGGCGGGCCCGCCGCGGCGGCGGGCGTTCGCGGTGGCGACCGCGTGGCGCAAGCCGGCATGCAGCGCATTGCGATCGGCGGTGACGTAATTGTAGCCATCGACGGCGCAAAAGTTGCCAACACGATGGACTTGAATATTATTTTGAATCGCAAGAGGCCAGGAGACTCCGTCACGCTGACGGTCTATCGCGGCGGAAAAAAACTGGATATCGCAGTCAAGCTTGGTGAACGCAACGAAAATGTCCGGCAATGATTGGGAATTCGGTTGACGGCTTGCGGCCAACACATAGCGGCGTTGACCGCGGGCACCGGCAAGAAGGCCTGTGCCACTTCGGAGCCGGCGCAAAAAGCAGAAACAAAATCACGATTTACGCGGAGAATTCGGCGCGGTGTTTTTGGCGCTGCGCATCCGTTAGGTTGAACCAAGGTTCGGCGATGTCGCGGACTCGTTCCAGTTCGCGTTGCATTTCGGCGTGCTTGGATTCGAGTTGTTCGGGAGTGGCGTCGGGCTGAACGTAGATTGGCGGGGCGAACAGGATTACGGCGCGGGAGAATGGCTTGGGGAGCAGGAAATGATCCCAGGTCTTCGCGAAGGTAATGCCGCGATCGAGGCCGATGTGGAACACCATTACCGGACATCCGGTTTTTCGCGCGAGGATGACTGGGCCTGGTTTTGCGATGTAACGCGGGCCGCGCGGGCCGTCGATCGTGAAACCACAATCTACGCCTTCGGTCAGGCGCTTGGCCATTACCGCGAGGCCGCGTAGGCCGCCGCGCGAGGAACTTCCCTGAGCGGTGCCGAAGCCTAGCCACTCGATCACTTTGCGCGTCCACTGGCCGTCGAAGGCCGTAGTGTTCATGATGACCACACCGTGGTTTCGTCTCCACCAAACGATGGGGATGATTATGCGGTGCCAGAAAGCCCAGATACATTGCTTGTTGGAGGCGTAGACGCGCTCGGCGTGTTGCCAGCCCAGGACTTCGTAACGGAGTGTTGGACCGAGAAGGCGGATTGCGGTGTAGACGGCTGTGGCGATGATGGGAATCTGGATCCGGCGCGACCACGGAAGCTTCGGAAGGCGCGTGTCGTAGTGGGGGCTTACGATACCCTTTTCGGACGGCGCGGAGTTGGCTGTTGGGGCTGCGGAGCGGCGCTCCTGGGACGTTTCGGGGGCTGGTTCTTGTGCGGAATGCTCGGCTGCGTCAGGCATGATGGTCGGCGTATAGTATAGGCGCAGGTTTGCGGTTAGGTTGCTGGGAATCGGGATTCTGCATCTGAGTCGGTTGAGGCGCCCGTGTTGACACCGGGCGGAGCAAGCCCCGCCCCTACAGGTGTCCAGCCTCGAGATGGAGTGAAAGCGATTGGTGCTGCAATCCACAATTAAGCGCCGGCAGGGCGTTGCTTTTGCTGCGGGTGCGGCGGTATTGGCCGCGGCGTTACTGGCTGCGGCGGCGGCAGGTACCGACAATCCTGCGGATGACGCGGTGGGAACGATTGAGGGTGAAGCGATCGCTTTGCAGGGGCCGATGACCGTGGATGTGGTGCATGGACAGATCAAGACGACCTTGCGGAGTGGGAACGACATTCGGGTGAAGTCGGGGCAGGCGCGGTTGGATTTGGTGGAAGGCGGAACGATTGTGATTTGCGGCCCGGCGCACCTTTCGGTGTTGAAATCGGGCGGGTCGCTTACGCTGGCGCTGGATACGGGCGTGATTCGGGTTCACGTCGAGAAACAACCCGCGGTAACGATTTATACCGCGCAGATTCAGGCCAAACCGATTGCCATTGGCGACGGTCCGCAGGACGCATTAATCGGGTTCGACGCGCCGGGAATGATGTGCGTGCGCGCTACCTCTGGCGCTCTACGTCTGGAACAACAACTCACCGGGCAGAGCGTGATCGTGCCGCAAGGTGGCGACATTATTTTGAATAATGGCGCTCTGGAGGGCTTGAGCAATACGGCGGGACACTGCGCTTGCGACCTGCAGATTGCCAGAAGCGCCCCGTCGCCTCCCGAAGTGAGCCGGTTGGCGACGACAGAAGAAATTCAGCAGCGCGAAGCGGAGGCCAAGAAGAATTCAACCACGCCGCCGCCAAGTCCGGCGACAACACCGCCCGCTCCGCTGGTCGCTGCTGAAAAGCCACCCGTTGCGCTCAACCCACCGCCGGCGGCTTCTGAGAAGTCGGTGGCCAAGGTGGATAAACCGGCGGCGAAGGAAGATCCGGTCTATCAGGTATTTATGCCACCGCTGGCATATGACGCCAAGGCGGCGGTGCAGCCCGACAACTTCGATCCCAAGCTGATTATGTTGGTGCGCCGAGTGCGGGTTCGTCCCACGCTGATCTTTCAGGGCCGGGTGGAGGGCGAGCCGAAGGTGCGTCCCGTGGCGGCGGTGAAACCCGCGCAGACCCAGCCTGCTCCCCCAGCGCCTGCGAATGCTCCCAAGACCGACTCGGTCGTCAACCGGCTTCGGGCATTTTTGAGGGGCTTATTCTCCTGATTTTGGGGTACTTGGGAGCTTTTCCTGGGCTATTCTCACGCCTCATGGATCGAGATAACAATGGTGGTTTTTGGCTCTGATTTCTGCTATTTTTATAGCAACTTACACGATTCGCATGGGTTTAGTGATCCCAGGCGGCCGCAGGGTGATGGCCGCTGGACAGTGCGCCTAACCATATAAGTGGAAACCGAGCTTCCAGCCCGCGGAAGCCTTTTACACCTGCAAAAACTGTAACCGGGGAGACGAGGACGCCTTGACACGAGTACCTGCCGAACGTGCCACGCGAATGCTGTTTTCGCTACCTGTTTTAGCGATAGTGGCTTTGGGCGGATGCGGTGGCGCGGCCAGCTCCGGGGGAGGGACTTCCCCAGGGGTGATTTCTGTAAGCGTATCGCCGGCGTCGCGGTCTGTTCAAGTTTCGCAAAATCAGTCATTTACGGCTACGGTCGCTAACGATAGCGCTAACCAGGGCGTAACTTGGACGTTATCGGGCTCGGGTTGTGCCGGAGCCGCGTGCGGCACGTTATCAGCGAGTTCCAGCCCCGCGGGCACAGCGGTTACCTACACGGCGCCTGCCAGTGTGCCCACCCCGGCCAGCGTCACGTTGACGGCAACTTCGGTGGCAGATGGGAATAAATCGGCGACTGCGGCGATTACCGTAACTGCGGCGACCCCTGGCGCTATCGCGGTGACCCTCTCGGCGACGACAGGAAGCGTCGGCTCGAACAATGGCCTGCTGCTAAGCGCGGCGGTGACCAACGATTCTAAAAATCAAGGCGTGACGTGGACCCTTGCGGGAGCGGGTTGCACTGGTATGGGGTGCGGAACGATTGTTCCGTCGAAAAGTGCTTCCGGCCAACAAGTGACCTACACGGCGCCCCCAAACGTTCCTAATCCGGCGTTGGTGACGGTCACAGCAACGTCGGTGACCGATTCCACGAAGACGGCTAGCGCTGCAATTACGGTGTTAGTGCCGATCACGGTGACCCTGTCGCAAACCGCGGTGAATGTAATAACGAACGCTACCACGACGTTTACGGCGACAGTAGGGAACGATCCTGCAAAGCAGGGCGCGACGTGGGCGCTATCTGGCACCGGTTGCACCGGTGCTACTTGCGGAACGGTTGCGCCGGCCTCGAGCGCGTCAGGCGTGGCGGTGACGTACACGGCGCCGGCGACGGTGCCCAGTCCTGCGCTGGTGGTGTTGGTGGCGACGTCGGTGTCGGACTCGACCAAGCAGGCGGCTGCTGGCATTACGGTGACGTCTCCGGCTGGACCGATCGGGGTGACCGTTTCGCCGACGACGCAGAGCGTGGACCTTGGAACCAGTGCACCCTTTACGGCTACGGTGACCAATGACACGACGAACAAGGGTGTAACTTGGACGTTGTCGGGAGTAGGCTGCAGCGGAGCGACGTGCGGAACGGTTGCGCCGACGGCTAGCGCGTCGGGAGTCGCGGTGCTGTATACGGCGCCTGCAGGCCTGCCATCGCCGGCTACGGTGACGTTGACAGCTACTTCGGTCACCGACACAACGAAGTCAGGAGCCACAACGATTACGGTTACCAACACCGCCCCGATCACCGTGTCGCTGACGCCGATGCGCGGAGGGCTGGCGGTGGGACAGTCGCTGAATTTTACGGCGACGGTGACGAATGATGTGAGTGGCCAAGGTGTGACGTGGTCTGCGCCGAGCGGGACGTTCAGCGCGCAAACCGCGGCGACGGCGACTTACACTGCATCGGCTTCGCCTGGCAGCGTCGCCGTGATGGCAACCAGCAAAGCGGATACGACAAAGAGCGCGACCGCGACGATCGGGGTCACCGATCTTGCCGGAGTGACGACGTATCACAACGATTTGTCACGTGACGGCGCGAACATTCAGGAGTACGCGCTGAATACTTCAAACGTCGCGAAGGCCACATTTGGCAAGTTGTTCTCTTGCCCGGTAAATGGAGCGGTGTTTGCGCAGCCGTTGTGGGTACCGAATGTCAGTATCGGAGGTGGGACGCACAACGTAATCGTGGTGGCGACCCAGCAGGACTGGGTGTACGTGTTCGACGCGGACATCAATAATTGCAACTCGCCCTACTGGCAAAAAAATCTTGTTCCATCGGGCGAAACTTACGGGAACTACGCCGACGTGCAGACCGACGACATTTATCCGGACCTCGGGATTACGGGGACACCGGTGATCGACCTCTCGACCAACACAATCTACCTGGTGGCGAAGACCAAGGACAACGGGACGACCAACTATCACAGCCGTTTGCATGCTCTAAGCTTGACGTCCGGTGGGGAAGCGGCGAACAGCCCAGTGAACATCTCCGCATCGGTACCGGGTAATTGCGATGGCGGCTCGACGGTTAACTTGGACCCGATGAGGCAGAACCAACGACCAGGATTGGCGCTGGTCAACGGCGTCGTATATGTGGGATACGGATCGCACGGCGATGAGGGCAACTGGCATGGGTGGCTGCTGGGCTTCCAAACATCTAACTTGTCGGCGGCGCCGAGCGCGTTTACGACGACACCAAACGCGCTGAGCCCGCCGCTGGCTCCTCCGGCTCCGCCGTGCGGCGGGGGAATCTGGATGGCTGGCGGCGCACCCGCGGTTGATGCGAATAACAACCTGTATGTGACTACCGGGAACGGCGCTTTCGATGGACAGGCAGACTTTGGCGACAGCTATTTGAGGTTGAGCACTGGCCTGTCGGTGATGGATTCGTTCACGCCTTCTAATCAGAGCAGCTTGGACACGGGCGATACGGACGTGGGATCAAGTGGCACGGCGGTGTTGATCGACCAAACGAGCGGACCCTTTGCGCACTTGCTGGTGGGTGCGAGCAAGGCGGGGGTCTTCTTTGTACTGAACCGAGACTCGTTGGGTGGGTTCAACTCTCACGACAAGTCCGTGCAGGAGTTTCAACTGGACGGAAATGCGTTCTCTACACCGGGCTTCTGGAATAACACCGTGTATTTCTTTGGCACCAATAGCAATGGTGGTGGCGAAGTGAACGGGGAAAGCTTTGCGTTTGATAACACCAGCGGCAAGTTCAATACCACGCCGACCAGCACGGGTCCACAGTTTGGATTTGCGGGAGCGACGCCATCGATTTCCGCTTCGTCGGCCACCACGGATGGCATCGTGTGGGCGATTGATTCGGGCCAGTACGGGACCAGCGATAACGGCCCGAGCGCGGCGGGGCCGGCAATTTTGCACGCGTTCGATGCGAGCAATATTTCGACGGAATTGTGGAATAGCTCGCAGGCTTCGGGTGGACGGGGACGGGACACAGCTGGAAATGCGGTGAAGTTCACCGTACCCACCGTGGCGAATGGAAAGGTGTATATCGGCACGCGGGGTAGCGACGATACGCTGGGGAACGGCAGCACGACCGGAGAGCTGGACGTGTACGGCTTGCTGCCGAATTAACAGCGGATCGCAGAGTGTGGCCAGGGGACCGAGGGGGCATCGATGGGTCTCGGGGTGCAGGTTGGCTCGCCGTCTTCTATCCTCTCGCGAGCATCCAAGCCCCAGCGCGATTTGAGTCGTCGCTCGATACCATGGTTGCGGCGCTCCGGTCTCACACGGGGAGCGCACCCCGCGCATTCACGGCCCGACACCAGGGTTACGGGCAAGTAGAGCGTTGAAGTAAGTCGGGGACGGATTTCAGCCCCGCGGAAGCGTTTCATCCGCAAAAAAATTTGCAGCAAGAAACAGGAGACCGCCTTGTCACGAGTGCGCACGAGTCGTGCCGCGCAATTTGCATTTGCGCAGGGGATGGTTGCGTTGGCGTTGCTGAATGGATGTGGGAGCGGATCGACCAATTCCGGCGGGACGCCGAGCGGAGGCGACGGTGGTGGAAATCCAATTGCTGTGACGGTGTCGCCAACCTCGGCCTCGGTGCCAACCGGGGCGACCGGGTCATTTACCGCGACCCTGACGAATGACACCGCGAGTAAAGGAGTCACCTGGACACTATCTGGGCCGGGTTGCAGCGGCGCGGCTTGCGGAACGGTGGCGCCGACGTCCAGCCTTTCTGGCGCAGTAGTGACTTACACCGCGCCTGCCAGTGTGCCAAGCCCGGCGACGGTGACGTTGACGGCGACCTCGGTCTCCGACGACACCAAGACGGCGGCGGCAACGATCACGGCGGCGGTTGCGGGTCCGCTCAGCGTAACGCTGACGCCGAAGGGTGGCGGGTTGGTGGTGGGCCAGGCATTGAATTTCACGGCCACGGTAACGAACGATGTGGGGGGTGCGGGTGTAATTTTTTCCGCGCCTTCCGGGACGTTTAGCTCACAGACGGCGACTACGGCGATGTATGTGGCACCAACGTCGCCGGGGAGCATCACGGTTACAGCTACAAGCAAGGCGGATGCGACCAAGAGCGCTTCTGCGACGATCGGAGTGACGGATCTGGCGGGAGTGAACACGTATCACAATGATTTGTCGCGGGACGGAGTGAACGCGCAGGAGTATGCGCTGAATACTTCGAATGTGGCTACGGCGACCTTTGGGAAGCTGTTCTCGTGCAGTGCCGATGGGGCGGTGTTTACGCAGCCATTGTGGGTGCCGAACGTAAGCATCGGTGGCGGAACGCACAATGTGATTATTGCGGCTACCCAGCATGATTCTGTTTACGTTTTCGATGCTGACGCTAGTCCTTGCGTGACGTATTGGAATTCGCAGTTGATCCCTAGCGGGGAAACTTACGGAAGCTACGCGGATGTGGGCACCTCGGACATTTATCCGGATATTGGGATTACCGGCACGCCGGTGATGGATCCGTCCTCGAACACCCTCTATCTGGTGACCAAGACCAAGAGTACTGCGGGTGGCGCATATCACCAGCGATTGCACGCACTGAGTTTAGCTACCGGCGCGGAAGTGGCGAATAGCCCGGTCACCATTGCGCCGACGGCCGCGGGCAATTGTGACGGGGGCACCACGCTATCGTTTAACGCTCTAACGGAGAATCAACGGCCGGGATTGGCCTTGGTCAATGGCGTGGTTTATGTGAGCTGGGCTTCACACGGCGATGTAGACCCTTGGCATGGTTGGGTGGTGGGCTACAGCACCGCGAATTTGACGGCTACGCCTAGTGTTTTCAATACCACGCCGAATACTGCGGAAAGCTTAGCTTATTGTCGGGGGGGAATTTGGATGTCTGGCGGCGCGCCAGCGGCGGACGCTAGCAATAATTTCCTATTCCTGGCTACGGGGAACGGCGTTTGGGATGGCATCACGGATTTCGGAGATAGTTATTTGAAGTTGAGTACCCCGGCGCTGACCGCGTTGGACTATTTTACGCCCAACAATCAGAGCAGTCTGGATGCGAACGATAATGACTTGGGATCGGGAGGGACGGCGCTGTTGATAAATCCAACAGGCGGAACGGTCCCCCCACATTTGCTGGTGAGCGCGAGCAAAGGATCCGAACTTTATGTGATCAATCGGGACAACATGGGCCACTTTAACGCTTCGGGAGATACGGTGCTGCAAGAGTTTGCGGTGAACGGACGTTGTTTTTCCACCCCAGGCTTCTGGAATGACAATCTTTATTACTTTGGGGTCAATTATGGCGGCACGCAGGCCGGACAGAGCTTCCCTTTCAATCCAGCTACCGGCATGTTTGCGACTACGCCTGCCAATAGCACACCTTCAGGTTTCGGATTTGCTGGGGCGACACCGTCGATTTCGGCTTCTTCGGCGACCGCGAACGGCATTGTGTGGGCTATTGATACCGGAGCGTTCGGCACCAGCGACGGTGGATCGGCCGTGGCGGGGCCGGCGATTCTGCACGCATTCGATGCCAGCAATATTTCTACTGAGTTGTGGAATAGCTCCCAGGCTGGCGGCGGACGAGATACGGCGGGGAATGCGGTGAAATTTGCCGTGCCAACAGTGGCCAATGGAAAGGTCTACATCGGGACCCGCGGGAGTGATAATACGCAGGGTGCCGGGACTACGTTTGGGGAGATTGATGTGTACGGGTTACTGCCGAACTGAGAACCACTCCGCGATCGAATCGGGGCCGGCGCTTTTCGCCGGCTTTTTTGTGGGGCGCGGACGACCTGCGAAAGACCGAAGAAAAAGATGACGCTAAGACGCTGAGGCGCCGCGATTCGCTCCCGCAAGGAAAAAGTTCACCACACAGTTCCCAGAGCGGGGGGAAAGATCGGGGCTGAAAGCAGGAGAACCCGGTTTGGCCCGAGGAGCCGGCAAGATGCCTTGCGCTCCTCGTTACATGCCTTCGTAGTTGGGGCCGCCGCCGCCTTCAGGGACCACCCAGTCGATGATTTGGTAGGGGTCGGCTATGTCGCAGGTCTTGCAGTGGACGCAGTTGGCGGCGTTGATTTTTAGTTTGAAGACTTCGTTTTCTTTCACTGGTTCGTAGACTGCGGCTGGGCAGAAATACTGGCACGGGTTGCCGTACTCTACTGTGCATTTTGTGGCGCAGACGTTCAGGTCCTGGACGATCAGGTGGCAGGGTTGGTCTTCTTCGTGGCGGGTGCCGGAGTGGTACACGTCCGTTAAGCGATCGAAAGTTAGTTTGCCGTCGCCTTTGAAGCGGGGTGGGGCGGGATGGCCGTTGATTTTGTGGTAGTGCTGGTAGCCAGCTGCTGCGCGCATCGGGTCGATCAGGCCGCGACCGCCGGTTATGAATTGCAGACCGGTGAGGAAAAGGCCGCCGTAGAGGCCGTATTTGAAGGATTGGTGGAAATTGCGGACCGCCATTAGTTCTTTTTTTATGTAGCTTTGGTCTACTTTTTTGGGGAAGGCGCTTAGCGTTTTCGCGGTCGTGTCGCCGGCTTTTAACCCTTCAAAAATCGTTTCGGCCGCTAGCATGCCACTTTTCATCGCCATGTGGATGCCCTTTAGGCGCTGGGAATCGAGGAAGCTGCCGGAGTCGCCGATGATTAGGCCGCCGTCCACGTAATTGCGGGGCATGGAGTACCAGCCGCCTGCGGGTAGGGTTTTTGCGCCGTAGCGGATTAGCCGGCCTCCTTCGAGGATTTTTTTTACGTGGGGATGCGTTTTCCACTTTTGAAAAGCTTCGTGTGGATCGAATTGCGGATTGGCGTATTCGAGGCCGATGACTAGGCCTATGGAAACGCGATTGTTGGCTAGGCCGTAGATCCAACCGCCGCCGTACATGTCGGTGGCTACCGGCCAGCCTAGCGTGTGGGCTACCTGGCCGGGTTGGACGCGGCCGGGTTGTACGTCCCACAATTCCTTTATACCCAAGCTGTAGATTTGCGGGTTGATGTTGTCGAGATTGTTTTTCGCGACGAGTTGCTTGGTCAGGGAGCCGCGCGGGCCTTCAGCGAGGACCGTTACTTTGGCGCGAAGTTCGTAGCCGGGGGTGTAGTTGTCTTTGGGCTTGCCATTTTTGTCGAGGCCTTTGTCTTCGGTGATTACGCCGGCGATGCCTTGGCCTTCGTGGATGAGCTGCGCGCCGCCGAATTGGGTGAAGAGATTTACGCCGGTTTTTTCGACTAGGGCGCCTAGCCATTTGGTGATTTTGTTTAGCGAGACTACGTAGTTGCCTTTGTTCTGGAAGGGCGGCGGAGTTATGGGGAAGCGTAAGGAAGAACCCTCGGTGAAGAACAGAGCGGCGCTGTCGGTCACCGGCGAGTCGAGCGGCGCTGATTTTTCGAAGTCGGGAACTAGCTCGGCGAGGGCTCTCGGATTCATGATCGCGCCAGAGAGTTGATGGGCGCCGACTTCGCGGCCTTTTTCAAGGACGTAAATATTCTCGGCGGAGAGTTCGGGCTTGGCTCCGGATTGGTTGTGTTTTTTGATCAGGTTCGCGAGATGGAGGGCGCAGGAGAGACCTGCGGGTCCTGCGCCGACGATGAGCACGTCGGCTTCGAGTTGTTCCCGCGCTACGGTCATTCTTCCGAGATCATCGCGAAGACTTTCAGGAGTTGGGCCAGAGCGCCTTCACGAGTTTCCACAGGAGCGTAACCGCCTGGAATGGCCGGAATTGCGGTTGCCCCGGAGCCGTCATCTTGGCGATACAGAATCGATTTGTAGTCTTCGAACTTCATGCCGGTTGTAAAGTATACGACAGTTCCCCAAAAAGCCTGGTTCGCTGATCTGCGACGACGTTGTGCTTCGAACGCAACGGCTGGGCGCTCGGGGCAGGAGCAGTGCTGGGCCCCAACAAGTTTTTCTCAATCGCGGCTTAGAGTGGCTTCAGCTTTGTTTTGCTTTTTCCAGGGCTTCGATTAGGGCGGGCATGACTTCGAAGATGTCGGCCACTATGCCGTAGTCGGCGATTTCGAAGATGGGGGCGTTTTGGTCTTTGTTGATGGCTACGATGGTGCGGGCGCCTTTCATGCCTACTACGTGTTGGATGGCGCCGCTTATGCCTAGGGCTAGGTAGAGTTTGGGGGCTACGGTTTGGCCGGAGCTGCCGATTTGGCGCTCCATGGGTAGCCAGCCTTCGTCGCAGATAGGGCGGGAGGCGGCGATTTCTCCGCCTAGGGCTTTGGCTACGGCTTCGGCTTGGGGAATGTTTTCGGGGGCTTTTATGCCGCGGCCTATGGCTACGATGAGCGGGGCTTGGGTCAGGTCTATGGCGGATTTGGCTTCTTTGAAGAGGTCTAGGGGCTTGGTGCGAATTTGGTCGGCGTTTAGCGTTACCGAGATGGCGTTTACGGGGGCTTTGCCGTTGGGATGCGCTGCTGCCAGGTCGGAGCGGAAGGCGCCTGCTTGGAAGGAGGCGAACCACGGGGCGGCGCTTTGGAAGGTTACGTCGGCGCTGGTTTTGCCTTGGAACATTTGGCGGACGAAAATCAGTTTGCCGGATTCGTTGCGGTAGCTGATGCAATCGCCGATCATGCCTTTGCCTAGTTGGGCGGCTAGCTTGGGGGCGAAGTCGCGGACTTGGTAGGTGTGGGGAAATAGGATTAGGTCGGGCTTGGCGGATTCGATGACTTGTTTCAGAACTACGCAATAGCCGTCGGGTGTGTAGGCTTCGAGCAAGTCGTGTTCGATCAGGAGGACTTCGGCTACGTTTTTCGCGGCTAGTTCGTCGGCGAAGGTCGCGACGCCTTTTCCGAGTACGACTCCGCTTAACGTGCTCGAGGTTTCGCTGGCGATTTGCTGGGCTGCCGCCAAAGTTTCGAAGCTAGTGTTGTTCCACTTTCCTTGGCGTTGTTCGGTTACGACTAAAATCTTCATGGTTAGATCACCCGCGCTTCAAACTTCAACTTTTCGACTAGCTTGGTGGCGGCTTCTTTTGGCGTGCCGGTCAGGAATTCAGTTTTTTTAGTTTTTGTGGGGATGTAGATTTTTTCGACTTTTTGCGTTGGCTGGACGCTGACGCCTAAGGATTCGGGAGTTACCGCTGTGATTTCTTTTTTCTTGGCGGCCATGATGCCTTTTAGGGTGGCATACCGGACTTTGTTTATGCCGGACTGGATGGACAGGACGGCGGGCAGCGGGCATTCGATGTGTTGGAACCAGCCGGCTTCTAGTTCGCGCTTCAGGCGGAGTTTTCCTTCTTGAGCTTCGATGGCCATGATGATCGTCGCATGGGGAAGATCGAGCAGGCCAGCCAGCAGGACGCCGGTTTGGCCGAAGCCGTGGTCGTCGCTTTGCAGACCGGTTAGGACTAGGTCGAATTTTTCTTTTTTAATTCCGGCCGATAGATAGGTTGCCGCGCCCAGCGGGTCCAGTTGGGCAAAATTATCGTCGGCGATGTGGATGGCGCGGTCGGCGCCTTTTGCTAAGGCTTCCTTGATGGTCTGCTTTACGCGTACTGGGCCCATCGAAAGGACAACTACCTCGCCGCCATGCTTTTCTTTTAGGCGCAGAGCCTCTTCTAGCGCGTAGCTGTCGGGCTCGTTCATTTCGAAGCCGATGTCGGATTCTTTGATCCAGTTTCCGGAGATGGTGAGTGGGGCGTCTTTTGCTGGGACTTGCTTGATGCAGACGATTATGTTCACGGCGTGCCTCTTACGTTTTGACGGCGGATCGCGCTTGCCGGGTGCTTTTTGGCGCGCGCCCGGAAACCGCGTTGCGATCGAGTTTCGCTTCGGAGCGCTGGGGTGCCGGGCTTGGCTCGAAACCCCGCCGCTCTAACGAGCGGCGGTTACCTAGACCGCTCCTAGCCTCGCGATGTTTACTTGCCTGCCCACCGCTTGAAAATGAGTGCGGCATTGGTGCCGCCGAAGCCGAAGGAGTTCGAGAGCGCGTATTCGACTTCCGCTTGGCGGGCGACGTTGGGGACATAGTCGAGGTCGCAAGCAGGGTCGGGCGTTTCCTGATTGATCGTGGGCGGGATGACTTGGTCGCGCAATGCGAGGACGCAGATGCCTGCTTCGAGGCCCCCGGCGCCACCTAAAAGGTGGCCAGTCATTGATTTAGTGGAGCTCACCGGCATTTTCCTGGCGCGATCGCCGAAGACTCGTTTTACCGCGATGGTTTCGAGGGTATCGCCGATTGGTGTGGAGGTGCCGTGGGCGTTTACGTAGCTGATGTCGTCGGGAGAGAGCTTGGCGTCTTTCAACGCGGCGCGCATTACGCGGTAGGCGCCGTCGCCGTTTTCTGCGGGTTGCGTGATGTGATAGGCGTCGCCGGACATGCCGTAGCCTACGATTTCGGCGAGAATTGGGGCGTTTCGTTTTTGGGCGTGCTCTAGCGATTCAAGGATCAGGATGCCGGCGCCTTCGCCCACCACGAAGCCGTCGCGCTGCGCGTCAAACGGGCGGCTGGCGTGGGCGGGATCGTCGTTGCGCGTGGATAAAGCCTTCATAGCGGCGAATCCGCCCACGCCCATCGGTGTGATGGTCGCTTCGGTGCCGCCGCAAATCATCATTTCCGCGGCGCCGCGTTCGATGATTTTGAAGGAGTCGCCAATGGCGTGTGCGGACGCAGAACACGCCGTGGCGGTGGCCGAATTTGGGCCGCGCGCCCCATAGCGAATCGAAACGTGGCCGGAAGCTAGATTCACAATCGCGGAGGGGATGAAGAACGGCGAAATTTTCCCAGGGCCGCCTTGCACTAATTTCCAGTGTTCGCGCTCGATGATGTCGAATCCGCCGATGCCCGAGGAAATGTAGACGCCGACTTCGTCGAGGTCGGTTTCGTTTTCTTTGGTCCAGTTCGCCATTTTCACGGCGAAATCTGAGCCAGCCAGGGCGATCTGGATGAACCGGCCCATTTTCTTCAGTTCTTTTTTCTCGATCCAGAGGAAGGGGTCGAAATTTTTCACTTCCCCGGCAATGGTGCAGTCGAAGCCAGTCGTGTCGAAAAGCGTGATCGTTCCGATGCCGTTTTGTCCGGCGACCAGATTTTTCCAGCTCTCGTCCGTGCCAATTCCTAGCGCGCAGACCAGTCCGACACCCGTTACGACAACCCGGCGAGTCAAAGGTTCGTGCTCCCTGATGAGGTGGTATCACTCAGCGGATTCTTACTTCCCTTTGGAGTGCTTTTCGATGTATTCGACGGCATCTTTGACCGTCGTCATTTTCTCGGCGTCTTCGTCGGGCACTTCGATGCCGAAGGCTTCTTCGAACGCCATTACCAATTCCACCTGGTCCAGCGAATCTGCCCCTAGGTCGTCGACAAACGATGCCGTTGGCGTCACTTCCGCTTCGTCCACGCCGAGCTGCTCGACAATGATCTGCTTTACGCGCTCTTCAACGCTGGCCATTCCCATATCCTCCGCGATCTGCGTTCGTCGTGCTGGTTGGTGCTGTGTATGGTTACTGTAACCGCGCGGCTCTACGCTACCGCACACATCATTTAGCCCTGTAAGTATAACCTGCCCATTCTAGTTAGGCCCTCACCTAAGGTCAACTTCGCCTGCCGAAAATACCAAGAGCTTTCCCCTGGCTTCCGTAGGATTTTCGTCACGCCAAATGCATGCCGCCGTTTACGTTCAAGACGTGCCCGGTGATGTAGCCGGCTTCGTCGCTGGCGAGAAAGACGATCGCAGCCGCAACGTCGCGGGCTGAACCCATGCGGCCTAGCGGGATTCGCGTTTTCAATTCCTCTTTTACTTTATCGGACAATACATCGGTCATCGGCGTCTCAATAAATCCCGGCGCGACCGCGTTCACGGTGATGTTGCGTGATGCGATCTCGATAGCGACAGCTTTGGTTAGACCGATTAGACCCGCTTTGGCGGCTACGTAGTTTGCTTGCCCGGCGTTGCCGGACTGGGCTACCACCGAGCTGATATTGATGATGCGGCCGGTGCGGGCTCGCATCATGGTCAAGAGGGCTTGCTGGATGCAGAGATGCGCGCCGGTCAGATTGGTTTTTAGTACGGCTTCCCAATCGTCTTGCTTCATGCGCATGGACAGGCCGTCGCGGGTGATAGCGGCGTTGTTCACCAGGATGTCGAGGCGGCCGAATTTTTCGAGCACTTGCTTGAAGCCTGCTTTTACTTGCTCGGCTTCGGCTACGTCCATTTTTACGGCTAGGGCTGCGCCGCCGGCGGTTTCGATTTCGCTCACCAGGGTGGCGAGCTTTTCCTCGTTGCGCGCAGCCACGGCTACTTTTGCGCCTGCCTGGGCTAAGGCGAGCGCGGTGTCGCGGCCGATGCCTTGGGAGGCTCCGGTTACTAGCGCTACTTTGTCTTTTAGGCTGAACACTCGGATCCCTTCGTTACTCAGGTTCCTGGAACGGAGACTGCTGGCCAACTCAAAACGCAAGCACAGGCAGGGGTGCTGGCGCTACCTTACGCCGCATCCTCCCGGGATTGCGCTAGCTTCTCGACCGTCGTCGCCAGGCTCTTCTCGTCCTCGACATTTAGGGTGCCCACCGAACGTTCGATCTGGCGCAGCAGGCCGGTCAGCACGCGGCTGGGCCCGACTTCGACAAAGGTATTTACGCCTTCGTCGGTAAGCTCGCGCACCGACTCTTCCCAGCGTATCGGCATGGTTACCTGGCGGATTAACGCGTCGCGGGCTTCATCGCCTCTGGTTTCCGTGTCTGCGTCCACATTCGTTACCAGCGGAAAGCGCAATGCTTTGAATTCCATCTTGCGCAGATCTTTCTCCAGCTTCTCCTGTGCGGGCATCATCAGCGCACAGTGGAACGGTGCAGAGACCGGCAAAATGACGGCGCGTTTCGCTCCCAGTTGCGACGCGATTTCCACCGCACGCTTCACCGCTTCTGCGTGGCCGGAAATCACCGTCTGCTCCGGCGAATTCAGGTTCGCCGGCGAGCAGACTTGGCCTTCCGCTGCGCGCTTGCACGCATCCAAGACCACGGCATGCGATAACCCCATGATCGCAGCCATGGCGCCCAGTCCCGCAGGCACCGCTTCCTGCATGTATTTCCCGCGCTTGCGGACGAGTTGCACCGCGTCAGAAAATTTGAGCGATCCTGCAGCCACCAACGCCGAGTATTCACCCAGACTGTGCCCGGCCACAAAATCCGGCGCGATTCCCTTTTCTTCAAGAACGCGATAAATGGCTACTGAGCAGGTCAGTATGGCGGGTTGGGTATTTACGGTCTGCTTCAAGTCCTCATCCGATCCCGCGAAACACATCTGCGAAATCGAAAATCCCAGAGCCTTGTCGGCTTCGTCGAAAACAGCGCGCGCCGCCGGATACTTATCCGCTAGTTCCTTGCCCATTCCGGGGTATTGCGAGGCTTGACCCGGAAACACAAATGCTGTTTTGCCCATCGTCGTTCCTCTTCCTGATTCCAATACGCCTGGAGTCGTGCCTGGCCGGACCAAAGCCCGGCTCCGACATAACTCGTTACCCTGAATTTATGAGCGCGTCACGATTCGGTCGGGATGCACTCCGGCGGCTGAGAGACCTTGTTCGATCTTCTCGTTCATGTGGGCGCGCGCCAGGCCCGCGGCCACGCGAATCGCGTTTTTGACGGCGTTGGCGTTCGATCGCCCGTGTCCGATCACGCAGACGCCGCGGACGCCTAACAGCGGCGCCCCGCCGGATTCAGCGTAATCGATTTTCTTTTTCAAGCCTTTGAAGGCGCCCTGCGACAGCATTGCTCCTACTTGCGAAACCAGCGAACTCTTCAGCGATTTCTTCAACACCTCAAAAATCTGCAGCGCCAGCCCTTCGCAAATCTTCAGCGCGATGTTGCCCACAAATCCGTCGCATACGATCACGTCCACATCACCGGAAAACAGATCGCCGCCTTCGACGTTGCCCACAAAGTGAACCGGGCTTTTCTTCAAGCGGATGTTCACTTCGCGGGTCAACTCATTGCCCTTAATGTCTTCTTCGCCGACCGACAACAAGCCCACGCGAGGGCGGCGGTGTCCAAACGTCGCGCGATAATAAATTTCGCCCATCACCGCAAACTGCACCAGATGCTCCGGTTTAGAATCCACGTTCGCGCCGACGTCCAACAAAACGGAAACGCCGCCTTTGGCATTCGGGAACGGCGCCGCCAAAGCAACACGATCCACCGACTCCAAAGTCCCCAGTAAAAATCGCGCCACGGTCATCACCGCGCCAGTATTACCCGCACTCACCAGGCCGTCAGCCTTGGTCTCGCGGACCAACCGCGCCGCCACATGCACCGAACTGTCTTTTTTCCGGCGAAACGCTTGCGCCGGGTGATCGTCCATAGTGATTACTTCGCTGGCCGGCACAACCTCGATCGGTAAATTCGGCTGCGAGTGCTTGGCCAGCTCCGCGCGAACCACATTGGGTTGCCCAACCAGGAGTATCCGCACGCCGAACTCCCGCGCGGCTAGCACACTCCCTTCGACTTCAGGGCGGGGAGCATGGTCTCCGCCCATGGCGTCCACAGCAATGGTGATCATGGGAGGCTTCGATCAGGCAATTCCGGAAAAACGTACCGGTAGAAAGGCTTTGTTCAATCTCCTGCGAAACGTCGCTCGCTATAAGTCCGGTCAGGCGGAAACGTCTTGAACCGCTTTGCCCTTGTAGTAGCCGCAATGAGGGCAGACCTGGTGCGGCTGCTTCATCTCGTGGCAATGCGCGCATTTCGCCAGCGCGGGCTTTTCTAAAAAGTCATGCGCCCGTCGCGTGCTCGTTCGTCTCTTCGAATGCCGTCGTTTTGGATTAGGCAAAGTAGTACTCCTCGTCCCGACCCATTCGGTCGGATTGTAATGGGCTTTCGGCCCTGAAACCTATTGTTTTTTCAGCCAGTCCTGCTTCAGGCGCGCCAAGGGAGCCAATCGCGGGTCGGTCGAATGCGTCTCGCAGCGGCACTCTTCGTGATTCAAATTCGCACCACAATTTGGGCACAAGCCCCGGCAGTCGCTGCGGCAAATTACCTTCATCGGCAAGGCCAGCAGCACTTGTTCCCGCAACACATCCGCCAGGAAAAGCCCTGGCCCTTCAAAAAATCCAATTTCCGCATCATCCTCTTTCAACCGCGCTTCTTCCGGCTTTTCACCCTTTGGCAAAGGGCTGTAAAATAGATCGAAAGAGCGATGCACTTCTTCTACAACGGGCTCCAGGCAACGAGCGCAAACCAATTCAACCTTGGTCTCGATTTCGCCCGCAACGCGAATTTGTCCTTCGAGTAACTCCGCGGTGGCAGTCACTTCCAGCGGGTCAACCTGCTTCATTTCCGCAGTGTGATAGTCGATGCTGCCGGGCGCGTAACTCTTCCGGATCATCTGCTTCCGGACGGCAAGGTCCTTGATATCAAGGAACATCTCTTCAGCGCCTCCGGCGCGAACTATCATGCTTTCTCATTATTCAGGCGGTTGGCCGGCAAGTCAAGGAAGTGCGTGGTGCGTTGCATGATCGCGTTCCTTGCGAATTAACGGACCGTAGCTCCGGCTAGCGGCAGCCTCCGGTCTCCATCTCATAAAGCCTGAGGCGGGCCTCACGGTTCCCGCGCTCGGCTGCGGCCTTCATGAGGACCTTAGCCTGTTCGCAATTCTTGTTGACGCCTTCGCCGCGCGCAAAGCGTTCGGCGAGCGACACTTCCGCGGCAATTGATCCGGCTTGCACGGCTCCCCACAGAGACTCGACGCTATCGCCCGCATTGAAGGCAGCCTCGGTCTTGGGCGGCATTCCTTGGCGTTCCAAAACCGACTCCCCGCGGCCATTGCCGTCTGTCGATACTCCGCTCGGCTCTTCGGCAGCTCCAGAGCCCCCGAAATCCTTACGTGGTTCGCTGGTGCGCTCCTGCCGATCGGATACATTCTGGTTCGGAGGCGGATCGGGAGCGGCATTCTGCGAATTGCTGTCGGCGGCCGCATTGGGGATGGCAGGGGCCGCTTGCTTGTCGGGCTCAACGGCCGAGGCCTTAGTCTTTCCGGCGAGCGTTTCGCCCAGCCAGATGAGCGAGGTGCCCACATCCCGCTGGTACACGATTCCCAGCGCAGCTAGAGCTACGACGGTCGCGGAGATCGCGATAACCCGCCACACACCCGATGATCCATGCCGAGATGCGGCAAACGATCCATCGTCGCGATGAAACGAGGCCCGGTAGCGACCATCGTCTACCGGCGCATAGTTTCCGGCCCGAAGATTCAGCCACGCAGGCGGAGGAATGGAAGGCGCGGGCGGTGGTTCTTGCTCCGCAACCCGCACACCGGCTGCTGGAGCGGTACTTGGATCGCCAGCGATCGCGCGCGCCCGACGGGCCCCCGCATCCGCCGAGGCCGCCAAGGGCACAAAGCCAGGTTCGGGCGGCGCGTTGGTTTCATTGAGCCACAGGCGAATCTCTCGGTGAGCCTCCACCGGAAGATTCAAAAATCGCAGGCCGCCCATGATTCCTGCTTCATCGGCCCAGACAACTTCGGCGTCGCCGGCGATCCTGCGACCGCCATTGATTTGAAATGCGAACCGAGTCTCCCCACACTTCACTGGTGTGATGGCTTGAAATCCGCAGCCCTGCTCAGACAGATTCAGCATGACGCCGCCATTCTCGCGTCCCAATTCCAGATACACGAGCTGCTGCGTTCGCCGGCGTACAATCGCGCGCTTATCTTGTTTTGTTGCTTCCAAAGTAGACCAGCCTCAACAGCTGCTGCACCGGTAGGCAGAGGGGGACGCCCGTAGATGCAGCCGATACGGTCCTTAATTCTATCCGAGACTACCCATCGAAAGCTGTTTTTTTTGCTCCTAGGGGACCGAACCGGGATTTTCCTCTCCTATCTGTGGAAATCTATACCTCTGCCGTCAATTACTCAAATTCCGCTTTGTTTCCGTAGCAGGACATCCTTGCGCGGACGCTTCCTGAGACTGCTGGCGCTGACCGGGCCTTCCATCACCTTCCCGCATTATCGAAAATACAGGATTTCGTGGAGTTAACCGGGCGCCCACCCTATAGGCTGTTCCGATAGAATGGACCGGTGAACTCCGACACGCAAGCCGTATCAAAAGGAGATGGCAACGACGCCAGCTGTCCAACGTTCGAAGTTCGACGCTTGCGGCGCAGCGAGCTACCCTCCAACACGACCGCTCTAGCCCGGTTCCTGATCGGCAAGATCATCGTTCGCGAATTCCCGGCCGGCAGAATGTCTGGCCGCATCGTTGAAACCGAAGCGTACCCGCCGCGCGACCCAGCCGCCCATCATTTTCGCGGTCCGACCCCGCGCAATCGATCTATGTTTTTGCGGCGCGGACATGCTTACGTCTACTTTACGTACGGCAATCATTTCATGCTCAACGTGAGCAGCGAAATTCCCGGCGTCGGGGGCGGCGTGCTGCTCCGCGCGCTGGAGCCGCTCGACGGCGTCGATCAAATGGAACGCCACCGCGGCACCACCCGGCTATTCGATCTTACTCGCGGACCAGGCCGCCTAGCCTCCGCGCTGCAGATCGACCGCCGGGTGGATGGCCTCGATATGTGCGCCCCCGGCCCGCTATGGCTAGGAGCCCTTTCACCATTGCATCCAACAATGCCCGGGGAAAAGTCATGGGCCCGTCGACTAGGCATCAGCCCGCGCATCGGCATTACCCGGGCGGAGCGTCGGCTTCTACGTTTCTATGAGCGCGGCAGCCGATTCGTCAGCGGCTCCGCACAGCACCGCGCCTAAGTGGGCCGCGCGTCAAGAGCCAAACGCTCGAGCCAGCTACGTAACTAAATGTCGACCTGAACCTCCGGACAGGATTGCCAACCGACCATCGAGGGTATGATGGGGAGTGGAATCACGATCCAACGGACGGGGGTGCACGAATGTCCGATAGCTGGAAGGAATGCGAAGGGCAAGTTGTCGACGGAGAGTTTCCGCTGCTCGCCCACCTGGGCGGCTCTGATCATAGCGTGGTGTTCTTGACGCAGCGCGGCAGGAACAACCCGGAAAAGGCCGCGATCAAATTCGTTCAAGCGGACCCGCCAAACGCCGCACTCCAGCTCTCGCGCTGGCAGCAGGCGGCGCAGATTTCCCACCCCAATTTGATCAAGCTATTTGAGACCGGCCGCTGCCATTTGGCCGGCATGGATCTGCTGTACATCGTGATGGACTACGCCCCGGAAAATCTTGCACAGTTTCTCCCGGATCGCGCTCTTTCCCCGGCTGAAACGCGGGACATGCTGGAACCTTTCCTCGAAACGCTCGCGTATTTGCATGGAAAGGGTTTTGTTCATGGGCGCATCAAGCCGGGCAATATCCTCGCAATTGACGATCAACTGAAGCTTTCGAGCGATTCGATATCACGCGGCGAGGCACCACCCCCGGTTGAGAAGCCTGACATCTACACGGATCCCGAAATCGCGCGCGGCGCCACGGCTGCCGCGGACGTCTGGTCACTAGGCGTCACCCTGGTGGAGACGCTCACACAACGGGTGCCGGAGAGAAAGGATCGGGAAGAACTGCAGTTTCCGGATTCGATGCCGCAACCGTTCCTAGACATCGTGCAGCACAGTTTGCGTCGCGATCCGCAATCCCGCTGGACGGTTGCGGAAATCTCCACGCGACTCCACCCTCCCGCGACTCCGCCGGCGCTAAAACCGGCCGCGCCAGCCATTCCTGATTCCATGAAACCGGCGCCAGCCAAGCAGCTCGACGCCGCAGCAGCAGCCGGACCCGCGAACAACTCGAAAACGCTGGTGCAGCCTGCCGCATCGATCGATCCCTTATCGGTGCCTCTTTCGACGGTTGCACCCCTGCCTGCCTCCAAGCAACACGCGTTGGAGAACCAGCTGGTGGCGGGACGAAGCACCTCTCACCGCTCGTACTACGTCGTAATCGCGGTGCTGGTGGCGCTGACCGTGGGGGCCATGATCGCCATTCCACGGTTGCGTGACCGGCAACCCGAGCCCGACACCACTGCCTCAATGGAGCGTCCCCTGAGTCAGCCGGACCAGCCGCCCGCTTCGGTCAGGATCGACCAGCCCGCGCAATCCAACCCGCTGCCCCAATCCAAGCAAAAGCAAACCGCGTCGGCGCCGGGACGTTCCGCGGAAGGGCCTGAAGATCGCTCAGCGGCAGAGACCGCGCACAGTACCTCGGTAGACTCGATGAAGACCGCCAGCGAAAAACAGTTCGTCCGCAAGGAACAACCATCGACCGATTCCATGGCGGCAGCGAAAGCGGCTCCATCGTCACTTGCGGTTGGTTCCGCCGCGGCTCCTGAGGTACCCGCCTCCGGCGCCATGACGCCAGGCGAAGCCTTAAACCAGGTACTTCCCGAAGTCTCCGCTAGATCCAGAAGTACCATTCACGGCACGGTTCGCGTGGTCGTAAAAGTTTTCGTCGATGCCTCCGGCAACGTCACTGCAGCGGAACCGGCTTCCAGCCCCAGCAAATTCTTTGGCAATGCCGCTCTGCAAGCCGCTAAGCGTTGGGATTTCGCTCCAACGAAAATCGGCACGCAGAGCGTGCCCAGCGAGTGGCTGCTGCGCTTCGATTTCACGCAAGGCAACATAAAAGTTCTGCCTTTACAAAGCAAACCCTGAACCGCGCAACCATCTCAAATCCCGAAATCGTCTCGTGCCTGCATGCTAAAAACTTGGCCCATATGGGCGCTGAGCCATTCCTGTACATTTTCGCAGCCATGCTCCGGCCGTGCGCTGTCGCTGGCCCAAGTGTTACCATTCTCCCTTCCAAGCCCAGGAGAGAACCGTCATGCGCTGGACACCGGGTGATGAAAGCCAGGACATCGAAGATCGCCGCGACGATTCCGGCGGGGGCGGAGGATTCCAGTTCGGCGGGATGCATCTGGGAATCGGCGGGGCGCTCGTCCTGTTGGTACTGAGCCTCATCTTCCGACAGAATTTCTTCGGGTTGCTTGGTGGTGGCGGCCCTGCGCCCGCCACCGTTAGCCGGCCCGATACCACCCGTGACGCCTCGGAAAAGCCTTTGGTTCAATTGGTCTCCTTCGTTCTCGACGACACTCAGAATACCTGGACGAAAATTCTGCCAGAGCAAACCGGCCGCCCGTATCATCACGCCAAGCTGGTGTTATTCCGTGACTCTACCCAGTCCGCGTGCGGCGGCGCAGCGGCCGCCACCGGCCCCTTCTACTGCCCCGGCGACGAACGCGTCTACATCGATTTAGGATTTTTCGACGAGCTGAAGCGCCGCTTCGGCGCTCCGGGCGAATTCGCGCAAGCGTACGTCCTCGCGCACGAGATCGGTCACCACGTTCAGAAGATATTAGGTATCGAGCGGAGGGCGGAACAGGGCGCCCGGCAAGGCCCCCACTCTTCCTCCGTCAAGCTCGAACTGCAAGCCGACTGCTTTGCGGGAATATGGGCGCATACCACCCAACAGCGCGGCCTGCTCGAAAAAGGTGACGTAGAATCGGCCTTGGGGGCTGCGGCCGCAGTCGGGGATGATCGACTTCAAAAAATGTCCACGGGCCACGTCTCGCCAGATTCGTTCACGCACGGCACCTCCCAGCAGCGCATGTCATGGTTCAGCAAAGGACTAGATTCCGGCTCAGTGGCCTCATGCGACACATTCGGAGAGTAATGAGGGGAAAAGCTCAAGCCGACGTCATAACCACCCATATTGCTTGGCGTCCGATTAAACTCCGCCGTTAAGAAAACCATCCCGGTGCTTACAACCAAGTGCTAGGAGCGTCGGGAAAAGCCGCCACGCGGAACCCCGGGACGACGAAACCGTGGCGTTCATCGCCAGCAGCGTGGTTAGTTCCTCGCGCAGATTGACAGCTGTCGCAAACGCGAACGTGATTGCGAACCACGGCGTTGGATTTAGCAAACCCTGCCTGCAGGCGGCGAAGCTCATTATCGATTCCCTTTCCACGTAAGCCAAGTTCGGAAATTTCCGCGTGCCGTTTGTTTTCATGCTTCTCGCGCAGCCTGGCACTGTTCCAAGAGCCCTTGGTAGGTCTCGCAAAGCTGGTTCTCTACGGTGGCGGTTGGACTCATCTTATTTCCTCCGTCGCTACCTTTCCTGATGGCTTGCCTTTCGGGTCAAGGTTGGCGACGAGATACGGCTCTTCGCAAATGCCATGCCATTTCAGAGGGAGCCGGTAACCTACAGGTTTTGCGGGTCTTGCAGACTGCGGGCTGCCCCAAACCGAAGTGCTTGCGGCGATTCTTTCTTGCATCCACTCCATACCATTTTTCTAAGGGCTTCGCCGTATGATTTTTTTGGATCGACAGTACGCCCCGTCGAGACGATAACCAGTTCAAGGTTTTTTAGCGCCACCGTCGGGCGCGAATTCAGGACGAGCACTCCCAGACGCGCCGCCGTCTCGGCTCGTTTCCATCGCCCGGCGGGCGGCGGCAGCCTTTTCCGGATTCACCCAGGTGTCCAGGGTAACCATCGTCGTCTGTGACGGCAGCGCCACGGCCCCGCCGGTTCGCTCCAGCGTTTCCGTCACCTGCAGCAGCAATTCTTCCTGTATGGCGAGAAAAATACCGTAATCACGTTCCAAAATATAGGCGTACAGTTCCACTTCGATCGCATTTTCGCCAAAACGCACGATGCGCACCCGCGCGCTCGGTTGTTCCACTTTTAAATAGTGAACCAGCACGTCGCGCAACTGCTCCAGTACATAACGCAGGTGATCGGGCGAAAGATCGTAGCGCAACCGAACCGTTTGCTTGAAAAGGATTTTATCGCGGAAGCGATAATTCTCGAGCGTGGCCGTCGCCACGGTGCCGTTCGGGATCGACACCACCGTGCGATCCTCGGTGCGAATTTTCGTTGAGCGCAGGCCAATGTCTTCCACGGTGCCCGCGCGATCCCCAATCTTGCAGGTGTCACCCACCACGATCGCTTTGTCGGTAAGAACAGAGATCCCGCCCAGCAGATTTTCAAACGTTTTTTGCGCACCTAGACCAATCGCTAAACCGCCAATGCCGAGGCCAGCCAGCGCCGCAGTAACGTTTACGTCGAGCGAACTGAGAACCAACAGGGCAATCGCCAGAAAAATCATTACATCCAAAACTCGGCGCGCCAACGACACCAATGACCGTTCCGCCAATCGCCCTCTCTCGGTGAGTCGTTGCGCGATTCCTCGAAACACCCAATGGGTGACCTGCAACACCGCCCAGTACACGGCAAACGCCAACAACACCAGGATCACCCGCTGATAATATTGGCGATAGAGCAGCGAGGTACCGATCGCACTGACAAAACGGTAGTGAATGATCACCGCGAGCAGCATCGCGCTGGGACCAAATCGTCGCATCGGCTGCGGTGGAAGTGGAGCCAGGCCTCGGAAACTTCGCACTACCTGCCATCCAACCCGCCCCAGTAATGCCAGCGCCCAACCCAGTGCCATGGCAATCGGCGCGAGCAGCAGGATGGCCGCCCATTGCCAGGCCGGCATCCCCAAAAGCCGGTGCTTCACCAAATATGCGGGCAGATTTTTTTCCAGCCGCGGAAAGCGCAGCGAGTCGTAAACCTCGGGCGCCTGCTCCAGGGTTTGCCGCGAAATAAACCATAGCTTCACGTTGTGGGCGTCTGTAAGACGAACCAACGTAATGGGAAACGACTCGCTCAGTCCGCGGGTTCCACCGATCCTGATCTGATCCCGCGGCTGTTGATCTTCGCCGCGCCCATCAGGATCATTGCTGATCGATCCCAGCGCCGAAGCCGGAAATCTCGCATTCAGCACGGTAAAAAGCCGCGAAGCAAGTTCCTGCTCTTCTTCGGTAGTTTCTCGATGCCCCTTCGCCGAAGGTTGGAAATATTCGATCGCGCGTTCGCGTTCATCTTGCGCTGCTCGAATAAAGCCAATCAGCGTCCCGCGCGGGGTCTCGCGCCCCAATGGATCCGTAGGAGTCGCAGGCTGAGGGGCCGCCGCCGGTTTTTGCGCAGGGAGCAGCGACGACACCTGGCCCCGCACGACACTCGCGCCGGTTAGTAGAATCAGCAAAACAGCGACTGTCCGTGCGCATGCCGGCGAAAACAGTTTTGCCACACGTACCACCATTGTTTCCTTAGAAGAGCTGGGCCTGCACATTGTACCTAGCCAGACCCTTGGGGGCGGAAAATTCCAGTTGGTCGATTCAGTCCGACGTGCTTTACGCGCGAAGATTTGCCGCGCCCGCCGGCGAGCCGAAATGGTGTTGGTGCTGCCGCAATAGAAATTGGTCCGTCATTCCCGCGATGTAATCGCACACCACGACGTGCCGGGGATCCGAGCGCGTAAACTCCTCGTGCGATTCGGGCATCGACCCAGGCGATTCCAGATAGTACCCGAACAGTTCCTCAAGGCAGCGCACGGACCGGTCGCGGTCCTCGGTGATCTCCGGCCGGTCGTAGATATTCGCGAACAAAAACCGTTTCAGTTGGGCATTACGCTTACTAAGCGCTTCACTGAACCCCGCGATGCGCTTTGGCAGTCGCCGAACGTCCTCCACGCTACGAATTGCGGAATCACCGATGCGCTGGATGGTCGTTTCGATCAAGTCGCTCACCAGTTGATCCAGCACATATTTTAACGCCTCGTTAAATTTGAGCTTCTCCCGAGCGGACGAATACATCGCATCGACCTTTGCATAGGCGTCCCCAAAAATTGGCACCTCACCCTGCAACGCATCCAGATCTAGCAGCTCGGCCTCGCGCGCGTCATCCAGGTCGGCCGTGTTGTAGGCAATTTCGTCGACGCAATCGATCAACTGCGCCTCCAGCGGCGGCCGGGAATCCAAAAGGTATTCGGCGAACTGAGGAAAATCCCTGGCAGTGTATTCCCGCGAATGCTTGATGATTCCCTCGCGCACTTCGAACGTCAGGTTCAACCCCGGAAACTCCGGATAACGCTGCTCGAATTGCTCCACGATGCGCAGCGCGTGTCGATTGTGGTTAAAGCTCGCGCCGTACGGCCGCATCAGTTCATCCAGTTTGCGTTCCCCGGCATGACCGAACGGGGGGTGACCCATATCGTGAACCAGCGCCAGCGCTTCAACGAGTTCTGCATTCAACCCCAGCGCCGAAGCTACCGTCCGTGCAATTTGCGAGACTTCAATCGTGTGCGTAAGCCGATTACGAAAATGGTCAGAAAACCGCGTAGTAAAAACTTGCGTCTTGGCTTCCAGCCGCCGAAATGCCCGCGCATGCACGATCCGGTCGCGGTCGCGCGCATACTCACTGCGGTAACGATGGAGTGGTTCCGGATAGCGCCGGCCACGCGATTGATTGGCGTGCATGGCCCAGGCTGCGAGTGTGGAAACGGATTCGATGGGCCGCTCCGTGAATTTTAGCCGCGCGACAAACGGTATCGGCGGCTAGGACTTCGGCGCGAGCGTATCCAGGCCTCGGTCTGCCTGTTCCGAGATCGCCGACTCAGGAAATTCCTTCTTAACCTGTTGATAAACGTTGGCAGCTTCCTTTGGATTGCTTGGGCTCAGCGCGCCGCCAAGCTCCAGCAGCGCCAGCGCACGCGGCACAAATACGGTCGGCTTATCCGCGAGTCCGCGCAATATTTTAACGGCGTCGTCCGTCTTACCCGTCCGCTCGTAAATGACGGCGCTTTGGTACTCCGCCATGCTCGCCAGCTCTTTATCGCTTCCCGAACTGATCTTCTTCAGTTGCTCAAGCGCCTGGTTCTGACGATCAAGATCTTCAAGACACAACGCCGCATAGTAACGCGCCAGCCGGCCCGGGTTGGTGTTGGGATACTTGTCAGCTACAGCCGAGAATTTACTCGCGGCATCGTTCGACCGCGCCGTTTCATCCGTGTAAGTCGCTTCGCCAGGTTCAGCCGGATCCGCTGCGCCAATGTGCCCGCTGTACGCCCTCATGGCGACATCAAACGCCGCCGAGGCCGCCGCCGTTTGCCGCTCGACGTAAACGCTCCACGCTCCATATCCCGCCGCAATCAGCACAATCACGAGCAGCACGACCATCGTCACTTGCTTGTGCGAATAGACCGCCTCCGCGCCATGCTCGAACGCATCGTGAATCCGGTCCTGTTTCAATTCTTTCCGCGACATGTGCTCAGGCAAGGCGCACTCTCCGGTGATCGGCAACCCACCATCGTAGCATATAGCCCCACCACGTCGTCCGCGCTCCTCCGTGTAGGGGGCGCGCTTTAGCGCGGCCTAGCAAGCGCCTCGGCGAGCCGGCGCAGGTCCCCAAGCCGGGGTCCCACACTTCGTTTTCCTCCCTTTTCTTGCGCCGCGCACCCGACGGCCTCCCCCGGCCAGCGCCGTTACCCTCACAGCAATGCACCCCCCGCCCCTCCGCCGCACCGCGACAGACGTGCTATTTTCAACCCATGCAAGCAGCCTGTACCCACTGCGGCACGGAACATGTGCTGAAAGATTCCGACGTGGGCGCCCATCCCAAGGTCCAGTTTCACTGCGCCAGATGCGGCATGAAAACGATCGTGGACACCAGGCGAAGTCCCAATGCCACCATGGTGATCTCTCCGTTGCCCTCATTCGCCCGAGGCGACGCCCCCGGCTCCGCCGGAAATCTCGTCCACCAGGACAATGGCGCAAAACTTCCGGCGACTCACCATGTGATCCTGACGATCATTTCCGGACCCGGGAAAGGCGCGGTGCATAAAGTGGCGAAACCGCGTGTCGTCGTAGGACGCGAAGGCGCCGACATCGCCCTCCAGGACCCCGAGGTTTCCCGCCATCACTGCGTAATCGAAGTTCGCGACACCTACGTCCATTTGCGGGACCTGGATTCCACCAACGGCACTTTCTTCGAAGAAGAACGGGCCCGCGCCGCCATGCTGGTGGACGGCGCCGAATTTCGCATCGGCGAAACTGTCCTCCGCGTCAGCTTCGAACCCAAGTGAGGCGGCAGACCATATAGTTCCGTCCTTCAAGCTGGCGTGAGCCGATCGATGCAAGAATCAGAACCCTTCGAACATTCACTCCTGGTATCCACAGCGCTTACTGGTTCCGACCTGGGCTACGCTGCGCTCTATTCCCCGGCCGGAGAGTTTGCAATTTATGCCATCCCTGCGACCTATCTTCTGGCCGCCTTGGCTGGATGGCTGGCCTACCGTTCCGGAGCATCCAAAAATACCAGTCTGACGATCATCGGCGAAGTATTCGTCGTCGCTTGGTGGGTCAAATGGCTTGTCTCGCTGGCCCTTCTCATCTACACAACTTTTCAGACCTGGAAGCTGGCAGGCGGCTGGCCTGGTTCAAACGCCACTCACCATTTCTTCACCGCGGATGGAATCGAAATCACCGCGCCCGACCGCACTTCCTTGTTCGGGTGGGCCGATATTTCGCGCGCGATGGAAACAAAGAAAGGATTTTTCTTTTATCAGGGAAAAAGGCTCGCGACCTTTATCCCCAAGCGCTGCTTGGAAGGTCCGGCGGAAATCGAGATCATAAAGAAATTTATCGCTCGGAATATAGCCGACGCCACCGTGCTACCGTCCTAGCAGTCCTCCCGTTCACTCGACACCGCACGGCGTTCGGCAAGGTAGTTTGTGAGATACTCATTTCAGCTCCAAAACTCTCGCCTACATGCAATGAACCGCGTCACCGCCTGCATCATCACGCTTAACGAAGAAGAGAATCTACCGCGGGCCTTGGCTTCGCTGTCAGGCATCGCCGACGAAATTGTGGTCGTCGACGCAGGCAGCACCGACCACACCGAGCGGGTCGCCTTAAAACACGGCGCAGTCTTCTTTTCGCGCCCGTGGACCAACTACGCCGAACAGAAGAATTTCGCCGCCTCGCGAGCCGCCAACGATTGGGTATTCTCGATGGACGCCGACGAGGAAATAAGCAGCCTGCTCCACACCTCGCTGCTCGACTGGAAAAAGCGCAAGCCCGAATCCACCGTCTACGAAGTTTCTCGCAAAACCTGGTACCTGGGCGCATGGATCAAGCACTCCGGCTGGTATCCCGACTTCCAACGCCGCCTCTACCGCCGCGACGCCGCCCGATTTGCCGGCATAATCCACGAATCGCTGAAGTTCCAAGGCCCTCCCGGCTGTCTAAACGGCGATCTGCTCCACTACACGGTGCGCTCCTTCGCCGAACATCAAGCCAATGTCGAGCGTTACTCCACTCTAGCCGCGCAGCAAATGTTCGCCGCAGGCAAACGCCGTTGGCGCGGCGCCGTCTGGTTCGCCACGCCGTGGAGCTGGTTCCAAAACTTCGTGTTGCGCGGCGGCTTTCTGGACGGCCACCGGGGCGCGTTAATCTCGCACATGGCCGCACGAACCGTGCGGCTGAAATATGCGAAGCTAGGTAAGCTGGTGGCGTCGCAAGCGCTCCGGGGGGGCCGCTAATTCGTGAAGAGTTTGCTAGTCGATTTGGACACGGAATGGCGCGGCGGCCAAAATCAAGCGCTCCTGATGCTGGAAGGCCTAAATGCCCGCGACCACGTCGCGGAGTTGGTTTCCCCCGAAGGCTCAGCCCTGGGTGAACGCGCCGAAGCGCGTGGTGCGACCGTGCACCACGTCTCCAGTCACCTTTACAGAATCTCTGCTGCCGGGAAGATTTCCGAACTCGTCAAGACCAACCAGTTCGATCTCGTGCATGCCAATGAAGCTCACGCCGTAACCGCTGCATGGCTAGCCCGGGCCCATCGTCGCATCCCTTTGGTCATCTCCCGCCGGGTAGGCTATCCCCTTGGCAAGAACTGGATAACCCGCTCCCGGTACGCCGCCGCCACCCGAATCCTTCCCATCTCCAACTGGGTGGCCGAACGCCTGACTTCCTCTGGCATACCCAGCGAAAAGATGACCGTAGTCTACGAAGGCGTCGAAATCCCGCGCCTTCCTCCACCGGACGTGAGACGCGAAGCCCGCGCCTTCTGGGGCGTCTCCGACGACTCCCCACTCTTAGGCTGCGTAGGGGTTCTCCTACCCGACAAGGGACAAGACCTGCTGATCCGCGTCCTTGCCGATCTCCGAAGCGAATTCCCCAAAGCCAGATTGCTGTTAGCCGGTGACGGCCCAGACAGACCCAGGCTAGAGCAGCTAGCCGCAAAACTAGGAGTCAGCGACGCGATCATTTTCGCCGGCTTCGTGAAGGCCATGGAACCTGTCTACGCCGCCCTAGACGGGTTCTTATTCGCTTCGCGCTTCGAAGGTTTGGGCACATCGCTCCTCGCGGCAATGAGCTATGCCGTCCCATCCATAGCCTTTTCCTGTTGCGCCTTCGGCGAAATCATCGAAGACCACACCAGCGGCATGCTGATAGACACAGGCGACGAGCCCGCCCTGCGAAACGCCGCAGCCTCCCTCCTGCGCGACCCACTCCGCGCCAGACAAATCGGCCAAGCAGCCCGCACCCGCATTGAGGAAAAATTCTCCGCCCGAAAAATGGTGGACGAAATGATCCGCGTCTACAAATCGTGCGCCGCTGAACACCTCCCAAGGCGAGAGCCGTAAGGCATTCATTTTGAAATCCCCTTAGTTTTGCGTATAATACGAGATTGTCTCGCGACCTAGCGACGCGGCTGTAGTGCCCCAACCCGGGAAGCCGTGCAGACCGGACGCGACAGACTGGAGCCTCATGAAACCCGGTATTCACCCCGATTATCACCAAGTAAACGTACACTGCGCCTGCGGCAACAGCTTCCCCACGCGCTCAACCGTCAAAGGTGACACCCTTCGCGTAGAAATCTGCTCGAGTTGCCACCCGTTCTATACCGGAAAGCAGAAGCTGATCGATACCGCCGGCCGCGTCGAGCGCTTCACCAAGAAGTACGCCGACGCCGCTGCCAAGGCCACCGCCGCCAAGAAGTAACCGCACTCGATTTCATGCTAGAGGGACCAGGCTGAGCCGGTCCGCGGCGTGAGCGCTTCCACCGGGACTATCATTGTGGCTCTGTGGTGTTAATCGACCGCTTCCCCGCGCCCGATTTACCGGTCGTGAGGTTGCATTGGGTAGTCCATACTCTTGCGGGAACCCGCTGACAATGTTAATTTTGCACTTTCTCACAGTCCGACAAACCACAGCGGTCGGTGCGGGCCGCCGTGCGAACTTCGGACGGAACCGAGAAAATCGTCCCAGGTCAACCAGGGTAGGATGGGTCACAACGCCGGTACGCGCGAAATTGCGGAATCTCGCGTTAGCCCTATCCTTGAGGTCAGTTGGTTCCGTAAAATGAGTGATCTCCTGTCCAATTCGAAAAGTGTTTCCGTGCGCCGTTTGCCGGCGCCCGTGAACTCCCACCCCCGCACCTATTGGCGCGTCGAAGGATCCCTGCTCGAAGTAGGCGCCATGCGCCCAGTCGGCTTCTTCACCTGGAATGCGCAAAGCTTCGCAGAGCGCTGGGCCCGCCGCGCCGGTATGGCGGTCATGGCGCTGTCTAGGCCCTTCGCCTACGCCGCCAGCCGCACCTTCGCCACCCGCTCCCTACATACCCTCCTACGCGGAGTCAGCCAGGATCGTCTGGACCTCCTAGGAGAAGAATACTTTCACTACGTCTTAAAACCCGCCCTCCGACCGGAAGCCACCGAGAGACTCCTGGAAGCGGTCCGAAAAGGCGAGCGCATCGTTCTGGTAGGCCAGCTCCTCGACCACATTCTCCGCCCCCTAGCCAGCCATTTCGGCATCGAGTCTTTCATTTCGAATCGCCTCGAATTCCGCGACGGCCACGCCACCGGCCGGCTCCTAAGTCCCGTAGTACGCCCCCGCGGCCCCTTCGCCTGGATTGCCGGCGGCTCGCTCGACGGCCGAGTTCCCGAAGAAAAGCTCCTCCGCCAACTAGGCTGGTCGAAAACACCCGAGCGCCTCGAATCCGCGTTACAATCCAGCGCGCATCCCGCAGCCTTGACGGGCAGAGCCGTCGCAGCCCTCGGCGAGGTCCCCCGCGTCGATCGCCTCTCGGTTCGCGAAACGCTAGCGAATCGCCACATCTTGCTGGTAGGCGTAACCGGCTTCATCGGAAAAGTCTGGCTCGTTGATCTCCTCGAGCATGTTCCCAGCGTCGGCAAAATCACACTACTGATCCGCCGCAACCGCACCACCTCCGGCCTACGCCGCTTCGAAAAAATCGTAGAGGAGTCACCCACCTTCGATGGCCTCCAAGAACGCTACGGCCGCAAGCTAGGCGCCTTCCTAAAAGAAAGAGTCGAGGTCGTGGAGGGCGACGTCAGCCAACCCGGCCTCGGCATGGACGAAACCACGCAGGCGCGCCTGACGAAGTCTTTGGACCTGGTGGTCAACAGCGCCGGCCTCACGGATTTCAACCCCGATCTTCGCGAAGCCCTAGCCTCCAACGTCGATGCCACCCTCCATCTACTCGATTTTCTTCGCAAATGCGATCGCGCCGGTCTCATGCATCTATCCACCTGCTACGTCGTTGGCATGCGCGACGGCCGGGTCGATGAAGAACTCCACGACAATTACAATCCCGCAAACGACCCCGATTTCGACGCCGACCGGGAAATCGACTCCCTGCGCGAGATGATTACTCGCGTCGAAGGGCGCTCCGAAAGCCCCGAGTTGACCAAAGCGCTTCGCCGCCAAGCCCTGGGCCGCGGCGGAAATCCGGACGCGGTTCCCGCCCAAGAGTTAGACGGCGTATTGAAGCGAAACCGCGTGCGCTGGTCGCGCAATCGCCTGGTGCGCGCAGGCATGCGCCGCGCAAGACATCTCGGCTGGCCGAACATTTACACCTTCACGAAAAGCCTGGGCGAATCCATGCTTTCGCGCCGCGGCCGGGACCTGCCCATCGCCATCGTCCGCCCGTCCATCGTCGAGAGTTCCACGCGCTCGCCCTTCGCGGGCTGGAATGAAGGCATCAACACCTCCGGTCCGCTGTCCTATCTCCTGGGCACAAATTTCCGCCAGCTTCCCACCAACGAACGCAAGTGTCTGGATGTGATTCCAGTCGATATGGTTTGCCGCGGCATGACCTTGATCGCCGCAGCCGTCATCGCCCGCAAGAATGCGAGAATGTATCAGCTGGCAACCTCGGCCATCAACCCAGTAAACATGGGCCGCAGCATTGAGCTAACCGGCCTAGCCCATCGCAAGTATTACCGTCGCCAACCCGGCTTCGAGCATTGGATCAAACTGAAATTCGAAACCATCCCGGTCTCCAAGCAGCGTTACGAGCGCCTGTCCATCCCCATGCAAAAGGCCGTCGTGTCTCGTATCAACCGCGCCGCCGTTACTCTGCGCATGAAAAAAGCACCGCTGGCCAGGCAAGAACGCGACCTCGGCCGCGCCGAAAAGCTGATCGAACTCTACGAGCCCTTCATTCTTCACAACGAACACGTGTTCGAGTGCGAAAACGCCCGCCTGCTCTCGGCCGCACTTCCCCCCGAGGAACGCCCGGTATTCGAATTTGACCCTGAGTCCATCGACTGGTGGAACTACTGGATCAACATTCACATCCCAGCGTTGCGCCGCTGGTGCTATCCACTGATGGAAGGGCGCCCGCTCGAGTCGCGCACTCCACGCGAGTTGGATTGGTCCACCCAAGCCGCCGCCCACGCATCCGCCGTAAGCGGCTCCGCGCCGCCGACCGATCCCTTATGGCGATCTTCGTAACCGGCGGCACAGGCTACCTCGGCAGTTACCTAGTAGCGGGGCTGTTAACCGGCCACCGCGATCCCCTCAATCTGCTGGTGCGCGCCAAATCTGACCAGGAAGCCCGCGAGCGCCTTTGGCAATCGCTCCAACTGCATCTGGGATTCCCTGAATTTCTCGAATATCTCAACTCGCGCATAACGATTTTTCGCGGTGAACTAACCACCGAACGCTTCGGCCTGTCCGACGACGCCTATCACACCCTCGTCGATACCACCGGTTCGCTGATCCACTGCGCCGCTTCGCTGAACCGCAAATCCGAAAAGCAATGCCTGAACGTAAATCTACGGGGCGGCCTCGAAGTAATCCAACTAGCGCGCCGCGCCCAAAATCGCAACGGTGTCCTGCGCTATTCGCACGTTTCCACCGTCGCCGTAGCTGGCAAACGCCAAAATGAAGTCGTAACCGAAGACGCCTCCATCGACTGGTCCCGCTCCGACTACGATCCCTACGCTCGCACCAAAAAATTTGGCGAGCACCTGGTCCATCAGCTCTTGCCCGACGTCCCGCGCACCATTTTTCGTCCCGCGATCGTGATGGGCGACAGCCGCCGCCCAGAAACCTCCCAATTCGATATGGTGCAAGCCTTCGAGGTCCTCGCCCGTTTCCCTGTTCTTCCCTTACGCCCCGACGATAAAATCGACATCGTGCCCGCCAACTACGTCGCCAAAGCCATCGTGAGCATTCATCAGAAGTCCGATCCAGCCCACGGCATCTATCATTTGTCCTCCGGCCAAGGCTCGCAGACCTACCGCGAGATCACCACGGCTCTGGCCGCCGCGGGCGGAACCCGCCGCCCAAGCTACTTGCCTTCCCTCGGCGGACCATTCTCGGCAACCGTTAACCGCTTGGCCCACGGCGATGGCCCCGTCGGCCGCGGCGCATCGCTGCTGAAAGTTTTCTGGCCTTATCTCGACTGGAACACGGTCTTCGACAATGCACGCGTGGTCGCGGAACTGGGCGAAGCTCCAGCAAAATTCACGACCTATGCCTACGCCCTCCTGAAGTTCAGCCGCGAAAATAAATTTCACTACCCAGCGAAGCCTTGGCCTTCCTCGGCTCCCGTAGCCAAAAACACGATCGTTGCGGGGAGCGCTCACGCATGACTGACTTTCTTCTAGTCGCCTGGGTCAGCGCGCTAATCGAAATCCGCCGCTTCGGCTGGATGTTCGGCCTGGGCCGCCGCTGGACTCCCGGCGAGAAACTCCGCCTGCTCTTCGCTGGCTACAACGGCACCCGCAACACCGGCTCCGATGTCCGCGTTCAGGAAATGCTCCGCCAAATCCGTCACGTCCTGGGCGCAGACAACGTCGATTTCAGCGTGATGTCGCAGGATTTCAACCGCTCGGCAGGCTACTTCGAAGGCACCCGTCAGGTTTATCTTCCCGATGTTTTCCCGCCGTTCTTATTTGCCGAGGTTAAACAAAATCACGGCGTGATCGCCTGCGAAGGCTCGATGTTCAAAAGCAAATTCGCAAATGCCTTAACCACCATGATGATTGGCTCGCTGGGCCTGGCCTCCGCCGAAAATAAACTCTCTCTGGCCTACGGCGGAGAAGCCGGCCACATGGACCCGCTAATCCAAAACATGTGCGAGCGATACGTTTACGATTCGCTGGTCATCACCCGCAACGTAGAATCGCAAACTCTTCTCCGCAAACTCGGCATCCCGACAGAACTCGGCACCGACACCGCCTGGACCTTCGAACCCAATCCACCGGAATACGCCCGCAAAACTCTGCGCGAAGCAGGCTGGGACGAAAAAACGCCGGTGCTCGTTCTATGCCCAATTCATCCCTTCGTTTGGCCAGTGAAAGCGTCCATCGCCAAATACCTGGCCCGGGTCACCACCGGCGCCTACAAAGAAAGCCAGTACCGCACGGTCTACTTCCACGAATCCGGACCAGAGGTCGACCAAAAATATCGCCACTACATTTCCGGTTTCGGCAGAGCCGCCGCCGCATTCTGCCAGCGTCACCGCGTCTTCCCAATCCTGGTGGCCATGGAGCGTCTCGACGCCGTAGCTTGCCGCTCCATGTCCGAATTCCTACCCAACACCCCGATCTTCACCTCCGACGACTACGATATGTTCCAGCTCGTCTCCATCCTCCGCGCCGGCTCCTACATGGTCTCCTCGCGCTATCACGGTATCGTCACGTGCATGCCTAGCTTGGTAGCCTCCGCAGGCGTAACCATGGACGAACGCATCCGAAACCTAATGCGCGAGCGCGGCCACCAACACCTCTTCCTGACGGTAGAAGACCCCAACCTGGAGCCTAAGCTAATCCAAATCATGGAAAGGCTATTCGCTGAAGCCGACTCCGTCCGCGAAGGCATAGGCCGCACGGTAGTCCGCAACCTGAAAATAATGGCTCGCATGGGCACCATCCTCGAAGACGCCGTCCGCCATACCTACCCCGAATTCCCACTACGCTCCGGCGTCCTCTCTTGGGAAGACTATTTGCCGCCACTAAGCCCCGCCATCCGGCAACTAGCCGAACGCTACGACTCATCGATCGCCCAACCCTCGGTAGCAGGATCAGCAGCAAGATGAAAGCGTCGCAGCCAGGAGCACAGGCACTCATGCCGGTGCCCGAACGACCACGGACTGGTGGGCATCGCAACTGGCAATCGTACCGCCCCGCCAAGCGACGCTTTCAAGAGATTTCCCGACCCCGACTCGCCAAAAGCCTTCCGGAAACCCTTAACGGGGCCCCCGCTTTTGCTCCGACATCCACCGCCCGGCAAACTGAGGCTTTAGCCCTTGAGGAAACGCTCCCACTCCCATGCAAAACAATGGAAGGAAATTCGTGCGGCCCCTCCCCGAGTGTGGGAATCTTCGCCCTCGCCCGGACCAGAACCTAAACACTCATGCCTAATTTCCTAGAAAACATGTTCGCCCAACTCCAGCGCAACCCCGCGCGCGTAGTCCTGCGCGAAATCCACGGTGACCAATTCCACAACGTAACCGCCGCCCAACTTCTCTCGCAAATCCAACAAGCCCGCGAATCCCTCCGCCGACACAACCTTCAACCCAACGACCGCTGCGCCATCCTAGCCTCCAACTCCATCCGCTGGATCGCCATCGATCTAGCCTTGATGGCGGAAAACCTAATCGTCGTCCCCCTCTATTCCCGCCAAGCCCCCGCCGAACTCGTAGCGGTAATGCAAGACTGCCGGCCGAGCCTGCTAATCGTAGGCGACCAGTCCTCAGGCGACGCAGTCGCGCAAGCCTGGTCCGCCGGCGATTCCACCGCTCCACAGCAAGTCCTGTTCGACGAATTGCTGGCCCCGACCACGACGCGAGCAGAAACGCTTCCGCTCACGCCGCCTGATCCCCGCAGCGACACCGACCTGGTAGCCATCGTCTACACCTCCGGCACCTCCGGCGAACCCAAAGGCGTCTGCCTCCATACCGCGAACGTCTCCTTCATGCTTGCCCGCACCACCGAACGCCTCGACCAGCTCATGCGCGGCTCCCCAAGCCCCGACAGCGTTTTCCACTACCTCCCTCTGAATTTCGCCGCCTCCTGGATTGCCACTCTTTCGTTTCTCACGCGCGAAAGTGTCGTCTCGCTTTCCACCGACCTCAACAAACTCGCCGACGAAATTCGCGTTGCCGCGCCTCACTATTTCCTGAATGTACCCACACTGCTCGAACGCGTGCGTCGCGGCGTCGACGACGCCATTGCCAAACGCCCGGGTCCCATTCGTTGGCTCTACGCCAAAGCCCGCGACGCCGCCCAGCGCCAGCAGACGCAAACCGCCAAGCCCTTCGACCGATTTTGGCTAGTTCTTGGCCGCAAACTCATCTTCAGCAAAATCAGAGAACGCTTCGGCTCCAATCTTCGAGCCTTGATCTGCGGCTCCGCCCCACTCGCACCCGAAACGCAAAAGTTTTTCCAAATGCTAGGCGTTCCGGTTTTGCAAGTTTACGGCCTCACCGAAACAACGGGCATCTGCACCATGGACGATCCCCATGGAACAGTAGACACCGGCCACGTAGGCCCCACCATCAACGGCATAGAAATGAAAATCGGGGAAAACGAAGAAATCCTAGTCCGCGGCCCCAACGTTTTCCCCGGCTACTGGAATCGCGAAGAGGAAACCGCCAAAGTCCTGCACGACGGCTGGTTCCACACCGGCGACCAAGGCGAAAAAAACGCACACAACCACTGGCGCATCATCGGCCGGGTCAAAAATCTGATCATCCTCAACTCCGGCCACAAGATCCCCCCGGAACCAATCGAAGACCAACTAGCCCGACTCCTTCCCGCCGCCCAGCAGGTGGTCCTGGTGGGCAACGGCCGCGGCTATCTCTGCACCCTGGTCACTGGCCCTGTAGAGTCCGCTGCCGTGCAGGTCGCCTTGGACGCCGTAAATTCAGAACTCCCCCACTACCGCCAAATCCGCAACTTCGTCCTGCTCCGCGATACTTTCACCCCAGACAGTGGCTTGCTGACCGCTATGGGCAAACTTCGCCGCTCCGCGATCAATGCCCGTTTCGCGCGGGAAATTGAAGTGATGTATGCGCGACCCTTCGCCAAATCATAGGCGCTGCTTACCCACTCAAAAGCAACACTTAATGAAGCATGTCAACTTGAACTTCTTTCAAAATTCGCGCGTATGAAAAACTGCCCTGGGGGGTGGGAATCGCAGGGGGACTGACGCGTCGAACATCAGCAGCGTACGGTTCGAATTGTAGTAAGCTGGGCGCCCTCGTATGGTATGGAACCGATTGGTTTTCTTGAAATGACGTCGTTCACCGGCAAAGCGTTGCGCTGGGAGTTGCACGACTCGGTCCTGGAGCTAACTCTGGACCGCGAGCCCGCCAACGAGATTGGCTCGGTCCTGTTGGGCGAACTGGAGCAATTGGTAGCCGCGTTCCCCTCCCTGGCCCCGCAGACCTCCGCCTGCATCATCGGCAGTGCTCGCAAGCATGGCTTCTCGGCTGGCGCAGACTTGCGGGAGCTTTATCACGGCGCCGCATCCCTCTCTGCGACAGAACGGCTGGCAGGCGTCCGCCAATTCCTGGAGCGCATGCACGCCGTCCTCAACGCGATGGATGCCGCTCCGTTCGTGACCATCGCCGCCGTCCACGGCGTCTGCTTCGGCGGCGGTCTGGAATTGGCTTTGTGCTGCGACATCATCGTCGCCGACAAGATGGCCCGGTTCGCCTTTCCCGAACTTCGTCTCGGTCTAATCCCCGGCTTCGGCGGCATTCCGCGCCTTAAGCGGGATCTCGGCAACGGCTTGGTCCGTGACCTGCTCTTAACCGGCCGCAGTATCAACGCCACTCGTGCCCAAGCCGTAGGCCTGGTAGCACAGCTGGCCGCCGAAGGCGAAGCGCGAAAAATTGCTCACGCGACGGCCACTCAAATCACCAAATTCGACGCCGTAACGCGCGCCGCTGCAAAAAAATTCATCAAGCCCATCCCGCACCAGGAACTTCGTCGTGAAATCGATCTATTCTGCGAACTCTTCGGGCGCGAAGAAGTCATGGCCGCCCTGAAAAAATTCGTCGAATCCACCGAAGCTATGCCCTACCTGCCGTGAGCAACGCATCGCACTCCAGCAGAATCCAATGAGTGCACGGGCAGAATTAAATGAGCTTACGGACGTGAAGCGGCGAACTGTTCCTGTGGTCGCACGGTTCGTTCTGGCCGCGTTACTATTCTGGGCCTCCGGGCCGACACGGCAGCTACTTCTGCGTGTCCCCTGGGGCTGGCGATGGGCCCACGCAACCTGCGGCTGAACATGCCAATCCTTAGCCTCGATCACGTGCAGCTCGCCATTCCGGTGGGCGGTGAAGAACGCGCTCGCGGCTTCTACATCGGAATTCTTGGCCTGACCGAAGTCGCTAAACCAGCATCCATGGCAGGACGCAACAGTATCTGGTTCGCGGCCGGTCCTGTGAATCTGCACGTCGGAATCGAGGAAGATTTCCATCCCGCCAAGCGTGCCCATCCGGCCTTAGTCGTGGACAATCTCGACGATATTGTCGCCGCCTGCAAAAATGTCGACCTGGCCACCAGAGCCGATACGTCATTCCATAATTTCCGCCGCGTCCACGTTTTCGATCCCTTCGGCAACCGCTTGGAGCTGATGGAGAGCACCACTCCGTAACTCCGGAATACCAATACCACACCAGCGAGTTGCTCAGGTCTGTCGTGATTTGTTCCCGCGTGTCGCTTGGTGAGCTTTCCGTCGCAAACCTAGCCGTTCTGCCGGGCGGTTACCTAGCCGATCGGCGGATGTAACACTGCTCCGCAAAGCGCATCTTGTCGGAAGGAGGTTGTCCATGTCTTCTCAACTGATTGAGCTTTCAAACGCATTAGCCCAAGCGACCGATCTCGCATCCGCAACAGCCGTCGCTGTCCACTCGGAAACGCGGGGTTCCTCTAGCGGAGCGATCTGGCGACCGGGCGTCATCGTCACCTCGGACCAGGCGCTGCGCCGGGACGAAGAAATTCACGTCACGCTTCCCGATGGTCGTGTTGTTCCCGCAAGTCTTGCAGGCCGCGATCCATCCACTGATCTCGCGGTGCTGCGATGCGCCGAAGCCACGACCGCCATAACTGAAGTCGGCGACGCCGCGGGAATCAAGCCCGGGAGCCTGACACTCGTCGTCGGACGCACCCGAGCCAGTGGACCGGTCGCTGCTCTAGGCGTTGTCAGCCTGGTTGCCGCGGAGCGCAAGACTTGGACCGGCACATCGCTGGCTCCGTACATTCGCCTGGATGTCGCAATACAGCCCACCGCGTCTGGCGCGGCCGTCGTTGACGCTCACGGTCGAGTCTTCGGTATCGCGACCCCTCGCTTTGCACGGTTCGGCGCGATTGCGGTTCCTGCTTCCACGGTCAACGCCGTGGTGGACACGCTCTTGCAGAAAGGGCGCATTCCACGCGGTTATCTCGGCGTAGGCCTGCAACCTGTCCGCCTGCCCGAAGCCCTGCACCAGGCTTTGCAGCGCCAGGAAAAGACGGCCGCCATCGTCCTGGAAGTGGAACCGGAAAGCCCGGCAAACAAAGCAGGTCTGGTCATCGGCGACATCATCGTATCGATCGCAGGCCAGCCAGTGGCGCGGCTCGAAGACATTCACTCCCAGCTGCAAGGCGGAGCCATTGGCAAGAGTCTTGAGCTCGGATTTGTTCGCGGCGGCGCGCTTCAACAGACAACCGTGGTCGTTAGCGAACGTGTCCACGGAGGTGAGTAAATGTCCGTCGCCAGCTTCGGCGAAGTCGCAGAAAATCTCCGCCGCTCCACCGTCCTGATTCATGCCGGCCGGCGCGGCAACGGTTCGGGCGTAATTTGGACGAGCGACGGCCTCATCGTCACCAACGCCCACGTGGCGCGCGGCGCGCATCTTCGCGTGCAGCTCTGGGACGCACGCGAGCTCGACGCCACACTGGAATCTTTCGACGCCGTTAGGGATGTAGCGGTTCTCCGCGTCAACGCCAAGAATCTGCCCGCGGCACGTCCTGCGGATTCTTCGCGCGTGCGTTCTGGCGAGCTGGCCATCGCCATTGGCAATCCTCTGGGATTCGTCGGCGCACTCACCACCGGAGTCGTCCACGCGGTTGGACCGCTTCCCGGTCTCGGCCCGCAATCCTGGGTGCAAGCCGGCGTCCGGCTGGCGCCGGGTAATTCCGGCGGTCCACTAGCCGACGCCGCGGGGCGCATCATCGGTATCAACACCATGGCCGCGGGCCAGCTAGCACTGGCAATTCCCAGCAATGCGGTCGCGGAATTTCTTTCCGGTTCCAGGCAAAACGACGGCTGGCTGGGCGTGACGCTGTATCCCGTGCAAGTCCCCAAGTCGAGCACGCGCACCTCAAAATCTTTCGGACTGGTGGTACTCGAAATCCAGCCGGGCAGTCCCGCAGCCCAGGCTTCGTTATTGCCGGGCGATATTCTGCTAGGCACCGAAGGCCGCCCGTTTAGCTTGCTTGATGATTTATCGCGAGCTCTCCGGGGAACCGGGCCGCGCCTACTCCGCATAGAATTTCTTCGCGGAGATTATTCCCGCGTCCGCCGCGTAACGATTCCGTTGGGGAATCAAGTCACCAGGAGTGGCATCGCGGCGTGATTCGAGTCTTCATCGTCGCGGCATCGCCGTTGGCCCGCTCCGGCCTGCAAAATCTGCTCGCCGATCGGGGTGTCGAAGTTGTCGGCGGCACCCCGGACGTCGAATCACTCGCCGGACTGCTCACCGACGCTGGAGCGGATGCGCTAGTCATGGACACGTCCGGCGGAAACTTCGAATCCCTACTGGATTTCCTGGCTAGCTCCGCACTTCCGTCGGAAATTCCCGTCGTCGTTCTAGCTGGAAATTCTCCCCCTGGCTGGCCCAACGAAGCTTTGCGCAACGGCATCCGCGCGGTGCTGCCCGTCGATGTCTCCAGCGACCAACTCGCGGCCACTCTCCAAGCGGTCACGGCGGGATTGCTCGTTTTGCATCCTGCCGAGATTGGTGCGGTCTTACCGGCTGCGACTCGCTCCTCTCGATCATTATCCGAACTTGCCGAGACCCTCACTCGCCGCGAACGCGAAGTGCTGCAAATGCTGGCGGCCGGGCTGGCCAACAAGGAAATCGCTTCGCGTCTGAACATCTCCGATCACACCGCAAAATTTCACGTGGCTTCCATCTTGGGTAAATTGGGGGCGACTACTCGCACGGAAGCAGTAACGGTGGGCATCCGTCGCGGTCTGCTTTTGTTATGAGCAGCGGTTGACTCGCGATTGTGCTGGGCGGAAAGCAGTCAAACCCAGGGTCGGAGAAGGGGCTCGGCGTATGGTCGGTTGGTGGTCCCGCGGGGCAGGAGCCGTGCTGTGTCCCAGCAGAAGCGAGTATTGCCGCGGTATGGGGAATCTTGCCGCCGAAGGAGAGGGAGTGCTGACTTGGGGTGGTTTCGATCCTGGCCGCTTTGTTCTCGATTTTTCTTCTTGGCCTTAATGGTGATAAATTGACCTGTCCATGCGCACCATCGATCAAACTACCCAGGAAATCCTGGACTTGGCGACCAAGCACTTCAACGTGCCCGTTGGCACCCTGGCGCCTGATGACGACTTTTTCAAAAAGCTGGGTATCGACAGCTTGCAGACGCTCGAACTTTTGAGCCGGATCGAGAATCACTTCAACATCGAGCTGCCTGATTACGAAGTTCAAGGCGTAAGCGACTTCCGCACGCTGGCCTCGCGGATTCAATCCCGCCTGTAATGTTGGATCTCTCGAAATACCAATCCATCGGGGCGGCGCTCAAGGACGCGCTGGATCAATTCGCAAACCAAACCTGCCTGATTGAATCGGACCGCGAACGGGAAAAAGAACGCCTCACCTATCGCGATTTTAAGAACCGCGCCGAGCCGTTAGCGAAAATGCTCCAAGATGCTAACTTCCGGGCCGCCGATCGGGGCGCGATTATCATGACCAATCAGTCCAAGTGGCTGATCTCGGCGTATGCGATCTTGTTCTGCGGCGGAATTCTGGTTCCGCTGGATTATAAACTCACTCCCGACGAACAGTGGCAGCTACTGGCTCACTCCGGTGCCAGGGTGCTGATCACGGAATATCCTATCTGGCGGCAACTCGCCGGATCGCACGGTCGCAGCAGCGCAACAAGTCTCGCGCATATTTATGTGACCGAGGCCCCCGCGAGTGCCGACCTTGGCGGCGCACAAAGATGGGAAGATGCGCTGAGCAATGTTGCGCCACCAGTTTTTGGTCCGCGCGCGCGCAAAGAAGTAGCTACGATCGTGTATTCCTCGGGAACCGGCGGCCGCCCCAAGGGCTGTATGATGACCCACGAAAATTATCTTGAGCAGTGCGTCGCGCTGACTTCGTTGTATCCGTTCGCTCCCGGATTTCGTTACCTCAGTATCCTGCCCACCAATCACGCCATCGATTTTATGGTTGGCTTCTTCGGCCCGTTCATCTGTGGCGCGACGGTGGTGCATCTGCGCACCCTGCGCCCGGAATTTGTCCGCGAAGCGTTCCCCAAATACAAAATCACCTACGTTAGCCTTGTCCCACTCGTACTGAAAAATCTGCAGAAGGGATTGCAAGCACGGTTCGACGCGCTCTCGCCCGGAAAAAGAAAGATCTTCAACGGGTTGGTAGCTCTCAACAAAGCGCTAACCAAGAGTCAGCCCCGACTGGGCCTGAGCCACCTGCTCCTCAAACAAGTCCACTCCGGCTTCGGCGGCGAACTCCGCGCCATCATTGTGGGCGGCGCTTTCACCGAGCCGCAAACGCTTCAATTTTTCTATGATTTGGGCATTCCGGTAGCCAACGGCTATGGCCTGACCGAAGCTGGCACCGCCATTACCGTCAATGACCTCCGTCCATTTCGCGCTGACACCGTGGGCAAACCGCTCCCGGGCATGGAAGTGCGCATTGTTGATCCCAGTCCAGACGGCATTGGCGAAATCTCTGTCCGAAGCAAAACGGTAATGTCCGGGTATTTGAATGAGCCCGAGTTGACGGCAGAAACCATCGTCGACGGCTGGCTTAAGACCGGCGATTTGGGGCGCTTCGATCCCGCCGGCCATCTGCAACTTTTCGGCCGCAAGAAAAATATGATCGTCACGGAAGAAGGCAAAAACATTTACCCCGAGGACATCGAAGCGGTCTTTGAGAGCTTGCCGGTAAAAGAGTTTTGTGTTTTTGCTGCGAACTATATTTGGCCGCAGCGCACGATGGTCGGCGAACAACTGGTGCTGGTGATTCATGTCGAGCCTGGCCAAACCGTTACCGAGGACTTACGCCAGAACATCTCGGCACTCAACAGCCGCCTGCTCAATTACAAGCGTATTCATGGAATCGTCCTGTTCGAGGAAGATTTTCCACGCACGGCTTCGCTTAAGATTAAACGGAACATCCTGGCCGAGCAGCTGGCCCAGCGCGATCGCGCCGGAGCGATTCAATCGTTGTGATGGTGTAGCGGCCTTTTCGCGACGCTGGCCCGCTGGACTGGTGCCGTGTTTCTACTTGGGTTGGTAGTTGGATCGTCGGGTTTTTAGCGGATGGGATCGCGCTGAAGCGCGCTCCCACATTTACCCGGCACAGGAGTCGATAAGCAGCGTGACGCACCCAAGCCCCTGATGGAACGCTTCCTCGCTATCGTGAATCCCGCCGCGGGTGGCGGCCGCTCGGCGAAACTCGCCGGGCCGGCTCTTGCGCGTCTGCGCGAAGGCGGGGTCGGAGTCGATGTGATCGCTTCCACGGGACCGGGTCACGCCGTTGATCTCGCGCGCGAAGGGTACAACCAAGGCTATCGCCATTTCATCGCGGTGGGTGGCGACGGCACCGCGCATGAAATCCTCAACGGCGTTTTCGCAGCAGGAGTGCCGCAAAAACGTATCGCCCTCGGTTTCCTGCCGTTAGGCACGGGTAATTCCTTTCTGCGCGACTTTAGCAACGATGGCGCCGAATCCTCGGTGCAAGCCATCCTCGCGGACCGCAATCGCCCGATCGATCTGATCCGCCTGACCCACGCCAACGGTCAACTCTATTCCTTCAATCTGCTGAGCGTCGGGTTTACCGCCGATGTCGGCGCGCTAACCAATCGCCATTTCAAATCGCTCGGTCACCTGGGCTACTTGCTCGGCGTGTTCGTTCGCGTCGCGCAACTGCACCGCCGCGCTTTCACGCTCCGCTGCGACGATGACAAAAACTGGGACGAGCGGCGTTGCTTGTTCCTCACCTTCAACAACAGCAAGTACACCGGCGGCACCATGCTCATCGCCCCCAACGCCGATCCCGCTGACGGCCTCATCGAATTCGTGCGCTGGGGTCCCATCGGGCGCCTCGGTCTGATGCGTATGCTTCCCAAGCTGTACGACGGCACCCACGTCCACCACCCGCTGGCCTCTCGCCGCGCCGTCCGCCACGTCGCGTTCAACGTGCCGGTTCCCATCGACGTCATGATCGACGGAGAAATCGCCACACTGGAGTGCCGGTCCCTCGACATCATTCCCGCAGCCGTGGACATCTACATATGAAACGCGCCTGGCTCACCGTGCGCAGTGCGGTTCTATGGGTTGCCACCCTGCTGCATTTCTTTATCGCCGCACCGGTGCTGGTGTTTCTCGCCATCTTCCTCGACCCCCGGAAACACGATTGGCTGCAGCGCGCGTTCTGCCGACGCATTGCCTTGCTCTCAGGCGCCCAAGTCGAAGTCCAGCGCGCGCCGGGATTCGATCCCCAGCGTACCTGCTTTTTCATGGTCAACCACGTCAATCTCTTCGATCCCTTCATGCTTTACAACGCCATCCCGCAATATGTGCGCGGCTGGGAACTGGAATCGCATTTTAAAATCCCGGCCTATGGCTGGCTGATGAAGCGCTTCGGTAATGTGCCGGTTCCGGACGTCCGCCGCCCCGCCGACCTGAAGCGCATGTGGCGCATGACGCAAGACGCCATCAACGGCGGCACCAGCTTGATCATTTTTCCCGAAGCGATGCGCACTCGCAACGGTCACCTAAACCCGTTTCAGGACGGCGGCTTCCGCGTGGCCCAACAACTAGGGGTTCCCATTGTTCCGGTAAGCCTCGTGGGTTCATTCCAGCATCACCGCACCGGCCACTGGATGCTATGGCCCGCCACCATAACGGTAGTCCTGCACGACACGATTGACACCACCGGCTTGACCAAGGAAGATGTCCCCGCCCTACGCGATAAAATCCGCGCAACAATTTCCGCGCCGCTCGAAGCTCACTTGAAAACCAAAACGTAATTCGACAGGCGGAATCTTGAAGATTATTTCGGCGTGATGGGTACAATTTGTCGCGACGATTGTTGCCCGATAGGACCCCAATAAGCTGTGGCCTCTTTACACGGCACGCAGGAGTTCTGTGCAGGTGATGGTCCTCATGGCGGAATACGACGCGGTTCTAGCAACTAAAGACTGAGCCGGATGCCCGGCAGCGTTCGTCCCGCCCGAGTTTCCTGCCAGGTGTACACGATGCGATGAATCACCGTGATGGTCGAAACTACCGCGATTACCCACAACACTGCGGCCATGCGATTGAAAAGGCCGCCGATAATCAGCAGCACTAAGCGCTCGGGCCGCTCCATGAATCCAACTTTGCACAAGGGGATCAGCGACTCCGCTCGAGCGCGCGCGTAGCTCACCATCACCGAACCGGCGGTAGCCACCGCCGCGAGGACGACGTACGGCGTGCGGCCGCTGACCGAGTAATACACCAGCAAACCCATGTACAGCGCCATGTCCGCGTAGCGGTCCAATGTGGAATCGTAGAAAGCGCCAAAAGCGGTCACGCGATTTTGGCGCCGCGCTACCTGGCCGTCCAGCATGTCCAGGAAGCCCGCGAACAAAATGATCAGCGCGCCAGTAAAAAAATGTCCGACCGCAAACGTTGCTGCCGCGGCAAAATTGACCACCAAACCCAGAAATGTCAAAAAATTAGGATTGACGCCGGTGGCCGCCAATGCGCCCACGATCTTATCGAGCAACCATTTGCTGCCCTTACCGATTCCGCCAGTGAGCGTTGCCATGCGTGCGCCATTCCCTCAAGAAAAGCGGATGCCGCGCAAAATTCGGACGTTTGCGAACGATCTTGCGTTTTTAAGTTTACGCGGAATCGTACACCAGCGTGTTCCACGCCGCAAACCGGGACCGGGTGGCATGCATCGTTGTTTTCCGGTTTGACTTTGCCAACCATTTTGGCGCCGCTTTTCCACCATGAGAGTTTTGAGTATCCTGGATTCGCCGTTTTCCCTTGACGATACTATAGTCGCAGCATACATTCCGTAGCGGTTTCGCGCGCCCTCGCTTATGACCATTGACAATAATCGTCGCAATTTTCTTGTACGTTCGTGTAGCAGTCTGACCGCCCTCTGGGTGTCTGCGCATTGGCCAGCGCTGCTGTCGGCAGCCAGCCACGCTCGCAGTGCCGCGCAATCTCCCGGCACCACCAAGCTGGAATTTTTTACTCCCGATCAGGCCAAAGAAATCGACGCTATCACTTCGCGCATTATCCCTACCGACGAGACTCCCGGAGCTCACGAAGCCGGTGTCGTGTACTTCATTGACCGCGCCCTGACCACCTTCGCCATCGACAATCAGAAAATTTATCGCGAAGGCCTGCCGGAAATGCAGGCGCGCACCCACGAGCTTTTTTCCGCTCTGGACCAGTTCTCTGCCGCTACTCCGGAGCAACAAGATGAAGTTCTGCACTCGTTTGACGAACAGACCGCTGGAGCTCGCCGACCCTATCGGCCGCGCGCGGCTGCCCAGAGTTTCTTCGATACCGTGCGCTTACATACCGTCGTCGCTTTTCTGCTCGATCCCGATGCGGGAGGCGATCCCAATGGCATCGGCTGGAAAGTCATCGACCGTGAACGTCAGCACATGTTCCGACCCCCATTCGGCTACTACGACCAGAATTATCCAGGGTGGCAACCTGGGTCGGCCTCCGACAAGGCCAAGCCATGAACGTCGAACAACCCAAATACAAAACCTCCGACCAAGTCGATTTCGTGGTGGTGGGCTCCGGCGCAGCAGGTGGGATCCTCGCTAAGGAATTATCCGAAAACGGATTCCGGGTCGTGGTGTTGGAGCAGGGCCCCTACCTAACCGAAGCCGACTTCACCCACAACGAAATAAAAATCCTGAATGAGGATCTGTTAACCAATCACCCCAAGCTTCAACCAAACACCTTCCGCAAAACTCCCGACCAAACAGCCCAGCCTCAGCGGGCCTTGGTGTACGGCCGCCTGGTGGGCGGCACCAGCGTGCACTTCACGGCAAATTTCTGGCGCCTGCATGAAATCGATTTCGTCGAGCGCACCAAAATAGGTCCGATAGCGGGCACAGGTTTCACGGACTGGCCCATCACCTACGCCGACCTGGAACCTTATTACACGAAGGTGGAGTGGGAAATCGGCGTCTCCGGCTTAGCCGGAGCGAGCCCGTTCGATCCCCCGCGCTCGAAGCCCTACCCCATGCCGCCGCTGCCTACCAAAGGTTCCGGCGTCATCTTCGAACAAGCCGCCCGCAAGCTTGGTTGGAATCCTTTCCCAGCCCCGATGGCTATCCTCTCGCAGCCGCGCCCAGGACGTAGCGCCTGCATAAATTGTGGATTCTGCCTGGCCTTCGGCTGCGAGGTAGGCGCAAAATCCAGTTCCCTAGCCTCCGCCATCCGCGTGGCAGAAAAAACCGGCCGCTGCGAAATCCGCCCAAACTCCTACGTCCATCGCATCGAGCTCGACGCCAATGGCCGCGCCACGGGAGCCGTCTACTTCGACGCCCAGCGCAACGTGCAGCTCCAGAAAGCGAAAGCCGTCGTAATTTCCGCAAACGGGGCCGAAACCCCGCGTCTGCTTCTGCTTTCCGCCAACAAGCAATTCCCCAACGGCTTGGCCAATTCCAGTGGGCTCGTTGGCAAATATCTAATGCTCAACAGCGGCGCCGTTTCGGTAGGCGTCTTCGACCAGCCCCTCAACGACTATAAAGGGTTCGCCGTGAGCCGCATCCTCCATGACTTTTATGAGATGGATCCACACAAAGTGGGCTTTTACGGCGGCGGCGGCATCGACGCCCGCTTCGATGTGACTCCGATCGGATTTGCGAATGGCGGCCTGCCCCCTGGCACTCCAACTTGGGGTAAAGAGTTCAAGCACACCCTGGCCCATAATTTCACGCGCTCCATGGAAGTAATGTCCCACGGTACGTCGCTCTCGCTCGAATCGAACAGTTTCTCGCTCGACCCGGAATTGAAAGACGCCTGGGGCCTGCCGGCCTTACGCTTGACCTACAAAGATCATCCCGACGACCTGAAGCTAGCAGCGTGGCTAAACGCCCGCGCCTTGGAAATCCTCGATGCCGCAGGGGCGCAAAAGAAGTGGTCTTTCCCGATCGAAGAACAACAATTCGCGGTCCACCTGCTAGGCACCTGCCGCATGGGCAATGACCCCAAGACCTCGGTAATCAACGCCGACCATCGGACCCACGATGTGAAGAATCTCTTCCTCTGCGATGGCAGCAGCTTGGTCACGTCGGGCCGCGGCCAACCGACCATGACCATCGAAGCCTTGGCCTTCCGCGCCGCCGACCGCATCCGCGACCTAGCCAAGCGTGGTGAAATCAACGCCTAGCGACTGGAGCGAACCTCTACGTTCTCCGTGTCTGTGGGTTATCTCTCGCTGTTTTCTTAGTTAGCTTCGGACCGGGCAGGACTCCCCAGCGGAAGCATGTCGGGATGGCACCAAGACTCTTGGCGGTGCCCGCTGAAACCCAGAGCAGAAACCGAAAAGCACATCCGGATGGCGAAGCCGTTCCCAATTTCCGATAACCGATGAAAAAACTTCCGACTATCCCAACCGCCGACGCAGCGTCTGCGTCCAAGAAGCTCGAGTACTCGGAGTAAGCCGCCGTTCGATCAACAACAAATAAGTCCCCAATCCCAACGAAATATCGATAAACAGCAATCCAATAAACCCGAACGCTACATGCGCCAGATGCTGCCGAGGAAATCCTGCAACAATCACCTGAGCCAGCGCCAAAAACAGCGTGCCCGCCAACCCCAACTGAAACAAAGGTTTCCCACAACTCTTGCTGGTGAAATGTTCCGAGCACCAGCGATTCAGCCACAGATTCCAGGCAGGCAACGACCCGGCAATATCAGCGACCGAAACGCGACCAAGCTCGCGCAGATCCGGCAGCCGCACTCGCAAGACACGAGATTTTTCCCGGCGAAATGGCGAAGGTCGAAACGCCGAGCGCCGAAACCCCACTTCGCCCGGCACACCGTGTTCGCTGAAATCGCACTTCAGCACAGGCCGCCCGCGACCTTGTGCCGACTTGATGGCGTGCGCGAACTTGGCCCGATGGCGCAGGGCCCGACGTTTGCGGCGCGCTGCTTGCTTCCCAGAAGGGTCATCCTGGGCCTGGGCCGGGCTGCCGGCACCTCGTTTCGAATGCGCATGCCCCGGGCTAGCAGCACTCGAGCGCGCCGCTAGGGAACTGCCCTCCCCTGCGAGGTGGTCTCCCGCACACCCTGGGCCTTTAAACGAGCCAGAATCGTCGTCCTTAGACGAGCTGGCACCGTCAGGCATCGCGTCGATCCTAGTAGAGGGCGCAGCTCCGGCGTTCTCCGCCAGCTCGGCACCGGTATTTTCCACCTGGGCCAACTCGCGCTCCCCATGTTCCATCTTGGCCGCCGCTTCGGCCCCTGCGGCCGACACTCCATCGAAAAGCCCCGCAGCCGCTTGTTCCGATCCCGCCCCGTCGCACAGCAGGGGTAACGATCGCAGCAAATTCCCGGCCTCCGCCGCCACCAGCGCGCCGGAACAAAGTTCGCCAGCAGCCTGATCCACCATATAAGGAAACACCCGCCCGGCCCGATATTCCGAAGCGACCGACAAAGCCTGTCCACACAAAACATTTATCAACCGCGGAATCCCGCCGGTATGCAAATGCACGGCGTCCACAGCCGCAGGCATAAACAAACCTTCGCTTCGCGCCCCGGCTATCCGCAGGCGATGCTGCACATAGTCATAGGTATCTTGCAAAGACAAGGCCGCCGTACCGCACCGAACGGCGACAAACGGCTCGTCGCGCCGCAAAGTCATTCCTTCCAGTTTCCCCTCCAGCTCCGGCTGCCCGCACAAAACAATCTGCAGCAACTTCTCATGCGAAGTCTGCAGAGTAAGCAGCGCCTTCACTTCCTCCAAAACCTCGGCAGAAAGCATCTGCGCCTCATCAATCACCAAGACTGCCACTCCGCCGCGCCGCCGTACCTCCAACAACATGTTCAAAAGCGCTTCCAGCCGCCACTGCCGCCGGTTGGAACGGCACTCCACATCGAACTCGTCCAGCACCGTCTCCAAAAACTCATCGCGCGTCAACGTAGGATGCACGATCATTGCGGTCCCAATTTTGTTGTGCACCGCAGGACTGACATCCATCAGATGTAAGGCGCTGTAAAGCAGAGTGGTCTTGCCCGTCCCCACCGGTCCGCAAAGCAAAATCAGCCCACGCCGCTCCAGAATCCCGCGGGTGAGCCGGCCGAGCGTCTCGTGCGCCTGCCGCGTCCGATACAAAAATCGAGGATTAGGAGTCAGACTGAAGGGGTTTTCGCGGAATGCGAAATAGTTTTCGCCTGAAACCGGCCCGTGTGTAAACGGCCGAACGCGAAAGGACACCCCGGCACCCATGCTGGGATAGGAACTCACAGTTGTCCATGCAGCTTGATTGGGATCGCGCGAACACGCCTGTCTGCGGGGGGTCTCAGCAAGCCGGCTGAGAGAGCAGTCGCGAACGCTGGCGCGGAGTGAATCGGGGACGAAGAACCACTTCGCAGCCTCACCATAAAACACTATTTCCCTCAAACTGTCCATAAAGGATTCACCCGACCCCGCACTGCGAAAATGTGCAGAAGCGCGTTGCGACATGGCATCCCCTTCGGGCGCACACTGGTCGCAATGTCGCGAAACGACGGGTCCATTCCTCCGGCCAGGCAGAACAGCGGTGCTCGGCTCCAGGTCCCGACGATCCACCCGGTGCCCTTAAAATAAGACTTGACTTGTTTTAGTGTTATAGTTAACTATAACACTGCTGATTGGGTCTGCGCGGTTCGCTCTGAGTATCGCGAGGCAGAAGGTGCGACCCGAGAGGAATTACCATCAGGAGAATCGACATGAAATTCCGTCGTCTTATGCCGTTGGTTGTTTTGCTCTTCCTATCCACCATGGCCTTTGCTCAAACCGACGGGCAAAAGTCGGACGCTCAAAGGTCCTTCGACAAACTGAAAACGGTTGCGGGTTCCTGGGAAGGCCGCGTGACCACGTTTCCCCAGCAATCCGACATCGAAGGCACGCTCACGCATGTCTCGCTTCGCGTGACCTCCATGGGTAACGCGCTCGTGCATGAGATGACCGGGACCGGGCGACCTGACGATCCGATTACCATGCTGTATCTTGACGGCGACCGCCTGCTCTTGACGCATTACTGCGATGCTGGGAATCGGCCGCGCATGACCGGGAAGATGTCGCCGGACGGAAAAACGGTGGAATTCGATTTTCTCGACCTCGCCGGCGGCACGGAGTACGGGCACATGCACCATGCCGTCTTTACGGTAATCGACGCGAATCATCACACCGAAGACTGGACGTACATGATGCCGGGGGACAAGCCGGTCCGCGCGCATTTCGACTTGCAGCGGACCAAGTGAGGGAGCGCAACTGCGGTAAAGCGATCTGGAAAACATGATGGACCGTGAGTGGAACGACAGCCAGCCGATTTACCGCCAGCTTCGCGACCGCGTCGTCGCCATGATACTCGACGGCGTGCTCAAAGAAGGCGATCCGTTGCCTTCGGTGCGCACGGTCGCCGCCGAGTATCGGGTCAATCCGCTCACGGTTCTGAAGGGCTATCAGCAACTGGTTGACGAGCAACTGGTCGAGAGTAAACGAGGTCGCGGCATGTTCATCAATGTGGGCGCACGCAATTTGTTGCTGGCCGGCGAACGCCAGAAATTTCTAGCCGAGGAATGGCCGAGAATCTCGGCGACGATTGAGCGGCTCGGTCTGACCCCGCAAGAACTACAGGATGCCGCCCGTCCGGCCTCGAACGATGCAGAGGAGCCGAAGCCATGACCGTCATAGAAGCACGGAGCCTTCGCAAAGCCTTCGGGACCACCGTAGCGGTGGACGGCGTCGATTTGCGCGTCGAACAGGGCCGCATCCTCGGACTCATTGGCCCCAACGGCGCGGGCAAGACCACCGTCCTCAACGCAATTCTAGGCCTCACCCCTTACCAAGGACAGCTGACTGTGCTCGGACGCGACCCGTGGACCGAGCGCGATCAGCTCATGCTCGATGTCGCCTTCGTCGCCGACGTCGCGGTCCTGCCGCGCTGGATCCGGGTTTCCCAGGCGCTCGATTACGTCGCCGGCGTGCACCCGCGATTCGATCGCGCCAAGGCGCAGGGCTTTCTCGCCAAAACGACCATCAAGCGTTCCACTAAAGTGCGGGAATTGTCGAAGGGCATGGTAGCGCAGCTGCACCTTGCTCTGGTCATGGCGATTGACGCGAAATTGTTGGTGCTCGATGAGCCCACGCTGGGCTTGGACCTCCTCTATCGCAAGCAATTTTACGATTCCCTGCTGAATGATTACTTCGATCGCAACCGCACCATCGTGGTGACCACCCATCAAGTCGAAGAGATACAGGACGTCCTCACCGATCTCATGTTCATTAACCGCGGCCGCATCGTACTCCGTTGCAGCATGGAAGAATTCGAATCGCGCTATCTGGAAGTGATGGTGCTTCCCGAGCAGGTCGCCGCCGCTCGCACCCTCAAGCCGATTCACGAACGCCAGGTTCTCGGGCGCAGCATCCTGCTCTTCGATCGTGGCGATCGTCAACAACTCGCTGCCTTCGGTGACGTGCGCACGCCGAGCATCGCTGACCTATTCGTTGCTGTGATTGGAAATCAGGCCGGTGAGGCGCAAGGAGCGGCTCGATGACCACTCCCTCCAACAGCGTGCCAGACTCCCTCGAATCGCAACGAATCGCGCCTGCAGCACTGGCGGAAACCCGTCCGCTGTATTGGTCGATCCGCCGGGAACTTTGGGAAAACCGCTCCATCTACATCGCGCCGCTGGCCGCCGCAGGATTGGGGATGCTCGGCTTTTTGATCAGCCTGATTCACCTGCCGCGCACGGTCCGGGAACTCGGGACAATGGGCCCGGTTCATCAGCGAGCCATGCTGGCCATGCCCTACGCCCACGTTACATGGATCATCATCCTTACCGGATTGATCGTCGGTATCTTCTATTCGCTCGACGCTTTGTACGGCGAGCGCCGCGACCGCAGCATCTTGTTCTGGAAGTCGCTGCCCGTTTCGGATGCCACCATTGTGGTCTCCAAAGCGGTTATTCCCATGGTGGTTTTGCCCTTGCTGGTCTTCGTGATCATCGTCGTCACGCAGACGCTTATGCTGCTGCTCGGATCCGTGGTCCTGCAGATGAGCGGTGTCGGTGCCGCGGCGCAGTGGCAACATTTGCCGCTGTTCCAGATGCAATTGGTATGGCTCTACGGCCTGATCGCCATGACGCTCTGGCATGCACCCATCTACGGCTGGCTGCTGCTGATCTCCGCGTGGGCCCGCCGCACCGCAATTCTATGGGCGGTGTTGCCGCCGCTTGCGGTCGTTGCCGTCGAGAGGACCGCGTTCAACTCCTGGCATTTCGCGAACCTGCTGAAATCCCGCCTGATTGACTGGTTTCTTCAGGCGTTCAACCTGGATACGCATGGCGGCCCTCCGATCGACCCGCATTTTCTTCCGCTCACACAAATCACCCCAGGTAATTTTATGGCCACCCCGAGTCTGTGGGTCGGTCTGCTATTCGCCGCGATATTTCTCGCCGCCGCTGTCCGTATACGCCGGTATCGGGAGCCCATCTAGTGCCCGCCCGATTCCCGAACCACCCCGTGGCGCCCTCTCCGACAGGGCGGGGTTTAGATTACACACGAGCGAAACTGTCCGCGTCGAAGCGCAACCGAGACACGACATTTATTCAATAACTCGCACAAGGAACATTGAGTTAAGAACGCAGTAAATCGAAGGCAACACTCAGGAGGAGTTATGGAACCACTCATTGATGTAAACGCCTCAACGACGCGATGTACTTCCCTCTCGAGCAGTGCTCCAATCTGGCAAGACATCCTGGCCCAGGCCATGACCGGCGAACTACTAGCCGCCATGAACTACGCCTCCCTGTCGGAAATCTGCAACGACCCCGCGGAAGTAGCCGACGCCTTGGAGCACGCCGAAGGCGAACGCGGTCACGCCGCCTCCTTCGCCGTCGAAGGCCGCAAAATTGGAGTCGACGTCGCCAACAACGTAGACGCCAAGCACTGGAAACGCCTCCGCGAAGCCTTCCTCCGCTGCATCGCCGACCGCGACTTCATCGCCTGCCTGATCGTTCAGGAAATCATGCTGGAGTCCTTCGCCGTAGCCAGCTATTCCCGCGTCGCCAAGGTAGCCCCAGGCAGCCTCGGCCAAACCTTCGCCCGCATCGCCGCAGAAGAGGAAGACCACGTCGACCACGCCATGTCAATCCTCCGAGCCGAGCGCACCCAAGACCCGCAGCGCTTCGACGATAAGGTCTACCGCCTGCATCTCGACGTGATGACCACCCTCGCGCAGATGCTCGCCAAGGAATGCAAAGACGGACACTGCGAAGTCTGTCACGCCACCTGTGTAAAGCCCTCGCTGTTTGACGTCCGCTTGTCCGCCGCCGAGCTTCGCGGCGCATCGCTGCAACAATATTTGAAGACGCTGGACATGCTAGGCATACCCGGAGAGGTAACACTCACATGGGTCACGCAGTTGCCAGTCTAATTAGGCCAGATCCGTCGACCGGCATCGATTTCGCACTGATCGGCCACCAGGAAAGTTGGCGAGCCGCTGGCGACGTCCTCGCGGTCCTCCGCGGACCGCAGCAAACCCCTCTGCCCGACGACGAAATCCGGGACATCCTCCCGTGGATTCCGCCCAGACCCATCTGCCATGTCGAAATCCGATCGATCACCGGCGCAAAAGCCCGCGGCCTGTACATCGACTCCTTCATCCCGCCCGACCGTCTGGGAGCCTCCTACGTGCACGAAAATATCGCCCGCGTGCGAGCCGCAGCGGCCTGCGCGATCCAAGCCGGAGCCAAGATCGTAAGCCTCGGCGGATTCAGCTCCATCCTGATCGAAGGCAACTTCGACCAGCTTCCGCAAAAACACCATACCGCCTTCACCACCGGCAATACGTTGACAGTTGCTTTCATCGTTCAGGGAATAAAGAAAATGTGCGCGCTCGAGGGTCGCGACCTTCGGGAATCAACGCTGCTCATCTTTGGAGCGACCGGAGATGTGGGTTCCGGCTGCGCCCGTTGCCTGGCCCCGATGGTGAAGCGCGTGCTGCTCGGCGCTCGCAACGTCGAGCGACTAGGCCGACTCGCAGCGGAGTTGCAAGCCACTGATGTTGCGGTAGAGATCGCGTCTGACCTCCACCAATTCTCAACCGAGGCCGACGTCGCGATCTGCGCCGCGAGCCTGGCGTCCCCTTCGCTTTTGTTGGGCCACATCGCGCCCAGCGCAATCATCTGCGATGCGGGCTACCCAAAAAACCTTTCTCCAACTGCCAAGATGCACAACGCCAGAGTCTTCTTCGGAGGTCTGGGTCAGATGACCGGCGGAATGAGGTTCGCGCCGGATTTTCACGGCATTCTGAATCGCCATCCATTCCCCGATGTGGTCCACGGCTGCCTACTCGAAGGCATGGCTCTCGCCCTGGAGCGCCGCTTCGAGCCCTTCTCCCAGGGAAGAGGGTTCATCACTTCCGAACGCGTCGAGGAGATAGAGACCATTGCCGCACGCCACGGCATCTATCTCGCCCCGCTTTACAACACCGATGGACCTGTCGAAACCAAACACTGCCCTAGCATAGGCACTCTTGTTTACGCTGCGCCGCAAACCGTCTCTGCCCAATCGCGAGTTCCCCACGGCGGTCGCCCGTAGAAAGGATCTGCAATGACCCTACTCATCGTAGAATCCTCGGCCCGTTTCCAGGCCAGGCTTGCCGGTCTCATTGCTTTGATCACCACCACGTCAGCGTTCGCCGTATTCGTTCGAGGCAGGCTGGTCGTATTTAGCGACGCCGCGGTTACAGCGCACAACCTTCAGGCACACCAGCTGTTGTTCCGCTTGGGTTTTGCAGCCGACGTCATCGCGCTTTTGTATATCGCTTACACGCTTCTGCTCTACAACCTCTTTAAGCCGGTGAACCGCAGCCTCTCCTTGCTCGCGGCGTTCTTCAGCCTGGTGGGCTGCGCCATGGGCGCCGTTAACTGTCTCTTGCTCGGCGCCCCGTTGGTCGTCCTGGGAGGCGCCCAGTCCTTAAGGGCATTCAACGTGGAGCAGTTACAGGCGTTGGCCCTCCTATTTCTCAAATTGCACGATCAGGGACTCACCGTCAGCATGGTACTTTTCGGATCCTACAATCTCCTGATCGGCTACCTCATTTTCAGGTCGACCTTCCTGCCTCGGATTCTAGGCGAGTTGTTAGCCCTCTCCGGCCTCTGCTACCTGATCAACTGTTTCGCTATATTTCTCGCCCCTGCTTTCGCGGCCCATCTGGTGCCCTACATTCTCCTGCCGGGCGCCACAGAATTGTTGCTGGCACTGTGGCTCCTGGTAGCCGGCGTGAGCGTGCAACGATGGAACGAGCAGGCCAGCGCAGCGAGGGAACTCCCTTGAAAACCGCCATCGGATAGGCGATCCGCCCCAAGATGCCCCAGAAGGCTCCCTAGTCGTCCGCCAGCACCGTGCAAAATCGGCCGCGGGGCACGTTTGACGAGGATTTTATGAAAGCGATTGTGTACTCAAAATATGGGCCACCGGATGTGCTCCGGTTCGAGGAACTAGCAACTCCCACGCCCGCGGACGGACAAGTCTTGATAAGGCTGTGCGCAGCATCGGTAAATCCACTGGACTCGTTCGTCGTCAGAGGTGGGCTCGCCCGCCTCTTTTCCTGGCTGGTCAAACCCCAGCTCCGAGTCCTCGGCTGTGATATTGCCGGGCGAGTCGAAGCGGTCGGCAGTCAGGTAACGCAATTCAAGCCAGGCGACGAAGTATTCGGCGTAACAGGTTTCGCTGGCGGCGGGTTTGCCGAGATGGTATGCGCAGCCGAGAACAAAGTGTTGCTGAAGCCCGCCAATCGTTCGTTTGAGGACGCGGCAGCGCTGCCCATCGCGGCAAGCACCGCGCTCCAGGGTCTTCGCGATAAGGGACGCATCCAGGGAGGCCACCAGGTTCTGGTGGATGGCGCGTCAGGTGGCGTGGGTACCTTTGCGATCCAGATTGCCAAATCGTTCGGCGCGGAAGTCACTGCCGTGTGCAGCACCGGGAAGATGGACATAGCCCGATCGCTCGGAGCGGACCATGTCCTGGACTACACCCGGGACGATTTCACGAAAAGAACCGAGCGTTACGATTTGATCCTGGCCGCGAACGCGCATCATTCCATTTTCGATTACCGGCGGGCCTTAAGTCCTAACGGAATTCACGTCACGGCCGGCGGCGCAATCCCCCAGATTCTCCAAGCGGTATTGCTGGGACCGTTATTCTCCCTGATCGGCAGCAAGAAGTTCCGTTTCTTCGTGGCGAATATCAACCAGAAGGACCTGGGCATTCTAAAAGATCTCATCGAAGCCAGAAAAATTGTGCCGGTCATCGATCGACGGTACCCATTAAGCGAAGCCGCCCAAGCCCTCCGGTACCTCGAACAAAGGCATGCGCAAGGAAAGGTGGTATTAACCGTTGGAGCGCTGTGAAACCACTTCGATATCTAGGCACCAGAACAAAAATATCAGGGCAAAGGCATAGCCAGTCGCTGCCGGGCGTAGTCGCACCATGGACTGGAGGGATCCAGGTGGATGTACTGCTGCCAGTGTTGGCGAGCTTCGAGGCTGGAGCCTAGTTTGTCGCACACGAAGGCCAGATTGTAGTGGGCATCGGCATAACGCTGGTCCAGGCGCACCGCGATCCGCAGGTGCTGCCGGGCAACTTCCAGTTGCCCCAGCTCGTCGAGCACGCTTCCGAGGTTGAAGTGCCCGACAGCGTTTTCGGCGTCGATGCTGACAGCCCGCAGGAAACAGCTGGCGGCGTTTTCGAAATCGCCGATCTCATAGGACAGCATCCCCAGATTGATCAGTGCATCTACGTGCGTGGGACTAGCCGTCAACACCCGGCGGTAGGCATCGATGGCCTGCGAGCGCGCGTCGGGATCGGCTTCGTACTGCAGTGCCAGCGCGAACCAGTCGCCGGCGCTGCGCTCCGGCATAAAACGCACCTTGTCGCCCAGCTCCCGGGTATCAAAATTGAGCACGAACTGCCCGGAGATGGGCTCCAGATGCGCGCCGCGATGCTCGACGATGACGTCGCGCCCATCGACCAGAATGCGTAGCTCGGTAAGCGGCGCTTTCACCTCGGAAAGTTTCTGGTGCAGCGCCACCAGCGAGCGGCGCAAGCGGTTGGCAGTCACGCCCTTTTCGATCAGCTGCTTGGCGGTACGTAGGGTAATCAAGTCGCGAAAATCGTAAGACTTATCCGCTCCATTTTTGCGAGGCGGGAGCAACCGCAGACGCTCCCAATAGGCCAGCTGCTTGTCCGTAACGTCCAGGATGCGCTGGAACTCGCGGCGAGTAAATCGATCAGTAGCGCCCATCAGAAGAAACGAAACTCGCATTCTCGCGAACGGTGAAGACCGCTCGGACAGAGAGAGGGCCGCGACCCGCTTCGCAGGTTCCGACCGAAAAACCCACAGGGCTACGCGGACTCCGCCCTGCGCTACATGTACCACGACCCGAGACTCGATGCAAAGGTAACCAGACGCAGTTGAGGTAAATGCAGGGGCGCGCTTTAGAGCGTCCCTCCGAGCGCGTTGCTCGCAACGCCAACGTTAAAAGGATTCTAGCCGACGGACTTTTTGGCGCGTTTCGCGGGCGCTTGCGTAGCGGCGGGAACGGCGCGAACCGGAGGCTTCCGGCCGCTGGTAGCAGCCGCAGGCTGCTTCTCAGCGATGCTCTTTTTCAATGCCTCCATCAAGTCGATGACCGGCGCAAGCTTCGGATGCGGCGCCTCGGCAACTTCCTGCCCAGCTTGCTTGGCCTGAATCAACCCGAGCATGCTTTCCTGGTATTGGTCCTTGTATTTTTCGGGCTCAAATTTCGCGGCCAGGCTCTCGATCAGTTGTTCCGCCAGCTTTTTCTCTTGCGGCTTGGGTTCGACCGACGCGTCGCTTTGGCCATACTCGGCAACCTGCCGAATTTCGTTGGTGTAATACATCGTGTGCAGAGTCATGCCGTTAGCGCGCGGACGAACCACCACAATGTGTTCGCGCTGGTGCATGGTCAGCTTGGCGATGGCGGCGTAACCCGACTCCTCCATCGCCTTGAACAGAAGCTGATACGCCTTCCGGCCTTCGTCCTCCGGGGTAACGTAATAGGATGCGTCAAAGTACAGCGGATCAATTTCATCCACTTTGACGAATTCCAGGATCTCCATCGAGCGGGCCGATTGTGGCTCGATTTTGTCGAGCTCTTCCTCGTTGAACAGAACGTATTGGTCCTTCTCGTACTCGTAGCCCTTAACGATCTCGTTGCGCGGCACTTGCCGTTCGCAATGCGGGCAGAACAACGGCATGCGAATGCGCGTCTTGCACACGCTATGGAGCTGGTTGAGGCTGATGCGCTCTGTCCGGGCCGCGGAGAACAAACGAATCGGGATGGAGATCAAGCCGAAGGTGAGATAGCCCTTCCAGACCGAGGTAGCCATTGCCACTCCTTGTCAGGCGATTCGCTTCCCATACCCAGGGGGTGTCCAAGGTTAAAGGGCAAATCCCGATGTGACAAGGCGAACCGCAGGCGAAGAGCGAAAAGTACAACGCTCGGGTCAGCGGGCCAGATACGTACGGCGGCGGACACCCTACCCCCGAGCAAACTCGGAGTTTGGCCGTCGGCTGGGCGGGGTGCCGAGCGCGCCCGGCGATATGCTGATCTTACAAACTTCGTGGTTTGCGCAGGCACCCATGATCAACCCTGCTCCGAAGCGGCCATCTTGCGTCGGGCAAGGACCGTAACATAGACTTAAGTTTGGTCGTCTCGGGTAGGGATATTCCCCGCCAAAAACCTGTGGTTCAACCTCCGGGTTACGAACTCGTTGAGGTTTGAAAAATGAGGAGCTATTGGCAACGCCACTGGAAATGTGGGTGGAGGAAGCGGCGCGGCTCACCAAGCCGGACCGGGTGATGTATTGCGACGGGTCCGAGGAAGAGAATCAGCACATCCTCGCGGAAATGCTGCGGGATTCGGATTCGAATGCGCTGAACGATAAGGCCTACCCCAACTGTTACCTGCACCGCAGTAGCCCCAACGATGTTGCGCGTACCGAGCATTTGACCTTCATCTGCACGCCCCATAAAGACGATGTCGGCCCTACCAACAACTGGATGGATTCAGACGCGGCAAAGTTCAAGGTCGGCTCGCTGCTGGATGGGGCCATGCGCGGTCGGACCATGTATGTGGTGCCCTACATCATGGGGCCGGTCGATTCGCCAATCAGCAAGGCTGGCGTCGAGGTAACCGACAGTCCCTACGTGGTGGCGAATATGCGGATCATGGCGCGGACAGGGAAAGTGGCGCTCGGTCGGATTGGCAATTCCCGGGATTTTGTGCCGGGCCTGCACTCGCTGGGGGATTTGGATCCGATGCGTCGGTATATCGCGCATTTCCCGCAAGAGCGATTGATTTGGAGTGTCGGATCGGGTTACGGCGGGAACGCCTTGCTGGGAAAGAAGTGTTTTGCGCTGCGCATTGCCAGCGTAATGGCGCGGGAGCAGGGTTGGATGGCGGAACACATGCTTATTCTGGGATTGGAAGCCCCGGACAGCAAAGTGACCTACATGGGCGCAGCGTTCCCTAGCGCTTGTGGAAAAACCAATTTGGCCATGATGGTTTCGGCGCTGGAGAGCCAAGGGTATCGGGTGTGGACGGTGGGCGACGACATCGCTTGGATGAACATTGGCGAGGACGGATATTTGCACGCAATCAATCCGGAAGCGGGTTTTTTTGGCGTGGCGCCAGGGACCGGGATGGCCACCAACCGGAACGTGATGGTGGCACTGCACAAGAATACGATTTTCACGAATGTGGCTATGACGCCGGAACGCGAGCCTTGGTGGGAAGGGATTGGCGGGGCCCCGCCGGCGGGGTTGATCAACTGGAAGAATGAAGTGTGGGATTCGTCGAAGGGGCCGGCGGCGCATCCGAATGCGCGGTATACCGTGCCGGCGCAGCAGTCGCCCAGTATTTCACCGAAGTGGGACGCGCCGCAAGGCGTGCCGATTTCGGCGTTTATCTTTGGCGGGCGGCGGGCGCGGGTTGCGCCGTTGGTGTACGAAGCGTTTGATTGGCAACACGGCGTGTTTGTGGGCGCCACGATGGCCAGCGAGACGACGGCCGCGGCTACCGGGAATGTAGGCATCGTGCGGCGGGATCCAATGGCCATGCTGCCCTTTTGCGGATACAACATGGCGGATTATTTTGGGCATTGGCTGGAGATGGGGAAGCGGATTCCGCATCCGCCGAAAATTTTCCATGTGAATTGGTTTCGCAAGGGAGCAGATGGGAGGTTTTTGTGGCCAGGATTTGGCGACAACGTGCGGGTGTTGAAATGGATTTTGGAGCGCGTTGAGGGGCGAGGCGAGGCTCGCGAGACGCCCATCGGGTATGTGCCGGCACGGAATGCGCTGAATTTGGATGGTCTGAATATTCCGGCTGGGGCCGTCGAGGAATTATTGCACGTGGATCCCGAGGATTGGGAGCAGGAGTTGGTGGATAGCGCCGAATTTTTTTTAAAGTTTGGAGAGCGCTTGCCGCGCGAGATTCGGGAGGAGCATGAGAAGCTTTCGGGCCGTTTGGAGAGCGCGGCTGGCGTGACCCGCTGAGACTTCCCATGGCTTCGCCGGCGCGCAAACTCACCATGCACCAGCAGGCAGTGCTGATTCAGGTGTTGCTGGCGTTTCCAGAGCAGCGGGTCGCGGTTCGATATGATCCCTCGGTTGGCGACGCATCTTCTTACGCCGAGGATTTCCTGACTATTTTTAAGGCGATTGGGTGGAGCGTGGACGCCGCGGCCCCCGTGGGGCGATCTTCTGGGCAGGTCGCTGGACTGGCGCTGGTCGTGGAACAAAGACATGGCTTGCCTGCTGGGGCTGAGGCGTTTCGCGATGCACTGCGCATTTACGGAATTGAGGTTGAAACGGTTGGGGATTCGAGCGGCTGCGTCGCGGCGGGTGAGTTTGTGTTGAGCGTCGGGGCTGACGGATAAGTGCTGAGGGTGATCGCTAGGAACAGGCAAGAACGGCTGTGCTATTCAGAGGATCGATTCGATCTCTTGGTCGATACAGACATGGGTTGCGGGAATTCCGTCGATCGAGAATGTTTGGCCGGTGGCTTCGGAGAAATGGAAGAAGCGGCTGATGTGGTAATCCTCGTCGTAGCTGGAGAACAGGCGCTCGGTTTCGGCGGGGGTCAGGTGGAAGGCGGAGAGCGCTACGGGTTGGCCGAATTCGCTGGCTAGCGTGCGGTAGTTCGCTACGAGTTGCTTTAGGGACATCATTGGTGCGCGGCGTGGTTCGGCGGCCATGGGAACTCCTTGATGCAAGTGTACTCTCCACTTGGTTCGAGAGAAATCGTTTTGAGGTAAGAGTATACAGGGCCATCAGAGAACAAGAGCAAAACGTCAAACCAGGAACACCGATGGCATGGGGATCGGAGCCCCGAGGTCGGAGGAGAATTGGCCGCTCCCAACATGCCGGACCGGTTGGCGCGTTTGGTCTGACCGACGGGAATTGGTAAAATGCGGGGGCACTTAAGATTGAGGGAGGGATGGATTATGAGCATTTCTGTGGGGCAGAAGGCGCCGGATTTTACTTTGCAGAATCAGGATAAGAAAGATGTGAAGTTGTCGGATTTTGCGGGGAAAAAAAATGTGGTTTTGGTTTGGTATCCGTTGGATTGGAGTCCGACTTGTACCAACGAGCATGCTTGCCTTGTGAATGAGATGAAGTCGTTTGAGACCCTGGACGCGGAAGTGTTGGGCATCAGCGTGGATAGCACTTGGTCGCACAAGGCTTATGCGGACAAGATGGGGATCAAGTATTCGCTTTTGGCGGATTTTCATCCTAAGGGCGCGGCCAGCGAGAAGTATGGAGTGTACTTGGCGGATAAGGGGATCACTGGCCGAGCGATAGCGATTGTGAACAGGGCTGGCAATGTGGCTTGGTTTAAGAATTACGACATTCCGGTGGTGCCGGATTTGAAGGAAGTGGCCGCGGCGCTGGGGCAGGTTAAGGCGGCTGCGGCTTAAGGCAGTGGAAAAGAATGAGAGGCCCGAGGTTGAAAAAATACGCCTCCCCGTAGGGAAGGGGCTGGCTCCCGGCGTCAACTTCAAGCCAGCCGCCTCCACCCCCTTTGCCCTCAAATTTCTTCCCACTACGACGGGGTGAGGAAAGCAATTCTCAGCAGCGGCGCCAGAAACCAAAGAAGCAAAACCAGTGCGGCGGCGGTTGCAAGCGGAATGCGCACCGGACTTCGACGTAAGACGGCGTAAAGGATTGCTGCCCCCGCGGCGGTGATCAAGAATACCCGGGCGAACACGAACAGCCAGTGTGCGGTGGCTGCGGAAAGGACAGCGTCGAGCCAACGGATGAATACGGCATTCGGAAAGCCTGGAAAGCGGATCAGGTACATCAGCGTCACACAGGCTAGTAGCGCGACGGAAATAATGACCTCGCGCTTGGGTGTGCTGGGTTCTACTGGTCCTGGTTCCTGATCGATGGCGGGAAATGATCCGGGTTCGATGGGAAATGGCGGGGGTTCGTCGGGGAGCAGGGTGGCCCAGGCGTAGGCAAGCGGAATGGCTGCGGCGATTAAAAGCGCTGCAAGCGACACCAACGCTATGCGATGGTCGATCAGCAATAGAGCGAGCATGTTGTGATTGTAGTTGGCGGAATCAATCCGCTTCCGTGTGTGATGCACAGAGCCGACGTGGCGCTTAACCGCTCGTGCTGCTCGTCGCAATACAAACGTGGAGCGGCTAACACCGGTCCGAAAGAAAGTGGTCTACGGCCGTGCTCTCCCGCTGTCGAGCAGGCTCTTAGCCTGTCTGGCTGGATGACGACCGTCGTTATTTGTTGGCGAAGTCATTGCGGACGATCACGCCGCCCTTCATCACAAATTTTACGGATTCGAGGACGCGGACATCGGTTGTGGGGTCGCCTGCTACGGCGATGATGTCGGCGTAGTGACCTGCTTCGATGGCGCCTAGCTTGTCGGGCTGGCCGATCAGGTCGGCGGCCTTTACGGTGGCGGCTTGGATGGCGTCGATGGGCTTCATGCCCCATTCCACCATTTTCGCGAATTGTCTGGCGTTATCGCCGTGGGGGTAGACGCCGGCGTCGGTGCCGAAGGCCATCTTGGTGACTCCGGATTGCCAGGCGTGTCGGAAATTTTCGCGCTGGAGGCGGCCGATTTTTTTTTCTTTTTCAATCGATTCGGGGAGCATGCCTGCTTGGGCGCCTTCCTGCAGGATGAAATCGTCGTTGTAGATGTCGAAGACCAGATAGGTGCCGTGCTGTTTGGCCAGCGCGATACCTTCGTCGTCGATCAGACTGCTGTGCTCGATGGAATCGATGCCGGCGCGAATCGCATCTTTGATCGATTGCGTGCCGTGGGCGTGGGCGGCTACTTTACGGCCGAGTTTGTGCGCCTCTTCGGCGATGGCGGTCAGTTCTTCGAGGGTGTACTGGGGCGTGCCAGGTTGATCGCCTTTGCTTAGAACGCCACCCGAGGCACAGACTTTAATCAGGTCGGCGCCGTACTTAATGGTTTCGCGGACTTTGGCGCGCGCAGGCCACGGCCCGTCCGCGACACCACTCTCCTTGAAGTGAAATTCAAACGGCAGAAGATTGTTGTCGCAGTGGCCGCCGGTGATGCCCAGCGGCGGACCGGAGACGAACATGCGTGGGCCTTCGACTTCGCCGGCATTGATGCCGTCGCGGAGCGCCACGTCGGTGTAGTTGCCAGCGCCGACATTACGTACGGTAGTGAACCCGGCGTGGACGGTAATGCGAGCGTTCTTGACGCCGGTGATGGCTTCGCGCGGAACAGAAATGCCGAGTCCTGCGTACCCGCTCGCGCTGGGATCGCCGGTCAGGTGGGTGTGAACGTCGATCAGGCCGGGGAGGCAGGTCGCGGACGAAAGATCGAGCACGGTCACGCCGCCGGGCGCGAGCGGTGAGCCTGCGGGGCCTACGGCGGTGATGGTGCCGCCCGTGTCGTACACGATGACCTGATCTTTAAGCAGGTGGCCGGTGCGCACGTCGAGGAGCTGACCGCAGCGGACGGCGCCGGGCGCGGCGCTCGCAAATGGCGAGAGCGCGACCAACGAAATAAATGCGAGAAGAAATTTGTGCATCAAGACATCCCCTTGCGAATCGGATTCCGATAAATAGGACATGGGAGCATACATCTGAGTGCAACGGTTGGAAAGCGATGAGGAGCAACTGGTGCAGGCGGTAGCGTTGCGATCCCTCAGATATCCTTGTCGAATCGCTTCAGGATGACAGTCGGTTAGTTAGGCGCGGCCGAGGCAGCCGCAAAGTCATCGAGGAACGCGAGGTAAGCCGAGACCAGGCGGTACGTTTGATAATAGTCGTCGAGCCGCACTGCCGACAGGTTGTCCTTGGGCGAGTGAATGACGCGGGCATTAAAGGACTCCTGCGTCAGTGAATGGATTGTAATCCGTGGAATTTTACGTTCCGCGAATTGTTCACCATCGCTGCTCCCGATTTGCTCAACGTTGACGGCCGCAACGGGTATCTTCAACTGGTTCGCAATGTATAGTAGCGCTTTCGTTAGCCGTGGGTCTGAATGGCTGGCCCATACCTTGGGAGGTCCCAGGCCCAGGGTGTCCATATTTACCATCGCGGTGGTTGCGGCGACCTGTTCCTGAGTCATGTGCCGGACATAAAAACGCGATCCAATCTCGCCCCGCTCCTCGTCGGTAAAGCCAAGGAAGACATAGGTATGCTTGCGCGGTTCGTCTTTCAGGGCTTCGTATAAGGATGGAAGCAAGGACGCACTGCTCCAGTTATCAACGACTCCATCTCCCTCAGACACGTAATCGAAGTGAGCGCCAACAATGATGACCTTTTCGGGCGCGCCGGGAAGCGAGCAGATAACGTTGGGGAGCTTCGATTCTTTCACGGGTTGCTCGGACAACAGTTGATCGTTGCAGCCAGCTTCTGCAAACATTTGTTTGAGCGTCGCTTCGCGTTGTTTGTTGTTTCCAGCGTATTTCCGCAGCCGAGCTTCGACGATATCGCGCGAAACAGGAGCGTAGCGAATCTGCTCCGGATTGGCACCGAGAGATGGACACAATAACAGCAGGAAAAAGATTGGACCGAAAAATCTCGATCGCAGTGTCATGCGTTTCTCAGTCCGCTACTTGAAGGAGTTTCACGCCGGCTAGCAGGGCCAGTTCGCGCCATTTCCAGTGGCAGTCTACGTCCGTGAAGCCGATTTGGCGGAGCCAGGTTAGTTGGATTTCCAGGTCGAGGAGTTTGTTGGAAGGGTCTTCGGTTTCGGGGGTTAGGTCCATGGTGGCTAGGAATTGGTTGTGGAGGTTGTCGCTGGGTGACGCGACGTGCTCTAGATTCAGAAATGCGCCGCCGGGATTTAGTCTGGCGAAGATTTCGGTGTAGAGGGTGCGCTTGCGTTCGTGGGCTACGTGATGGATGGCGAAGCTGGAGACGATGGCGTCGAACTGGCCTAGGTTGGGGAGCGGATTGGAAAGGTCGTGGGGGACGATTTCGATGGTTTTGTCGGTGGCGAAGTGAGTTTGCAGTTCTTGCAGCATGGCTGGGGAAAAATCCAGGGCTAGGCAGGCGGCCCTTGGGCGGGCTTGCTGTACCAGGGATAGTAGGCGGCCTGCGCCGCTGCCTAGGTCTAGGAAGCGGTTGATTTGGGCGGGTAGGAATTCCAAGAGGGCGGCTTCGCCTTCGCGGCGGTGGGGGATGGTGTCGGCGCGTTGGAGGTAGGCGCGGGAGTGTTCGGCGTTGGACCAGAGATTTGTGGACATGGTTGACAAGGATTGATTTCGGCTCGCTTGACTCCGTGGGCCAGTTTTATACGCGGCCGCAAAAAGCAGATCCCTCACCCGCACCGAACCCCGGGTTCGGGATGACCTCCCGCCGGGAGTCACGTCAAAAAACCTGGCGAGCGGATGCGTGAGAAGGATAAACGCTGCCCTTCAATTTTACACGCCCCAGCCGTAGCGCTCAGCGTGTTCTAGCGTGCGTTGCATTTCTTCGCGGAGCATTTCGGTGAAGACCGAGCCGGCTATGGTGCGGCCTCCCGGTCCGGCGATGTCCATGGTCCGGTAGCCGCCGCCTAGGACGCGGTGCAGGGATTGCTCGACCCACTCGGCTTCCAGGTTTAAGCCGAAGGCGTCGCGGAGCATCATGGTGGCGCTAAGGATTGACCCTATGGGATTGGCCGAGTCGGTACCGGCCAGCGACGGGGCGGAGCCGTGGATGGGCTCGAAGAGCGGGGCGCTCGTGCCGAAACTTGCCGAGGGGATCAGGCCGATCGAACCTACCAGGGCTGCGGCGGCGTCGCTTAGGATGTCGCCGAACATGTTGGTGGTTAGTATGACGTCGAACTGCGCTGGCCGCAGAGTTAGTTGCATGGCGGCATTGTCCACGTACATGTGTTCCAGGCGGATGTCGGGATAGGCGGCGCTTCGCGCGACGACCGTGCGGCGCCAGAGTTGCGAGCTGGCCAGCACGTTGGCTTTGTCTACCGAGCACAGGCGGCGCGAGCGGCTTTCGGCGCGGGCGAACGCAAAATTGGTTACGCGCTCGATTTCGGGCGTGGAGTAGGATTCGGTGTCGAAGGCGCGCTCGATTCCCTTTTCGTGCGTCGTGCCGCGCTCGCCGAAGTACATGCCGCCGGCTAGTTCGCGCACGATTTCGAGGTCGAGGTCGCCGACCCGTTCTGGCTTAAGCGGCGAGATCAAGCGTAGCGGCTCAAGAAGTTTTACCGGGCGGACGTTTACGAACAGGCCCAAGCCCTGGCGCAACGCTAGTAGTCCGCTTTCAGGGCGCTTGCCGACTGGCAGGTCGTCCCACTTAGGGCCGCCTACCGCACCGAGAAAGATGCCGTCGGCTCGGCGGCAGGCGTCCAGCGTGGCGTTCGGGAGCGGGGTGCCTGCGGCGTCGATGGCGGCGCCGCCGATCGGGAATTCCTCAAATTCAAATTGATGGTGGAATTCGTGGCCTGCTTCGCGCAGGACTGTGGCTGCGGCGCGGGTTACTTCTGGGCCGATGCCGTCGCCTGGCAATAAGATGATCGTTTTTTTCATGGAACAGCCTTCAGGCGAAACTCTTCATGCAAAATGTCAGTCAAGAAAATCGTAACACGCCGTTCGGTTGTAGCGCGGCGGATTTCGCGGCGCAACATCAAACCGCTAAGCCGCGGAGGTCGCTTCTTTCGCTACGGTGCTGTTGCCGCGGCGCATTACTTCGTGCGCGATGGCGAGCAGGTCGCGCTGGCGGATCTGCTTGGATTGATCGGCTAGCGCGGTTACGCGGCGGTAGCATTCGCCCAGCTCGGAGCTGGTGGGCTCGTAGCCCAGATCGCGAAGGCTCTGTTTCAGGGCGTTTCTTCCAGAGTGTTTGCCAAGGACTAGCGAGCGGGCGGGAACGCCTACCGCTTGCGGCGAAATAATTTCGTAAGTCAGCGGATTCTTGATGATGCCGTCCTGGTGGATGCCGGCTTCGTGGGCGAAGGCGTTGGCGCCTACTACCGCTTTGTTCGGTGCGACTTGGGCGCCGGTGATTTCGGTGAGCATGCGGCTGGTTGGGAACAGGTGCTGAAGGTTGATATTGGTGGTTACGCCGAAGCTTTCTTTGCGGACCGATAGCGCTACGACTACTTCCTCGAGCGCGGCGTTGCCGGCGCGTTCTCCGATGCCGTTGATGGTGCATTCGATCTGGCGAACTCCGGCGCGGACCGCGGCGAGGGAGTTAGCTACGGCCATGCCGAGATCGTCGTGACAGTGGGCGCTAAGCGTGATGCCTTGCGGATCGCCCAAGTATTCCCGGATGCTGGTGAACATGGCGAAATACTCTTCCGGCACCGCGTACCCAACCGTGTCCGGGAGATTTAGTGTGGTGGCTCCGGCGTCCACGGCTACGCGGCAAACCTTGCACAGGAAGTCGATGTCGGTGCGCCCAGCGTCTTCGGCGGAAAATTCCACTTCGCCCACGTGCTGGCGGCCGAAGCGGATCATTGTGCCGATCGCTTCGAGTGCTTGCTCGCGGGTCATGTTGAGCTTGGCCTGCAGGTGCAAATCCGACGTGGCCAAGAAAATGTGCAGCCGGGATGCGGCTGCGGGCTCCAGGGCCTCGATTGCTGCGTTGACATCGTCTTTTCTGGCGCGGGCCAGGGCCGCGATGGGCACGGTGCGAACCTCGCGGGCGACCATGCGAACGGCTTCGAGATCGCCGCGCGAGGCGATCGGGAAACCGGCCTCGATCACGTCCACGCCCAGAACGGCCAGTTGCCGGGCGACACGGATCTTCTCCGCGGTATTCATCGAAAAGCCGGGCGATTGCTCGCCGTCGCGAAGCGTGGTGTCGAAGATGCGTACGACGTCGTCCATGCGGGACTCCCCCCTTCTCTTAGTAACGCAAAGCCGGGGCTTCTAGTCAAATTTATCTTTATTCTGCTTTTGATAATCCTGCCTTATACTCCGAAAGAGGCTTGGTGCGGTGGACTTAGGCGAATTACAGGTTTTTCTTATGGTTGCGAAGGAGGGCAGCTTTTCGCGCGCTGCGGAGCGCCTTTACCGTACGCAACCCGCCATTAGCTTGGGCATTCGCAAGCTGGAGGACTCGCTGGGCCAGCCGTTGTTTGTGCGCGGGTCCCGACCGGTGCGTATGACCGACGCTGGCACCTTGCTGAAGGAATACGCCGAGCGGCTTTTGAACTTGCGGGACGAAGTCACCAAGGGTCTAACCGAGCTGGAAGGTTTGAAGCGCGGCGAGTTGTCACTGGGCGTGAACGAGAGCTCCATCCACGCGCTGTTGCCCGCACTGGCAAAATTTCGTCAGGCCCACCCGGGCGTTCAGGTGCGCGTCCACCGCATGTTTTCGCGAGATATTCCACATGAGGTATTGAATTACCGGTTGGACGTAGGTGCGATTTCGTATGTGCCGCGCGAAGCCCAACTTCAAGCGACAGAGATCGTGAAGGATGAACTGGTGCTGGTGGTGCCCCTGAAACATCCGCTGGCCAAAAAGAAGGAGGTAGATATCGCCGATTTGGGTAGCGAAACCTTTGTCGGGCACATCGTGGAATCGCCGTTCCGGCGGCGGGTGATCGAGCTGTTTGCGCGGCACCGCGCGGCGCTCAACATGCCCATCGAAATGCCGACCATCGAGAGCATCAAGCGCTTCGTGCAAATGGGCATGGGCGTGGCTATCGTGCCGCGGATGTGCGTGCGGTGGGAGATCGAGCATGGATGGATGAAAGAAGTGAAGGTGCGGCAGATGAGCATGCCGCGGCACGTTTATCTGGTTTCGCGGCGCGGCGCGCGATTGCCCCACGCGGCGGCTGAACTTATGCGCATTCTCGAAGAAGATAGCTGAACCCATGGCCCCGCTGTCGCAGCGTGCGCTGCGGTCACGAGGCGTTTCGCGCTTTGCGCGCAGCAGATATCTTTATCCGCTGGAATTGGATTAAACTCAAGACGCTGTTGCGCCCTGAACTGGGTCGTCAGCACGGCGAAAAGACATGATGAGTGGACTGGGAATTCTGGCGATCGGATTTATTTTGGGCATGCGCCATGCCACAGATCCGGACCACGTCATCGCGGTTTCCACCATCGTGAGCCGCGAGCGGTCCATCGTAAAGGCTGGCTTGATCGGAATTCTCTGGGGCGTGGGACACACTTTGACGATCCTGGTGGTCGGCGCCGGAATTATTCTTTTTGACCTCGCCATTCCCACGCGGGTCGGCTTGACGATGGAATTCTCAGTCGGATTGATGCTGATCCTGCTGGGCGTTTTAAACTTGACCGGCGCAATGGCTTGGATCACCGAAAAGTTTTCGCCGGCGCACCCGCAAGTCACCGGCAGCCACGCTCACGTTCACGAACATGGATCGCAGCTCCACCTGCACTGGCATTCGCACAGTCCCGAAAACGAACACCACGGCGAAAGCTTGACGCCACCAAAGTGGTTCGGCAGCTGGTCTTCAAGTCTAGGAACGTTTCATACCCTGCGCCCATTGTTCGTCGGCCTGGTTCACGGGCTGGCAGGATCGGCTGCGGTGGCATTGCTAGTGCTGAGCACGATTCGCGAACCCAAGTGGGCGGTCCTCTACCTTTTGATTTTCGGCGTGGGCACAATCGCGGGGATGATGCTAATCACCGCGGCAATCTCCCTTCCCTTTACGTTTGCGGGCTACAAATTTGCGTGGCTCAACAAGGGGCTGATTTTTGGATCAGGCTTGTTGAGCTTGGGATTCGGCTTGTTTGTCTGCTACCAGATCGGAATCGTGGACGGTCTGTTTACCAGCCATCCGAAATGGATTCCCAGCTGACCGCAAGTGGTGTGAAGAAACTCTAGGCCCGTTTCGAGACCGCTTCCTCGACCGACGGATAGACAGGCAGCAGTTTGAGCAGGCCGGAAACTTGCATCACCGCGTTCCCCTGCTGCGTCAGCGCAGCCAGCGCCAAGGTCTTGCTGTGATTCCTGCGGCTCACGAAAATCGAGACCAGTGCGCCAACTCCGGCGGAATCGAGAAACGACACTCCACTCATATCCAATATCAGCCGTGGCGCGGTTTCCTGGCGCATGGTCGAAACAAACCCATTGACCGTTTCGAGACTGAGTTTGCCGTTGAGGCGGATGACCAGCAGGTCTCCGCTTGCTGCGGGTTGGCGGTCGAGATCGAGTTGAGCCGGTTGCATAAGAAGTGGAGGGTAGCGCAAAAGGCCCAGAACCAATATTAAAATTTTGTAACAGAGAGTCGGCGATCTTTTTAAGCGGCGCGACTGAGTGGCTAACTCTTGCAGCGCAACATCGCAGCGACCTTTGTGCTTAGTTTATGTCACTTATATATTTACGATTTAATAGCATTACAATGGGGCGCACTGGCTCGCGTAGCGCCAGCTGTTCGGCCAAGGAACTTCCATGGCCCGGCGGTTCCTGCCTTCTTCCCTTTTGCTCCACCCTGCGCGTTTTGCGTCCGGCGGCAGTTTGTGACGCGCTTACTTCGCGAAAGAAATGCGGTAAACGACTTGCGCGCCGTCATCGGCAACCAGTAACGAACCATCCGGGGCGGTCGTCACACCTACCGGCCTTCCGTTTACATTGCCTTTTGTGGGGTCCGGCACAAGGCCGGTCAGGAACGGCTGAGGATCGCCAGAGGGCTTGCCGTCTTTGAACGGGATAAACACGACTTGATACCCTGCGCGGGTGGAACGGTTCCACGAGCCGTGTTCGGCAAGAAACACGCCGCCTTGGTAGCTGGCGGGAAATTGCTTGCCGGTATAGAAGGCGAATTGGAGCGGAGCTCGGTGTGCGCCTAAGAGCACGTCGGGAACAATGGCTTTCGCCACTAACTCAGGCTTCTGGGGATTCACACGCGGGTCGACATAGTCGCCGATGTAGCTGTAGGGCCAGCCGTAGAAGCCGCCGTCTTTCACCGACGTGAAATAGTCGGGCGGAAGGTCATCGCCGAGCCCGTCGCGTTCGTTGACGCTGGTCCAAAGTTGGCCGGTGGTGGGTTCGAGCGCCAGGCCTACGGGATTACGTAAACCGGTGGCGTAAAGGCGGGCGTTTTTGCCGTCCGGATCGCAGATGGTGATGGCAGCGCGGCGGGAATCGCTTTCGATGTCTACGTTGGATTTTGAGCCGACGCTGACGAAGAGATGTTGACCGTCGGCGCTGAACATCAGGGCGCGGGTGGGGTGGCCGCCTCGGGGAAGGTCCATTAATTTTTCGGCTCCGCCGAGGCGCTTGGAGGTTTTCGGGTCAAATTTGTAGCGCAGGACGGCGTCGGTGTCGCCCACGTAGATGTAGTCGTCATGAAAGACGATGCCGAAGGGCTCGTCGAGGCCGCTGAGAAATGTTTCGCGCTGCTGAGCGCCGCCGGTGTGTTGCGGATCGCGCAAGATGTAGATGGCGCCGCCGTGGGTATCGACTAGAAAGATGTCGACGCCGTTAGGAGCGACCGTCAGCCACCGGGGCTGCTTGAAGTCCGACGCGAAAATATTAATTTGGAAGCCGGCTGGTACCGTTGGCAAAAATCCTTTGGGTGGCTGCTCCTCTTCCGGCGGATTGCCGGCTGATTTCGTCGCGAAGGGAGCGGGCAACTGCGGCTTTACTCCGTGCGTCACTTGGGCAGACAGCATTGCAGGCAGAAAGAGCAAGGCTCCGAACGCGGCGATGCGGGAAAGCAAAGCAGACATGGCATTCTCCTAGAGACTGAGACGTGCAGCAGCAAATGCTCCATAGAATGCCTCAATATGCCGTCCGGTTCTACTCTTCCTCACCCCCAGATTTCCGCGGGTCCTGTTTTTCCTTGTTCTGGAAGATAGTATCGGAATGATTACATAGAATATCAATTTGACGAGTCCTTGACACACCCCGACGGCCAGCAGCGCCAAAATAATTCCCGGTCAGGCCAAAGATCCAAGATCTCGCAACTAAAGTGAGGCAAGATGAAGATTGGTGCAACTTTTGTGGGTCTGTTTCTTCTCGCGGCCGGTGCCGCTGTCGCATCCGCCGCACCCGCAACCAAACCATTTACGATAGACATCAAGAATGCCCAAGGGCAGAGCGTGGGTACTGCGACACTGTCGGAATCGCCGCACGGCGTGAAAATTAAACTCGATATCAAGAACTTGCCGCCGGGCGAGCACTCCTTGCATATCCACCAGAATGCGAAATGCGAAGCGCCCGATTTCAAGTCTGCCGGGCCGCATTTCAATCCGACCGGCGGCGCGGAGCACGCTGACCATGCCGCCAACGCCGCCGGGCTTCCGGCCGGAGACATCCCGGATTTTGCGCTGGTGGTGGCCGCGGACGGAACCGCACATGCTGCCGTGGTGGCGCCAAATGTCACGCTGGGAACCGACGACCATTCGGTCTTTAGCAACGGCGGGACCGCGATGGTGATCCATGCAGTGGCTTCGGGAGCGTCCAGCGCGGCGCCTCCACGCATCGCGTGTGCAGTAATCAGCAAGCCGGAATAGTCGCATTGCAACGGGTGGCGCGCCGGTGCCCGGCTGAAATCTCAAAAAAGGGCCGCGCTCCTAATTGGCGGCCCTTTTCCCCTTTTGCCGCAATTCGCTTGGTAACCCGGACATTCGAGTTTGCATCCAACCGAGCGTTTCCGACGTATTTGTTGCTGCGGACGCTCATTGGAGTTTACCCATGCGGAGCCCATTTATCGGCAGAGGTATCGCGATCGCGTTGATTGTTGCGGTCGTTGCGTGGACCGCAGTTCGCTCTATCGGGGCGCGACCCATTGAACCAAAATTCCCCTTCCCCAGACCCGCGGCGGATGCTCCGCTGGCGACCGAGGCCGGGCAGGAGAAGGTGGTCCTTGCGGGCGGGTGCTTTTGGGGAGTACAGGCGGTGTTTGAGCACCTGAAGGGTGTGACCTCGGCCGTCGCAGGTTACGCAGGCGGGCACGTCGAATCACCTGGTTACGAGATGGTGAGTTCCGGGTTGACCGGTCATGCGGAGTCGATCAGCGTTACCTTTGATCCGTCGCAGATTTCGTTCGGACAAATCTTGATGGTTTATTTTTCGGTCGCACATGATCCTACGCAGCTCAATCGCCAGGGACCTGACAGCGGCTCGCAATATCGTTCGGCGATTTTTTACACCAGCGAGGACCAGAAACGTATCGCCACGGCTTATGTCGAACAATTGAATGCGGCGAAATCTTATCCGGGAAAAATCGTCACGCAGATTGCGCCGTTCAACGCTTTTTACCGCGCAGAGGAATATCACCAAGACTATCTCAAGACCCACACCGACGAGCCTTATATCGTATACAACGATCTGCCCAAGCTGGAGCACCTCAAGAAGGAATTCCCCGAACTCTATCGCTGAAATAAACGCGTAGCGGTACGGTGTCGAGTCTTCCGAATTTCCCGGGTTTACGCGGGGGATCTCCGTTCCACTTCTGCGTTGCTTGGGAGTCAGCGGTTCGTCGCGCCCAGACGCTTGAGCAAATAAAGCGGCAGCGCCAGAGACAGGCCGACCACTAGGTTGGAAACCAGCACCAGCCACCAGCCGTCAATTTTTTTGTCGCGGGCTTCGCGGCGTGACCAGGAGAGAAAGATTACCGAGGACAACAGCAGGTCAGCAGCAAAGAAACTCGAGATGCGGGTGGCGAAAATCTCTTCGACGAAGAGTCCAAAGTTCGGACCGTGAATCAGAAAGAACGGCAGCGCGAACCAATAAGGAATCACGATTCCGGCCACGCAACAGATGATCAAGTAGGTTTTCATGAGCGATAAAATAGTATGCGAGCGCGCCCAAGTCTAATGAATTGGTCTGCGGAGGCTCTGCTATTTTTTGGGCTTTGGCGCCAGGATGCGCTCGATTTGCTGCAAGTGGTTAAGGTCGTGGCCGGCCATCATGTGCAAGATGCGCTCGATGGTTTCCTCGCCGCGTTCGGCATGCATGCCGTGATGCTTCCATTGTTCCGGTTTCAGCGATTTGAGCACCATGAGGTTGGCGTCGCGCACCGCTCGAAATACCTCCAAGCATTGGCGGGGATTGCGCTCGCGGTATCGTCCAGCGGCAACCCAGGCTTCCTGGTCATAAGCCTGGATCGGGGTTCCCGGCGCGCCGAGGATCGAACGAATGCGCCACGCGGTAACAATTTCCGCGTCGCCCAGATGCGCAAGGATCTCGGTCACCGACCATTTGTCCGGCGCCGGCTTTTTGCGAAGCTGAGCGGGCGACTTCCCGGCGATCAGCTTCTGCAATTTTTTGGGGGTCGCGGCCTGGACTCTCAGAGCGTCCAGCCCTTGAACATGGCCTAGTATCCGTTGCGTGTACTGCTGAGGCGTTTCATTCATAGCTCTGCTGCTCCAACGCTACGCGGACCGGGTGACAACCAGAATGTCTTTCCGCAGCAAAGAGTCTCCCGAATCGGCTTGGCGCGCAAATACCAAATTGGAGGGTCAGCGTCTCACGGAGCTATACCAGACCAACAAGGCGGGTCACGAACTCGAATTCCACCGGATGCATTTTTTCTCGTGCGGCTTCGATCGTGAAGAATGCGGCGCGGTCTATTTCCGGGAATTCGCGGGTTTTGCCGGAACGGGGCGGCCACTCCATCTGAAATGTGTTGCTGCGTAGGACGGAGGGATCGCAGTCGCCCTCAAAGGCCCAGGCGCAGACTCTCTTGCCGCTCTTGTGCTTGACACTGCCGAGTTCGAGAAACTCGGCGCCGGGTGCCAAGCCAGTTTCTTCCTGGAATTCGCGTTTCGCTGCGGTTAGTTGGTCCTCGCCGGGATTGACTTCACCCTTGGGCATGAACCACGCGCCGGCGTCTTTCTTGGCCCAGAAGGGTCCGCCCAAATGCACCAGCAGAACTTCCCATTGATCGTTTCGCCTGCGATACAGCAACAGCCCGGCGCTCGTTTTGCTCATGGTACGAAGTCGTTCCTGTGGGATACGAGAATCTACCGCAAGAATAGAGGCGGCACCAAGCGGAATGGCGGTAGGTGTCATTCCGTTCTGGAAAGGGTGTGAAAAGCCGCAGAGCTCCCGGGGACTCCGCCCGGCGCTGCACGTGCCGGCGCTTTTCAAACTGAACTCCTATGGTTTCACTAGGACGACATGGTTCTGAAACTGTGTCTTGTTGGCAATGTAAGAGGAAGGATTAATGCCGGAGAAGGCCCGAAAGTCGTGAATGAAATGCGCCTGGTCGAAATAGCCACAGGACAGGGCGATTTGCGTCCAATCGATGCATTCAGAGCTGCCCGCAATGTGCCGCAGCACCTTCTGAAAGCGTTGTACGCGGCAGTAAAGCTTGGGCGTCAGTCCAACTTGCCGGGCGAACAGTTGAATGAACCGCCTGTCGCTCAGACCAATCTGATCGGTCACGCTGGAAATCGCGCGATTCGGCAGGCGTCGAAAACTGCCGACGGCGAAGTGCACCGCAGGATGGGCCGAAGCAAACGGCTTGGCCATTCTGGCCAACAAGACCCCCTCTAAGACGGCAAACTTGGCTTCCGGCGTCCTGGCCTGCAGCAAACGTTCGCGCAGATAGCTGGCTTCCGCGCCCCACAGCATTTCCAACGAGAGATCTGTATCTTGCAACTCGCTGGCCGGCAACCCGAAGAATGGAACCGCGCCGCCGGGCTTGAAGACCGCGCCTATCGTCGAGCGCTGTTCCGCGGTATCGATGATCGTGAACTCCGAATAGGCCCCTACCACGATAGAACCGTCCAGCGTCTTACAGTCAGCGTGCTCGTTCCGGTCATAGATGCGGGTGCGGTCTTCGTACAAATTGATGATCAGCGACATGTCCCCGGTGGGCAGCACACGTTCGAGCGCATGGGGCACGATGTAGTCATCGCTGAACCACATGAGCTCAACCAGTTCCGACAACGGAGGTTCCGGAATGTGCAAGCGATAGAGCATTCCGAGTAGAAAAGCAAAAAGCGCAGGCCGGCGTCAATAGGAGGATGTTTCGGAAAGCGAGAGACCACCCTGCAACGGGTCGCCCAACCAAGCTACGGCGACCATACTGATGCTCGAAACCAGAAAGCAACCGGCAGTTGGGCATGATCCTAGGATGTTTACGGGTAATTGCGCAGGGTGCTTGCCTCGACTGACCCGAAGAAGAGAATTCGGCTTAGACCCACTCCGGACCCCCACAAGAGTTAAAGTTTGGACTCGCAAAGCGGATAGAACCGGCGAGTGGTTGGCTTCATAATTCTCCGCAGGGAACGCTTAATTTGTGGACTGAGCGGAACGTAAATTGAGCAGATGTGAAAGGAGAGGGTCATGAGTGCAATTCGCGTGGTGGCGATACCAACAGAGGTTGCCAATGCGGTTCGAACGACAATGCGTGCGCCCGTTTATGGGTTCCCAGCTCATGCGGAGCTGGCGACCGACGACGCGCCTTGCCGGCATTGTTTACGAACTTTCGCGGCGGGTGAGGATCGCAGGATTTTATTTACGTACGATCGTTTCGCTGGGGTCGAAGTGCTGCCGCAGCCAGGCCCTGTCTATATCCATGCGGGCGATTGTCCACGCTATTCCGGCGATGCCGGATTCCCGGAAGAACTACGCGGAAGCCCGCGGACGCTCGAGGGTTATGGACGGGGTCGGCGACTGATCGCACAAGAGTTTGTTCAAGATGGACGGTTCGAACCGGTGATCGAAAAAATTTTGGGGCGACCGGAGGTCGACTACATTCAGGTGAACAGCACGACGGCCGGTTGCTATACCTTCCGCATCGAACGCGGCATCGAAGACCACCAGGACTTATCGAGAGAAACCGCGGGAAAAGACCATGTCACAGCAAAATGCGCACAGTGAAGCGATCGTACGCAAGCCTTTGCTGACAGCAATTTTGGATCCAGCGAAATCGACCAACCGGATTGAAGTCAAAGAGATCGAGTTCAAGCCCGGACAGGCCACGGGGTTGCACCTGCACCCAGGTCCGGTAACGGGCTACATCGCCAAAGGGACGGTCTTGTTCCAGGTGGAAGGCCAGCCCGCCGTAACTCTCAAGGCCGGCGACGCTTTTTTCGAGCCGCCAAATATTCGAATCCTGCATTTCGACAATGCCTCAACGACCGAGCCGATGGCTTTTATCGCGTTCTATTTACTCGGTGCAAGCGAACACGAATTGATTCGCATGTTGGGGTGATGGATTTGATCGGCAGGGATGGGGTTCCTGGGTTAACGCCCGAAACGTTAGCGGATGCCGTACAGGCTGACCTTGGGACGATGCTCCCACCTATCCTTCCCGTACCACAGCTCCACGCTCTCGATGACGCGCCGCTCGCCGGGCAGATCGATCGCTCGGGTCGCACCGCCGGAAGGAATCTTGTCGCGAATGACCAATTCTTCCTGGGTGCCATCGCCGAAGTGCACGACGACGCGTTCAAAATAAACCGCACCGCCGCTGACCCGCAACTGAATGGCCCGGAACCTGCCGTCATGCTTCCCCACGTGAATATTGTCGTGATCTTGAGCGCCATCTACGTGGGCATCGCCGAGATGGTCCCAGCGGCCTTCCTGTGCGTACAACGAGGCGCTGAGAGTCAAGACAAACAAAATACCGATTGTTGATCGGACGGTTTTTTTCAACACACTTCCTCCATCATTCCCGCGGGGTTGGCGGCCCGCGGCGCTCCAAAACTTTATCTTCGTGGGTCGTAGGTGGCAATCGATGCGACTAGCGGCTGGCACTATGATTAACCCGGTGATCCGGCGATTGGTTGCGGTAAAGAAAACGCTCCGTCCCTGGAACGTCCAGGGCGGAGCGTCTGTGGGCGTCTGTGCTGTGTGCAAGTTAGTTTGATTGAGAGGCGGCCTTGGCCATTTGCTTGGTCATTTCCTCGGAGCGGCGTTGCATTTCGTCGGGCGCCACGTCTTCGACATGCGTGGCCACGCCCCATTGATGACCGAAGGGGTCGGTGAATTTGCCGAAGCGATCTCCCCAAAACATGTCGGACGGAGTCATGAGTTCGGTGGCGCCGGCCTTCAGCGCGCCCGCGTATAGGGAGTCGACATCTTCGGTGTAGACGAATAGGGAATTGGGCTGCATCGGGGATGGAGTCGGCGCCACGGTCATGCCGGGCATTTCGTCGTTGAGCATGAAACGGGAATCGCCGATTTGGAGTTCAGCATGCATTATTTGGCCGCCGGGACCTTCCATGCGCGTGATTTCCTTGGCACCAAAGACGTTCTTGTAGAAATCGATGGCGCGGGCGGCGTTACGGCAGGTGAGTTGCGGCGTAATGGCATGGTAACCCTCGGGGATGGGACGCACTGCGTTCGGCATAAATTCCTCCTTGAAATTAAGGCGCGTGGATGATCCGTCCGCGTGGGAGGGAGGGGGCGGGTTCAAGTCACGCAGGTTCGTAAATACTCCCGCGCTGCGGGCCAAGTCAACCAAACAATTGTTAAAAAACAACGATGGCCGGCTCACGGCTTTTGGCCCGGCATTTGACCCACACACTTCGCATCATCGGGGGCAGCAGATGGCGATGCTGCGAATGCTGGGCCGCGATTTGCACAGCAACTATGGCCCGACGGCGGATACCGGTGGACGGATGCCGGATCACGCGCCTACTTTGTATGATGTGCGCCTCGAGCGTCGACGGCTTGTTGCCAGGCGAAGCGGCCGGAGGCGCGAAGTCGCCCTTACCCGGCGCGGGAGGCCAGCACGTCACCGAGGGGCCTTAAAACTCATCGACTGGCATGGTTCGTTGCTCGCTCAAGCGTCCTGGTAGCTACATCGCAAACTACGGTTTATTTGTGATACAGTGCCGCCGAAGTATCTGGAGGTTGGGATGCATGCAACGGGAGCGGTAGCGCTCGAGATGGAACAGCGTGACGCGGCTACGCTGATGCGTCGCTGGTTTGACGAGATCTGGAACAGAGGAAGGATCGAGAGCGTCGAGGACCTTTTGGCGAAGGATGCGGTGAATTGGGGGGTCGGGCGTCCGGACCAGCCTTCCGTTGGCGGCGCTGAGTTTAAGGAATTCTATCATCGGCAGCGTAGTGCCACTCCGGATGTGCAGATCACGCTCGATCAAGTGGTACAAGAGGGCGACACGGCGTTTGCGCGTTGGACCGCCACCATGACGCATACCGGGGAAGGCCTGGGCCTGGCGCCGACAAATAAAGCCATTCAGCTTAAAGGCATGACCGCCTGCCGGGCGCGCGATGGCAAGATCGTCGAAAGCTGGAATATCTGGGATCAGGTGGGCTTGGCGAGGCAGTTGGGAGTGCTGGACGGACGCGTCGCCGAAATGTTTGCTTGAGGTGCGTGCTCCGCAAGTCTGGTAGCGCCGGTATCCTTCCGGCTTATGGTGATTTCTTTCGCTGAGATGCAGTCCACCAGCTCGATCCGCTACCCGTAGGATCGCTCGCTAGGCTAGTGCCGGACCCAACCATAAATGGAATAGGCACTGCCGACCAGGGCGATTACTAGTATGGCGATGGCGACGTCCTTAAACACAGGTGATTGGGCAAAGGAAAGAATCCAGCGGCCATAGTAAATTGCCAAAACGCCCTCCATCGTGAACCGCAACAGCCGCCCGGCAGCTATGAAGGAAAGTGCCTTCTTCAGGGGCACTTTTAATGCGCCCGCGGCCGCCACAAACACAGTGAATGGGAACGGAGGCGGCATCAGACTGCCCAACGTCAACGCCCAACCACTCTTCTGTTTCATTTGTTTCTCGATATATTTCCAAGTGCGCCCTCTACGACCCTTGGCCAGGCGATCCCCACCCTTCCGCGAAAGCCAAAGAGTGAGCAAGACGCCCAGCACCGAGCCTAGCGTAGCAGCAGCCACATAGAGCGGCACGCGTTCGTGGTGATGCGCAGCCAGTCCCAGCAACAGAAAATCGTTGCCGAGCGGCAACATTAAAAATGAGGAGTCCAGGATGCCGACGGTGAGCAACCCGAGCGACCCCGCGTGATACGCCAAACGAAACAGGTGTCGAAGAAAAGCGTCCAAGAAGTCCTAACTGTCTACGCAAAAACCGAGGTGAATCCAACAAACTCTTGCCGATCTGCTCCGCGTAGATTGACTTTATAGATTCTATGGTCTACCGGCCAATAGGGCCCAATTCGTGTGTTTTGGAATCTCACTATAAAGCGGCTCACGACCGTCCTCAACCACGTCGCCGAACAATTTCCTGCATCTCGAATGTAGGGTGAAAATGTAGGGTAAAAAAGAGCGGTGTAAAAAACAAAACAATCGCTGAGCAATTCGCCCCAGCTCGTCCCAGTCAACGAGCGGAGAGCCATAATTTTTCCTTCGGGAGAACTGGCTGTCTCGATTTCACTCCAACCACAAATAAAAATGGCAGGCCCTAGGCCCGCCATTTTTAGTTCCTGCGCTTTGACTATCGATACGATCTGTCAGAATCCGCCCAAAGTTGTAAACCGAACGTGCATCCCTAGGCCCGTGAGAGCTTCGGCATGCATTTGGGTGGCATAGTCCGCACACCATAGCGGATTGAGCCACCACTACTTTAGAAAGGAGGTGATCCAGCCGCAGGTTCTCCTACGGCTACCTTGTTACGACTTCACCCCAATCATGGGTCATACCTTGGGCGTCTGCCTCCTTGCGGTCAGCGTGACGACTTCT
>Ga0182024_10000365_pt1 | contig 115851 bp, 81 predicted proteins | sample P32metaG_FD_120480 | JGI IMG/M metagenome (GOLD analysis project Ga0182024, IMG submission 120480) | Permafrost microbial communities from Stordalen Mire, Sweden - P3-2 metaG (Illumina Assembly) | ecosystem: Environmental > Terrestrial > Soil > Wetlands > Permafrost | place: Sweden: Stordalen... | reverse complement strand
TTCGAGTGGAAATTTACCCGCGCAGACCTCCAGGAACTGATGCACAAAATACCCGCCCCAACGCCCATCGCCCTAGCCGCTTAAATGTATAAATACGTCATCGTATTTATGCCCCAGAGCACTTAGTGACAACCGCTTCGCCTCAACTGCGCGCAACGAACGGCCAAGTTGGAAGGCGAGATCCTTGTCCGACAGGCTGCCGAGCAATTTGATTTCCGCCCGTTTCCAATAGCCGCCTCTCTGTTGCTGGAAAAAAGCCGGTATTTTCAGCGATGTTCGTTGCCGCCGAACGTCGGAGGGTTTTCGGCGCAGCCGACGCGTCACTTCCGCGTCGGATATTGTGCCAAGCAGCTTGATTTCGCGCGCTGTCCAGCGGCGCGCGGGTGTGGGCAGGCGAATGCGCAGCCGTTCTCGCATCGCTGTGACTTCCGCAATGTTCCGGTGCAGTCGTCGGGCAAGAGTGGAATCGGTCGTTTTTCCAAGACGGTCCAATTCGGCTTTTGCCCAAGGGGCATTACGGCGACTTCTGTCCCAAGCTGGCCAAGCGTAAGGCATAAAATGGGATTCATTCTTATTCGTGCTCCGCCAAATTGGCAAGGAACATCAAGACAGATTGAAAATGTGTCTTCTCGGTGTATGATTCTTCCATGAAGTCGGAAACTTATCCGTTGGCGCCGCCTGCGGACTTGCTCGGAGAGGTGACCAAAAGACAGCCTGAGGAATGAAAGCCTGTAATCTTTTGCCTTGGAAGAGTCAGTTACCGACATAAAAGGAATCGCGCGTTGGATCATGATGGTTGTCCGTGCAAATGCATGGGCCTAATTCTTATTCCAGCAGATGCTGGATCATACAAAAGGCAGTTCCACTATTTTCACCGGAACTTTGGCGGACGGTGTTTGCAGGAGCAATTCAGTTCCGGTCTGATTGGCTTCGCGGCGGACGTAGCCCAGCGCAATGTTGGCTTTGAGACGCGGCGATGCCGTGGCGCTGGTGATGTAGCCGGCTTCCTTGTCGCCGAGGTAAAGTTTGTCTCCTTTGACCGGCAGGGCGGGCAGGTTGTCCGGAAGACGCAGTCCGTGCAACGCCTTGGCGACCTGGCCGTAGGTGCGGATGCGCGCAATAACTTCCTGCCCAATGTAACAGCCTTTGGAGTAACTGATCGCCCCGGTGTCCAAAGCTTCCGATGCCAGGTTCGTCTCGTCCATGTCAGCGCCAAATCGAGGGAGGCCGGCCTCGAGGCGCGCCGTTTCCAAGGCCCGCCAGCCGCAGAAGCGTCCGCCGGTTTCTGTGGCCGCAGTGACAAGCTGGCTGGCGACTGCTGGCATGGCGGCGCTGGGAACAAACATATCATAACCGGCGCTGCGCGTTCGGACGCGGTTCATCACGTAGATTTCGCCGAGCGCGGGATCGTCAATTTTGGCCAGTGCGTTTGGCTTTTCTGAAATCGCGAAATTCCACGGTTTGATGACGGCGGCGGCTTTTGGTCCCTGGACGCTCCACAGGCCATAATGCGCGGAGACATCCGCCACTTGGGCGTCTTCGGCGATGATGTATTTTTCCAGGCGCTGTTGCACGGCTTCGTTCAGGCCTGGTTCGAATTCCAGGAGGATTTCATTTTCCAAAATATAAATGTGCAGGTCGCTTTGGATTTTGCCTTTGGCCGAAACCAGCGCGGCATAACAACCCTCGCCGGTCCGCAAGTCCTTTACATTGTTGGTCACCTGCCCATTGAGAAATTTTACGCGATCTGCTCCAAGGACACAGAGCCTTCCCCGAAAACTGAGATCACAGATGCCGGCGGATTCGTCCAAGGCGGCGTGCTCGCCTGGGAGATCGCCGTAATCGGCGACGGCTTCCTGGCCGTTGACTTCCGTGAACTGCGCGCCCATGGCCTGATGAAATTCATGCAATAATAACGAACCCATGCCTTTAATTTACCTTGGACGATTTGCCGTTTACGAGATGGAATTATGTGAAGAAATTCCGCTTTTTAACCGATAAGCAAGGACATGTGCGGCATCATCGGATATTTAGGCAAGAAAGAGGCGGCGCCGATCCTCGTGGACGGCTTGCGACGGCTGCAATATCGCGGATATGACAGCGCCGGAATTGCCGTGCTCCGCAACGGCTCGCTGGAGATCCGCAAGAGAAAAGGCACGATCGACGAGGGGCTGGCGGCCCTTCTGCGGGAGTTGCCAGCGCCCGGCTTCGTCGGTATCGGTCACACTCGCTGGGCCACGCATGGGCCGCCTTCCGACGAAAACTCTCATCCTCACCTGGACCAATCCGGAAAGATCGCCGTTGTCCACAATGGCATTATTGAGAACTGCGATCGCTTGAAACAAAAGATGGTTCAAGCCGGTCACACCTTTCATTCGGCGACCGATACCGAAATCCTGGCTCATTTGATCGGAATTCATTTGCAACGTCACAACGGAGATTCCAGTGCAACGGCGCTGGCGCAAGCGGTGTGCGACGCGTTGCGCGAAGTCATTGGAACCTATGGGATAGCGGTGGTCGGCACGGCACATCCCGGCGTGATGATCGGCGCGCGCCGTGGGTCGCCCTTGATTATTGGCATCGGCGAGAACGAGAATTTCCTGACCAGCGACGCGAACGCCATCGTGGCGCACACGCGTCAAGTCGTGTATCTCAACGACTACGATGTGGCGACCATTACTGCTGACCGGTTCGAGGTGCAAAATCTCGGGGTCGAAACGGCGAAGGTACAGATCAGTCAACTCGAATTTGGGTCGGCGGACGCGGAGCGCGGCGAATATCCGCATTTCATGCTCAAGGAAATTTACGAGCAGCCGCGCGCCGTCGAGAATGCTCTGCGCGGGCGGGTGGATGTGGAAGGGGCGACGGCCAAATTCGGCGGGTTAAACATGACGGCGGCGGAATTGCGCTCCATTGAACGCATTGTCATCGCCGCTACGGGAACCAGTTGGCACGCGGCGCTGGTCGGCGAGTACCTGATTGAAGAATTGGCCCATTTGCCGGTGGAAGTGGAATTTGCCCACGAGTTCTATAATCGGAACGCGCCTTTGCAACGCGACACGGTTTTGCTGGTGATTTCCCAATCCGGCGAGACTGCGGATACGCTGGGCGCTTTGCGCGAAGCCAAACGCCGCGGGCACCGTGCCCTAGCCATTTGCAATGTCGTCGGGAGCACCATTGCGCGTGAAGCGGATGGCGGCATTTACATGCACGCGGGGCCGGAGATCGGCGTGGCCTCGACCAAGGCGTTTGTTTCCATGCTCACTGTGCTCTCACTGCTGGCCGTTCATTTGGGCCGGATGCGAATGCTCTCCGTGCATCGCGCCTTGGAGATACTGCGTGGCTTGGAAGCCATTCCCCGACAAATCGAGGCCCTCTTGCAACAGGCGGATGGCATCAGGAAACTGGCTCTGAAATATGCGCAGGCCCAGGATTTCTTTTTTTTAAGTCGCGGCTATACGTATCCGATCGCATTGGAAGGCGCGCTCAAGCTCAAGGAGATTTCCTACATTCATGCGGAAGGCTATTCCGCCGCGGAAATGAAACACGGCCCGATCGCGTTAATTGACTCGGCCACGCCCACCGTATTTTTGGCACAGAAGGATTCGATGTATGAGAAAACGATGGCTAACCTGGCCATGATTCGCGCGCGCAAAGGCCCCATTATTGCCGTGGCCACCGAGGGCGACACGCACATCGGCGCCATGGCTGACGACGTGATTTATCTGCCCGCGACGCTCGAACCTCTTTATCCGATCCTAGCCACGATTCCGTTGCAATTATTTGCCTACTACATCGCCGTCGCGCGCGGTTGCGACGTGGACAAGCCCCGCAATTTGGCCAAGAGCGTTACTGTCGAGTGAGGTTTTTTTCATTGGGATGAGGATGGGCTGCTACAAGCCGGAAAGGCGCTGGTGCTCGAGGATGGTGTAGCATGTGCTTATGATTCATTCTTCCGTGACGGACGGCAATTCGGGCCAGAAAGACGTTGCGGATTCAGGATTCTCACGGGCCACCCCCAAAAAAAATGCAGGGGCAGCCTCCGAAAAGGCGGCCCCGCGTCCTGCCGTCGAAACGGACGGGAGAGATGTAATGTAAATAAACACTATCTAAACACTATCCGCTCATGGTTTGCCAATCGATCCTTTTTGCCTTCACGATATAATTAGGGCATTCCGTTTACCGCAGTCGCGGTCTTTTTACTCTTCAGCCCAGTACGCCTCCGCTCCATTGCTTCAAGCCAAAGAGGCGCTGGTGCTCGAGGATGGTGTAGCGGTCGGTCATGCCGGAGATGTAATCGCAAATGGCCCGGTGCCAGCCGGTTTTACGGGCGCGTTTGCGCGAGGTTGCGCCAATCTCTTTTGGATGCTGCATGTAATAATGGAATAGTTCGGCCAACATTTCACCCGCCCGTCGGTTCGGTTCCATGACGGCGGGATTGAAGTAGAGATTCTTGAAAAGGTAAACCCGCAATTCCGAGTTCAGGCTCCGCCGCTTTCGGCTGTATTGCATTAGCGGTCGCGGCTGTTTGCGGACGTCGTCCGCTGTCTTGATATCCGATGCGACAATGGCCGCTTCGCTGGTTTCGACGACGTCCCGCACTTGCAGGTCGATGATGCAGCGGATGATAAAATAGCGCCGGATTTCAGGCGGCAATTCGCCGTGCTCCTTACGCACCGAACGTGAGGCGTCGGCGAAAAGGCGGACCTCGCGCATTAGTTTTTTCTCGGACAACAGGCCGGCATCCAGGCCGTCATCCAAATCGTGGCTGCCGTAGATTAACTCATCGGCAAGGTTGGCGATCTGGGCCTCGAGCGAGGGCGACTTGGCGGAAAAACCTTTGCGATGGCCTGGTTGATCGTAGGTGGTTTGGTGTTTGAGCAAACCTTCCCGCACTTCCCACGACAGGTTTAATCCCCGGAAGCCCGGATATTTTTCCTCCAATTCCTCAACAATGCGGAGGCTCTGCCGGTTATGCTCGAAGCCGCCATGCTCGCGCATCAGCCGGTTCAAGACGGCCTCGCCTTTGTGGCCGAAGGGGGAATGACCGAGGTCGTGGGCCAGCGCGATGGTTTCGGCCAGATCCTCGTTCAAACGCAACGCGCGCGCGATGCTGCGGGCCATGGCCGCAACTTCAATGGTATGGGTCAGGCGCGTGCGCAGATGATCGCCCGTGCCATTGAGGAAGACTTGGGTTTTGTATTCCAGCCGACGGAAGGCGCGCGAATGGATTACCCGGTCGCGGTCCCGCTGATATTGGGTGCGCCACAAAGGCGGCGATTCGGAGTGGAGGCGTCCGCGCGTTTCGGCGCTGAGTTGAGCGTAAGTTGCCAGCGTCTGTCGTTCCCGGTCCTCGAGCTCCTCTCTGGAAACAGGCATGGCCGCCGCTTAGTTCGACAGCAATTCATGCACCGAAATGCCGCGCAATTGGAACAACCGCCGAATGGCGTCCTCGATCAAATTGTTCGGACAGGAGGCCCCGGCGGTTATGCCCACGGTGATCTTTCCCTCGGTCAGCCAATCGCTCGTCTCCACTTCCTTCTGCTCGTGCAGGCTGTAATGGCGGATCAATTTATCGGACACCATCATGGCCGCGTTCTTGATGAAGTAGGTCGGCAGCTTGGCTTCGCCCATCTCGGCCAGGTGCGAAGTGTTTGACGAATTATAACCGCCGATGACCAACAGCAGGTCCATTGGTTCGCGCAGCAATTTTTCCAAGGCGTCCTGCCGGTCCTGGGTGGCCCCGCAAATGGTGTCGAAAAACCGAAAATGTTTGTCCACCTCGCCCGCGCCAAAACGCTCCATCATCGCGGTCTTGATCCGCCGCTGCACTTCTTCCGTCTCGCCGCGCAGCATGGTGGTCTGGTTGGCGACTCCGACCGCTTGCAGATGGATGTCAGGATCAAAGCCCGGTGAATAAGCGCCCTTGAATTGCTCCAAAAACTTCAGCTTGTCGCCGCCCTGCCGGATGTAATTGCACACGTCGTCCGTCTCGGCCAAATTGTAAACGACAAGATAATGTCCCGGCCCGTGGGCCGTGGCTTGCGAGGTGGTCGCCTTGGTCTCTTCGTGCTTGGCTTTGCCGTGGATGATGCTGGTGACGCTTTCCTTCGAATATTGGCGCACGCGCTTCCACACGCTCATCACGTCGCCGCACGTCGTGTCCACCAGTTCGCAGCCTTTGGCGACCAGTTTCTTTTTCGTATCCACTTCGGTGCCGAAAGCCGGAATGATGACCACATCCCCGGCGTTGAGACGGTTCAGTTCCTCCTCGCCCGGTTTGGGCGAAATGATCTGAATGCCCATGTTGCTGATCTGGTCGTTGACCTCCGGGTTGTGGATGATTTCGCCCAGCAGATAAATCGGTTTGGGGGCGGGAAAGACTTTGCGCGCGGCGTAGGCCAGGTCGATGGCCCGTTCCACGCCGTAACAAAAGCCAAATTTCTTGGCCAGCTTAATGGTGAGCAATCCGTTGGCCGAAAGGACGTGGCCCTTGTCCAGGATGCGATTGACCAGATCGCTGCGATAATGCGACAGCACCTGGGCCTGCACCGCTTCCATCACATCCGGTCGGCGAAGGTTAATCTTTTGCGGCTTTGCCCCGCCATTTCCGTTGCCATTGGGTTCAGGGTTTGTCATACCTCCTGAAATTTACCATACCAGTGGCGGCAGTCCAGCTTAAAGCCGGTGGAACTTCCGGCTTATTTGGTTTCGGTTTTGCTGAGCCAGCAGGCGATGATCAGCGCGCACGCTAGAACCACCACCAGAAGCAAAACTCCCCGGCCCGCCAGATGTCCGTGCATTGCCAGTATCGGTGTCATTTTCATAATTATAATCCTAACCTTTCTGACTCCTTTACGAGGGCCGACACTTGATCTTGCACAATATTTACTTTTCTTTTCTGTCCAGCTTGGTCTCCTCGAGGTGAAATTTATGCAGGGCGCGATGGATGGCGGGCGCCAATATAACCCCGACCATTACGATGAAAGCCAGGCCGCTGAAGAGCGCGTAACACCCCGCGAAGAATTTTCCGCCGTCGGTCTTTAATTCCGTGACCGGCCCCATCCCAGACAAAATCATCGCGGCATTCACGAACGCATCCATCCAGCGCATGTTTTCAAAGCTGTGGTATCCCCACATTCCAATCCCCAAGCTAATGGCCACCAAGCCAAGTCCCATCAAAACATGCCACGCCAGTCGCACATAAAACTGCCGTCGCGGAAGCAGGGTTTTGAACTGGTTTTCGTACATGATTTTATTTCATCGTCTCGACGGGAACCGGGCCCTTGTCTTTAACAAGCTGGGCGGACAATTCAGCCTCGATCTTGGCGTGCTTGGGGTCGTTGGCCAGGTTGTGATATTCTTTTGGATCCGCGTTCTGATCGTAAAGCTCCTTTCCTTTGCTTCCGTCAGCCCACTCCGTGTAACGCCACCGTTCCGTCCGGATCGATCGCCCCATCACGCCCCCTTTGCGCGTGACTTGGGTGAAGGCCGGGAGCTTCCATGAAGCGTTAGGATTGCGCAACAGCGGCCGCAAACTTTTCCCTTCCAGCCAGGAAGGCGGGGTCAATCCGCACAAATCGGCCAGGGTCGGATAAAGGTCCACCAACTCCACCGTGCGGAAACAGGTTTTGCCATTTTCCCTGGCGCGCGGAACTTTGATCATCAATACGACGTGGGCCGACTCTTCAAAGAGCAGCATCTTCTGCCACTGGCCGTGCTCGCCGAGGCACCAACCGTGGTCGCTCCAAACCACAATCACGGTGTTATCCTCCAAACCGAGCCGTTGCACCTCTTCCATCACCCGCCCGAATTGCGCGTCAACAAAACTGGTCGCTGCGTGGTAAGCGCGTTTGAAAATGCGCAACTTCATCGGATCCAGCCCGTAATTCGCCGGCTTGACCGTCAGGGCAATCGGCGGGATTCCGGCGATATGATCGGGCGGTTCGACGGGCAGTGTTACTTTCTCCAATGGATAAAGGTCAAAATAGGGTTTGGTGGCAATGTCCGGCACGTGCGGACGATAGAACCCGCACCCGATGAAAAACGGGCCGTCTTTATGTTCCTCCAGCATCTTGATGGTTTCATTGGCCACTTTGCCATCGGTTTGTTCCGCGTCGGTCCCTTTCGCTTCCATCCAGGTCAAGGATGCGCCGATGTTTTTGTTCCAGGACGTGAAATTGATCACATCTTTCTCGTCATCCTTGTCCCGCCCCCTCGGGTTAACCACCCGGTCCCATGACGGCGGATCGTCCCGGCCACTGGTGCCGATCATGTCCGGCACGCCGTAATGAAAGATCTTCCCAATCCTTCCCGAAAAGTAACCGTTGTTTTTGAAAAGTTGCGGCAGAGTGACCATGTCGGGAAAACGGTCCCGAATGCGAATGCCATTGCCGAAGATTCTCGTCGTGTCTGGCCGCATCCCGCTGAGCAGCGATGACCGGCTTGGATTGCAGAGCGGATACTGGCAATAGGCTCGTTCAAACCGCACGCTCTCCGTGGCAAATTTATCCAGATTCGGCGTGCTGACTTCCGGGTGCCCGTAACAACCCACGGCGCAAGTCAAATCGTCGATGGCGATGAAAAGAACATTTAACCGGCGCGGCGGTTCCTTGGCGTTTAGCGACGAGGCGAGACAACAACAAATCAGGCAGATGAGCCATAGGCGTGTTTTCATAGGCCCCCATTTTTCCCTGCAACGCTCGCGGCGGCGAGAAAAAAAGCACGGGCCTAGGCTGGCGCGGGAGCGGGCGATCCGTAGCCCGGCAACTTGGGCGGCAGCGGCTTGGGCACCTCAGGCAGCGGCGTGGCCGCGACTGCGCCCGACGGAGGTTCGACCTTCGGGGCGGGCGGCGGCGGCGTGAAAGTGCCAGACCGCGCGATTTCGCTGACCTGCTCGCCGTCCAGCGTCTCGTACTCGAGCAGCGCGTTGGCGATGATTTCGAGCTTGTCGCGATTAGTGTCAATAATATTCTTCGAAACGGTGAAGGCCTCGTTGATGATGCGTTTGACTTCCGCGTCGATCTCCTGCGCGGTGAATTCGCTGTAATCCTTGCGTTGCGCCATGTCGCGGCCCATGTAAACCTGGTCCTGGTCGTTGCCATATTGAACCATGCCCATTTTATCACTCATGCCCCACTGGCAAACCATGGCCCGGGCCACTGACGTCGCCTGTTGAATGTCGCCAGCCGCGCCACTGGAGATGTCGCCGGAAACTATTTCTTCGGCGATCCGGCCCGCCATCATGACGGCGATCAAGTCGAGCATTTCTTTACGGCGATGATTCAAGACATCCTCCTTGGGCAAAGACATCGTGGAACCAAGCGTCTGGCCCCTGGGAATAATGGTCACCTTGTGCAAAGGGTGGGTGTGGGTAAGGACAACGTTGACCAAGGCGTGGCCCGCTTCGTGCCAGGCGGTGCATTTCTTGTTTTCTTCGGACATCGCCATGCTGCGGCGCTCGCGGCCCATGCGCACCTTGATGCGGGCTTCCTCGAGCTCGATCATGCCGATCGTTTTCTTGTTCAAGCGCGCCGCCAGCAAAGCGGCCTCGTTCAAAAGATTGGCCAAATCAGCGCCGGAATAGCCGGGAGTGCCGCGCGCGATCACTTCCAGATTCGCCGTCGGATCCAGCTTCACGTTGCGCGCGTGGACTTTCAATATGGCTTCGCGCCCGCGCACGTCGGGCAGGCTGACCATGATTTGGCGGTCAAAACGGCCCGGTCGCAACAAGGCCGGATCCAGCACATCGGGACGATTGGTCGCGGCGATGATGATGATGCCGTCCTGGGTGTCGAACCCGTCCATTTCCACCAGCAATGCGTTTAAAGTTTGCTCGCGTTCATCGTTACCGCCGCCCCAACCATGGCCGCGGCTGCGCCCGACGGCGTCAATTTCGTCGATGAATATCAGGCAGGGCGTATTTTTCCGGGCCTGGTCAAACATGTCCCGCACGCGGCTTGCGCCGACGCCGACAAACATTTCCACAAAATCCGAGCCGCTAATGCTGAAAAACGAGGCGTCGGCCTCGCCCGCAATCGCCTTGGCGAGCAACGTTTTGCCTGTGCCGGGTGCGCCCACCATTAAAATGCCCTTGGGAATGCGGCCGCCCAGCTTTTGAAATTTTTTCGGGTCTTTGAGGAATTCGACCAACTCGGAAACCTCCTCCTTGGCTTCCTCGACCCCGGCCACGTCCTTGAATGTGATCTTGTTCTTTTCCTTGTTCAACATCCGGGCGCGGCTCTTGCCGAAGCTCATGGCGCCTTTGCCGGCCATTTTGATCTGGCGGAAGATGAAAAAGTAAAGGGCGGCGAGAATGAGAATGAAGGGCAGGCCCGTATTCAAAAACAGCGTCAGCGCGAGATTGCTGGTATTGGGAGTTTTGAAACCGCGGATGGCCACCAAGTCGTGGATCATTGAATCGCTGAGGTAAACATCCAGTTTAAACGGCATCTCCGCTTTTTTGCCATCCTTGTCAAGGATAGGTTTGCCATGGTCGTCCGTTTTGTAATAACTGCCCGTGATGTGTTTGACTTCCGGCTGCGAACCGAAAGTGATTTTGCCGCTGTCGGGGACGATGAGATTATTGGTCAGTTTGTCTTCCAGTTGCGGATATTCGGTGAACTCTTCCACGGGGGGCTGGGCGCCGTTCCTGAAAAGAAACAAGACGCTGAAAGCCGCAATGATCCCTATCCAAATCAGGAAAGTGCGTGGCGGCAGTCGCATATCGCCATTTCGTTTGTCGTTCCTGTCCGGTTCGCTCAATCTATTTTGATCTGACATTTTTTAATGTTTCCTTGGGTCAAGCTATCACTCGTTGGGAAAATCCGCAACCAAGACTATTTAGGCTCCGTATATCGACGCCAGCTCCATTTGAGCTTCCGCACCGTGTTTTCATCGAGTTTAAATTTTTCCGCCATGCGCAACCCTTCCACCCAGAACAATTCCCCCTGGCGGGTCGCCGCCACCACCCGGCGGCGCCGTTCGCCTCGCGGCACCTTCAAATCCGTGAACAAGTCCTGCAATTTCTTCGGCGGCCCCGTTCCTATGGGTCGAAATCGGTCCCCGGGCTGCCAGCATCTCAGGCAGACCGACACCCCGACCTTATCGGCATCAAAGTATTCGACGTTGCCATCCTTGCCAGCAGCAATCATTCCATTGTCATCGGCGGTTTGCCAGTGAATCATTAGCCCGCCAAAGGTTATTTCGCCCTTTTTTGCCAACAACGAAAATCCCCGCCTTTCTGAACTGAACTGGAAAGATTCCAATTGCCGCAATTGAATAACCCCTGCCGCATCTCGACAAACCGAGCTAATGGGGCTGACCGCAATCCATTGACCCGATTTCGCGCGTAATCGTTCAATCAAGTCAAAATCCGGCGTCAGATTGTGTTCCGTCAATTGCTGATGGATGACCCGTCGTTGCACCGCCAGCGGGAGATGATTAAAATCCGGCCTGCGTTCGCGCCTAAGCCACTCGCTGGCGGTGTGCGCAACGAACTCCGCTTCGGCCCCGACCACTTCCATCAAACGCAAGACGCTTCTGCCCAAGGCCGGCTGATAATGCCGGGTCAATAATGGAATTAACTCGTGCCGGACGCGATTGCGCTGAATGTCCATGGAGGCATTGGACGCATCTTCCGAAAAGGCGATTTTATTCTCCTTCGCGAAATTTTGCAGGACCGCTTTAGAGAGATCGAGCAACGGCCGGGCCAGCCGGATTTTTGGCGCGCTGGGCGAACCATTGCTCCATTTCATCCCGGCCAATCCCGCGCCGCCCGCGCCCCGCAACAGGCGCAAAAAGAACAACTCGACCTGATCGTCCGCATGATGGGCGAGCGCGACGGTCGGAATTTTCAATTTCGCGGCGGTCCCGGCCAAAAAATCGTGGCGCAACTTCCGCGCCGCCATTTCCACCGAAAACCCGTTCTTCGCGGCGAACTGTTGCACGTCCCCGCGCCCAGCGACGAAAGGCAGTTTGAGTATTCGGGCGGTCTGGCGCGCCAGCCGTTCATCCTTATCGCTCCCGGCCCCGCGCAATTGGTGATTAAAATGGGCGACCGTCAATTTCCAGCGATGAGCGGTTGAAAGCCGGTGCAGCAAATTGAGCAAGACCATGGAATCTAACCCGCCCGAGACGGCCACCAAAATCCGCTGGCCGTCGTGAAAGAGGCGTTTCGCGGCGATGCTAGTCTGGATATGGCTTAGCAAGTCACTCACAATGTTATCCTATATATAATAGGTGTGCGGCAACCGTTGTCTATTGGCAATGCCCATCAATACGGCCGGCCGTTTTTATGAAAGTTTCCGGAATTTTGTTTTTTGCCTGTAACAAACGTTGTTAATCAAGTATTTAAAAATTCCAAACCCGGTCACATTTGCCGTCACAAACCTTTACAAACCTGTCACAAGCTCGCCCGTCCGACAATGCCAGGCGACGGAGGATCCCACTTGACGCGTCGTAGCTTGGCCAAGGCGGATCCCACTTGTCGCGCCGGAACCACCGTCGGATGCATTCCCAACTCCACATTTGAGACGTAAGTCCAGAAAATCGGCAACACGGCAACAAGTCCTTACAGTCAACGACTTAACCGGCAACACAAAAAGCTACAGACCAGCAACATGTAGCTCCTTTTTCTGGATTCGGGTCCCCCACGGCTTTCCACTGAATTATTGCCCTGCCGATCTTTAAAATGTCAAAAAACCATCCCAATCGTCCAGTCGCGCCTTGCGGTGGACGGTACGACCTCAAATTATTTTTATTTTTTAACTTAAATGACCAGCTTTTATCCTGTTCATTCGATCAAAATTCATAGTGCTTATTTTGCAGGTCAATTCTGACACAAAAGCCCAAAAACCCGCATCCCATGAACCGATTTTTTTTTATAACACAAACCCGCATAAACACGGGCGAAACGCGTGTTGCAGGCCGTATTGTCAAATATGTTTGGTGCGGAAGCGCCCGGAAAGCTGACGCCAGTACAAAAGTGAGAGGAACGAATTTACGGAGCCCGTGGGCGACAGTCAGATCCATTTCATTTCCGGCAGGGCGAGATAACGCCCCCCACAGTTGCAATTCGGTTCGCCATCGGCGGCTTTCAAAACGTTGCAACGACTGCAAATCATGGTGCGGTTGCCCTTGCGCCTGGCTTGCGAGTTGGCGTACCAAGTCGCGGGCAGCAGGACGGCAATCACGCCGCAGCCAACGTAGCCCGAAACCGAATTCCTCAACGGCACGCCGAAGAACATAGAAAGTCTCACGAGTGCGTACCACAAACTCGTGCCCAAGAGAACGTCCAGACACGTAGCCCACAGCAGCTTGGTCCGTCTTTCCACGCTCACTTCAATTGGCAATTTCCGAATCCACATAAGGTATATTTCCTATTCCCTGTGAGGATATGGCAGGGCCTCGTCCTTCGCCATGGGGTGAAACCCTACCGCCGACAATTGGCGCTCAGGTGGAAATGATGACAGGTAAAAAAGAGCCCGCCGGCAAAGGCGAACTCTAATTTCTGCCGGATCATGCGGCGATTTGCATGAGCCTTCGGTCAGACTCTTGTTGTTGTGAAGCGGCGGATCGCGCCCGGCCTTTGACCCAATTGCGCAAGCGGGAGATCTGCTCCGCCATCAGCTTTGATAGCGGAACAAATTCGGTTATTAATCCCCACCACCACCAGGGCTTCTAAAACATGTCCCGGTCAATCTGTGCTGGCTCAATACTGCCAGGATGCTGGCGCCCATAAACTCCAGAAAACTATTTAAAAAATTGTTCGCTTTCCCTCTGTGATATCGACGATTTTTTGCCGTCAAATGAGAACGCTGCAAAATCTCGATCCGTATCACGCGGCCCGAAAATAAACAACCAACCGGAATTGCTGGTCAAATATTTCCTGCTCGTATGGATGCGCCTGAATTAGTGCAAAAAAGTGTTTATTTGTTGACAATGATCTCCGTAAGCAATAAGAACTTTGAGGCCGGCATTAATCATTAAAAGCTTGCCCAACTCCTGCTTTCAGGTCACGTCGACTTTGTGCTGATCGCGGCGCAAACGGGCATTTTCAGCAAGCACCCCGGCCAATTGGGTGCGCAGCTTCTTTTCCTCCTCGCGAGCGGTGGCGAGTTGGCGGACGCTACGCCGAAGTTCAAGTTCGGACATGACGTGTCGCGCAAGGATGCTCAAGGCCCGTTTTTGATCCAGACGAAGCCGGTGCGGTTTCTTGTCGAGGACACAGAGCGTGCCGAGTCCATAGCCATCGTGGGAGGTAAGCGGGGCGCCGGCATAGAAGCGGATTTTTTTCCCGGTTGTTACCAACGGGTTGCTTTTGAAGCGAATGTCCTTCCTCGTGTCTGGCACTATAAACAGTTCTTTCTGCAGGATGGCGTAGGCACAAAATGAAACGTCGCGTGAGGTTTCTCTAACCCTCGTGCCAATCTTGGATTTAAACCATTGCCGGTCTTCATCCACGAGCGAGATCATGGCAAAGGGGGCTTCGCAAATGCTCGCGGCCAGTTCCGCCAAGTCGTCAAAAATCTCCTCAGGCACAGTGTCAAGCACGTCATATTCCCAAAGCACTTTAATGCGTTTCGCTTCGTTCTTTGGAATGGGAGCGGGCATTGTTAGAACTTTTTATATGACGTCGGACAGATTTTAGGCGGTATTCTGGGCAATTCAAACCTTATTTTGTTGGAAACAGCCGCCTCTTCATCAATTCATGTAAAGATCATCCGAAGGGCCAGGTTCCAATTAAACCCGTGCCCGCCTGGAAGAGATTGTATCGGTCTGTTGCTGCCGTATTGCCATTTTTGTTGCGGCCTAACTAATTTGCTATCAATAACGTAGCCCCGAAAGCTTTCGGGGTTGCGGGGTTTTCCGAGCATACTACCTGTTTCATCGGCTACTTCAGGCGTAACGCGGGTGGGATGGGCAACAGGTATCTGGCCAGGTTCTCATTTTGGCAATTTATTTGGGGATTGGATTAGGTTGCGCTAGAGGCTGCCACAATGTAGTTTAGCGGAAATGCATGTGATTGAAAAGGGCAATGGCGGTGCTGCCGTGTCGCTTGGCCATGTTGGGCAGGAATGCCGGTTTTATTGGGCAAAGGTACCCGGTAAAATGACTTTTCTGGGCTTGTTGGCGGCGTGGTGCTTGCTCTTTCACTTCTTTGGCTGGACCTCGGCCATTGTCGGCCGGACGGATTCCTTGTTCGGCTGGATGTGGGACAAGTGGAGCGATCCGGCTAATGATTCAAGCCACGGCAAACTCATCCCATTGGTGGTGGTGGCTCTTCTTTGGCTGCGGCGTCAACGGTTGGTCGCTTCGCTGGCCGGTGTGTGGTGGCCGGGATTGGTGGGGTTGGCGTTTGCCTTGGGGTTGCATGTGGTTGGCTTTATTGTGCAGCAGCCGCGATTGTCCATGGTGGCTTTTTTCGCCGGGGCCTGGATATTGGTGGGGCTGGTTTGGGGACGGGAAACTTTGAAGGTGAGTTTTTTTCCGTTCCTCATTTTCGCTTTTTGCATGCCGATGGGAGGAACCTTTGCGCAGGGATTGACCCTTCCGTTGCGACTACTGGCGGCGAAGGGGGCGACGTTTATTACGAAAGTCGTGCTGGATGTTCCGGTAGTGCGCGAGGGAACAAAGCTGACGGATCCCACTGGTTTTTTTGGGAGTTTTGACGTGGCGGCCGAGTGCAGCGGAATCCGGAGCTTTACCGCGCTGCTGGCGATCACAACGATTTTTTCGGTATTGACCATGAGAACCTTTTGGAAACGGGCCGTCATGATTGTGGCGACGATTCCGCTGGCCCTGATTTGCAACGTGATGCGAATAACCACGATCATCCTGGCGGCAAATACGTTTAAAAGCCCCGCGGCGGGCAAGTTTGTGGACGATTGGTTTGGTTATGTGACTTACGGGGTGGCTATTGGAGGAGTCCTCCTCCTGGGCCGGTTGCTGAGAGAGAAACCGCTGACCGTCCCACCATGAAGAAGGCCAATTGGGTTGTTGTTGCCGCGGCGCTGGGAATGATGGCCGCCACGGCGGGATGGTTGAAGGAGTTTCGAGGGCGGCATCTGCTCGGGCCTCCTGGCGTCAAGGTCGGCCCCGTTTCCATTTACGACGAAGAACGCCGTCTGGCTGCCACCCAAAGCGTGGTGTTGCCTACCTACGTGCCGGGCTTCTTAACCAAAGCAGGCGTCGTTTCCGACACCGAGTTAAGTTCGTTGCCCAAAGACACTACTTTTGGGCGCCGGCTTTACTGGGTGCCGGGAGGCGGTTTTGCCGCGCAACTGACGGTGGTCTTGATGGGAACGGACCATACCAGCATTCATCAGCCGCAATACTGCCTCTACGCGCGGGATTGGTCTGTCACTAATACGGAACGGATTAGTTTGCACATGGAACGCCCGTTTACCTACGATATTCCAGCCATCAAATTGACGGCCACCCATCAGACCCCGAAAAGCGGACAGGTGGCGGAGGGCCTTTACGTGTATTGGTTTGTGTCGGGGGACAAGATCACGGCTGAAGAAGGTTCGCGCCTGTGGTCGATGTGGAAGACCATGCTGCAAAAAGGGCAGATGGAACGTTGGGCGTACGTCAGCTATTTTGTCACTTGCCTTCCGGGGGAAGAGCAGGCCACATTTGAGCGTTTGGAAAAACTAATTCGAGCCACCGCTCCAGAATTTCAGTTGGTTCCGCGCGAGACTGCGTCGGTTGGCCGGCTGTCGCCGCTGCCGCCCCTGGCGGACCAGAAATGAAGAGCTTCTACTGCAGAGCCAGATCGAGATGGAATTTACCGTGAAATAATTTCTCGTTCTCAATTCAATGCTGCATCGTGATCGGCAAGTCCGAATACAGGTCTATCAATTTATTGATGGGGGCCTTTTTGCCCTGGGTTTGTGGCTGGGCTGGGTGATTCGGTATCATTGGCACGGGTTGCCCATTGTTGCCACGCCCGTGATAGGGAGCCTGGAGGTGGCGATTTCTCATCATTGGAAGGGGCTTTTTCACGTCGATATCATCGGGGATTTTGCCCACTATTTCTGGCTTTTTCTGGTGGTGATTCCCATGACGCCGTTAATACTGGAATGGCAGGGATATTATGAACGGCCGATTTTCTCGCCGCGCCAGCAGGAGGCCACACAACTGGCCAAAGCCTGCGCCATCTCTACCGTGTTCTTAATTTTGCTGGACTTCATGTTGCGGCTGAATGGGGCGCGCGGCGTCTATGTGCTTTTTGGCTTGTGCAGTTTTGGGTTAATGATTTTGAAGGGGGAATTATTTCGCTGGGCTTATGAGAGCAAATTGGGCCAGGCCCAATTCAAACGGCGCATCATTCTCATCGGCACTGCCGAAGATACCCGGCAATTGCGCGCCTCCATGGGCTCCGGCAAGGGGGAAATGGAGATCATCAGGGAGTTCGATCTGAATAAATTCGTCTTGGAGGATTTGGTTTCGTTCATCCACGAACATTCCATCAATACCGTCATTATCGACGCCGGCCACACAGTTTTGAGCCTGATCGAAAAGGCCATCTTTGCGTGCGAAGTGGAGGGGATCGAAATCTGGTTGCTGGCCGATTTTTTCAAAACGCAGATTTCACGCACCAGCCTCGATAATTTTTTCGGACGGCCGGTTTTCGTCTTTCATTCCGGGCCGGAGACGCCCTGGGCGAGGGTGTGCAAACAGATAATTGATTTTATCGGAGCCGTCGTTCTACTGGTGCCTTTTGGCATAATCATGGTGGTGGCCGCGATCATCATCAAGCTGACCTCCAAGGGGCCTGTTTTTTTCAAACAGGCGCGCAGCGGCCTGAACGGCAAGCCGTTTATGATGTACAAGCTGCGCACCATGGTCACTAATGCCGAGCAATTGAAACGGGAATTGGCCGTGCTCAATGAAATGTCCGGCCCCGTCTTCAAGGTAACCAACGATCCTCGGATCACCCGTTTCGGACGAATCTTGCGCAAATTCAGCATCGATGAGGCTCCTCAATTGATCAATGTGTTGCGTTTTGAAATGAGTCTGGTTGGGCCGCGGCCGCTGCCTGTGGACGAAGTGCAGCGCTTCGATGACGTGGCCCACCGCCGCCGCTTAAGCGTCAAGCCGGGTTTGACCTGCCTCTGGCAAATATCGGGGCGCAATGAGATCAAGGATTTTGCGGAATGGGTGCGTTTGGATTTGGAATACATCGATAATTGGTCGTTATGGCTGGACTTCACAATCCTGTGGCGCACCATCTGGGTCGTTCTCCTGGGTAAGGGAGCACATTGAGTAAACTGGACATGGCAAAAAAAAGCAAGACCAGCAAAACGCAGCCGACTTCCGTGGTCACAGGGGGGGCTGGTTTCCTGGGGTCGCATTTGGTCGATTATTTGCTGCAACGCGGCCATAAGGTGGTGGCGATAGACAACTTTGTCACCGGTTCCGTGGACAACATCGCCCATCTGGCCGGGAATCAGAATTTCAAATTCATCGAGCAAGATGTCACCGAGTTTCTTTTCCTGGACCGGCCGGTGCAGTATGTCTGGCATTTTGCCTCTCCCGCCAGTCCGGTCGATTATTTGGAATTGCCGATCCAAACGTTGAAAGTGGGATCGCTGGGCACACACAAGGCCCTCGGCCTGGCCAAGACCAAATCGGCCCGGTTTTTGCTGGCGTCAACCTCCGAAATATACGGCGATCCACTGATCCATCCGCAAACCGAGGATTACTGGGGGAATGTCAATACGATTGGACCGCGCGGCTGTTATGACGAATCCAAGCGTTTCGCGGAGGCCCTGGCCATGGCCTACCATCGTGAACATAGTGTTGACACAAAAATTGTGCGCATTTTCAACACCTATGGGCCGCGCATGCGACTGAGGGACGGGAGGGTCGTGCCGGCGTTTATCAGCCAGGCCTTGGAGAACAAACCGGTCTCTGTTTTTGGGCGGGGAACGCAAACGCGCAGTTTTTGTTATTGTTCCGATTTGATCGAGGGCATTTTCCGTTTGATGATGAGCGAGGCAAACGAACCCGTGAACATTGGCAATCCGGTGGAAATGACGATGCTGGAGTTTGCCCGGCAGATTATTCGCGCCACCGGCTCGCGCAGCAAAATCATTTTTAAACCGCTGCCCCAGGATGACCCCCGCCAGCGCCAGCCCAACATTGACCGGGCCCGGGACCTGTTGGGTTGGGAACCGCGCGTTCGGCTGGCCGACGGTCTTGTCAAGACTATTGAATATTTTCGAGGCAAATTGTAAATGCGGCCGCACATTGGGTGGGTGCGGTAATTTCACGCATTATGCGTGAAATTAATGCGAAAAGGCCCGGCTTGAGAAGGGGGGAGGGCGGAGCAGCCTTTTTTTGCGATGGAATTAAAAGAAGAACCAAACCGGCTTGTGGCACGTAACCAGCTTAAGAAAAGTTCTATATCAAAACAATTGACCGCTTGCCTGATTTGCAGTAACTAGCACGGACTTTTTGAGATAAGTCCAGGACGATGACTGGACGGGTTGGATCTGTCATTTGTGGCGAAGCGAATTCAATGTTAAAATCGAAATCATTTTTGGCGGCTGATTTTGGGGCGGGAAGTTTAAAGCTGGCGGAGTTTGAGCAAAACGAAGCCGGAGGGTTGCGCCTGAAACAATATGGCATCAAGACTCTTGGTCTTGAAGGCTCGCAGGAATCGACCCGGGAGGCGGTCATCCTGAAGGCGTTGCAGGAATTGCTCTCCGAAAAAAGCTACGGTTCCAAGCAGATCAATGTCTGCGCGCCCGGCTTTCACGTTTTTTCCAAATTTGTCAAGCTGCCGCCGGTGGACACATCCAAGGTGACGCAAATTATACGTTACGAAGCCCAGCAAAATGTGCCTTTTCCGTTGGACGAAGTGGTGTGGGATTATCAAATTCTGGGCACCTCCGCCACCAACGAACTGGAAGTGCTGCTGGTGGCCGTCAAGTCTGAAATTGTCGAAGGCCTTTTTCGTGCGGCTGAGGGTGCGGGCTTGCGCCTGAAGCTGGTTGATGTTTCTCCCGCCGCGCTGTGCAACGCGTTTCGTTATAATTATGGTGATCTGGAAGGGTGCACCATGTTGCTGGACATCGGCGCGAAGACCAGCAATTTGCTTTTTTTCGAAAAGGGAAAAGTCTATTCCCGGAGCATCAATATTGGGGCCAACTCCATTACGCAGGACTTCGCCAACGAGACGAAAATGCGCTATCCTGAAGCCGAGGCGACGAAGATTGAAAAAGGTTCCGTCAGCCTGGGTGGGGCCTATGCCGAGCCGGATGATCCGCATGCCGCAGCCATTTCAAAAATTGCCCGCCAAGTCATGACCCGGCTGCACATCCAGGTGAACCAAACGATTCAATTCTTTCGCGGCCAGCAAGGCGGCTCCGCTCCGCTCCGTCTTTTCCTTTCCGGCGGCGCGTCCATCATGCCCTATACGGCGCAATTTTTTGCGGAAAAACTCAATTTACCTGTCGATTATTTTAATCCTTTTCGCAACATTGAAATCGACCCAGGCATGGATTTGGATGAACTTTCCAAGTACGCCCATTCCTTTGGCGAAGTCGTGGGGTTGGGCTTGCGGGATTTGGCCCACTGCCCTGTCGAGATGAATTTGATGCCGAAGAGCTCAATTCAGCGCCAGGAATTTGCCCACAAAAGGCCTTATTTGATCGCCTCGGTTTTCAGCCTGGCCTTGGTGGTCTTTGCCATTTACCTGGCCGAAGCCCGCATAGGCGATATTCACCGCCGTAAGTTGGAGGAAATCGACGGGCCGCTGGCCAATTTGACCCAATTAAGCCAGCAACTGCAGGCTGCGGATAATTTCCGAACCCAGCTTAAGGGCGAGGCCGATCAGATGGTGGTTTTGGCGGGCAACCGTTTTTATTGGATTAAACTTTTGACGGAATTGCGGTCGATATTTTTGAAAGCCGAAGAGGCGACAAAAGCCAGCTTCCAGACTTCTGAGAACACCAACAAGAATTCTGATGTAGGGGTGTGGGTTGTGACATTTTCTCCCGTATTGCCCGACGCCATGCGCGTTGGCGGCGTCAGTGCGCCCAGCGGGGGATTTGCTCCGAGTGGGATGCAGGGTCGGTACCGCGGCATGAACCTGCCCGGGATGAGGTCGGCCCCGCAGCCCGTCCCAGTCGCGCCGGTGGCTCCGCCGCCGGGGCAGGGGAATGTTATTAGCACCATCACCCTCCATTGTGCTGGTGTAAACCGCGATCCGCTTTTTCCTTCAGCTAATTTCGATCTCGCCTACGCCGTTTTGCAGAATGTGACCAACAGCCCTTATTTTTCCGAGAAAAGTGCGTTCGGAACGGAAGGCATCAAGATCGATGAAGGATCCAACACTTTTAGCTTCTCGCTGACGCTGGAACTGAAGCATCCTTTCAAACTCTGAGTATGGCTTGGATCAAACGAAATCTGTTCTTTGTTATCGGCGTCGCTGTCGGGTTGCTTTTGACCGGCTATTGCGGCTATCTACTCTACAGCTCCGTGAATGCCAACGCCGGGGTTAGCGAGGATTACACGTCAAAGCTCAGCAATCTGCAAGCGATGCAGCAAAAATCCCCTTTTCCCTCCACGGAGAACATCGAGGCAGCCAAAGCGGATCAGACGCATATCCGCATGTTCCTAGCCAACTTTAGAAAAAGATTCGAGCCCTTTCCCGCGCCGCCATCGGAGGACGAAAGAGGATTCGAGACGTACCTTAAAGACAGTCTTATCCAATTTCGCGCGGAAGCCACCAATGCGGGAGTTCAACTCCCCCCGGATTACGCTTTCTCATTCTCCGGCCTGATAGGAAGGCTCAATTATCCCGTGGGCAACATTGCACCCTGGATGCAACAACTGGAAGAAATCGGCGCCATTTTGAACATTCTATACGAAGCCAAAATTAATTACCTCGCAGGCTTGCAGCGAGCGCCGGTATCGCCTGATGACAATGCGGCAGGGGATTGTTTGACGGTCACGACCGTGACTAATCAATGGGGGATTGTTTCTCCGTACAAAATTACCTTTCGCGGCTTTAGCGCCGAAATTGCTGCGGTGTTGGAGGGGTTTGCGCGATCCAGCAATTGTTTCATCATCAAAGCCATTGATGTTGCCCCTGACACCTCCGTGCAGCAATCGACTCCGCAACAACCGGTTCCCCCACAAGCGGCGACTTCCTATATCTTTCCGCCGCGATATGCCAGCCCGGGGTTTAGCCCGTTGGAGCGCGAGCGAGGAGCCTCCCGGTATAGGCCAGCCCCGCCGCCCGTCGCTGCAGCGCCCGTTCCGGGCGCCGCTGCTGCGGCTTCCTCGGCTTCGCTCATAGTTCTGTCGGAACGGCCTTTGTTGGTAACTCTTTTTGTGGATGTGGTAAAACTCAAGGCATCGGAGCATTAATGCAGTTTCTCAAGAAACATTACGAAAAAATTATCCTGTGCGTGGTATTGCTGGGGTTGGCGGCTGCGGCCGTATGGATGGGCGCCCGAATCACCCAAGTTCAAGAAGAAGTGAATCAACCGGTCCCCGCCCCGTCATCCAGGGTCAGGCCGCTCCTGCCGCTGGATCTTACGGACGATCAGCTTGCCCTGGCCGAGGTTACTAATCCGCCCGCAGTTGTTCTTTCGGGCGAGCATAATCTGTTCAATCCCGTCACTTGGAGGAGAATCAACGGGGAATTGCGCAAATTTGTCAAGACGGGCCCCGACGCTCTCAGCATCACCAAGATAGAACCCCTTTACACCGTGATTGCTTATGATCATCCCAGCGGCAATGGCGGGGTTTACGTCATGAGCGTTCAAGTCCACTCGGCCAAGAAGCCGTTCGAGTACGCCGTAAAGGGTGAGAAGCCGAAATCCGGGCTTTACATTGTCCGTGGCATTAAAGGTGCTTTAGACGATCCCACAGATTTACAATTAGAGATTCAAGACACTCAACAAATGGTTTGGATCTCAAAAGCGAACCCGTATAAACAAGTGGACGGCTATATAGTTGATATGAAATACGACCCCGAGTCGCTCAGTCTAAATAAAAAGCGTGTCAATGACACGGTGACCCTGGATAATGAACAGTATAAAATTGTTGAAATAACCAACAATCTCATTACAGTGCAGTCAGATAACACAAAAAAAACGACAATCAAATGGAATGAAAGCCCATGACGGGAATTTGTTTTAAAAAAAAGAGACACGTATCATGACATCTGCCGCTAAAATTACCCTTCGCCTGGTTTTCTTTCTTGCCATTTCGGTGCAGGCCCATCAGTCCACCCCTCAGGATTCAGTTCAAATTGCCGACGAAGAAGCCGTCCGCCGCCAGGAAGCCACCATTCGCCTGCACATGAAACTGGACCAGGCCGTGGCAGCCCAGAAAAGAGGTCAACTGGTTGAGGCGGCCAAACTTTACCAGGAGGCTGTGGCTCTCATCCCTTATGTTCAAGTTGGCAATGCAGCAGTTGATCTCGAGAAGAGACAAGGCCTGGCAGGTTTGGACACCGTTCGCGAGAAATTGGCCCGGCAAGCCATGGAGCGTGGAGAAATGGCGGAAGCTTTGGCCCAAGTTCAGGCCGCCCTTAAAGTCGATCCAACCAACGAATCCCTCCGCAAGCTCGAGAGGGAGATTGAGAAGCGCACCGTGGAAATGCAAGGAACGGTTCCCAGCCCTGATTTGGTTAAAACCATTCCCGATCTAAAAAAGGACAAGGTGGATGTCGCCACCCAGGTCCAGAATGCCAAGTTGCTGTATGAAATGGGCAAATACGATGAAGCGACGAACATCCTCAACCAAATTATCAAGAAGGATCCTTCGAATCCAACCGCCCCTTATTATATGGACCTTGTCAAAGAAGCACAATTCAAGGCCAATGCCCGTAAACGTGAGGCTGTGGCAAAGGATTCCATAATGACGGTGGAACAGGCTTGGATCCCGCCGTCTAAACAAGACAGTCTTCCGATTCCGAATCCAATGGCCCACACAAACCTGGTTTACACCACTCCTGGGCGCCAGGAAATACTTTCCAAATTGGAACGCATGCGCCGCAACACCGTCCGCTACGACTTATCCTTGGACCGTGTTCTCAACGACTTGAGGGAGGACAGCAAAAAACGCGATCCCGATGGAGTTGGGATAAATTTTATGTGGAACGCGCATACCGACACCTCGAGCATCCCCTCAGCCGACACGACTGGGGCGGCCGCAGCGGGGGCCGTTGCTGCCGCTGCCGCGCCCTTGCCGCCGGTGGACGTTACGTCCATCAACATTAAAATCGATCCTGAATTGGACAATCTCCGTTATGCGGATATTTTGGATGCCATTACCAAGTCGGCTGATCCCACCCCAATCAAATATACGATTGAGGATTACGCGGTCGTTTTTGCACCCAAACCCCCTGATCAGGCGGCGCTTTATACGAAAGTCTTCAAGGTTGATCCCAATACTTTTGTCCAAGGCTTGGAGAACGTTTCCTCGATCCTTCTTAATACGGGTGGTGGCAGTGGCTCGATTGGCGGCACGGGCGGCGGCGGCTCCAGCAGCACCGGCGGCACAGGCACCCAGGCGGGCGGCACGCAAAGTACCGGCGTCACCATTCCCAGTGTTTCAATTTCCCCAGTGAGCCAGGGCGGGACTGCCGCCGCCCAGACGGGCGGCGCCAACAGGATCGGCTTGGATTACGTGACCAAAACGAACAATACTCAGGACGCTGGCGTATTGGTGGTAAATTATTTTAAAGCAGCGGGTGTTGATCTGGCCCCTCCCAAAAATGTTTTCTTCAATGATCGTCTCGGTGAACTTCTGGTGCGCGCTTCCCTGTCGGACTTGGAAATCATTGAACAAGCCATTGAATTGTTGAACCAGGCGCCTCCGCAAGTGACGATTGAGGCGAAGTTCGTGGAACTCACTCAGGAAGACAGCCGTGCGCTTGGCTTTAACTGGTATTTGGGAAATACCTTGGTTAATAACGGGGCCATCGGCGTCCAAGGCGGCACAGCTCCCTCTTACCAAAACCCCAATGGGAGCGCGGCCAATCCAAGCGGTATTTTCCCGGGCCCAGGTTCCCCAACTACTACTGGAGGTTTTACCACCCCTCTTGGGACATTTACCCCCGGTCCCAGCGCTGTATCTGCGTCGGGTTCGGACAACAATTTGACTTCAGGCGTGCTTAATCAGTACACTTTAGGGAACACCACCGGCCAAATCCCCACCGTGGCCACCATCACCGGCATTTTGACCGACCCTCAGTTTCGCGTGGCCATCAATGCCATCCAAACACGCACGGGCTCGGATCTTCTCTCCGCGCCGAAGGTCACGACTCTCAGTGGACGGCAAGCGCATGTTTCGGGTCAGGACTTGGAGACGATTGTGGTCAATTCCAGCGTATCAACCTCGAGTTCCAGCACCGGCGGCTTGGTCGGTGGCACTGGCGTCGTGGTTCCCTCGATCAATTATAACACATCGGCTTTCGGTATCGGTCCTGTCCTGGATGTCATGCCGACGGTTTCTGCGGACGGGTTTTCCATTCAAATGGTGCTTCTTCCCACGATTCTGGAATTCATCGGCTATGACCCTCCCGGGGCCTTTGTGCCTCAAAGTGTGGCGGCGGCTGGCGGCGCTATCGGCGTCCCGATTACGGCGCAGCTTCCGTTGCCCCATTTTCGTGTTCGCGAAGTGGCCACCACCTGCAATGTTTGGGATGGGCAGACGGTCGTTCTTGGGGGAATGATTTCCGAGACCATCACCAAGGTTAAATCCCAGGTGCCTGTCCTCGGCGACCTGCCGCTCCTCGGCCGCCTGTTTCAAAGCGAGTCCACCGACAATCAGAAGCAGAATCTGTTGATTTTTGTCACCCCCACAATTATCGATCCCGCTGGGAACCGGGTGCATAACGATGATGATATGCCATTTGCGCGCACTTCGATCCCCCAACAACCGCCGGCGCTGGCACAATAAGGCGCTGCATGGATTCATTTATTTGACACTGAGATTTACGCGGGGCGAATGTCACGCGAAAAAGAACCTCCTTCATGCATAATGGCCCCACAGTTGAAGCGGATGTCGTCCCGGGACGGCTTCTAATCGTCGATGGTCACGCCTATGCTTATCGGGCTTTTTTTGCCATCCGATCCCTCTCCGCTCCAACGGGCGAGCCGACCAACGCGATTTATGGCTTCATCCGCATGCTGGCCAAGTTGCGGGACCGGGTGCGCCCTTCTCACGCCGTGGTGGTTTGGGATGGCGGTCTGGCTCAGGAGCGGATGGCGCTTTTGCCTCAATATAAAGAGCACCGCCCCGAAATGCCGCCTGGTTTACAACAGCAACTGGATCCCATTGTAGCGTATTTGCGCGCAGCGAATGTCTTTTCCTATCTCAAGGAATCTTGCGAAGCCGATGATTGTATCGCCGCCATCGCGCGCCAGGCGACGGAGCAGGGCCTGGACGTGGTCATTGCCAGTTCGGACAAGGACTTCATGCAATTAGTTTCGCCCAAAGTCAAATTGCTCAACCCCCATGATAAGTCCGACGCCTTGTGCGGACTTGAAGACGTTAAACGCAAAACCGGCGTGAAATCCACGCAAATTGTGGACTGGCTAAGCCTTATTGGGGACTCGGTTGACAACATCCCCGGCGTGGCGGGAATTGGCCCGAAGACTGCTACAGATTTACTGCGCCAGTTTGGCTCCATTGATGAATTGTATCGTCGGTTGCCCGAAGTCGGTTCAGACCGGCTGCGGGGCAGTTTGCAGGCCTCTGCGGAGTTGGTGCGCCGCAACCAGCAACTGGTTCGTTTAAAGGATGACACGCTATGTGAAGTGAGTTTGGAGGTTCTAACTGTGAAGCCTTGTGACGCAGCCGCGTTGCGGCAGCTCTTTTCCGGCTGGGGGTTTAAAACCCTTTTGGCCGAGCTGGAGCAAGCCTGTTTCAAGGCAACGGATTTTTTTAATGGGGTGGAGGGGGAGAGATGTCAGGCTGCAGCCAGCCAACGCCAATGAATATCGCAAGAAAATCAAAGGAAGGCTTGGACAAACGCAAGGTGTTTTGATACAGAGTATTAAAAATATGTTCGCAAAATTTCGCGTTTCCAAAAGTCTCTGCGCGGGGGGGGCTTTCCTTGCATTTTCGATGGCGCTTTTTGGGCAGGCGACTAATTATACAGTTTCCGTGAACCTTTCGCCCCCCAATGACGGGGTCGTTACGCTTGACGAGTCAACCAGTGTTAACGGTGCGGTCAGTCTTAGCGGGCTTGCAGCGGGCAGCACAAATACACTCACGGCTACGCCAGAGCCCGATTTCGCATTTGCCAACTGGACATTGAATGGCACCCCAATAAGTGCGCCGACTAACTTCACCTTCACGCTCAGCAATTCCACATTCAGCATAATCTCGCCGACCAACTTCATATTTAGCACAAATATCGCGGCTGGCACCAACGTGGAATTTGGCGCCAACTTCGCGCCTGCCCTCACCGTCACGGTCAGCGCCTCGCCAGCCACCGAAGGGATGGTTAGCGGCGGCGGAATATTTGTTGAGGGCAGCACAAATACAGTCACGGCCGTCAACAATAACGGCTACGCCTTTGCCAACTGGACGTCAAACAGCATAGTCGTGAGCAGCAACGCCAGTTACAGCTTCACGCTTAATGATAATGTGGCGCTTGTCGCCAACTTCGTGCAGAATCCCGCGATACCACAAGGGTCGGAATTCTCCATTTTGGGCAGCCTCCGGGGCGATCAAGTTATGCCCAGCCTTTCACTGTCTCTCTCCGGCGGCTGCATCGCGTGGCAGGACAATGTCATTGACAAGACGGGAGGCGGCATCGGCGCAAGCCTTCTGAACAGCGGCTTCTATGCGGGCCAGCCCTTCCGTGTCAACAAGGTGGTTACCGGACTCCTCATCAAGCCCCAAGTGCAACTGCTGGCCAACGGCAACATCATCTTCGTCTGGCAAGGCAGCGTGACCGCAACCTCAATACCCAATATTTATGCGCGTTTTGCAAAAGGTTCGGGCGGGGGTGGCACGACGTATGGCACCAACTTCTATACCTCCGATATCCAGGTCAATACTTATAAGCTTGACCAGCAAGTCGATCCTGCCGTCGCCGCTTTGCCCGATGGCAGCGCCATTATCGCCTGGTCTAGCTACGGTGAGAACGGAAGCGGGAGCATGTGGGGGGTTTACGCCCGAAGGCTGACCGCGAAGGGAGCGGCCATTAGCGCCGACAACGCCGGTTCCACCAAACAATTCCTCGTCACCCAATATACCAGTTACAATCAGCGCAACCCGGCTGTGGCCACCCTGGCCAGTGGAAATTATGTCATCGCCTGGGTTTCTGAACAGGAAAGCGCTTTCAACAACGTCGATATTTACGCCCGCATCTTTACTCCCGACGGGGTTCCGGTCACGGATGAAATAATGGTTGATGGAACCAACGGCATAAGCGCAAGCGTTTGCCATTCTCCGTCGGTGGCTCCTCTAAGCGATGGAGGATTTACCGTTGTCTGGGCGCAATTGGATACCGTGACGCTGACCAATGGTTGGGACATTTGGGGACGTGCTTTTTCGCCCTCGGGCTCGCCGGCAGGCAGCCCCTTTACAATTAACACCCATTTATACGGCGATCAGTACGCGCCCAAGATCGCCGCTGGCCCCTCCGGTAGTCTGGTGGTTTGGACGAGCTTGGGGCAGGATGGTTCGCGCGAAGGGGTTTATGGGCGCTTTCTTCAAGGCGGGACCCAGGTTGCGGGCGCGGAGTTTCAAGTGAACACCACTTGGATCAGCCAGCAAATACATCCGACCGTGGCTTGGGATGGCGTGGACCATTTCCTCGTGGCATGGACGAGCTTTGTCGGCAGCAGCGGCTTTGATCTATATGGCCAGGCCTATGTCTTGAATTCACAATGACCGTGCCAAACCATTGTTTTATGATGCGCACTTTAAGAATGATTGTTTGCGTGGCCTTCGGAGCCGTCGCCGCTGGCAGCGCTTTCGGGTTTTCCATGTGGGGGCCGGCTGAATCTTGGCAGACACAAGACTTGGATTATGGTCTTCGATATTTGCCGTTTTTTCCCCTGCAGGACTCTACAGTCTTTGAGGTTGAGGGCCCCGGTTCGCTTGCCGCGCACGACAATGAACTCGGAGGGACAAAAAACTTTGGCGAAGGGTCGCGGCTGAACGTTCCCATCATCACCTATGCCTATGACAGCACCTTTTTGACCTACTTTGGCGCCAAAGGGGTGGCGGCGGTTGATTCAGCATTTACCTTGCTGAATGGGTTGCCCAGAGCTTCCACCGTCAACGCCAAAATATCCGGATTTATCACTCAGGGCAATCAACAGGTAAATTACACCGCTGAAGCCCTCAGAATGATCGATCTGAAGTCCACCGTTATGTGGCTGATGATGGAGCACATGGGATTGATCGGCGAAACCCATACCTACGATTTGCGTGAGCGCGTCGCGACGGGTTTGACTGGAGCTGGTCCCTGCGACTTTTATTATGTCGTTTTGCAAAGAAATTTCGACCCGGTTAGTTACGATCCAAGCCAGTACGTGAACGGCACGCTCTTGACCTATCAGATTGGTGATTTGTGCCCGGCAGTTGCTGTTGGTGATGCCATGGAGGAGGCTCAGCAGGTAGGGGCCCCGCCGTTTAGCTGTGTGGCCACCCGGGAGGCCCTGCAGGTCGGTGGCTATTATTTGCGCATCACCCGGGACGACATGGGCGGCCTAAAATACCTGTATCGCAGTAGCCGGTATGTCAACGAGGGTCTGGACACCAACTCGGTCGCAGGCGCGTCCGTCGGTACATTTAACCCAGTCAGCACAACTGAGACAAACGTCGCGGCTACCACCACCGCTTTTTCCGGATTGCTCGGGGGGGTGGAGAAGATCACGTTTATCAAGACGCCGTATGATTCTGTATTGGGCACGAGTTTTGCCCCGCTCGTCTACCATTACAAGATTCCCTGGGTTACAAACGGGGTGCTGAAAACCCTGAATGTGACGCGCACAATCACGCAACCTGATATTATCTTTACCGCCGGAGATCTGACCTTTCCCGGGCCGGCGCCGTATCAAGTAACGCTGGTCAGAAGCAGTCCCACCGGGACTCCGGCGGGTTTTGTAGCCACCGGCTTCGCCGTCTCTCTTGGCACGGGGGATCCTTTGGCCACTCCGCGCGTCATAACCCCCCAATTGATAGTCACGTTGAACAATTCCGGCCAGGTTTACTACAATCAGGGGAAACCATTTGCCGACCAGGCGAACGCCATAGGCTTGGGATTTATTTGGGGTTCATTTAACGGTTCCACCAACGCACCCGTTCCCTTCCCAACAGGCGCAAGCCTGGACGAGATCGAAGCCCAGGTCTTTACCGCGGGGCCGGAAACGTTGCAGAACGGCATTTTTAACCCGGTTTCTCTCACCGCCACCAATGTATCGACGGCAACCCAGTAACCATGAATGGCCATCGAATGAAACCAAATATTATAGCCGCATTTGTGGTGTTGTCTCTTGGGCTATCGGCGCTGGCAAGCCCCCGGGCCGTCTACTTGAATCAAGGGACTATCACCAATGCGCCAGTGATCGATGCGATCACTTTTTTAAATGAGGGCACGTTTGAGCCGGTGATCGCACTGTCGAACGTTATACAAGGTGAAAGTCTGGATACCGAGGCACAGACGCCTTTCGCTACGCGTGACACTTTGTATTATACAAATCTCGGCCTCAGCGCCCTGATGGTCGGACAGCCTGGCTTTAATTTCCAAACGTTTTCCGGGAGCGGCGCTCACAATGCGAGTTCCTTTTATAACACGGGCACGATTTTGGCTATCGATGCCCAAACAGCGCCCGAGGTCGACGATATTGGCGGCGTCTTTGTATTCTTTCCAGGCACCGGGGTGGCGTATCCGTCCCAGATTTTAATTTTGGCAACCAATATTTATAATGGGCCGAATGGGGTCATCTCCGTTGGGGCCGACGGCCTTTTGGAGATGTATGGGAAAAACATCACAAACAACAACGCTCTTGTGGCCGGGAATATTTTGGACCTCGACTTGTATGACGGCGGCTCCGCCAACAACGTTTTCGCTTTGGGAAACCCGCCGGGTGATGAACCTTATGACGCAACGTCGATCGAGCAGGCTGCCTATACCTTTACGAAAATCGCGGCGCTCTATTTTACGGCGCCACCCACTCTTTTTGACCTCTATTGGGGAATCACTTCGGGAGGAACGCTCAAGCTCGATTCCCCCACGGGAGGACTCGATACGGGCAACGCGCCGGGCGAGCCTGTCACAGGACGCGGAGTGGGCAACGGGAAAATCTCCCTTCCCTTCAACGGCCAGGGCTTCACCATCGGAACGAATGTTGTGACCAACAGCGGCTACGCGACTTTTATTGACACGTATTCCGATAGCACCGGAACAAACTTTTACTACAACATCGTATTCGTGAACACAAATTTTGCGGATACGAATATTGCCTTACAAGTGCTGTTTACCCGTGATTATAGCGGCTATTTCAGTGACGTTATTGGAAACGGCAATCCGCCTGATCCAAACGGGGAAGAAGCCGTTGTTCAATTTACGGTGCCCTGCACGGACGTGATTACCGGCCAGTCCACGTCGAATTCACTCTACTTGATCGATGGCGGTGCCATATTTTCCAATACGGTTGCCTTGTTTACCAACGCAGCCTGGTTGAGCGGTTACTCCCGGCCCAGTTGGTTTACCGTCAGCACAGCGACGCCCTTTGAATGGTCCTTCGCACAGCCAGGCGACGATCCCTTCGACGTGCCGAATGTTTTTCAACTTCTTTATCCGGGAATAACAAATTCGTATGAAGCCAAATCTGTGCCATACACGTCCGCATCCTATGCCGTGCAAGCGGGCGTGGATCCGGAAAATCTCAATGGTGCGTTCCCTTTCACTGAAGAACTTTTTAGCACGAGTCCGGATATCCCTGATCCCACGGCGGAGCCGGCCCGCATCGATATCGAAGGCGATCAAGTGGATTTGACGGGTGCGCGAATTCGCGCCGACGGATTGGTCACGTTGCTGGCGACCAACCTGGTTGGCGGCGCAACCGCCGGTGTTGACTGGGGCATGTCCGATGCCACTATTGGCGCTTCGAGCGGGACCTTGCTCATCTCCAACACTTTTCCTCAGTCTTTCACGCGGGTTCGGGGCGACGTGTTTGCCTGGTCGGCGAATTGGGCCAGCATCGGAACAAACAACTTGCAGACCAATGTTTTTAATTTCCACATGTTGGTCGTTGATCAAGCCCTGCGCGGGAGTTTCCACCCGACAGTCCGAAATCTGACTTTTACCGGCACAAGAAACATCGATTTGGAAGATCCCGTTACCGTGCTCAATCAGGCGCTTTTTCAGACGACCGACTTAACCATCAATTCGCTCGTTCATATGACGCAGAACGTCTCCTCTTTCGGGGCGGCGAACGTGCCTGAACTGGAAAGTCTTTCGATCAACACCAACGGTGACTTTATAGTTGATAATGTGCTCGACCTGGGGCTTAACCCGGCCATAAATCAGGTTTCACCAGCAAACCGCCAGTATACAATCAAAAGCATCGCCAACTTCGGGCAAATCGAGGCGACAACGCTCTTGCTCCAGTCGGCGTTCTTTGAAAATGACGGTGGCATTACAACTTCCAACAGCGGTGGCATAACTATTGAAGCTGACATTTTGAACATGGGCCTTCTCTCGACCAACCAGACTAATTTTATGAAGGTGAATGGGGATATCCTCCTTTCCGCGAAATACATTGGCGTTTCAAATTCTACCATCATCGCGGGATACACCAACGGTTCCCTGTCGAGTCTTCCTGGTAGTTTGACCCTGCAAACGACCTCAGACGGTCAAATAACTGATTTCGTCCCCGATACTCCCACCACGAACAATGTGTTGAGTAACTTTTGGCAGGTGAGCGATGGGTTCACGATGACGAACAAGCCTGCCACTGGCGATCTTTATGGCACCGAGATCAAGACTATTGCCACAAACTCCATCGTCGCCCTGCACACTTGGGCGGGAGCGGGAGGTTTCACCAATCCGGTGGATGGTTTTGTGGATAACGTTGTCATCGGGAAATTGACCCTCTCGTGGCAGTCTCCCACCGCTTTGTTGCATTTCACCGGCGCTGGCTCGCAAAACGGGCTTTATGTTGATTTTTTGAATTTCGACTCCAACTCGTTGTATCAGAACACGGTTGCCAGCCCATACGATTATCACGACGGTTTGGCCATCGATACCAACCTAACTATCTACTTTGCTGATTCCAACGTTGATCCCATCAAGCTGATGGATGCTTACCCCAACCGGCTGGTTTGGGTGACGAATTTTGTGGGTCCTGACAACACCACGATGGTTACTAACGAATTGAACCACAGTCAGATTTGCGCGGTAAACTCCGCCTTGGTCGGCAGTGGCAGCGCGGCGGCGGAGCCTTCTGTCGAATTCTTCCCTGGCACTCAAAACAACGACAACTCAGTCTATCCCCTGAACAATCCGACCAACGGAGAGGCGTGGTATTACGGGGCCAATGGATGTCCCGCCCCCCCAATTCCGGTTGAAACTCTCGTCACTCCGCAGTTGGGCAGCGAAACCGGCGCGGGAGATTTTACCGGTCTTAATACGAACGTGGCAACATTGACGACTAACAAGCAGCCATTTGCCGCATTCAAAGGCACTTATAACGGTCTTTTCTTTGACACGAATCAACTTTTATCGACCAATGCCGGATTCCTTTCCCCGACTAATTCCGGCTTCTTTACGCTTACGCTTAGTCCAAATGGGGCTTTTTCCGGCCGATTGTTGATGGGGCCAACCAATTATACGTTTGGTGGCTCCAAGTTCGACCTCTCCGCCGATGCCACTACTGGCGTCACCACCGCCCAAACCACTGTTATTGCGAAACACGGCCGCGATTCCCTGACCGTGAATTTGCAATTAGGGCAACAGGCGGGAACGGGCTGGAATGCCGTGCAGGGCACTGTCAGCAACGAAACCTGGCTCGCTGCCTCCACATTGCAGGGGGATCAAGATTCCTGGACGGCGAAGAATCCGGCGACCTCTTATGAAGGCCGATACACCATGGTTTTGACGAATAGCGGATCGAACAGTGTCAGTTTGCCGGGCGGGGACAGTTATGGGCTCATCAGCGTCAGCAAGATGGGAGTTTTGTCGGTTGCAGGCAAGTTGGCCGACGGATTCGCTTTTAGCCAGTCGGTTCCCATTTCTCAAGATGGGCATTGGCCGTTTTATACTTATGTCCCCGGCGGCAAGGATTTTCTTATGGGATGGGTTTATTTCCAGCAAAACACCCTTAACACCACCCGACAGTTCACTATAAGCGGAAACAACATCTTTTGGAACAAAGATCCTTTCTCCAAAGACCTCTTTTATCCCGCCGGGTTTGCCAGCAACACCTTTGACCTGGTCGGCTATCCCTATCTCAATCCGGGCAGGGTCGAGGGTTTCGTCTTGCCGGATCCGACGAATGCGATGGTCATATTGACCAACGGCGGACTGTCATTTAGCAACATCCCGGTTGCATATAACGGAAAACTGATGTATTCTAGCGAGAACTTGACCTTGAGCATCAATCCGACGGTGGGAAGTTTCACCGGGCGGTTTGAAAATCCAGGAGGGGGTCCGGCCATTAAATTGAGTGGAGTGGCAGTACAAAGTCCGGCGGATGATGGCGCTTTCGAAGGCGCATTTGGATTTTTCCTTGGTATCGATGGTCAGAGCGGGGCTGTGATTTTGCAGAGCCCATAAAAAGTCACGCACACAGAAAAAAAGAGAACGCGGTTAGATGTTATGTTCAGACTTCACGAAAGTATTTTGAAGCGGGCTGGTTGTTTTTTTGCGGCCCTGAGCGCCGCACTAACCATTGGCTTGGGCAGCGCAACGAATGCCGGCGCCCAACCCGCTCCGCCGAACGATAATGTGACCAATGCCCAGGGCATCAACGGTTCCTCAGGCACCGTTTACGGCACTAATCTGTATATCGTCCCGCCGCAAACTGCTGCGCCCACTAATGATCCATATCCGGCGCAGTACTCCATATGGTATTTATGGACAGCGCCCATTACCGCAACAATGGCGTTCGACACTCGGGACAGCGTCAATATCAACGGCTCTCCTCTCGACACCGTTTTGGCAGTTTATAGTCTCGCCCCCGGCGCCACTTTGTCGTTCGCGAATCTGAAGCTGGTGGCGACAAATGACGATGATATGAACACCAATTACGGCGTTTGGAGCCGCGTCAATTTTGCCGCCGCCGCGGGGACGGAGTACCTCATCCAGGTGGACGGTTCACAAAAGAGCACTCCGGGGACAAACGCCCAGGGATATATCACTTTGAACTGGGCGCCCAGCCTGGTGGCGGGCGGATTTGGCTTTTCGGCCACTTTCTTTCCGGCGAGCAGCTTTGAGGACTATCTCCCTAACAATGACGGCAGCATCAGTCCCAGCATTTACGGCAATCAGCCCGGCGCCCCCAGTACGCGGATTACGGTGACTCGCAACGGAGCTTTTACGGGCAAATGTGAAGTGACTCTGATGCTGACCAACGCCGTTTACACAAACAGTTACCAGACGAATTTGCAGCAAACCACCATTAATGTGGACACGTATTCGGATTCCACCAGGACAACCCTGGTGAGTTATACCAACTTCACGACGAGTCAGACCTACTTCATTAACTATTTTACGAATGTTCAGTTTGACGGAACGTATGTGGGCCTGCCGGTGAGCGGCGAGAGTGCCTTTTCTGAGTCGAACATTTGGGCGCCTCCGGCAATACCGACTAATGGCTTCTCCTTTACAAATGTGATTACCAATTTGACCGCGGGCATAAACCCCGGTTTGCCGACGTGTGCTCAGAATATCAGCTTCACCAATGCAGTGACCAATGCGGATAATACAGTTACTGTCACCACGGAGATGATCAGTTGCACCAACATTTACACTAATGTCTCTGTTCCCGCTGCGATCGAGGGTTTGCATTATACCGCCTTTAGCAATGTTCTTACTTTCGATGATTTCCAAATGAGCCAGGATGTTTATGTGCAGGTCGATCCAGCCCTGGCATTCTACCCTCCCATTATATCCATACTGGATTGTGCGCTGCCCGGTCCGGAAGACTTATTTAACTCCGGTTGCAACACCAACATCGAGAATTTCTTTACTAATGTGAATTTCGATTACTTTTATGAAGGGTTGAACGCCAGCGTCCTTCTGACATTGACGAATGCGATATTGGATACGAATGAAAATCTGGATATCGTTCCGCCCACCATCAACCAGCAATTCGCCAACCTGGACATACTTAATTATTACGGTGACCCGGACCAGGATGCCACCAACGGTGGCTTCTCGGATGGCGCTTATGTCATAAACTTCGAAAGGGAGACCTTTCGCGCCAGTAGAGGTAACGGAAATGTGACGCTTTATGTACAAACTTATCCCCGCTGCAGAGGCACGGCCTACGCGTGCCATTACACGATGGATACGACGTATTCGCAGGAAGGACTCTCTTTTCTTAATTGGAACACCTGGGTCCCGGTCGCTGACGCCGATTACGCCTCACCCAATAACGGGGCGAATGTCTATGATTTTACCGCGTCCACCGGCCAGTTGACGTTTTCGATCTGTCCGGACCAATCCCCGCAGACAATTACCATCCCGATCAACGACAACGGCGCCGAGGAATTTGACGAGGATATCTATATTGAATTGTACCAAACGTTGGCGGATGCTGAAGCCGATGCCCCATCGCTCCCGCTAAATCCCGGCGCGGTGTTGGGGAACATATACAACGCCCACTTGACCATTAACTATGGCGGCACCAGCGAGCCGGGCGGAGCGGTGGATACCAGTTGGAATGTCGATGACAACTCGGGGTCGCACCCGGTGGGTAATCCAAATCCCGGGGCTAACGGGGGAACAGGGGCGGCGGTGGAGGCGGTTGCAATCGATACCAATGGATTGGCGATCATTGGCGGCTACTTTAATACTTATGATGACACCAACGTTTACGGCATTGCCCGCTTGCTGCCCAACGGTTTTTTGGATACCAGTTTCAACGAGAATGGGTCAGGAGTGAATAACGGCTATGTTTCGGCCGTAGCCATTGACGGATTCGGCCGGATCATCATCGGAGGCGACTTTTCGTCATACAACAACCTCCCTAACATTATCGTCAGTAATATCGCAAGGCTCAATATCAACGGTTCTCTCGACACGAGCTTTATTTCGGGCGTTGGTTTCAATGGCCCCGTCACTGCCCTGGCTATCGATGCCAATGGCAATCTCCTGGTGGGCGGCGACTTTACCACCTACAATACGACCAACTGTAATCACATTGCGCGTTTGTTGCCCAGCGGCGGTTTGGATCCAACTTTCCTTCCCAATACCGGCAATGGGACCACCAATCTCGGGACTGACTTGGACGTGCTGGCGTTAGCCACAGACTACAATGGAAATATCATTCTTGGCGGCGATTTCAATTACGTCAATGGCAGCAACATGAATTATCTGGCCCGATTGCTGCCCAACGGCGCTCTGGACACAACGTTTAGTCCGCCCCAGGGAGGCCCGGATTACGACGTCTATAGTGTGGCGGTCGAGACGAACAACGAAATTGTCATAGGGGGAGCTTTCCAGAACTATGACACGGTCAGCCGCAACTCCATTGCACTTGTCAATACTAATGGAGCGCTGGATACGACGTTTACTCCCGGCACCGGCGCCGACGGGCCCATTTATGCCGTGGTGCTCCAAACCAATGGGAATATAGTCGTTGGCGGTCAGTTTACCAGCTTTGATACAACTCGGCGAATCGGACTGGCGCGCCTGCTTCCGAGCGGCTGGCTGGACACCAGCTTCATGGATACGTCTTATGATCAATTTGCCGGCCTGGTGAATCCTTTATACAGCACCACCCCGAATACAGCCCTGGCCCTCGGTTTGCAACCCGATGGCAATATCATTGTGGGCGGCATGTTTGGCGAAGTGGGAGGGGGCGGTAGTCGTTCTGACTCGCATCCCCGCGCCAACGTCGCGCGGATTATCGGGGCCCCTACTCCTGGACCTAATACGGGTGGAATCGGCAACTGTCCGGGCAATATTACGTTTACGCAAAACCCGTATGAAGGACTTGATACCCAGTCCGGTGTTTATGTGACCATCCAACGAACCAATGGCAGCCTCGGTCCAGTTAGAGTCACCTTGGGCACTAACACTCTGGCTCCGGGTCCGGGAGCGGCCACTTCGGCGGACTTCGGTTTGGCGAATGCCACGGCCACTTACGATGACCTTTGGGATATTTATGCAAATCCGGGTTACGGCACTTACGGCTGGCGGAAGAGCGACGGTTTTTATGGATTCAACAATACGGTTCAGCCCGCGGATGACCGGGGCGCTTCGGCGCTGGATTTAACGATTCACAACGATTTGACGGCCAATGAAAATCTTTTTGCCAATCTGTCCCTGTTGAACGTCACCTCCTATGGCACGTCGATCGGCAATCAGTGGGGCAGCCTGTTGAATCTTGGCGGCGTGCCGATTCCCACGGGGCCCGCCTTGGGAGTACCTGGGAGTCAATTGGAAATTCTCAATAACAACTTTCCTGTTGGTTTCGTGGGCTATAGCGCCACCAATTACACGACGGTTAACACAACAAATAAAATCACCGTCACTGTGGTTCGGACCAACGGAAGCTCGGGACAGATCTCAGTTTATTATTGGACCAGTGACGGAGTTGGTAGTGTGAATGGCGCTGTGCCAGCTCGTATTGCCGCCGGAGATTATACCTCAACATTTGGAAAGCTCACTTTTAACCCCGGTGTAACCGTGGGCGCCTTTACAGTTAAGATCGGTAATTTCTCAACGGCGCAAGCCACCAAATTCTTCAACTTGAATTTCAGCAATGCCGCCCCTGGCAGCATTCTTAATACAAACGATCTTCCCACTAATGCGACGGTCACGATTATCGACGGGAGTTTCACACCCGGCCACCTGAGCTTCACTTCTCCGACCTATAGCGTGTCGAAGGGCGGGGTGGCGACTGTCGGCGTGATGCGGAGCGGGGGAGCGCAGGGACAATTGCAGGTGCAGTGCGGCACCAGCAATGGCAGCGCCATCAACGGCCTTAATTATACCGGAGTGACCAATACTCTTACTTGGGGCAACGGGGATGTTAGCGTGAAGCCGGTGAGTTTTCAGACTTTGCAGGATAACACCGTCGATGGAAATCTGACGGCCTATGTCTTTTTGTTCGATGCGACCAACATCGGAAATGTCAGCAGCAATAATTTGATACTTACTTCGCCCAGTAACGCCGTCGTCACCATCCTGGAGAGCGATTCTTATGGCTCTCTCAACTTTGTGGCTCAGAATTTTAATATTATGCAGACTGCGGGCGAGGCTCTAATTACCGTCGCCCGCACCGGCGGCGCGACGGGCCCCGTCTCTGTCAATTATATGACAGTCGCTGACACCAACGTCCAATTGCCATACCTGCCGGCCGTGGCAGGCTCGAATTATTCAGCGACTAGCGGACTGCTCACTTTCAATCAAAACCAGACCGCTGCCAGCTTTTTCGTGCCAATTATAGCAACACCCGATGAGGGCACCAACACGGCTAATCGCGTGCTAACGCTGGAGCTTTTTAACGGCAGCGCGAATATCAGCAACCAGTTTCCCCTTTTCGCCACATTGACCATTCTTGACCCAGCATTAATCCTGAATCAGCCCGGTTCTGTCGATCTTCCGGCTCAAGCGCAGATGGGGAACGGTTTCAACAATTTGGTTCAGTCGGTGGCCTTGCAACCCGACGGCAGTGTGCTGGCGGGAGGCGACTTTACTTACTTTGATAACTTTCCGTTCGGTTATGTGGCCCGGCTAATGCCCAACGCCTCATTTGACGGCACTTTCTTGTTCGATCAAGCGGGCGCGAGCGGACCCGTTAATCAAGTTCTGAGCGTAATCACAACCACCAACAGCAACCAAACTAACAACGGTCCAATAATGATTGTCGGTGGGTTTAACCAAGTCAATGGAACCTACCGAAACGGCATCGCCCGCTTAAATCTGAATGGAGGGGTTGACGAGTCATTTAATCCTGGCTCCGGGGCTGACAACGCGATCTACGCCATCGCTGAGGCTTTTCCCTACCCGGCATTGACTAATTCGCCCCTAGCCTATTATGTCGCCGGGAGCTTCGCCAACTTTGACGACGTCTCCAGCGGTGGAATCGTTCGTGTAAACGGAGCCACGAATTCACCGGGTCTCCAAGGCACCCCGGATCCCAACTTTAATGTCGGGCAGGGGGTGACGGGCAATAATGCCGTCGTTCGTGCCTTGGCTGTTCAACAGAATGGCCAGGTCATTGCCGGCGGAGACTTCACATCCTTCAACGGCGCGCCTTACAACTATTTAGTCCGGCTTAACCCCGATGGTTCCGTCGATCCGACTTTCAATACCAATTCGGGTCCGTCGGATTCGGTCCGGGCCATCGTCATCCAGCCGGATGGCCGGATCCTCATCGGCGGCTTGTTTACGAATGTCAACGGCAGCAATTACAATTACCTCGCCCGGCTGAATACGGATGGAAGCACGGACACGAATTTCAATACAGGCGGCACGAACGGTGGCGACAACACCGTTTTGGCTCTGGCCATTGATGATCAGGAAAGAATCCTTGTCGGCGGCGAATTCACCAGGTTCAGCAGTGTCACCAGAAGTGGCATTACGCGCCTCAATCCCGACGGGACGGTTGATCCGACGATTAATTTTCAGTCCGGCGCCGATGGCGGTTTTGTGGACTCAATCGTTATTCAGACCAATGAAGAAATCGACGTTGGCGGCGGGTTCTCAACCTTTGAGGGAATTGCCGCGAATAACTTCGTGCGTCTCTACGGCGGGGCATTTGCAGGAGATGGCACGGCCCAGTTCAGCCAGTATATCTATGGTGTTTTGGAAAACGGCACCAACGCGATTATCACCATTCAACGCCTGGGCGGCGAGGGCACTACGAATTTGCCCACCGCCAGCATCACGTTCTCCACCACGACGAATGGCGCAGTGCTGACGAACACTGTTCCCGCTGTACCCGGCACCGATTACACGAGCGTTACGACCAACCTAACGTTCCCATTGGGTGAAACCTTCAAGACAGTTACGATTCCGATTCTCTCAAACAATGTGGTGGGCAGTAATAAGAGTGTGAACCTTATCCTGTACAATCCGACCAACGCGGGCATTGGCCAACAGGCTTCCGCTTATCTTGTCATTACCAACGTGAATTCGGAGGTGGAGTTCTCCGCGCCGACGTATAACCAAAGTGCAAACGAAACCACCGCCATCATTCCGGTGGTTCGAATCGGCAATCCGTACGACACCGTCTCCGTGACTGTATATACTGGAACCAACGGAACTGCTACCCCTTACACCAATTACATGCCCACTTCCACCAACCTGATATTTAATTCTGGGGTGACAACGCAGTATTTCCTTGTCCCGCTGCTGAACGCGACCAACATGTTTAGCGCTGATACCGTTGATTTGGAGCTGAGCAGCCCCTCCAACGCGATTATTGGTTCGCCCAGCAGCGCCACTCTGTATATTGGCAATGTCTATAACGGCTACGGTGTGTTGGCCTTTTCACAACCCAGCTACTCCGTGAACGGAGGAGCAAGCAATGCGCTCATCACCATCGTTCGAACCAATGGTTCGTCCAACACGGTTTCCGTGACGTTGACGACCTCCAACGGCACCGCCATTGCCGGAATAAACTATCAAGCTGTCCAAGTCACGAATACATTTGGGCCCGGCGAATTGAGCAAGACCGTCAGTATTCCCCTGCTTCCAGAAACTAACGCAAGTGCTGACCTTACCCTTTATCTGACCCTGTCGAATCCCACGGGAGGAGCGACGATTGGGGGCGCTGCCCAGGAAGTTTTGACCATTCAGAATAACATCGAAGATTTCAGCTTTTCCAATTCGTTCTTTTTCGTCAACGAATACGCAACCAATGCCATCCTGCAGGTCGTACGCGGGGGCCCGGCTACCAATCCGGCTTCCGTGACGTACTTTACTCCACCACCGCCGCCGAACGATTCGGAAAGTAACGGCTTTGCCTTGCCAGGCATCGATTATGGGTTTGTCTCCAACACATTGACTTTCCAGTCAAACGAGGTGCAAACGATTTCCATTCCAATTTACCAGGGGACGAACGTTTACCAGTCGTTAAGCTTCAATGTGGTTCTGACCAACCCAGCCCCCATCCCAACCAACCTTAACGTCAACATTCAGATAGCAAGCCCGGGCACGAATACCGTCACCATAAATGGGGACGTGACTGGATTTGAATTCGCCACTAATGCGTATGCCATTGGGGAAAACGGCAGCAACATTGTTATCACCGTTATCCGCGTCAACGCCCAAACCGGCAACGCCTCGGTCCAGTTTGGCACCAGCGATGGCACTGCGACGAATCAGGTCGATTATATCGGCACCAACGGCACGCTGGTATTCAGCAACGGCATTACGTCCAACAGTTTTACCGTCTCAATTCTCAATCCAAATATTGTGGAAAACAACAAGACCTTCAATGTGTCGTTATCCAACGCGATGGTTCTGTCGCTGCCCAATCCGTCGACGAACGCTTATGTCCTTTCACCTTCTAACACCACGGTGACAATTACCAACGTTTTGAGTGGCGTGAGCTTCGAAAGCTCGGCCTATACTGTGGCGAAATGCGCAGGGACACCGGCCAGCATTGAGGTGGTTCTTAGCGGACTGACCAATGGTATTGTCAGCGTCCTCTGCGGCACCACCAATGGCGGTTCGGCCACCCCATTTGTCAATTATACCCCGGTCACCACCAACCTCACCTTCTCGAATGGCGTGACCACCCAGACCATGTACGTTCCGATAATTAATAATAATATTATTGGTCCCGACCAGACAGTTCTGTTGACTTTGTCCAGTGTGGAAGGCGCGCAGTTGATCAACCCAAGCACGGCTGTTTTAACCATCCAGGAATGCAACCCTGACATTGTCCAATCAGGCACTGCCTTCGTATCGGGCAACCTCTTACCGCCCGGCGCCATCCTGCCTAATGAAACCGTCACCATTCTACTGGGGTTGCGCGATATTGCGGGCAGCAACACGACCGATCTGGTGGCAACGTTGCTGTCGACAAACGGCGTGGTAGCGACAAGTGCCGACACAAATGTCATCTATGGCGAACTCATCACGCACGGCCCCACCGTGTCCAGACCTTTTACCTTTACGGCGGCGGGGACGAACGGTCAAACTATCGTTGCCAATTTGGCCCTGCAGGACGGCTCGGCAACGTATTCAAATGTTTCCTTTAGCTTTACCCTGGGCGGCGGCACCGCCACTTTTAGCACCAACGAGACACTCTATCTCTTTGGCAGCAACAGTTTGCCGAGCAAGGCCTACAACTCGAATCCGCCCAATTACGGTTACCCCTCTGTCATCAATGTTTCCGGGATCGTGGGAACCGTCACGGCTGTCACCGCGACTCTGGGTGATTTCGGCCACACCTTCCCCGCCAACGTGACGGCGGTGCTGGAGGGTCCACAGGGCCAGGCCACGTATCTGATGTCTGATTGTGGCAACGGCCACCCCGTGCAAAACATTAGTTTGACATTTTCGCAGAGCGCCAGCCAATCGCTGCCGGAAACGAGTGCCATTACCAGCGGAACCTATCTGCCAACGGCCTATGATTCGGCGCTCCTGACTAATACCTTGCCTAGTCAACCGCAAATCCCATTGCCGCCTTATCCGACAAGTCTGACCAACTTTGTCGGGCAGTCGCCCAATGGAACGTGGTTGCTTTGGGTGGTGCAGGAGGTCGAGTTCGACAGCGGCTATATCAGCAATGGTTGGAGTTTAAACATAAGCACCGGAATTTCCGTTGCCGAGGATTCGGATTTGGAGCTGCTCTTGACCAACACGCCTTCCGTCGCAACAGTGAGCAACGCGCTAACTTACATCATCAGTGTCACCAATTACGGGCCGGCCGCGGCCACCAATGTGATCATCACCGACACGCTGCCGTCCGGATTAGTGTCCAACATAAGCTCCGGGAGCACGGCTGGAACTATTACGGTGGGAACCAATGGAGGGTTGATCATATGGACCAATGCCGTGCCAATGCTGGCGGTCGGCAGCGGCGTGACATTCACCAATACAGTGATGCCGGGCACGAATGCTTTGGATGACTACATCACTAATATCGCGGCGGCGATTGCCAACCAACCCGATCCCAATTCCAACAACGTGCAAACGAATGTTCTATTGGTCAGTCCGGTGAACGCCGACTTAGCCGTTTCCCTCAGCGGCAATCCGAATCCGGTTTTGGATGGCGCGAACATCACTTATATAATTGTTGTTACCAATAATGGCCCGTCCGTGGCGACAAATGTTATCGCGACTAATACATTGCCGGCGGGATTTATCGTGCTCACAAACCAAACCGTGTTTACGCAAGGCACCACCAACGGCGGTACCGGGCCAATGACCGTTTGGAACGTGGGAACCCTGGGAAGCACTTCGGGCTCCTCCGCCACTCTCACGCTCGTCGCAGTGGCAAATCCTTTTGTGGATCCTTCGACAAACTTTGACACGGTTACTGTGTTTTCCCCTGTGACAGACCTGAGCAAGCTGAACAATTTTGCGTCGGTCAAAACCGTGGTTGAACCCGCCATAATCAGTGTCGGCGCGGTGGGAGGCGGCCCGAATTACTCGTTGAAGTGGCCGGCTGTGGCTGGAAACTTTGTGCTGCAAGGCGCAGTAAACTTGTCGGGCCCTTGGGTTTCTCTTGCAAATCCGGCTCCGGTTAACGGACAATATACGTATGGCCTGTCAGGCACTAACCATTATCACTTCTTTAGACTAATGTCGCAATTACCTTGATTGAAAAGCCACCTCCAATGAACAGACTTTTTAATCGTTTGAGTTCGATGGCCGCGGCCATGATTTGCGCGGGTTTAGTACTCTCGCCGAACATGGCCGGCGTAAAATCTTTGGAGGCCGGCATAAAACCATGAACAACAAAGTTTTAAAGCTGGTTAGAAAAATATTCCACACCCCTGGCGTCGCCGCCCTATGTCTGCTTGGACTTGGGGCCGAATCCGCGATTTCCGGGGGAACTTGGACGGCATTGACTAATACTGCACCAGGCGATATTCAAACCATGCTCCTGCTCCCCAATGGCACGGTCATGGCCGAAGACGCTGATAATTGGACTAATTGGTATCAGCTGACTCCCGACAATCAGGGCAGTTACCTGAATGGCACGTGGTCTACGCTTGCCCCCATGCATTACAGTCGCTTGTACTACTCCTCGGATGTTCTGCCGGACGGTAGAGTGTTTATTGCGGGCGGCGAATATGGCAACGGGACAACCAACGCAGAGATATATGATCCGGTAGCCAATGTTTGGACCATAATTCCGGTCCCATCCGGTTTGGTTAATACGAACAATACTTCAGTCCTCGGTACAGAGAATGATGCTGGTTTCATGGACTCTTTCAGTGTGCTTCTTTCCAACGGCAAAGTTCTAATAACACCGGTTGTTCCGGCCAACTTTGGCGAAACCGTGATCTACGACCCGGTGGCCAATAGCTGGGCGACCGCCACCCTTGTTAACGGGTATAGTGAGGACGAGGCGACTGGGGTCATTTTGCCTGATAACAGCATACTCATTGTTGATAACGGAACAAATACGTCGGAACGGTACTTCCCATCCGTGAACCAGTGGATAGGCGATGCGAACGTCCCGGTTTCGCTATTTGATCCATATGGCGACGAAGAAGGCGCAGCCTTTCTTCTGCCTAACGGCAAAGCATTTTTCGCCGGCAGCACTCCTGTTACCGCCTTGTACACCCCGAGCGGCACGTCCGGTCCGGGCACATGGGTCGCAGGCCCCAGCATTCCAGGCAACTTGGGACAACCCGACGCGCCGGCAGCCATGATGGTGAACGGCAAGATCCTTTACGCGTTATCTCCCACGCCGACATCGACATCGAACATTTTTACGATGCCAACTACTTTCTATGAATATGACTACAGCGTTGGCGCATTAGGCACGTTCACCCAAGTGTCGGCTCCGGGCGGGGGAAATTCCATCAACAATGTAACCTTCATCGACCGTATGCTAGACCTGCCGGACGGGACGGTGCTTTTCACGGAGAGCGGGACACAGCTCTACGTTTACACGCCTGACCTTGGGCCGCTGGCCGCTGGCCGGCCGGGCATCAACAGCGTCACCCAAAATCCCGATGGCTCGTATCTCCTAACCGGAACACTGCTCAACGGCATTTCGGAGGGGGCAGGTTATGGCGATGATGTCCAGGCGAACAGCAACTATCCCCTGGTGCGGATGACCAACAATGCCACCGGCAATGTTTATTATGCGCGAACCTACAACTGGAGCAGCACGGGGGTCATGACTGGCTCGAACATCGTCACTACGAAATTTGCGGTGCCCGCAAGCGCTCCTATAGGAATGTACTCACTGGTAGTGGTGGCGAATGGCAATGCTTCGGCTCCGGTTTCCTTCAATTTCACCTCCCCAATCCCGGTTTTGGGTGTGGTGACTAATTATATTTCCGGAGGAAATCCCAATGCCAGCGGTATCATTGGTTATGATGGATGTTATAATCTAACGATTGTTCTAACCAACTCAGGCGGCGGCGCGGCGACGGGCGTTGAGGCGACGCTTTTCTCGACCACTCCGGGAGCGATTGTGGCTCAAAGTAGTTCTGGCTATCCGGAACTTCTACCGGGGGGCTTCGGTCCAAACCTGAATGCTTTTACAATCAGCACGGAACCGACTTTTATTTGCGGAACACCCATTAATTTGGTGATGGTGGTGAAGTGCAACCAAATAGTTCAAACCAATTATATTCAACTTCCCTCAGGGCAGGTTGGATCACCTGATAGCTTTACGAGTTCAACGGCAATTTCCATTCCAACCACGGGGGTTCCCGTCAACTCGCCCATCGTGGTTTCTGGGTTGCAAGCCGTGGGCGATTTAACCGTATCTGTGTATCTCACCGCGCAATATGATTTTGGGCTGAGTCTGGAATTGCTGGGCCCGAGCGGAACGAACGTGATATTGTCCCAAAACAACGGCTTCGGTGCAAACTTTGGTGTAGGATGCGGGGCTGGTTTGGAAACGGTTTTCGACGATGCGTCGTCTAATTCAATTGTCAACGGCTCGCCGCCTTATTACCCTGGCAGCTTCTCCCCACAACAGCCCCTTTCGGTTTACCACCTCATGAGTGGCACCAATCTCAACGGAACATGGAATCTCCAGGTGCTGGATGAGTTTCCCGGTGATACGGCAACGTTGGAGTGCTGGTCTCTCAACGTTTCGCCGGAGGTATGCCTGGACGGTTTGGGTCAATGTCCAGGGGCTGATCTGTCGTTGACGATGTCTGCCAGTCCCAACCCTGTTTATATAAACAGCAACCTGGTTTATACACTGACTGTCTCAAATGCCGGCCCCAGCACGGCGGGAGACGTGCTCATTACGCAGACTTTGCCGCCTGGTATCAGCTTCGTTACTACAAGTAATTATCCGGTCACGGTCGGTCAATCCGGTTCGAATTTCAACCTGTCTCTAGGATCACTGCCCGTATATGGCTCGGCCACGGTTTCCGTGATAACCCTTGTAACGCCTGCAACACCTCCCGGGCTCACACCTCCCAGTACAGCGTTCGTGGGTTCGGCGGAGTCTGACCCAAATCTCAACAATAATTCGGCTTCGGTCAGTGTGTTCGTCACGGAACCGATCGCGGATTTGGCGGTGAGCATGACGGGCGCGCCAGCCGCCGCTTTACAAGGGGGATTGCTGACCTACACAATCAACGTGACCAACAACGGCCCTTTCACAGCCTTCAGTGCCACGAATATCACCACCCTGCCGGGCAACGCCAGTTTCATTTCCGCGACCGCCTCGGATCAGGGAACTGTGCTCGCCGCGAACGACAGTGAAGTGGTCGTGACATGGACCAACCTGGCCCCCGGCGCGGGCGCGGTGGTGACGATCGTAACCAGCCCAACGCTAACTGGGAACATTACAGCCAATACCCAGGTTATCCTCGATTCTTCAGAGGTTGATCCAGATACGTTTAACAATACCGCCTCCGTCTCCACGACAGTCGGACCTGCGGCTGATTTGTCTGTCACGGCCTTCACATTGCCGAACCCGGCCCTGGCGAGCAGCAACGTAAATTATATCGTGACAGTATCCAACGCCGGGCCAAGTGCAGCAACGGGCGTTGTGTTCAGCCAGTCAATTCCAAGTGGAAGCACCTTTGTTGCGAACAACCTGCCAGGCATCACCACCATTTCCAACAATTTGATTAATATTGCCCTATCGAACATGGCGAGCGGAGGAGCTACGCTGATAACCAATGTGTTCAAAGCGCCTACACTGCTCTCCGGCGTGAAATCGAATTTGATGGTTTCCACCCTGTCGGTCTTTGGCCAGCCGGGCGATCCGAACACCAACAACAATGTCATCACACTGCAAACCGTTGAGGAACCGCCTACAGTAACCATCGTGGCGGCCGGAGTGAGGTTGATTTCAACAAACGTGAATACCTGGGTTGGGACAACCGGAACGTACAGCGTTGACTTTTTTCTCCAGAATTTGGGCAACGTTTCCACGGTGAATCTTGTCGCCACCTTGCAAGCAGGCAGCGGCGTGACGCCCGTCAACGGATCGAACACTTATACCTACGGAGCCCTTGCGCCAGAGGCCGCTCCGACAGCGGGCCAGTTTTCATTCCTGTCCAACGGTACCAACGGAGGCACCAACTACGCCGTTTTGCAGTTGCAGGACGGTTCCACCAATCTAGGGATGGCCACTTTTGCTTTCGTCATGCCTGTGGTTCAAACTTTTTTGACCAATAATATCATTTTTATCCCCAATCCCACGAATACTCTCGGCCAGACAAATTTCCTGGAAGTGGGTCAGGGCTATCCGTATCCATCGACAATCATCGTTTCGAACGTCAATGGAGCCGTGGCAGCCGTAACCATATCGGTCTCGAATTTGACCCACGCTTTTGCGAGCGATGTTGGCCTGTTGCTAGTCGGACCTAGCAATGCCTTGAATGCCAATGGAATTAGTTGCGTCCTCATGTCCGCCGCTGGCCAAGATACCGGGATCTCCGCGCCGGTCACGCTCACGTTTGATCAGACTGCCACGAGCTCCTTGCCAGAGCAGTACGTTCCGATTACCAGCGGAACCTACCTGCCGTCCGATTACTATACCAGCTTTTACGGCACGACCGAGGCCTACACTAACTCGCCTGTTCCCCTCGGCCCTTATAATACGAACCTGACCGTATTCGCGGGCTTTCCGGCCAACGGAAAGTGGAGCTTGTACGCCTATGATTTTGCGGATGGAGACTCGGGCCAGATTGCCAATGGCTGGAGTTTAAACATTACAACGATCACCCCAGTCAATCTTGCGGATTTGGCGACGACCATGGTTACTTTAACCCCCACGGCTCCTTGGGGAGGCACCATTACCAACGTGTGGACTGTGACCAACAACGGCCCCGACGCGAGTATTGCCTATGTCACCAATGTTTTGCCTTCCGGATTGACGTATGTGTCTGACATTCTTCCCTCGGGCGTAACCACCAGCAACAGCGGACCAACTCATATTTATTATCTCGGTAGCCTCCTTCCTGGAGCCAGCGCGGTCGTGACGAATGTGGTTTCGACAATTAATGCGACCAACAGCCCGCAAACCAACACAATTACCGTTGGCTCAAGCGTTCTCGATACCAATCTTGTCAATAATACTGCCGTCACAGTAACGGTGTTGAATCCGACTCCCGTCGGGCTGACCGCGGAAATGTCGGTTAGTCCGAATACAAATAATCCTGTGCCCATCAATAGCACTCTGACCTATACCCTGTCCGTCAATAATAGCGGTCCAAGCAATGCGTTTAATGTTGTTGGTTCTTTTTCCTTGTCAGGATTTTTGTTTGATCCCGGCCTGTCCACTTCCGGTCTCACGTTAAACAATGGCGTCGTGCAGTATGACTTCGGCATAATCCCTGCGAACGATTCCGCCTCTGTCACGATTGCGGCTATTGCCACAAACGTGGGGGTCGTGACCAACGTTTGGAGTATCGCCTCCAGTTCAACCAACAGTAACTTGACAGGCAATTCTGTCAGCACTGTTGTTCGAGTGACAAACGCAGTCCCCATCATCACCCTGGCGTCGGTCACGTTGCTGTCGCACAGTCAGTACGGCGCGATTTATGCCGGTCAAACCAATTCAGTGTCTCTTACCCTGACCAATATCGGTTTCGGCCCGACAACGAACCTGTGGGCGACGCTGATTCCGACCAAAGGCGTCACACCGGTCACCAACGTTACCTCGCCCAGCACGAGCAACTATTATGGCGCGATTCCAGTCGGCGATTCCACCACCAGCGGGTCATTTGCGTTTGTCGGCACCAATAGCGGGTCAAATACAATTACGGTGGTGTGGTCATTGCAGGACGGAACTAATTTTCTCGGGAATGTTTCCAACACATTCGTTATTCCTCTGACAATGAGTTTTGCCAACTTGGGTGCGATTAGCATACCGGATTTTGGCGAAGCGACTCCCTATCCCTCCGAGATCCAGGTTTCCGGGCTGACTAATTTGTTGGTGAGCAAGGTGACGGTGACGTTGAACGGTTTCACGCATAGTTATCCTCATGATGTCGAGGCGGTGCTGGTCAGTCCGGCTGGACAGGAAGTGTTTTTGATGGAACACACCGGCGGCCCTTATACCGTCTCCAATTTGGTGTTGACGTTCGATGACGCCGCCTTGCAAAGCCTGCCGGCTAATGGTTTGATTACCGGAACATTTTTGACCACAGAATACCCGCCCAGTGATGTTTTGCCCGGTATTGCGCCGGTTCCTGGCGCCAGCACAAACCTCGCCTTCTTTAATGGTCTGAATCCGAATGGCATCTGGTTGCTATACGTTTACGATGACACGCGGGGCAACGATGGCATCATCGCCAACGGATGGTCCTTGAATTTGACTGTGGCCGACCCCGTAAATCCTGCCTCCCGTCTGGTGGTGAGCACGATCGTGGACACAACCCCGGTTATTGCGGGCAATTATCTGACCAACCAGGTTACCGTGAGTAATTTGGGTCCAGATACCGCGACAGGGGTCGTTTTGACAAACATACTTACGTCGAGCGTGAGAACGCTGACCACCACCACGAATCTGGGAATGATCAATTCGAACGCATCCACCATTGTCACCATCACGCTGGGCCCGATTGACATCGGCGCTAGGGGGAATATTACTAATACCGAGATCGCGACTGCGGTCAACAACACGGATCTGTATTTGCCCGACAGCACCAACGTTACCATTACGAATGTATCAGAGATAAGCGCGCCTTATCTGTCGGCGGTCAGCATGGCGGGCGGAGAATTGCGCTTGACCGTCAACGGGTACCCCGGACAGATCTACCTGATTCAATCCACGACAAATATATCCTCGGCCAATAGCTGGACGAATGTTTACACCAACACCTCTCCGTTTACCTTTACTAATACCAGCCCGAATGGCCATCAACGGTTTTATCGTGCGGTACACCAGCCTCAATAGGCGGGAATGTCGCCGGCGCGGAAGCTGAACCTGGCATATGAAATTATTTGGCATCACGGGTGGTGTTGGCATGGGAAAATCAACCGCCGGCGCCTTGCTGGAAGAGCGCGGAGTGGTCGTGGTGGACACGGACCGCATCGCCCGGAACTTGGTCGAGCCGGGGCAGCCGGCCCTGGCTGAAATTGCCGGCGCGTTTGGCGCGTCCATCCTCTTGACAAACGGCGCGCTCGATCGAAAGGAACTGGCCCGGCGCATTTTTGCGGACGCGACCGAGCGCGCCAAACTCGAAGCCATTCTCCATCCCAAGATTCGCGAAATCTGGGAGGCCGATGTCAAAAGGGGGCGTGCTTCCGGTTGGGAACGCGGCGCGGTGATTATCCCGCTTTTGTTTGAAACCGGGGCCGAATCTAATTTTGACGCGGTTATTTGTGTGGCGTGTAGCGCGGTCTCTCAATTCGAACGCTTGCAGGAACGCGGCTGGAGCCGCGCCGAGATCAAGCAGCGGCTGGAAGCGCAATGGCCAATCGAAGATAAAATCGCCCGCGCGGATTTCGTAATCTGGACGGACAGCACCCTGGAAACTCATGCCGCCCAATTGGAAAAGATCATGCCAAAATGACGAATGTTGCAATCTCCATCCCCATAAACCCCATTCGTCCATTCGTCTCGCTTCCGGCTATTTCATCAGGAGCATCTGGCGCGCCCGTTTAATGGAGCGGTTGAGTTGCCGCTGGTAATGGGCGGGCAGGCCGGTGTATTTGCGCGGCAGGATGCGGCCCTGGTCGGTCACGAATTGTTTGAGGAGCGCGACGTTCTTATAATCCAAGGCATCAAAGGTAAAATCGACCTTCGGTTTAGGGCGGGGCGTGCGAATTTCCAAGGATGAGGCCTTGCCTTTGGCGCCGCGGCCGCCGGGCTTTTCGGGATGTGTTTTTCGTGGCATAAAAAAATTATTTGATTTCGCGATGGAGGGTGCGGCGGCGCAAGGCGGGATTGTATTTTTTGATTTCCAACTTCTCGGTTTTCAACTTTTTGTTGCGAGTCGTGGTGTAGCGCGAGGGCGATTTGCCCTCCTTGCGCGCTTCGGTGCATTCGATGGTAATGATTTCTCTGGCCATGATTATTCCTTGTCTTTAGCCGGCTTTTCTTCCGCTTCCTCTTCCTCTTCCAATTCCGTCCCGCCTGTGTTGTCCACAGTGCCCAATTGCCCCAAACGGCGCTGGCGCAAGGCCCCTTCGCGTTCGAGCTGGCTTTGCGCCTCGACAGTGAAACGGGTCCACGGAATCGCGTCTAGGCGGGATACTGGAATGGGCTTGCCCGTCAATTCGCAAATCCCGTACGTGTCCTTTTCGATGCGCTTCAGGGCTTCCTCGATTTCATAAATCGCGTCCTGGTCGGAGGACAGGAGGCTCAGGGCAAAATCACGGTCAAAATTGTCCGTGCCCGAATCCGCCATATGCAGACTGTAACTGGGCATCTCTTCGGCGGACTCCTTGGCCAGGCCGCTCATTTGTTGGAGCAGTCGTTCGCGCAATTCAAGTAGATGGCGATGATACTTGGCCCAGCGCGGCTTGATTTTAGCCTGCCCGTTGGCCGCCGCCCTTGCGGGACTCTGGCCGAGGATCGAGGCGGCCGTGGCGGGGCCGGCTTTTTTCCCCTGCGTTCGCTTTGCAGATGTTTTTTTCATGGTCACTTTTTCCTTCGTCACAAATTGTCTGTTGGTTCCATTCTCCGCGAATGGCCACCCCACCCGTCGGCGGGGTGGGGGACTGTAACAGAGAAGGCAAAATATGCCACAACTTTTTTCAGAAAAACCCCTTTATTTTATGGCCGTCAGACGAGCCAATCCTTTCACCATTCATCCTTTTTCAATGGAGGCGTAGGCATTATGACTGTGAATGCTCTCAAAGTTCTCCGCCTCAACCTTATACCATGCCACATCTGCGTGCGCATTCAAGCGCAGGGCGACATTGCGCACGAGGTCCTCGACGAATACGGGGTTTTCGTAAGCCCGTTCCGTGACCGCCTTTTCATCCTGCCGTTTCAAAAGGGAATACAACTCCGAACTGCCCGAACTTTCCACCAGGGCAATCAAATCTTCAATCCAGATGGCCTTGCGCGAGCGAACCTGCACCGTGACCAGGCTGCGCTGGTTGTGCGCGCCAAAACGGCTGATGGCCTTCGAACAGGGGCACAGTGTGGTCACACCCACCTTGACCGTCAGCACGAAATCAATCTCCTTGCCGATGGCATTGGCATCGAAGCGGGCGGTATAATCCATGACACTTTCCATGCCTGAGACGGGCGCCTTTTTGACCAGGAAAAATGGAAACTCGATCTCCAAATGGGCCACCGCCGATTTGAGCTTGGCCTGCATGGCATAAAGAATGTCGGTGATGTTTTCGACATGGACGATGCGCCCGTGGGAATTGAGCACCTCGATGAAGCGGCTCATGTGGGTGCCTTTGAATTCCTTGGGCAAATCGACGAACATGCCGATGGTGGCGACGGTATTTTGCAAGGAATGCGCCTTGTCGCGGATTTGGATGGGAAAACGCAACCCGCGCACCCCGACCTTGTCGATGCGCAACTGGCGATGATCCGGCTCGCTCTGCTTATCGTGCATCACGTCGGATTTCGAAGATGTTTTTGCGGAAAGTACGCTCATGGCGACGAATCTTTTAACGGGGAACAATAACAGCCGGGAGGGCTTTTGACAACTGCTCTTTCCGGGCGTTTCCAGCTCGCGCCGAATTTGCCGAATCGAATAATTTTAATGTTTGCATTTCTGGTATACAATCTTTTTGGATCTGAATCCGTCACATTTGCGGATTGTTCACAATTGGTGGGCAGCATATGTTTCGTAAACATAAGATGAGAAAATTGCTGAAATCGAGGGGTGTTTTGCGCAGGAACGAGCAATGGATTCCGGGCGGAGTGGTTTCCTTGAATCGAAAATCCGACCCTGATATCTGCTTCACCCGCGGCGAAGGTAGCCGCGTGTGGGACATCGACGGAAACGAGTATATCGATTACCAGGCTGGCTTTGCCGCGGCTTTCCTCGGTCATAATGATCCTGACGTGAATGCCGCCGTGCAGAAAGCCCTCGCCGACCAACGGGTTCTCATGGGGGCCGGACCGACGGACTTGGAAGGCGAATTGGCTGAACTGTTCTGCCAATGCGTTCCCACCGTCGAGAAAGTTCAACTGACTAATACCGGTTCCGAGGCGACGTACCACGCACTCCGAATCGCCCGGGCTGCCACCGGCCGTGATCACATTATTATCATGCAAGGCGGGTACAACGGATGGCACAACGATGTGGCCGCCAATGTCATAAGCGATTTGCGCGATGTTGGAAACCGCATCAGTCCCGGTGAGTATCCATTCGACCCGCTTTCCGCCGGTATTCCAGAAGAGCATCAATCGTTTGTTCACATCGTCAACTTTAACGACTTGGACTCGGTCCTTTACGTCGTCAAGCGCTACCCCGTGGCGGCCATAATCCTGGAGCCAATTCTCCAGAATATTGGTGTTGTAAAGCCGCTGCCCGGTTATCTGAAGTCCTTGCGCCTGTTAGCCGACGAATATGGGGTACTGCTTATCTTCGACGAAGTGAAGACCGGCTTTCGCCACGCGCTGGGCGGTTATCAGAGTCTGTGCGCGGTTATTCCGGATCTTTCCACGTTCGGCAAAGCCGTCGCGAACGGGTTTCCCATGGGAGTTATCGGCGGCAAGAGTGTTTACATGGACTATTTCATTCATCCTGAAAAGGCCAGACGGGTTTTGATGGCGGGAACTTACAACGCACATCCGATTCCGACGGCTGCGGCCATTGCAACATTAAGGAAATTGGCCTCGGCGCAGCACGATGTTTATCACCACGTTCAGAAACTTGGACAACTGCTTGAAGACGGCCTGCGCGAGATTTTCAAAAAGTTTGATGCCTCCTTCGTGGTGGCACGGGAAAGTTCCGCCTTTTGCCTTTATTTCATGGACCATGCCCCTCGCGATTATCACGACATCGCGCAAAACCACAATTTTGATTTGGATAAAAATTACCGCCTGCGCCTGATTGAACAGGGCATTTTCAATTTCCCGCTGCCGATCAAGCAAGGCAGCATTTCGTTTGCCCACACTACGCGGGACATTGATGAAACCTTGGTCAAAACCGAAACGGTGGCGCGGAATCTGTTTAAAAAAGGTCCGGCCATACAAATGAAATGAAGATCACCGCCATTGAAACCCATGTTTGCCATGCGCGCATGCGTAATTGGGTCTTCGTCAAGGTGCTCACCGACCAACCCGGCCTCTGGGGCTGGGGCGAGGCGACGCTGGAATGGCACACCCGCGGGGTCGTCGGCGCCATTGAAGATATATCGCAGCTTCTCGTTGGTGAAGATCCCACGCGAATCGAATACCTTTGGCAGATGATGTACCGCCAGCATTTCTGGCATGGGAACGGCATCGTCCGCGGCACCGCCATCAGCGGCATCGACATCGCGCTATGGGATATTCTTGGAAAAATCCATGGCGTGCCGTGCCACAAGCTGTGGGGCGGGCCTGTGCGGGATTACGTCCGTTTGTATTGCCATCTGGGCGGGGGAAAAATGGAGGACTTTTATCAAACCAAGCCGGAGGACGCGGCGCGATTTGGCCGGTTGGCGCAACGCGCGGTGGGTGAAGGATTCACCGCGTTTAAAGCGATGGCGGCGCCGGAAACCATGCCGCTGGAAGGATCGCCGGCCATTCGGTATGCGGCGGACTGCGTGAGCGCGATGCGGACGGCGGTGGGTGATAGTATTGACATCATGGTGGACTGCCATGCCCGGCCCAGTCCGCGGATGGGCCTGCAGTTCGCCCGGGCGCTGGATCCGTTTGGCCTGTATTTTCTGGAGGAGCCGTGCTGGCCGGAAATGATGGATGACTTGGCGCTGATTCAGCGCGCGGTAAAGACCCCCATCGCCTCTGGCGAGCGTTTGGTGGGCATTCACGCTTTTCGCGAGCTGTTGGAAAAACGTGCGGCCAGTGTGATCCAGCCGGACATAACTCATTGCGGCGGGTTCAGCGAAGCCCGACGCATTGCCGGAATGGCGGAAGCGTATCGGGTCGCGCTGGCCCCCCATAACCCTCAAGGGCCGGTTAGCACCGCCGCGTCGATCGAGTTCGGCTTCGCCACGCCCTCCTATATCATTTGTGAAAGCGTCCACAACGACGTGCCCTGGCGCCAGGATGTGATCTGTGAAGAGTTCCGTATCAAGAAGAAAGGCCGGCTGGCGTCACCCAATCTGAAACCCGGCTTGGGGGTTGAAATAAACGAAAAAGAAGTTAAGAAACATCCTTTTCAACAAGAGGCTCTCCAACGAACCTTTTACACAGACGGAAGCGTGGGTGATTGGTGAAGAGATTATTCGAGAATCAAACGACCATCATCAGCGGGGGCGCGGGCGACATCGGACGCGCCACGGCTTTGGAGTTTGCCAGCCATGGAGCAAGGATTGCGATGGGGGACCGGTGCGCCAGGGCCGAGGTGCTCGAAACTCTGCGCGAGATCGAAACTCATAATGTTCCTTGCCATTATCACCAGGTGGATGTTGCTGACGCGGCGGCAGTGCGAGCGTGGGTCAATGAGGTGGAAACCACCGTGGGAATTCCCAGCGTCGTTATTCCAAACGCGGCCACCGTCACTTTAAAAGGCCTTTACGAGATCACTGCGGAGGAATGGTCGCGGGAACTCCAAGTCAACCTGGACGGCGCCTTTTATCTGGCACAGGCAGCAACGGCACGGCTGCTGCATCATCGCAAGCCCGGCAGGGTGGTTTTCGTGGGCAGTTGGGCGGCTGATACCGTGCATTTGCACATTCCCGCCTACTGCGTGGCCAAGGCGGGCCTGCGCATGCTGTGCAAGTGCATGGCCTTGGAATTGGCCCCGCACGGGATTACGGTCAATGAAATCGCGCCCGGATACGTGGATGGCGGACTCAGCCGTCGCACATGGGAACAGCAGCCTGCGATGCGGGCGGCAGCACAAAAAACGGTTCCCGTACGGGCGCTTATCGCTAACGAAGAAGTAGCCGCACAGATTGTCCATCTCTGCCATCCAGACAATCACCACATCACCGGAAGTGTCTTGCTGATGGACGGCGGCCTTTCTCTGATAGCTCCGTGAAATCCCGGATTTATTCGCCGCAGAGGGCCGCCACTTTTTCCGGCCTCATTGGAGTGGCGCGAGCGGACATCACCCCTCCCATTGGCATTTATGCTCGCAACTGGGGCGCGGCCAAACACGACTCAGCTGAAGGCATCCACCGTCCGTTGACGCTGACGTGCGCAACTTTTCAATCCTCAAGGCGTCTCAAGCCACTTGTGCTAATCGCCGCCGACCTGGGGTGGTGGAAAGGCTCGGAAGTTGAATGGTTTATCCGTGGGAAGATACTCGAGACTCTCTCGTTGGAGTGTTCGCATTTGATGTTCTGCCTATCTCACACTCATGCAGGCCCAACCCTTTGTCGGGAAGATGTCTCCAAAACTGGCGGCGAATTCATCGAACAGTACCTGCGCCACCTCCAAAGCCGCGCGGTCCAAACTGCGCAACGCGCTCTTGCAAAAGCGGTCCCAGCGACTCTGGTTTGGGGTCATGGCAAATGCGACCTTGCATCTAACCGCGATCTGCCCGAGAAGGGCAGGAAACGTTTCGTGGTGGGTTTCAATCCCACGCAACAGGCGGACGACACTCTGTTGGTTGGCCGGGTTAACGCCAGGAACGGGCGCGTTCTCGCAACTATCGTCAATTACGCCTGCCACCCAACCACACTCGGGTGGGACAACCGCCTGATTTCCCCGGACTACGTCGGTGCGATGAGGGAAGTGGTGGAGTTGCAAACTCAAGCTCCGTGCCTATTTTTGCAAGGGGCTTCGGGGGAACTGGCCCCGGCGGAACAATATGTTGGGGATATCACGGTTGCCGAAACGCATGGACGCCGGTTGGGCCATGCAGTGCTTGCAACTCTGGAAGGAATGCTACCTGCGGGAACCGAACTTTCTTTTGCTGGCGTGGTCGAATCCGGGGCAGCGCTCGGGGTATGGAAGCGATCCACTTATCCAGTGGCCACCGGACTTTCATGCGAGGTCGCTGAGGTTGAACTGCCGCTTAAACCATTGCCCTCTCTCGCCGAAATCGAAGAACGATGGCGCGGGTGCAAGGACCGTGTTTTCAAGGAAAGACTCTGGCGCCAGCGTGCAGTGCGCCAGGCAGTAGGCGACGGAAAGTCTGCGCGGACACATGTTTGGATTTGGCGCGTGGGCGATGCCCTGTTAGTCGGGCAGCCACATGAAGCGTATTCGCAGTTTCAACAGAAACTCCGGCAACAAATAGATCCCAATCCGGTGGCGGTTATGAACGTTGTAAACGGTTGGATGGGTTACCTTCCCCCGCGCCAATTGTACCGCAGGAACATTTATCCTGTCTGGCAAACGCCGTTCGCACCGGGTGCGCTGGAATTGCTGACGGAAATGGCATGCGCGCGCGCCCGGCGAATGATCAAGTCCTGATGAATCTGAACCTCACTCTGCTCGATGCCGTCATTTTTGGGATTTATATCATCGGGGTCCTAGCTGTGGGAGTGTGGGCCTCGCGCAAAGGCGAACGGACCAAGCGGGATTATTTCCTGGCCGGCGACAAGATGCCGTGGTGGATGATCGGGGGCAGCATCATCGCCTCCAATATCAGCAGCCATCACCTGGTGGGTGCGATGGGAGTGGCATACAGTCGCGGCTTCGTGGCGATTGCGATTGAATGGGGCGCGATACTGATCGGATTCAATGCCTTGCTGTGGATTTTTCTGCCTTTTTATCTTCGCAACGGCTTTTACACCATGCCCGAATTCCTCCAGAAACGATACGGCGCCGCCGCGCGGATGACCTATGGCGTCCTGGTATTGTTGACCTATGTTTTTGTCGAGATAAGCGCGGTGCTTTACCTGGGAGCGCTCTCATTGCATTCGCTCCTGAATATCCCGGTCATGGTCTGCGTTCTCGTGCTGGCGCTGGCGACTGCCGTCTACACCATCGCGGGGGGATTGCGGGCCGTTATCTATACGGAGATGCTACAACTCGGCGTGCTTATTTTGGGTGGGAGCGCCCTGTCACTGGCCACGATTCATGCTGCGGGTGGGTTTTCCAGTGTCATTGCGACTTCAAAGGACTGGCACCTATTGCTCCCGGCATCTGATCCGGACTTTCCCTGGACGATGTATTTGGGGGGCCTGCTCTGCATCAGCGTGTTTTATTGCGCGACCAATCAGTTCATTGTCCAGCGCGCTCTCGCCGCGAAAGATGAATGGCACGCGCGGATGGGGGTGGTTTTTCAAGACTATCTCAAGTTTCTAATTCCATTGATTATCACCGTGCCCGGAATCGTAGCCCCAAAGCTGTTTCCGCATCTTGAACGAGCCGACCTGCTCTTTCCTACCCTGGTCGAAAAACTACTTCCCTCAGGTTTGGTTGGTCTCGTTATGGCGGGGTTGATCGCTGCCATTATGTCCCATCTCTCGGGTGCCATTAACTCATGCACGACGATTTTGACGGTGGATTTCTACCTGCCCCACTTTCGTAAGGACGCCAGTGAATTGCAGGCTGTCCGGTTTGGCAGGTTGGCGGGTGTGGTCATCACTTTCTTTGGCATCACCTGTGCCGGACTGCTGTTGAACAACTCTGACAGACCTGTTTTCCTGTATCTTCTCAATGCCTACGGGCTCTTCACGCCTGGCATCGCCACTATGTTTCTCCTGGGAATTTTATGGAAACGAGCCACCCATGCTGGCGCTCTCGCCGCGGGCGCGTTGACTATTCCACTGTCTTTGGGGACGCAGTTCTTTTTCCCGAAGCTGCCTTTCTTTAATCGCACGGGAATTGTATTTTGGACTTGCATGGCAATTTGTGCGGGCGTCAGCCTCGTGACCGAACCCAAGTCAGAGACTGAACTGAAAGGGCTAATTTGGAATCGCGAAAGCCTGGCGCTCCCGGCTGGCGAACGCGCGAAACACCGCGGCATCCGCAATCCGTTTTTCTGGTGGCTGATCATAACTGCAATTGTGCTTTTCTTTTACATTCGCTACGCATGACTGCATTCGCTGCAGATCCGCGTTGCCCTGTATCTTATCTCTGTTTGTACTCCTGCCAGTTTGACAATTGATAAGTATTATCACCCGCTTTTTCCAGAAGGCCTTCGTTAATCAGTTTTTTGACCCGGCTGGCTCCCTTTTCTGGCAACCAATTGAACTCGCCCCAAAGCCCCGGATCGTTCGGTTTGAATCTCCACGGCGCGGCAAGACCCTGTTGCACGTTTTGAATGCGTTGGAGCAATCGGTCTGCCTCGCGATAAACGAGCCAGGCCGGTGGCTGCGCTTCAAGAGCAAGTTCCCGCGCGAGCTTTTTGAGCATCGTTTCCTGCATGGTGGCCTCGGGTTGCCCGAACGTGCCAACCCAGGTCTTCAATTCCGGAATCGGTTTCCATGCGGCATTTACCATTTTTGTCAGTTCCTCCTTCGAGCTTCCGCTCGCGGCTGCTTGGTGAATTTTGGCAACATCGATTCGGAACTGGGCAAATTGCTTGATTTGTTCCAAAGGCGGGAGGATAAGATCGACGAACGTCGCGGGAGGGAATGGAAGTGGAAATTTCGGGACAAACTTCGGGTCTGTTTTCATTTTTGCCAGCGCGGCCACGGCGTCCTGGGCCCGTCTTAAATCTTCCTCGGGTTTTTCTGTTCCCAAACGATACGTCGGCAGCGTCCACCAATACGTCTCCCAAGTCGGGCCGGAGCGCGTGTCCTGAATCAATTCCAGCGCGGTGAGAATTGCCGGGCCGTTGCGGGGTCCCCAAATCCCTTCGGAAATCTCGCGCAGGATTTCGCGCGGATCGCGCTCGGGATTCCACAGGAGCTGACTGGCCGCGTACATCGTGAAAATATCGTTCAAATGATATGCTTCCATTTCCGACCAGTAGGTGATTGGTTGAATTTGGCAAACACCATTTTTGATCTGCCGGTAAAAGTTGCCGAGCAGTTGCGCGTTCACATGCATCATCGGCATTTGATCCGTTTCGTACTCGGTCGTGTACCAACCCCAGATGCCCAATTTTAATCCGCGTTTCTTCGCCTCCTCATGCAAGCGTTCCCGCTTTCCTGCCGGAAATAAATTCGGCATGCTCATCTCAAGAAAAAGAGAATCCCCGAAACCTTGGTCGACGAGCTGCTGCATATATTCTGACTCCGAACCAGCGGCCCAAAAATCCACGGCAAAACCGATCTTCGGATTTTTTGCCTGGAATTTTTCCTTCAACAAACGCATGTAATCAAACACATCGGCGCGATTGGCCAGGGAGCCGGGGTCGTAAAAGTGTGCCATCAATCGATCAACGAAAGGAGCGAGTTGGGCGTAGTGGTTGTAATATTTTTCAAAACTGGCCCTCACTTTGGGATCGTTGAAGGCTGTGTGCCCTTTTTCCGGGGTATAGGTGACTTCAGAATCATTCCAATTAAACTTGTTGAATTGCGCGGCCCAAACCCAAAGCGTCACGTCCTCTCCATTTTCGCGGGCCTCCCTCGCGAACTTTTTCAGGCGCGTTTGAAAGGCTTCCGGAGAACCCATTGCCCCGTAGCTGTAACAAGTTTCCATCAGTTGGCAGCCGCTGAAGCCGAACCAATCAAACATTTCCACATAGCTGGCGATTTGTTCGTCGCCATAAAGCCAGACGTTCAGGCGTTTGTCGGCGTTGGGATTGGCATACACTCCACGCACCAGTTCGGGCACCCACGGGCAAAGCGTCCATTCCCGTTGCGGAATCCATGGGCTTTCCGACAAATGAAGCTCAGGAAAAGCCAGGCCAAATTCAGCCTGTTCACTTTTCAAAATCAACTGTTGCACCGCTCGCTTCAAGCCGCGTTCAGTTTTTCCGGCCGCCACCACCAGCACATGGTTTTCCATTTTCCCTGTTTCCAGGGCGAAGGCTTCGGGAGAATTTCCTGACGGTGTAAGTTTTAATGGCGATCTTACAGTTTCGCCTGCCAGCATGATAGCTGCTCCATTTTCCGGAACCAATTGAATATTTGGAACAACTTTGGCGGGTGTTTGTAAAACGCGTTCTAAATAGGCGGACAACCGTTCCGTAATACGCTTCTCGAGCTCTGTTTTTGGCGCGGCCACTATATAAGCGGGTTGGCCCTTTGGAAATTCGACTCCCGCAGAAAAGGCTCCCGCAGAAAAAAGAAAAAAAAGCATCGCCGCGAAGTGCAGCGCACCTATCCTCGGCTCGCGGGCAACGAGGATGCGCTCGTGGTTGGGAAATGTGGCCAGACGATTCACGGCGTATACACTGACGAGGGAGCTTTCGGCAAGTCAAGCACTCAACTCTTTCCGACGGCGGTCATAATCCTGATTCTAATCGTCAGATTTTCATTGGAAGAGTGAGTGTTTCTCACGGTTGATGCGGTGTTGGGAGTTTAGTTCGATTATGCGGTCCAAAAATTCCATGGAATAGCCCAGTCCCTGGCCCTGTCCAGCCCGCAAGGCCAGCGCCAGCGCGGTGCAACGGTCGGCGTGCCCATCCTTCGAATGCGGCGCGCGATATGTGATTCCGCCTGCCGCCGTGGTCACGCGATTGACGCTGTGCAAATCCTCGCGCACCACTCGGCTGATGGGCACCCGCACGCTCCTCTTCTCAAACGCCATGCGCAATTTGGAAAACAATTCCGCCTTGAACGGCTGCGAGAAAACGCATAACTCGATTTTCCCGTGCTTGTGCGCCGCCGGTTTCCATTCTCCGAATTCGTGCGCCAGATAATCGCCCATGCCGATGCCCGCGCCAGTGTAATCCAGCGCCACGCGCCGCGCCTGTTTCAGTCGCGGCCGAAGAATGGCAATTTGCTCGGGCGCGCTCATTTTGGCCAGCTCCAGCACCTCGACCGTCTGGGCCACGTCACCCAACTGCGCGTTGGACCAGCACACCGTCAAATCGTGGCGGCGCCCAAAATCGATTCCCATATCAATGGGAAATTGCAATTTGGCCTGCCAATATTCCGGCGGCGGAGTGGCCGTGGCCTCCACGCTTTCGCACGAGGCGATCAATTCATAAGGCAGCAGCACCGCTTGCACGTCGAGAAACTGGCATTCAAACTCCTGGGCCCAGCCTTCGGGATCATCCACCGCCGATTTGAGTTCTTCGATGTTGATCTTCAGGCCGTCCCGGACAGCGGTGTGGATGTCCACAAAATGGCAGGACCATTGGCCCGTAGGGCGAGACTCCGTCGAGCCCTTGATCGATTCAGGGTTCGACTGAGTCTCACCCCACCGTTGTTGATTGTAATTCTTAACCCAGATGTCGTGGGCCTTGTTGCCGATGCCGTTGGGGGTGGTGATGAGCCGGACTTTTTTCACCCCGCCTCGTAGCGGGTTCGTCACCGCGGGCACGATGGCCCGCCAGGTCGCCTCCGGGTTTTCGAAAAATGCGAATTCCGTCAACAATACGTTGGCGCTGTAACCGCGCACCGTCTCGGGGCGGCCCGGCACGGCGATGACCCGGCTGCCACGGGGAAAGACAATGGTGACCGACTTCAAGAGCGCCTCCGACCCGCCGTCCCGCTCCTCCCGGACATCGGCTACGGCCAATTTGTAAGCCTGGGTCCATTCCTTCCATTTGGTGAGCGATTCCATGGATTGCCGTTCCGACGGCGCGGCAATCAGCCAGGTCGTCTTGCCGCCGTTCTTTTCGTGCAGGAAACAATCGCGCACGCCTTCTTCCGCCGAGCAAAAATCCTTGCCCGTCTGGCGCGACATGAGCCCAAATTTCCAACGCGACTGGTCATCCGCCCAACGGCGCTGATATGGCAGCAGCAGGTTGCGGGGAGTGGAAGGGGGTTGTATCATAATGGCTCCATTCCAAAAATCTGCCGGTATTGCCGTTCCTTCTCCTCGTCGTCCATGGGCGGCAGTGGCGGGTCCTCTTCCTCTGGCTTCTCCTTTTTTCGTTCCGTGGCGATTTTGCGTAACTCCACCCGTTCCCGTTCCAGGCGCAGCCATTCCGCGCCATGATCACCCCGGCGCAACGCCACCAGATCGTGACAAAGTTCGCGCAACAATTTCCACGCCTCCGGGCCATTGCCCTTTTCCAGCAACTGGCGCGTGGCGACGACATACCGGCCCACCAGCCACACCGCCAGTTTATCCGCCAGCGCGCCGTCTCCGGTTTGCGCCAGTTCCCCGCCCTCGGACGTGATGCGTTGGGCTTCGGCCATGACGGCCTGCTGGGTTTCCCAGTCACGAAATCCTCCCTGTCGCCAGGCGGTAAGATTGACCTCATTGATTTCACGGCCCTCAAACTCCAGGGCCAGCGCGGCCTTTACCTCGGCGGATGAATTCAGCCAGGTGATGATATCGGGGCCATTTTCGCCGTCCTGCAGGCGGCAATTGATTTGTTCGCGAATTTGCTCCGGCAACCGGGCGATTTTTCCTATACGGCTCATATGTTTTGTAGTGTTGTTTTGTGTTGTTCAGAGATGAGTATTTATTTTTTAGCTTAATTTACCTTAATTTACCTTAATTTGGCCTGAAAAAGGGCGGCATAACACGAAACCCGGCAACTGGTTCGTGTTTGATTCGTGCCAATCCGGCAACGCGTCCGCCATCCAATCCGCCATAGTTCGCAGAGCGAGGGCGGAAGCTCCCGAACGACGAAGCCGTTGCGGCCACCGTGGATTCATGCATAACGCTCATATTCATTAAGATACTTATATATCTAAGATGTCATCACGTCAATATGTAATTGAAAGATTTGTTAAAAAAGTTTTGAATTTTGATTAAAACAGGCCGAATGCGTTGCGCGGCACAGGGTTGGAGCTTGATCTTGACCTGTTGGAAAAGCATTTCGACGAAGGAAGCTCAGGTGAAACTCTTGCCGAAAATAGCCCGGCTCCGAAAGCTTTCGGGGCTGGGTAAAAGTCAAACAAACCAATAAAGTCCCGGAGGGACGAAAGAAGATTGTTTGCCGTCTGACGAGACTTGGAGATTCGGATGGCAATTTTCCCAGTCACAAATGGCTGGGCTATTTTCGATAAAACCACTATTTTGAAGACACCATGCACTCATTCAACTCCTGCCTGATACATTGCGTGTTCTCCACGAAGGAACGGCGTCCATGGCTCACGCCCGTCATCCGCGACCGGCTCTGGCCTTACCTCGGCGGCATCGCGCGGGAAAATGACATGAAGGCGCTGGCCATCGGCGGCGTGGCGGACCATATGCATTTGCTTTTAAGCCTGCCGGCGTAGCTCTCCGTGTCCAAGGCGCTGCAATTGGAGAAACCTACGAAGCCGATGCGCGGGGAAGCGGCGGACGCAGGCCGTTACAAATCCAAGCTTTGGCACAACAAGGATTTCCCCAAAATCCAGATTCTCACGATCGAAGGTTTGCTGGACGGTTCTGAGCGTGTTGAAGCCCCTCCGCCGGTGAATCCTTTCGCCAAGGCGCGGCGGGAAGGCAAAGCGGAAAAGCAGACGGATTTGATTTAGCCAGATTGGCCCATTCCTACGCTACGGCTATGTTCAACTTCAGCCAGTACTCCAAGGCCAGACGAACAGTTTGCTCGAATTCCTCCAGATCGGCAACTTTTTGCAGGTAAGAAGTGGCTCCTAACTTGTAAGCCTGTTCCACATCTGCCTTCAGGGCGGAGCCCGTGAGCATCACCACGGGAAGGTCTTTCAGATTTGGTTGCGACCGAATCCATGTCAACACTTCGTGGCCACTGCGTTTGGGTATTTTGACGTCGAGAAAAAGGATATCCGGCAGGGGATGGATCATCCGATTAACAAATGCGCCTTTGCCAGAAAGGTAGTCAACCGCCATCTCGCCGTCCGTCACGATCTGGAGACGATGGGGAACGCCCGTGCGCTGGCAGGCCATTTTCATGGTGAAAACATCATCTTCGCTATCTTCAGCGATCAGCACGGTTTTCATCGCCGGGAAGAGTATCAGCAGCAACCCTCAATAGCGAGTGATTTCAAGTGTTTGTCAAAAATATAAAATTTGATTTAGCTTGCAGTTGCCGAAAATAGCCCGGCCATTTGTGGCTGGGTAAAACGTCCGACAAACCAAGCAAGTCCCGTTAGAGGGACGAAAGTGGAATTCTTTTCGTCGTGCTCTTCGTGTCCCTCGTGGTAATGTGTGCTTTTGGTATGCTGGCAAAACGCGTAATTCCCTGCCTGGATGTGCATGACGGCAACGTCACGCGCGGCGTGCAATTCGGAAAGGCCGAAGCCGGCGAACTTCGCAACGTGGGCGATCCGGTCGAATTGGCCATCCGTTATAATGCTCAAGGCGCGGACGAAATGGTTTTTTTTGACATCACCGCCACAGCCCATGGCCGTGACAGCATGGTGGCGGTCATTGAGCGCGCCGCCGATTGTTGTTTCATGCCTCTGACCGTCGGTGGCGGCATTCGCTCCGTTGCGGACATGCAGACCATGCTTAAAGCTGGCGCGGACAAAACCAGCATCAATTCCTCTGCTTTGGCCACTCCCGATCTCATCCGTCTCGGCGCTGAAAAATTTGGCAGCCAATGCATCGTTGTTTCCATTGACGCCAAAAAAGTCGCGCCGGATCGCTGGGAGGTTTTCTCTCACGGCGGACGCAAAGCGACCGGGCTTGAGGCCGTTGACTGGGCCAAAAAGGCGGTGGCGCTGGGGGCCGGAGAAATTGTTTTAAACAGCATCGATGCCGATGGCACAAAAGCCGGTTTCGATCTGGTCATTACGCGCCGCGTCAGCCAAGCGGTCGGCGTGCCGGTGGTGGCCAGCGGCGGCGCGGGCAATCTGGAACACATGGCCGCAGTGCTCCTGGAAGGCAGGGCTGACGCCGTCCTGGCCGCGAGCATTTTTCATTTCGGCGAGTACACCGTGGGCGACGTAAAACAGTTTTTGGCGGGCAAAGGAATTCCGGTCAGACTGTAAAACTATTATGACTTCATTATCTGAATCCCGCTGGCTGCCATTCGTATTATTGACTTGCTCGAACATTTTCATGACGATTGCCTGGTACGGTCATTTGAAATTCAAGGACAAGCCGATCTGGCTGGTCATTGTCACGAGTTGGGGCATCGCTTTTTTTGAGTATTTATTGCAAGTGCCGGCCAACCGCTGGGGCAGCAATGTCTATTCCCCGGCCCAACTCAAGGTGGCCCAGGAAATTATTACGCTAACGGTCTTCAGCGTTTTTGCCGTTGTCTATTTGGGAGTTTCCTTAAAGTGGAACCATATTGCGGCTTTCGTCTGCATTCTCGGCGCGGCCTGCTTTATTTTTCTGCCCAAAAGCTGAAAATGACCAAATTTGAACATGCAGCCAAATAATAACCAAAGAACAGCAGGCCGGCAGGGGGATTCTGCCTTGATTCCTCCTCGGCACTTGAATTGCTGGAAGGGGGCAGGAATGTTGAAAAAAACTGCGCGAAATTCGCGATGAATCTGTCCGGATACGAAATCGGGAACTTCTTTGACGAGATGTTCGAAGACGATGGGCGTCCTCGTGCCGCCGTCCGCCCCCTGGTCAGGAAGATTGAATCGCTTTCCGCAGGCGAACTGGCCAATCGTCAATTGGCCGCCGACCGCGCTTTGGTGCAGGCGGGGATTACCTTCAACGTTTATGGGGAAAGCGCCGGGGTGGAGAAGACCCTGCCGTTTGACCTGGTGCCGCGCATGGTCACAGCCACGGAATGGGAGCGAATCGAGAAAGGCCTCAAGCAACGCATCCGCGCCCTTAATTTGTTTATTGACGATCTTTATCACGAAGGCAAAGTGATTAAGGACGGGGTTGTTCCCCCGGAGATTATTTCATCGTCCAAAGGGTTTCGCACGCAATGCGTGGGCCTGAATCCCCCCCATGGCATCTGGTGCCATATTACCGGCACGGACCTGGTGCGGCATAGCGACGGGCAAATTTATGTGCTGGAGGACAACTTGCGTTGTCCGTCGGGCGTTTCTTACGTGCTGGAAAACCGGCGCCTGATGAAGAGCCTGTTTCCTGAAGTGTTTGACGCGTCAAAGATCCGGCCTGTTTCCAATTATCCGATTCATTTGCGGGACATGCTCGAATATCTGGCCCCCGAAGGCAGCGCCACTCCGCGCGTGGTGCTGTTGACGCCCGGAGTTTATAATTCGGCCTATTTCGAGCATTCGTTTTTGGCGCAGCAGATGGGTGTGGAATTAGTGCAAGGCAGCGATCTTGTTGTGTTTGACGGTTTCGTCTGGATGCGGACGACCAATGGTTTTGAACGCGTGGATGTCATTTATCGCCGGGTGGACGATGATTTTCTGGACCCGGAAGCGTTTCGCGAGGATTCGATGCTGGGCGTGCCCGGCCTGATGGAAGTTTATAAATCCGGCAACGTGGCGCTGGCCAACGCGCCCGGCACCGGCGTGGCGGATGATAAAGTCGTTTATGCTTATGTCCCGCGCATTATAAAATATTATCTGGGCGAGGAAATCCTCCTGCCCAACGTGCCAACTTATATATGCGCGGAGGCCGAAGGGCTTGCCTACGTGCTGGAACATTTGCCGGAACTGGTCGTCAAAGCCGCCAATGAATCCGGCGGTTATGGCATGCTCATCGGCCCGCATTCCACGGCTGCGGAATGCGAGGAATTTGCCAAAAGAATAAAAGCTGATCCTCGTAATTACATTGCGCAGCCTACCCTTGCCCTTTCCCGCGTTCCGACCGTGATCGAAGGGCATCTGGAAGGACGGCACGTTGATTTGCGTCCCTATATCTTATACGGCAGGGATATCTTTGTCCTGCCCGGCGGGCTGACTCGGGTCGCCTTGAAAAAGGGGTCGCTGGTAGTCAACTCCTCCCAAGGCGGTGGAACCAAGGACACTTGGGTGCTGGCCGATGACCCTGGGGCGGCGGAACAAAGCCAGTCATCCGGCAGCATCAACCTCGGCGGAGGCCAGTCCTAATGCTCAGCCGCGTTGCCGATTCCATTTACTGGATGAGCCGTTACGTCGAGCGGGCAGAGAACGTGGCGCGATTTGTCGATGTCAACCTGAACCTGATGCTCGATTCGCCGACCACCGACCAACAATGGCAGCCGCTGGTTAATATCACGGGGGATCACGCCGATTTTACCAAACGTTATGGCCCCGTGGCATCGTCGCAGAGCGTTTTGCAGTTCCTGACCTTTGACCGCGAGAATCCAAACTCGATTATTTCCTGTCTGCGCGCCGCCCGCGAAAATGCGCGCTCCGTGCGGGAAATCATCTCTTCGGAAATGTGGCTGCAGCTCAACACATTTTATTTGATGGTCAATTCCGCCGCCGGCAGCGGGACGGGCTTTGCGTCTCCGCACAATTTTTTTAATGATGTGAAACTGGCCAGCCATCTCTTCACCGGCGTGACCGACGCCACGATGACGCATGGCGAAGCCTGGCATTTCTGCCGCCTTGGCCGGAAGCTGGAGAGAGCGGACAAAACTTCGCGTATTCTTGACGTCAAATACTTTATACTTCTGCGCTCGGTGGCGGACGTCGGGACCATCTACGACGACGTGCAATGGGTGGCCGTGCTGCGTTCGGCCAGCGCCTTTGAGATGTATCGCAAACGTCACGGGCGCATTTCGCCGATGGCCATTGTCGAATTCCTTTTGCTGGACGGGGAGTTTCCGCGGGCGGTCCGCTTTTGCCTGAACTCGGCGCGCGATTCGTTGCACGCCATTTCCGGCACCCCTGTTGGCACCCATCGCAAGCAGGCTGAAAAACTGCTGGGTCAGATCTGTTCGGATCTGGCCAATGCCAACGTGGACGCCATTGTCACCGGCGGCCTGCATGAATATCTGGATGCGTTGCAGACGAATGTGAACCGCGCCAGCACTGGGATTTACGAGCGGTTCTTCGCCACGCGCGTGCCGGAGTCCGCCCAAATGGCAAAGGAGAAAGTGCAGTAGCTTACCATTATGTCCATTCACGTCGCGCTCCATCACAAAACGCATTATATTTATGACAGGCCGGTGGCCCATCTGCCGCATACCGTGCGTTTGCGCCCGGCGCCCCATTGCCGCACTCCCATTTTGAGTTATTCGCAACGGATTCTTCCCAAAAAGCATTTCCTGAACTGGCAGCAGGACCCTTTCAGCAATTACCTGGCCCGGCTGGTCTTCCCGGACAAATCCGAGGAGCTGTTGATCGAAGTGGATCTGGTGGCGGAAATGGCGGTTTATAATCCATTCGATTTTTTTCTCGAACCAGCGGCTGAAAAATTCCCTTTCACCTACGAGCCGGCCCTGAAAAAGGAACTGGGCCCGTTTTTGGAAACGGAGCCGGCGGGTCCGCTGCTTCAGGAATATGTCAATACGATTGATCGTTCGGGCATGCGCACCAACGATTTTCTTGTTTACTTAAACCGCCGGGTTTGCCAGGACGTGAAATACCTCATCCGGCTTGAAGCCGGCGTGCAATCGCCGGAAACGACCCTCCAATTGCGTTCCGGCTCCTGTCGCGATTCAGCGTGGCTGTTGGTGAACTTGTTTCGCCATATCGGCATCGCCGCCCGTTTTGTTTCCGGTTACCTCATCCAATTGACGGCGGATGTCAAATCGCTGGACGGGCCTTCCGGAACGGAGCGCGATTTTACCGATTTGCACGCTTGGGCGGAAGTGTACCTTCCCGGCGCGGGTTGGATCGGACTGGATGCCACCTCCGGACTGCTTGCCGGTGAAGGCCATATTCCATTAGCTTGCTCGCCGGACCCGACTGGCGCCGCGCCCGTGGCGGGGGCGGTGGAGGAATGCGAGACGAAATTCACTCACGAAATGAAAGTGACGCGGATTTATGAATCGCCCCGCGCCAGCCGTCCCTACACCGAAGAGCAATGGTCGCAAATCAACGCTTTGGGGCATCGCATCGATCTTGAACTAAAGGAAAATGACGTCCGGCTTACCTTGGGCGGTGAGCCAACGTTTGTATCCATAGACAACATGGATGGGGAGGAGTGGAATTTCACAGCAGCCGGCCCGGAGAAGCGCCGCTTGTCCGAGACATTGATTCAACGGTTAAAGGAAAAATTTACCAAGGGCGGCCTGCTCCATTACGGCCAGGGCAAATGGTATCCCGGCGAATCATTGCCGCGCTGGGCCCTGGCTTGTTACTGGCGCAAGGATGGCGAGCCCATCTGGCGAGACGACTCATTGTTCGCCCGCGCGAATCATTCGTACGGCCATGGCGACAGGGAAGCTATCGAATTCATGGCCGAATTGACCCGGACGCTTGGAGTCAAGTCAAAATACATCATTCCCGCTTATGAAGACGCTTGGTACTACATGTGGCGGGAACGACGTCTGCCGGTCAACGTGGACCCGCTTCAGTCGCGCCTGGAAAGCGAGGAGGAACGGGCGCGCCTCGGAAAGGTTTTCCATCAGGGCCTCAATAAAATCGCCGGCTATGTTTTGCCGATCGAGCCGGCCCCGGGTGATAATCCGGGTTGGAAAAGTGGCTCATGGTTTTTGCGTAACCAGCATCTTTTTCTCTTGCCCGGCGATTCGCCCATCGGCCTGCGCCTTCCGTTGGATGCGTTGCCATGGGTGTTGCCATCGGATTATCCTTTCATCCATGCGCCTGATCCGATGACGCCGCTGGGGCCGCTTCCGGCCCGCCGGTCACGCAGTGAAATCCGGCGGCAATTTGCCCCCGTCAGCCCGGCTCCGGCACTGCCCGTAATTCGGCGGCCCGAACCTTCTGAATCCGCCGATTGGATTGTTCGAACGGCGTTATGTATCGAGGCACGGGAAGGGCGGCTCTATGTTTTCATGCCGCCAGTGGATTCAATGGACGCTTATCTGGATTTGATCAGCGCGGTGGAACAAACGGCTGCGGCGCTCCAATTGCCCGTGGTCATCGAAGGCAGTCCGCCACCGAAGGATCACCGGCTCAATCTCGTTAAAGTCACTCCTGACCCTGGCGTAGTGGAAGTTAATCTTCACCCGGCCTCCACTTGGGATGAACTGGTGACGAACACCACCATTCTTTACTCGGAAGCGCGCTCTTCGCGGTTGGGGACCGAAAAATTCATGATGGATGGCCGCCATGTTGGCACCGGCGGCGGCAATCACATGGTCATCGGCGGCCCGACGGCGGCGGACAGCCCGATTTTGCGCCGGCCTGATTTATTAAGAAGCCTGCTTTGTTACTGGCAGAACCATCCGTCGCTTTCCTTTCTTTTCAGCGGGTTATTTGTGGGGCCGACCAGCCAGCACCCGCGCCTGGACGAAGCGCGCAACGACTCGCTCTACGAATTGGAACTGGCCTTCAAACAAATTCCCGCCCAGGGCGAAGTCCCGCCATGGCTGGTGGACCGCATCTTCCGGAATCTTCTGATTGACTCCAGCGGCAATACGCACCGCTCCGAATTTTGCATTGACAAGCTCTATTCGCCGGATAGCGCCAGCGGGCGCCTTGGCCTGGTGGAATTGCGCGCCTTTGAAATGCCGCCGCACGAACGGATGAGCGTGGCTCAGCAACTCCTTTTGCGCTCGCTCATCGCGCGTTTTTGGAAAACCCCCCGGCAGGAAAAACTCGTTCGCTGGGGCACGGCCTTGCATGATCGCTTCATGCTCCCGCATTTTGTGGAACAGGATTTTCGTGATGTCATCGAAGACCTTTCCACCGCCGGATACCCTTTCGCCCCCGATTGGTTTGCGCCGCATTTGGAGTTTCGATTTCCGGTTTGCGGCGGCGTCACTCATCAAGGGGTGAATCTGGAGGTGCGGCAGGCATTGGAGCCGTGGCACGTGCTGGGCGAAGACGCCACGGCGGGCGGTGCGGTGCGTTATGTGGATTCGTCAGTGGAACGGCTTCAGGTCAAAGTGCGCGGGATGATTGACTCGCGCCATCGCGTGGCTTGCAACGGATATGAAATGCCGTTGCATCCCACTGGCACTGGCGGGGAATTTGTCGCTGGAATCCGGTTTCGCGCGTGGCAGCCGCCGCAATGCCTGCATCCCACCATTTCCACCCATGGACCGCTGACCTTCGACATCGTGGATGATTGGAACGGCTGTTCCATCGGAGGCTGTACTTATCATGTGAGCCATCCGGGCGGGCGCAATTACGATACGCTGCCGGTCAACGCTTACGAAGCCGAGAGCCGCAGGCTATCGCGCTTTTTCCAGATGGGCCATACGCCGGGTCCGATGAAAGTTGCCGCCGCGAAGCGCAGTCCCGAATTTCCCTTTACACTGGATTTGCGCTACCTGCCGATTCGACGTTAAATTGCACGCATTGAAGGCCAACCTTGAAACACCCCCTGGCTTGTTCGCCGGCTATGCCGGACTGCCGGGAATTTACGATGAGATGAGACCGGTTTCAGGGGAGTTGCGTTCGCACTGGAAACAATTCATCTCATCGCTGGAAGGGCTGGGCCGCGATGAACTTTCCCTGCGCTGGGAGAATGCCCGGCGCATCATCCGCGAGCATGGCGTCACCTATAATGTCTATGGCGATCCCAGGGGCATGGACCGTCCGTGGGAACTGGACATGGTGCCGCTGCTCATTCCCTCCGAGGACTGGCGCAAAATCGAGGCAGGATTGATGCAGCGTTCCAGATTGTTCAACCTGATCCTGGCGGATCTGTACGGCCCGCAACGATTGTTGTTGGAAGGTCATTTGCCTCCCGCGCTGGTTTATGCCAACCCCAATTTCCTGCGCCCCTGCCGCGGCCTGTCCATTCCTTGTCAAACATATCTTCATCTTCATGCGGCGGATTTGGCCCGCTCGGCCGACGGCCAGTGGTGGGTGCTCTCGGACCGGACGCAGGCCCCGTCGGGCGCGGGCTATGCGTTGGAAAACCGGATCGTTCTTTCGCGGACGTTCCCGGACGAATTTCGGAACTGTCAAACCCAGCGCCTCGCCTCTTTTTTTTCAATGCACCGCGACACCCTGCGGGGCTTGGCGGCCCGCAACTGTGACAACCCCAGTGTCGTCCTGCTCACCCCTGGTCCCTACAACGAAACCTATTTCGAGCACGATTATCTGGCGCGCTACCTTGGCTTTACGCTCGTCGAAGGAGGCGACCTGACGGTGCGCGATCGGAAGGTGTTTCTTAAAACCCTGGAAGGCCTGCGGCCCATCGATGTCATTTTGCGCCGGGTGGACGATACATTCTGTGATCCGCTGGAACTTCGCGGCGATTCGGTCCTGGGAGTGCCCGGTCTGGTCGAGGCGGTTCGGGCCGGCAACGTGACGATGGCCAACGCGCTGGGCACCGGGCTGATCGAAAGCGCGGCTTTCATGGCGTTTTTGCCGGGTCTTAGCCGTCTTTTATTGGGGGAGGAATTGAAACTCCCGTCTCTGGCCACCTGGTGGTGCGGCCAGGAAAAGGAGAAGAAGTACGTCATCGACCACCTCGACGAAATTGTGGTCAAGTCAGCTTTTGGACCGCGTACCCGCAAACCGTTTTTCGGCTCTCGGATGGAAGTCGAGGAACGGGAGAAACTGGTCGCGGCCATTCGGGAAAATCCGCATCGTTATGTCGGCCAGGAACAGGCGGCGCTTTCCACGGCGCCGGTTTGGGCCAATGGCGCGCCGGAGCCGCGTCCCCTCGTGATGCGCGCCTACATCACTGCCGCAGGCGATTCTTTTGCCGTCATGCCGGGTGGCTTGACCCGGATTTCGACGGATGCGACCGAAATCGTTGTCTCAATGCAGGAGGGCGGCGGAAGCAAGGACACATGGGTGCTTTCTGACGGCCCGGTCAACATGGTTTCGCTGCTGACGCCTTCCGGGCATCCGGTGCGTTCCGGGGCTTCGTCCGCTGAACTGCCCAGCCGCGTGGCGGATAATTTATTCTGGCTGGGCCGGTACAGCGAGCGGCTGGAAGGGACGTTGCGCCTGTTGCGCTGCATTGTGGTGCGCCTGCTCGACGAATCCAGCGCGGACGGCTCTCCCGAACTGGCGGCGCTGGCCCGAATGCTGGTGCGGTTGGACATGTTGCCCGCCCGATTCCGAGAACGCTTTCCAGCCAAGGACCTAGAACAGGAAATCATGGCGCTTTTCGACAAGGCAGACCGTCCGGGCAGCGCGCGGCAAATCCTCAATCGAGTGCGTGGCATCGTCTCGGTCACGCGGGACCGGTTCTCCTCCGACACCTGGTCGATTCTCAACAAGCTCAACATCGACGGACGCAGCCGGCAGCGGCGCAAGTTGCTGGCTGACACGCTGAACTTGCTGAATATGACTATAATTGACATGTCGGCGTTCAGCGGGATGGAAATGGAGAACATGACCCGCGGGTTGGGCTGGCGATTCCTTGAATTCGGGCGCCGGCTGGAACGGGCCTCCCGCATCGTGCAGTGGTTCAGGGCCGCCCTTTGTCCGGAGATCCAAAGCAGCGCGGTGCTCGAACCGCTCCTGGAAATCTCCGACAGTTTGATGACATATCGCCGGCGATATTTTGCCGGGGTTCAGATTTCTTCCGTGCTGGAATTGTTGCTTTTGGATGAGGGCAATCCGCGTTCGCTGGCTTTCCAGTTGTTAGCCTTGCGCGAACACGCCCGGCATTTTCCGAGAGAGGCCGATCTTTTCCATGAAAACGAAGAACGGCGCGTGGCGGCGCTTTTGGCCGCTTTGCGTGACGGCGCCGGGATGATCCTCAACCAACCGGCCGCCGCAGACGCCAATGGCGCGCTCAATTCGCTCTTGAACCGTTGTCTGGCGGAGTTGACTCTGCTGGGCCATGAGTTCACCAATCGTTATTTCAGCCACACGGTGGCCAGCGTAAGTTAACGCCATGACCTATCGGCTGACCCATACCACCACTTACCAGTACAGCGGCACAGTGTCGCTTTCGCATCATTTGTTGCGGTTGCGGCCTCGAGATCTGCCGCGGCAACGATGCCTGAGCAACGAATTGCAAATCGAGCCGCGCCCTGACGTCCTGAGCGCGCATCGGGATTATTTTGGCAATGCCAACACTTTTGTCACCATTGAAGGCTCGCACAGAAGTCTGATCATCACCTCGCACAGCCAGGTCGAGGTGACCGCACCGCTGCCCCCCGGACCGGAGCAAAGCCCGACGTGGGAAATAGCGCGGGACATCACCCCGGACGGGGACCGCGCGGGGTTTTTGCAAAACCGCGAATTCATCTACGCCTCGCCGCTGATCAAAAAGCAGCCTGAGTTTGGCGCTTACGCAGCGCCGTCTTTTCCGGCGGGCCGTCCGCTTTTGGAGGCGGTGCTCGATTTAACCAGGCGAATGCACGACGATTTTAAATTTGATCCAAGCGCGACCAACGTCGCCACGCCGCTGCTGGAGGTCTTCCAAAAGCGCCGGGGCGTCTGCCAGGATTTTGCGCAACTGGAAATCGGTTGTTTGCGCGCCATGGGAATTGCAGCCCGTTATGTCAGCGGCTATTTGGAAACCGAGCCCCCTCCGGGAAACCCCCGCCTGGCTGGCGCCGATGCTTCGCACGCTTGGGTTTCCTTTCATTGCCCGGGTATTGGATGGGTGGATGTGGACCCGACCAATAATTTGCTGGTTGGCAACCGTCATATTACGGTTGCCTGGGGACGCGATTATAGTGACGTTAGTCCGATTCGGGGGATCATCATGGGCAGCGGCGAACATTCCATGGAAGTGGCGGTGGATGTCGTTCCAATGCCGGAATCCAGTTCCTTCGACACTGCTTTGATGACGAAAAGGCCGGAAGATTCCGCGTTGCCTAAGTTTTGATTTGGCCGTAGTTTTCCGGGGCGATGTTCACCATTTTTCTAAGCATGGGCTTGAAGCCGGGGTGTCTGGACGCCTACCAAAAGGCGCATCAGAATTTATGGCCGGAAATTGCCAGGAGCATGCGGGATAATGATGTGAATATGGCCATTTATCACGAAAATGGACGGCTTTTTATTTTTGCCTCCGCCCCCTCCGAAGCCCATTGGCAGCGCAGCCGGCAGGAGCCGGCGTTGGCACGCTGGGATGCAGTCATGACTAAATTCCTCGAAGCCGGCGAACAGGGAAAAATTGCCTTTCGATTCCCCCAAAAGGTTTTTGGCTTCGGTAACTTCCAGTAACAACCATGCTGAACTATTTTTTGTTCGCAAACCCGTTGGTTTCAATTGTGGTGGGAATCTTTTGGCTTTGGATGCTGGTCGATGCCATTCGACGCGGGGAATGGCTTTGGGCGGTCTTCATGTTTTTCTTCCCGGGACTCACCACGGTGTTTTATTTTTTTTTCGTGTACCGGGCCGCGCCGTCGGCCACGCGGGGGTTTGAGCTGCCGGGAGCATCCCGCCGGCACAGGATCAAGGAACTGGAAGATCTGATTCATAATCTTGACAAAGCTCATCATCATCTGGAATTGGGGGACATTTATTTCCAAAAGGGAAATTTGAGCAAGGCGGAGGCCTGTTATCGGGCATCGCTGGAGCGCGACGCGCAGGACATTGACGCGCGCGCGCACTTGGGGCAATGCCTGCTGCGGCAGAAAAGAGCCGAGGAGGCGCGGCCCATTTTACAACAAGTCTGCGCGGAGAATCCCAAGCACGATTATGGCCATTCGCTCATGGCCTACGCGGAGACACTGGGTGCGCTGGGGGCGATTGACAACGCCATTGCGGTTTGGAAACAGGTTCTGCAAGACCATGGTTACGCGCGGGCGCGGGTCCAGTTGGGCGAATTGTATCTTTCCAAAACACAGAAGGAACTGGCTGACGTTGAATTCCGCGAGGTGGTTAACGACGACCGCCACTCGCCCGCGTTCCAACGCAAGCGTGACCGCGTCTGGGTGCGACGGGCGAAGCGGTTGTTGCGGTGAGGCTGGTTAGGCCAGCAGCTTTTTGACCACTTCGCCTTCCACATCGGTCAAACGAAAATCCCGCCCTTGGAAATGATAGGTCAGTTTGGTGTGATCGAAGCCCAAAAGATTTAAAATGGTGGCGTGCAAATCGTGGACAGGAATGCGGTCTTCGATGGAGTTGAAACCGAAATCGTCTGTTTTGCCAATGGTCTGGCCGGGTTTAATGCCGCCGCCCGCCAGCCACATGCTAAATGCCTGTGGATGATGGTCCCGGCCCATGCTGCGGCCCGCTTCCTTGTTGGTCTCAACCATGGGGGTGCGGCCAAATTCCCCGCCCCAAATGACCAGGGTGTCTTCCAAGAGGCCCCGTTGTTTTAAATCCTTGATCAGCGCAGCAGCAGGCTGGTCGGTCAATTTGCATTGCGCCTTGATGCCTCCGTAAACATCGCTGTGATGGTCCCAAGCTTCGTGGAAAAGCTGGACAAAGCGGACTCCGCGCTCGACCAGGCGGCGGGCCAGCAAACAATTGTTGGCGAAGGAACTTTCGCCCGGCTTGGCGCCGTACATATCTAGCGTCTCTTTGGTTTCCTTGGAAATGTCCATCAATTCCGGGGCGCTGGTCTGCATGCGGTAGGCCATTTCGAAGGAATTGATGCGCGTGGATATTTCTGGATCACCCACCACGTCGAGTCGTTCCTGATTCAATTCCTTCAACGCATCCAGCGAGCGGCGCTGCATTTTTGGAGTGATGCCCGCCGGGTTGGCCAGATACAAAATCGGATCCCCGCTGCGACGGAACGGAACGCCTTGATAAACTGTGGGGAGAAAACCCGCGCCCCAATTGCCCGCGCCGCCGCTGGTGCCGCTGGCGGAACTGAGCACCACAAAGCCGGGCAGATTCTGCGACTCGCTACCCAATCCATAAGTGACCCATGCGCCCATGCTGGGCCGGCCAAATTGCGTGGAACCGGTGTTCATGAAAATCTGCCCGGGGGCATGATTGAAGGCGATGGTGTTCATCGAATTGATGATCGTGATATCATCGACCACTCCGCCCAAGTGGGGCAGGGCTTCGGAAAGTTCCGCGCCGCATTTTCCATACTTGGCGAATTTGAATTTGGTGGCGAAGAGGGCCGCGTCCGGTTTGATAAAGGCATAACGCTGGTCCTTGACGATCTCGGCGGGAATGGGTTGGCCGTCGTATTTTTGCAATGTTGGACGATAGTTGAACAAATCCAACTGGCTGGGTCCGCCCGCCTGGAACATGTAAATGACACGTTTGGCTTTGGCCGGAAATTGCGGCGCTCGCGGGGCGAATGGGTTGGCCGTGGTGGAAGGGGCGGCGAAAACGTCATTGTTGCGCAGGAGCGAGCTGAGTGCGATGAGGCCGAGACCGACGCCGCACTCTTTGAAAAAATAACGGCGCGTGATCGATTTGCGCGCTTCGTTCCAATGATGTTGATAATGATTCATGGGCTTTACTCCTTTGTGATTGTTTCATCCATATTCAACAGCACGCGTGACACCATCGTCCACGCCGCTACTTTGTGCAAGTTCACATCTGGGGGAGGATTCTTCACGTCGGGCGAAGCGACCCGGACGGCCCGGGTCGTTTGGTCTTCGAACAAATTTTCGGAATCATGCAAAAGCGCATCGATGGTCTCCACTTCGTTGTGGCGCGGCTTGCGTCCGGTGCAAAGCTCGAAGGCGTAATTGATGCGTGAACGGTCATCTTTCCCGCCTTCCTTCCAAACGCGCATGGCCAGCGCCTGGGCGGCCTCGACGTAAACGGGATCGTTCAAAGTGGTCAACGCTTGCAGCGGAGTATTGGAGCGAATGCGTCGCGGACACGGGGATTCGCCTGTAGGCGCGTCAAAGACTTGCAAGGCAGGATAGGGGACGGACCGCTTCTCGAAAGTGTACATGCCGCGGCGATAATTGTCCGCCTTATTTTTGTTTTCCCAAGGCATCGGAGCGCCGTAGCCCAGGGCCATGACTCCCTCAGGAATCGGCGGATAAACGCTGGGACCGCCGATCTTGCCGTTAAGCAGGCCGCTGGCGCTCAAGGCGATGTCGCGTATAATTTCAGAGTCCACCCGCACGCGCGGCCCTCGCGCCAGGAATTCGTTGTATTGGTCCAATTCCCACAACTTCGGGGTAACGACCGAGGACTGCCTGTAGGTCGCCGATTCTGCGATCAGGCGTTGGATATGTTTGACATTCCAGCCGGAGTCGACGAATTCCACTGCCAGCCAGTCGAGCAACTGCGGATGGGTGGGCGGATCGCCCTGAGTCCCGAAATCTTCCGAGGTGGCGACGATGCCACGGCCAAAATATTCCTGCCAGATGCGGTTGACAATGACGCGGGCTACAGTCGGATTTTTCGGATCGACCAGCCATTGTGCCAGGGTGAGACGATTGAGCGGCGCGTTTTTGGGCGGCGGATTCAGAATGGCGGGCACGCCGGGTGTGACCAACGCCCCGAGTTTTTGCCAGTCGCCCCGCTTGAAAATATGTGTCTGGCGCGGTTCGGCGCGAGCCTTCAAGACCAGTGTGGTGGGCGCCTTGGGCCATTTAGCTTGTTCCTCGTCAATTTTCTTGTTCGCTTCGGCAAAACGGTCGTCGGTCAGGCGATAAAAGCCGAATAATTCGTGTTCTTGCTCGTGCGTGCGATGTTCGCTGGAGACGGAAAGAAGCTCCCGCGCGTGACGGCTGAGTGGATCGGCCCGCAACGGGCGCGGCCCCGTGGTGACGGAAAGGCGAAAGCGCCCAATGGTATGTTCCCCGCCGTAAGTTTGGTTGAGGATGAATTTTAAGGTCGTCCCGCCCGCGAAACCAATCGGCGTCTTGGTTTCGAAAACGGCCTGGCGGTCCACGTTGCGGCGGCCGGGCAAATCTTCCGTCGCCCAGCCTGTTTTGTTGGTGGTGATGCCATCAATGGCGGCGGCAACTGGGAATCCCGGTTGTGAAAAGTCGGCGGTCGGATTTTGCAAAGGGACGACGTTGGTTTTGGCATTGGGCGATGGCGGTGCGGCCTCGACTGTAAATTCGCTGAGAACAAAATTACCGTTGGGCGCTCGGCCCGGTCCGGAAGCGGGCAAATTGGGGTCGGTCAGCGCCTCCAGTCGGAAACCGGTGATGTTTGTCAAGTCGGTTTTTGCCGTGATCGTGTAAACCGAGAACGGGGGATTGGATCCGGCCGCCAGCAGGGACTGATCATCGAGTTTGTCAAATTTGGCGCCCACGCTTCCGTAGTAGGTCACCGGCTCCAAGATTATCCAATCGCGGGGGAGGGCCTTCATTTCATCCTCCCATGCCGCCATTCTTTTTTGGGTGTCAGGATATTTGGTGAGCAAGTCGTCTTCCATGGCGGCGATATTGTGCCGGATGGCGTCGCGTTCGGGTTCTTCGTATTTGTTCGGCACTTCCATTTCGGGCTCGTCGTCGTTATTGAGGAAGGCAAACAAGCGATAGTATTCCTTTTGCGAAATGGGATCATATTTATGGTTGTGGCACTGGCAGCAATTGACGGTCAGTCCCAAAAACGCTTTGCCCATTACATCCATGCGCTCGATGATTGATTCAATGCGAAATTGCTCGGGATCAACGCCGCCTTCCTCGTTCAGCATGGAATTGCGCAGAAACCCGGTGGCGATTTTTTCATTCAACGTCGAATTGGGCAGCAGATCGCCGGCCAGTTGGTTTATGGCAAACTGGTCAAAGGGCATGTTGTTATTATAGGCGTCGATGACCCAGTCCCGATACGGATAGATGGAGCGGGCCAAATCTTTTTCGTAACCGTTGGAATCGGCATAGCGCGCCGCATCCAGCCAGTGGCGCGCCCAGCATTCGCCGTAATGCGGGGAAGCCAAAAGGCGCTCGACGACTTTGTCATAAGCACTGGGGCTGCGATCGGCCACAAAGCGCTGGATCTCCGCAAGGGTGGGGGGCAGGCCAGTCAAGTCGAGACTCACACGCCGGATCAGGGTGGGCCGGTCCGCTTCCGGGGAAGGGGCGAGCTTTTTGGCTTCGAGCCGGGCCAGGACAAAATAATCGATGGGATTGCGCGGCCATTTCTTATCCTTGACGTGCGGAATGGCGGTCCGTACAGGCGGCTTGAAAGCCCAATGATTGCGCGGATTGGCCACTTTGGTGGAGGCGCTATCGGGCCAAGGCGCACCCTGGTCGATCCAAGCCCGGAGCAAGCCCACTTGCGCGGCAGTCAACGGTGTTCCCTTTTGCGGCATGATGAGGTCGGGATCGAGACCACCCACTAAATGAATCAGGCGACTTTTGGCGCTGTCGCCGGGAATGATATCAGCGCCACGTTCGCCGCCTTGAAGGGCGATTTCTTTGTTGTCCCAGCGCACCTGGGATTCCTGTCGTTTGGGACCATGGCAGGCGTAACAGTTTTCGGCAAAAATCGGCTGGATGTCCTTGACGAAATCGATCTTTTGGCTGGCGGCAGGGGGAAGGTTATCGATGGGCAATTCATGTTTGGCGATGATTGGTTCCCCCAAAACCAAACCGACAGGCCAGTGCGCTCCCTGGTCGATCCACGCGCGCAGGAGTCCGACTTGGCCGGGTGTCAACGGATCCCCTTTGTCAATGGGCGGCATTTCGGAATCCTGGATGACACGGGCGACAAAAAGAATGAGAGGACTTTTGGCACCGTTGCCAGGAATGATGTCCACCTGGTCCTGGCCGCCTTTCAAGGCGTTTTGCTGAGTGGTTAGGGCAAACTTTCCCTTGGGACGCTCGCCGGAATGGCATTTCAGGCAGGAATGATCGAGAATCGGTTGAACATCGCGGACAAAATCAACGGCGTTTGTTGCCGCTTGGGGTAACCGCGCTGGATCAACGCCGGCCGCAGGCGTGACTGTGGTGCTCCAGTAAAGAAAAACCAGGCCGGAAATAATTTTTCCGGCCTGAACCATCCCATACGCGCGTGTTTTATAGGGACAGAACATGAAATACAGTCCGAGTTTCCATCGGAGATAAGACGATCATTCTGGCATTGTAATTCGTTTTAAATTAACAAACAAGCACCCTTAGGGCTTGGCGCGATTCGCAGCTTTCAACTCATTTTCAAGCTTCGTTTGCAAACGCCGCGCTTCTTCGTAGTCGGGGTTTAGTCGCAATGCCTGAGCACACGCTGCCTGGGCTTGGACCGGTTCCCCAGCCAAACGATAAATGCTGGCCAAATCGAACCAGCGTTCTGCGGAGGCCGGATTCTGCCGCGCCGCCAATTCCAGCCATGCCACTGCTTCCCGCCACCGGGCCATTCTCGCCTCCGTCATGCCGAGCTGCGTGGTCAATAAATCGTTTTCCGGGTAAAGTCGCCGCGCTTCTTGCAATGTGGCGATGATCTGCGCGGCTTGCTCCGGAGACAGTGTCGTGGCCCTGCGCCATACCGTGATTTGCGGCAGCCGGAAGACGGCAGCCACCGCATTTTTTTCGACTCGTTTGATGCCTGGATGCTCCAACTCGGTCCGGACAAATAAGGTGATATCGTCCTGCCAGATTCCCATCCGGTTAATGCTCGCGCCCGTCCAGACGAGAACCAACGCCGCTGCTGCCACCGCCGCGGCGAGCCGCCAGCGTGAAAAATTCAAAAACACGCCGCCCAGTGCGAGGAGAAAACCCATCAACGGCAAATAAAGAAACCGTTCCGCCATATATTGCATCATGGGCACAAGATTGGAAACCGGAAGCAAAAACAGCGCGGTCCAAACTAAACCGAATGCGGACATTCGCCATTCCGGCCGCCGCCACAACCAGGCGGCTAGCGCGCCGAAAAACAACACCAGAAACACGCCGTCTAGGACACTGCTGGAAAAAAGCGGATGTGCCGGCGCTCCCACCATGAAATTGTAGTCGGCACAAAACGGCGGGATGCCCCACAGCAGCCGCCAATACTCAGTCGCCACCGGAAACATATCAATCAAGGTTTGCAAATAACTTCCAGACAGCGGAGGGCATTGACTCGACCGTCCCATGACCAAGTGTTGGCAGACTGCGAAAACGAGTGTCACCAATAAAAACGGAACAGCCAGCCGTGCGCTCCGCCGCCACGGCAGTTTGTGAAAACCCCACAGGACAAAAAACACCACAAGCGCAAATGGCGCCGCCGATTCCTTTGCGAACACCGCCAACAGAAACCAAACCAGGGCCGCCACATACCCGCGTTCGCCTTCATTCCATTTTAAAAGCGACCTTGCCGCCGCCAGCACAAAAACGGCCGCCATCAAATCGTCCATGCACTTTGCCCAGCAAACGACTTCCGAATTAACCGGATGCGCTGCGAAACCGAGCGCGGCGAACAGCGACGCCATTCGCGCCACGGTCGAGGCCTCGCCTCTTGCCCGTTGCCCCAACAACAGCGCCCCCAAAAACAGTAGTATTGCCGCCGCGCCGTGCCAAAGGACATTGGCCAGGTGAAAAATCCATGGCCGCGGCGTTGGGTGGCCGTCCAGCGCATAGAGCAGCGCGTAGGCAGTATTGCGCAAAGGGCGATAGGAAACCGACGGGTACTCGCCGGATTGCGTCTCCATCTTGTAGAAAAACTTTGGGATATTTGCCAGCGAGCGGATGCTTTTGTTTTGGGTGATATAAAGCGCGTCATCCCACACAAAATCGTACCAAACCGTTTGCCCCCACAGCAACACGGTGAACAACCCGATAATGCCGCAGCACAGCCAGTTTTTGGTCCGACATTTCTCTATCGCGACGCCCCGCATCATTCCCGATTGTTCTAATATTCTTCGCGTTTGGCCAGTGAGATTTGCCTCGCATTTTGCAAGGTCATTCCACCCCAACTCAGCAGGCATAGGCCTTTTCTTAAGCAAAAAACATACCAATGGGATGGTTAGGGCGAATAGAAGCTTTTCACCGAAACTGTTCCCACTCCGGTTCGTTCTCAAAAATCCACCGGTAATAATCCGCCGCCTGCAATTTGCCCGCGGCTTCTTCATCGACCACCACGGTGCAGTGTGGGTGCAGTTGTAGCGCGGTCGCGGAAATCATGGACGTAATCGGGCCTTCCACGGCTTTGGCGATGACTTCGGCTTTGCCCGCCCCGGTCGCGAGGAGGATACAGCGGCGGCAATCCAGAATAGTGCCCACGCCCATGGTGATGGCGCGGCGCGGCACATGGTCCGGACCCCCGAAAAATCCGGCGTTCTGCTTGACTGTGATCGGGCTGAGGCTTTTGACTCGGGTGCGCGAGCGCAAAGCCGATAATGGCTCGTTGAAGCCGATGTGCCCCGCCTTGCCAATGCCGAGCACTTGCAAATCAATTCCGCCACAACGTTTGATTTTTTCTTCGTATTCGTGACATTCGGCGTCGAGGTCTTGCGCCAGACCATTTGGCAAATGAGTGTTGCGGGCGTCGAGATTTACCTGGCTGAAGAAACGTTCGTTCATGTAGTAACGATACGAATGGGGGTCCGAGGGCGAGAGGCCGATGTATTCGTCCAGGTTAAAAGTGCGGCAAAGGGAGAAGTCCAAGTCTTTCTCAAGGTGCGTTTTCACGAGCAAACGATAAACCGCCTCCATGGTGTGTCCCGTCGCCAGACCCAGCACCAACGACGGGTTGCGGCGCAACTCACCGGCGATGATTCGTTCGACTAAACCGGCGGCGCTGTCTGCGTTCGGGCGAATGATGGCTTCCATGCATTAGCCGGGGTATTCCTTGGCGTTTTCTGGCAGCGAGAATAGAACTTTGCGTTGCGGAAGCTTTTCTTTCAGCGCCGACACTTCATCCATGCCCGAGGTCAGCGGCAGGGCCACTTGTCCGCCTTCGATGACAGACCGGCAGAGGGCCATCATGATTTCAAAACCTTCATAAGCCGAATTGAAATTGCAGGCGTGCAGCTTTTTGTCGTTGTCCAGCCAGTCGGCCATTTCCTGGATGTAGGGCGGCATGTCCAGATCATAATTCATCGAGCCTTCGCCGCCGTGGGAGCCCGTCGTGGTTACAGCCCGCCAGCCGCCGCCGGTCATGACTTCGGCAAAGCCGTCGGTCCCCTGGGCGCCGATGCGGCATTTGCGCCACCAATACGGAACTTCCGGCACATCGGGAGCGCCTGCACCGCAATCCACAATGCCGCGCACGCCGTTGGAGAAATGAATAAAACCCGCAATGTAATCGGGCGACGGATGGATATCAGTCATTTTACCGCGTCCGGAGGCTTGGGCCATGACCCATTGAGCTTTTGCGCCCGGATTAAACCAGAGGGCGTAGTCGATCAAATGGCTCATCATGTGCATCATCCAGCCCGTGGCGGTGCCATAGACGGTGTTGAGACGGCCCAACGCGCCGCTGGCAATGATGTCATGCACTTTTTTGTAATGTTCCCCGTAGCGATGCTGATGGCTGACCACTGCCTTGACTTTCGCGGCGTCCAACATCTCTTTGATTTTCATTCCTTCCGCACTGGTCAGTGCAATCGGTTTTTCGAAGGCGATCAATTTTGCGCCGGATTCGATCCCGGCCTTGATTAAATCCGAGCGCAAATGGGGCAGGGTGCAGAAACAAAAAATATCCGGCTTGACCGACGCGGCCAGCGCGCGCGCATCCGTGCTGATTTGGGGAGTGCCCAATTTGGGCGCAGCCGCTTCGAGGCGGGCCTTGTCGATGTCGCAAATGCCAGCGACCTTAAAGCGAGGATTGGCGTGAAAGGCGGCTGCGTGGTGCATGCCGCGCTTGCCCATTCCAACGACGATGACTTTGTAGGTTTGCATGGGAAATAAACTGACTGCGTGAGACGCGTAGGCCAGGCGCCCCGCCGTCTCATTGCGCCGCGTCCCATTCCATGACCTTGGCGATGACGTAACCGATTTCCAATTCGGTCAATTCGGGGAACATGGGAAGAGAGATGCAGGCGGCGGCGTTATATTCTGCGTTGGCCAGCGAACGGGCCTTGCGGGCCTTTTTCCCCCACGGGTAGCCGGCCTGCTTGTGAATGGCGATGGAATAATGCGTCTTAGCGTCGATCCCGGCGTCGTTGAGGAATTTCAAGAACCCGTCCCGCTTGGCCGCTTTTTTTGTTTCGACAACGTAGAGGTGGAAAATATGGCGATAGCCCGGCACTTCGTAGGGCAGCTTGACATGTTTAGCCCCTTGGAGGCCCGCTGTGTAGCGTGCAGCCAAGGTACGGCGAGTATCGTTCCAGGCATCGATATGCTTGAGCTTGGCGCTGAGAATGGCCGCATGGATGTCGTCCAGCCGGCTATTGAAACCGAAACTATGGACGTTGCGGGCGTGCGAACCGTGGTTGCGCAGCTTGCGCACTTTTTCATCGATCTCGGAATTATTAGTGACTAAAGCGCCTCCGTCGCCGAAAGTGCCCATATTCTTTTGAATGATGAAGCTGGTGGCCGTGGCATCGCTCAACTCGGCGATTTTGAAACCATCTCCTGCCGCGCCGATGCCCTGGGCATTGTCTTCGATGACGAACAATTTATGCTGGTCCGCGATTTTGCGAATGGCCTTCATGTCGGCGCACTGGCCGTAAAGGTGGACCGGAATGATCGCCTTGGTCTTTGGCGTAATCATCGCTTCAATCTTCGTCGGATCAATACATTTGGTCTGCGGATCGCAATCCACTAGGACGGCGGTGGCGCCGGCGATCCAGATGGCTTCGGCGGTGGCAAAGAAAGTGTTGGCATGGGTGATGCATTCATCGCCCTTGCCTATACCCAACGCCATGAGCGCCAGCCAAATGGCGTCCGTGCCGTTGCCGACGCCGATGGCGTGTTTGGTACCGCTATAAGCGGCAAACTCGCTTTCGAACCGTTTCAGCATGGGCCCCAGGACGAAATTGCCGCTCTGGATGACTTCATTGATGTTGGCATCAATTTCGGTTTTGATGTTGTTGTATTGACGAACGTGACCGTAAAAATCAACTTTCATACCACAAAACTAATCGGAACAGCGGCCGGTTGACAAGGGGAATTGCGCGGCGAAGTGGGGAAGGAAATCTGACTCTCCCGCTTTTACTTCGGGAGAGGCAGGAACGGCCGGACGGTTACTTCTTTTTGTTGGCGGATTGTTTGGCGAACACGGCCTGCTTTTTCATCGCGTCGGCGCTGTTGGCTTTGGATTGTTTTTGTGAGGACTTTTTCTGATTCGATTTCGGAGATCTGTCACCCATAATATTTCTTTTTTTCCTTGCGTTGACTCACCTGTGGCATAAATAGTTTCTCCTCAGGGGGGCTCATTGTAATCTTCGTGGTGGAAATTGTAAAGCAGGGTGTCCGATCAGCTTTCTTGGAGAATTGCTTGCAACTCTCGTCGCTTGCCTTCGGTTGTCGTCTCGATAAAGCTGTTCTCATGGTTCGAATTTTCAATGGATTTGCATCCGCTTTCGCGACGGTGTCGTTCTATTGTGTTGCGGTGACCGGTTCCGCCGCACCCGCTACCTACACCAACCCCGTTTATTCCAACGACATGCCTGATCCCACCGCCATTCGATATCAAGGCGTTTATTATGCCTTCGGCACCACCGGAAGTCGGCGGATCAATGGCCGCATATTCACACTGTTGCGCTCGACCAACCTTGTCAGGTGGGAAGAGCTTGGTGGCGCGATGATTCCTCCTTCCTCCGACCCGGACTGCCAATATTGGGCCCCGGAAGCCACGTTTGCCGACGGCAAATTTTATCTCTACTACGCCGTGGGTGGCATGGAGCCGGGGCGTTTTGAAAACCGCGTGGCTAGCAGCGCCACTCCTGAAGGACCTTATACGGACACCAGCAACGTGCTGGCCGATTGTGCGAAAAACAATTATACGATTGATCCGTATCCGTTTCGTGATGACGACGGCCAATGGTATTTCTTTTATTCGTGCAATTTTACCAACGCCGAACCCGGCATGCATCCCGGTTCGGGCATCATGGTGGATCGGCTCATTGGAATGACCCGGCTGGCGGGGGATTGCCACGTCGTGGTCAAGGGACGTTATAACTGGACGCTGGCCGGCAAGGACTGGAATGTCCTGGAGGGCCCCTGCGTGGTCAAGCATGACGGCCGTTACTATTGCATCTATAGCGGCAACGGCTACAAGTCCGTTCATTATGGGCTGGACTGCGTTGTGGCCGAGCAACCTTTGGGTCCGTACAGCGGGCAGGGCGACAGCGCTCGGGTTCTTCACGACGTCCCCGGAAAAGTGTTCGGGCCCGGCCACAACGATGTCGTGTTTGGCCCGGATGGGCATACCCAATATTTTGTTTATCACGCTTGGGACCCTGACATGACAAAGCGCCAAATGTGCATCGACAAACTGATCTGGACAGCAGACGGGCCACGCTGCGACGGCCCGACCTTTACACCTCAAACTATCCCCTGACAATGTTCCAACCTTTCAACCGATTTGCTACGGTCTTTGCGATAGCATTCTTTTGTGTGGTGCAGATCGGCACCACCGCGCCCGCTACCTACACCAATCCCGTGTATCCCGGCAACATGCCTGATCCCACGGTTATTCAATATCAAGGCGTGTATTATGCCTTCGGCACCACCGGAACCGCGCGGGTGAATGGCCGCGTCTTTACATTGTTGCGCTCAACAAACCTTGTGACATGGGAGCAGCTTGGCGGCGCGATGATTCCGCCTTCACCCAATACCAATTGTCAATACTGGGCTCCCGAGGCCACGTTTGCCGATGGCAAATTCTATCTGTACTACGCCAGGGGTGGCATTGAACCGGAGCATATGGAAAACCGCGTGGCCACCAGTTCCACTCCCGAGGGACCTTATACCGACACGGGCAATGTGCTGGTCGATTGTGAGAAAAACAGGTTTACCATCGATCCATATCCGTTTCGCGACGGCGACGGCCAGTGGTATTTCTTTTACGCGCGCGATTTTACCAACGTGGAACCAGGCGCACATGCCGGCACGGGCATTGTGGTGGACCGGCTCATCGATATGACTCGTCTGGCGGGGGATTGTCACGTCGTGGCGCGCGCCCGTTATGAGTGGACGCTTTACGAAGCCAATCGCCGCATGGATGTTTTTAACGCCACCTTTGACTGGCACACCATGGAAGGCCCTTGTGTCCTCAAGCATGACGGCCGCTACTATTGTATTTACAGCGGCGCCAACTACGCGACTACTCGCTATGGGTTGGATTGCGTCATGGCCGAGCATCCGCTTGGCCCATATACTGGCCAGGGCGACAGCCCTCGCGTCCTTCACAGCGTCGAAGGCAAAGTGCGCGGCCCTGGCCACAATGATGTTATAGTCGGCCCGGACGGTCACACCCAATACTTCGTCTATCACGCCTGGAACGCTGCCATGACAAAACGTCAAATGTGCATCGACAAATTAATTTGGACACCGGATGGCCCCCGATGTGACGGCCCGACATTTACGCCCCAGCCCGCGCCGTAACGCGTCCTATTTCGAAGATGAGCCAGGCTCCTGGCGCAGGAACTTCTCTGCGCCGGCCAAATTATCCACATTCAGCAGGTCAACCCCGTCGCTGCGCAGTTCGTGCCAGAAGTTCGTTGACTCGGGCGTGTCCCAGAAGCGCACTTTCATATTTCGGTCGTGAGCTTTGGCAACGATGTCCTGCAAGCGAACCTTTTCATCGTCTGGAATGGGACCTTTGCCGCGCCATTTGAACAAAGGTTTCCAGTCGTCGCTCATCCAGAGGAAAATGCCGTTTGGATTGGGTTTGTTCAGGTCCGCCACCTGGCCATCCAAGCCGGCCAGCCGGACGGACTCCTTGGGCAACAGATCCCGGGGCCGGTTTCCCGTCAACACTACTGTAACCGCCTTGCGCGTAACCTTTTTGCCGTTGAACTTTGTCACCAGATCGGAATAGCCCTCCAAGACTTTGCGCAACACGGTCCAGGTTTCATTGGCGTCGGATTTGGTGTCAATCAGAAGATAAAAGGTGGGATCTCCGTTAGGATAAATCCGCCCGCGAAATTTTTTGGCGCGGGCGCGCAGAGGATCAAGGTAAAGGGATTGCAGGGTGCGGTCTGGCTTGACCTTATCCGGGTCGTGCGCGACCAGAAGCTGGCCGTCCACCAGAAAAATATCGGCCTCGACGCTGGCAATCCCGTGGTCAAGCGCGTCGAAAAGTGGGCGATGATGGACGTAATCGTTGTGCGCGTGGACGTGCATCAAGGGCGGCAACTGCTCTTCACGCTCGGAGAGTGTTTTCGGCGGTGGCAAGGGTGCCTGGCAGGCACTCAAAGAAAGGGTTAACGCCCCCAAGATCAGGCAACGGTTTTTCACGGCAGGTCGGTCGAGCCCATGAGGAAGCGATCGCATTCGCGCGCCGCCCCCCGGCCTTCGTTAAAGGCCCAGACGACCAGGCTTTGGCCGCGCCGCGCGTCGCCTGCCGCAAAGACACCCCGGATATTGGTGGCATATTTTTCGTGGTCGGCCTTGACGTTGGACCGGACGTCGCGCTCGACGGCCAGTTGTTCGAGCAATTGCTGTTCCGGCCCCAAAAAGCCCATCGCCAAAAGCACCAGTTGCGTTGGAAGCACTTTTTCGGTTCCGGTCACTTCCGAGGCGGTGAACTGCCCCTTGTCATTGCGCTTCCATTCGATCTGCACGGTGTGAACTTCCTTGACGGCCCCCGCGTCATCGCCAACCAATTTTGTGGCAGTTGTCAAATAGACGCGGGGATCGCCGCCGAATTTGGCGGCGGCTTCTTCCTGCCCGTAATCCAGCCGATAGACCTTGGGCCATTCCGGCCAGGGATTGTCCTTGGCGCGGACCATGGGTGGACGCGGCAGGATTTCCAATTGCACTAGACTTTTGCAGTTGTGACGCAACGCGGTCCCGACGCAATCCGTTCCCGTGTCTCCGCCGCCGATCACAATAACATCTTTGTCCGCGGCGGAAATAGGGGAGCCGTTGGAATGGCCATCAAGCCAGTGTTTGGTGTGCCCAAGCAAAAATTCCATGGCGAAGTGGATCCCTTTCAGATTCCGACCTTCCACGGGCAAATCGCGCGGCTTGGTTGCGCCAGTGCAAATCACGACGGCGTCAAATTCCCGCAACAAGTTTTCCGCCGGATAATCCTTCCCGACCTCGGTTTTGGCGAGGAAATGGATGCCTTCCGCGGCCATTTGATCAATGCGGCGTTGGACGATTTTTTTGTCCAATTTCATGTTGGGTATTCCGTACATGAGAAGGCCGCCGAAACGGTCGGCGCGCTCGAACACGGTGACCAAATGACCGGCGCGATTGAGCTGGGCCGCGGCGCAAAGACCCGCCGGACCGGAGCCGATGACTGCGACTTTTTTATCGGTGCGCGAGCAGGGCGGTTCGGGCTTTATCCAACCTTCCTCCCAACCCTTGTCGGCGATGGAACACTCGATGTTTTTAATTGTCACCGGCGGCGAGGTGATGCCGAGCACACACGAACCTTCGCAGGGCGCCGGGCAAACGCGACCGGTGAAATCGGGAAAATTATTTGTTTTGTGCAAGCGATCCAGAGCCTCGCGCCACAGGCCGCGGTAAATCAAATCGTTCCACTCGGGGATCAGGTTATTAATCGGACACCCCGACGCCATGCCACTGATCAGGCTGCCGGTATGGCAAAAGGGAATCCCGCAATCCATGCAACGCGCGCCTTGCTCGCGCAGTTTTGCCTCGTCCAGATGAAGGTGAAATTCGTTCCAATCCCGAATCCGTTCGAGCGCCGGGCGATCCAGGGGCAATTCCCGCAAATATTCTATGAAGCCTTTGGGTTTACCCATTTTTATCGATCTATTTATTGTCTCTAAATCAGCCGCCACCGACGCGCGCGACGTCTTTGGCATTGTCCTCGAACGCCGCCATAATGGCTTCTTCGCCGCTTAAGCCGGCTTGTTCAACGCGCTTTATGGATTGCAGCATTCGCTTGTAATCTATTGGCATCACCTTGACAAATTTGGGCGTCATTTCTTGCCAAAGCGCCAGGACTTTGAAGGCGCGTTGGCTACGGGTGTATTGTCCGTGTCGGTGAATCATCTGGCGGATTTCTTCAATCTCCGCCGCGTCTTCCAGGCGTTCCAAAACAACCATCTTCTGATTACAACGCTCGGCAAAATCCCCGGTTTCATCGAGCACATAGGCAACGCCACCGGACATGCCTGCGGCAAAATTGCGCCCGGTCTGGCCCAAAATCACGACGCGCCCGCCGGTCATGTATTCGCATCCGTGGTCGCCCACCCCCTCAACCACGGTCGAGACGCCGCTGTTGCGCACACAAAAACGCTCGCCAGCCATCCCGCGGATGTAAACCTCGCCAGCCGTCGCGCCGTAGAGCGCGACGTTGCCGGCAATGATGTTTTCCTCCGCGACGAAGGTGGAACCCTCGGGCGGATACAGAATAATTTTGCCGCCGGACAGGCCTTTGCCCACGGAGTCGTTGGCGTCGCCTTCCAAAATCCAGGTCATCCCTCGCGGCATAAAAGCGCCAAAACTTTGCCCGGCCGAACCGCGGAAATGAACCTTGATCGTGTCCTCGGGCAAGCCAGTTGCTCCGTAACGCCGCGACAGCTCGCTGCCGACGATGGTGCCCACGACACGATTGACATTCTTGATGTCAACGCTGGCCGAAACGTTTTCCTTTCGATCCAGGGCCGGTGCGCAAAGTTTGAGCAAAAGCGTGTTGTCCAGCGCCTTTTCCAGGCCGTGGTCCTGCGGAATCTGGCAATAACGGCCCACCTCGTCTGGAACTTTTGGCTGGTAAAGAATATTGGTGAAATCCAAGCCGCGCGCCTTCCAATGTTCGATGGCTTCCTTCGGTTCGAGCATATCGGTGCGACCGACTATTTCGTTGAGGGTTCGCAAACCCAACTGGGCCATGATTTCGCGCACTTCCTGGGCGATAAAGCGCATGAAGTTGACGGCATGCGCGGGGTCGCCAGTAAATCTTTTGCGCAATTCAGGGTCCTGCGTGGCCACGCCGACCGGGCAGGTATTGAGATGACAAACGCGCATCATGATGCAACCCAGGGCGACGAGCGGCGCGGTGGCAAAGCCAAATTCCTCCGCGCCGAGCAGCGCGGCGATGACTACGTCGCGGCCCGTTTTCAACTGGCCGTCGGTTTCAACGGCGATGCGGCTGCGCAAATTATTCAGGACAAGGGTCTGATGAGTTTCCGCCAGACCGAGTTCCCAGGGAATACCGGCATGCTTGATGCTGGTTTGGGGCGAGGCGCCTGTTCCGCCGTCGTGCCCGCTGATGAGCACGACATCGGCATGAGCCTTGGCGACGCCCGCAGCAATGGTGCCTACGCCAACTTCCGCCACGAGCTTGACGCTGATGCGCGCGCCTTGGTTGGCGTTTTTCAAATCGTGAATCAATTCCGCCAGATCCTCGATGGAATAAATATCGTGATGCGGCGGCGGGGAGATCAGGCCGACACCCGGCGTGGCGTAGCGGACCTTGGCAATCCACGGATAAACTTTGCCGCCCGGCAACTGGCCGCCTTCACCCGGCTTGGCGCCCTGGGCCATTTTGATTTGCAATTCCCGTGCATTGACCAAATAAACACTGGTGACGCCGAAGCGCGCGGAAGCGACTTGCTTGATCGCGCTGTTTTTGGAATCGCCGTTGGGTTCGAGAACGTAGCGGGATGGGTCTTCGCCGCCTTCACCGGTGTTGCTTTTGCCGCCGATGCGATTCATGGCGACAGCCAGCGCCTCGTGTGCCTCCTTGCTGATGGAGCCGTAGGACATCGCGCCGGACTTAAATCGCTTGAGAATCGCTTCGATGGGTTCGACCTCGTCGATGGAAATGGGCTGGGAGAAAGGCTTCAACTCGAGCAAGCCGCGCAAGGTGCAGGTTTTTTTCGACTGCTCGTTGACCTGACGGGAGTAATCCTTGAACGCCTTGTAATCAGCGTTGCGGCAGGCTTGTTGCAGTTTGTGGACGGTTTGCGGATTAAACAAATGTTCCTCGCCATCGGCGCGCCACTGGTAATTACCGCCGGCTTCCAGAACGTGCCCGTTGACCTGGCGTTTGGGAAAGGCGTGCTCATGCCGTAGCTGCACTTCGCGCGCGATCACGTCCAACCCGATGCCACCAACACGTGACGCAGTGCCAGTCAAATATTTTTCAATGACCGAGGGATGCAACCCGACGGCTTCGAAAATTTGCGCGCCGCGATAGCTTTGAATGGTTGAAATGCCCATCTTGGAAATTACCTTGACGACGCCTTTGACCGCGGCTTTGACGAAATTATGGCAGGCATCGTGATGCGATATCTTGACCAGCAATCCCTGGCGTATCATGTCGTCCAGGGTTTCAAAGGCCAGATACGGATTGATCGCTCCTGCGCCGTAACCGATGAGCAGCGAAAAATGATGCACTTCGCGCGGTTCGCCCGATTCCAAAACCAAACCGACCCGTGTGCGGGTGCCTTCACGAATCAAATGATGATGCAATCCCGCCACCGCAAGCAGGGCAGGGATCGGCGCCATCTCCGAGTCCACCCCGCGATCGGACAAAATCAAAATATTAGCGCCCGCCTCGACCGCCGTGGTGGCGCGTCCGCACAAATCGTCCATCGCTTTGGCCAGGCCGGTTTCTCCGCTGCCGGCTTTGAACAGGATGGGCAGCGTGACCGATTTGAACCCGGCGTGATTGATATATTTGAGCTTGGCGAATTCCTCATTGGTCAGGATGGGCGATTTCAACTCGATGAGATTGCAACTCATCGGTTTTGGCTTGAGCAAATTGCGCTCGGAGCCAATGGTCGTTTCCGCCGAGGTGACCAGTTCTTCGCGAATGCAATCTATGGGCGGATTGGTCACCTGGGCGAAGAGCTGCTGAAAATAACTGTAAAGCAACTGCGGTTTGTTGGACAACACCGCCAAGGGAGTGTCGCAACCCATCGAGCCCACCGCCTCGACTCCGTCCTTGGCCATCGGCGCCATGATGATGCGCAAGTCTTCGAAGGTGTAACCGAACGCCTGCTGGCGTTGCAGCACGGGGTGATGGGTGGTTTCCGGTTCTTGATTTGACTCCGCTTCCACCGCTATCAATTCGAGCATGTGGCGGTTCAGCCAGTCGCGATAGGGCTGTTCGGTGGCGATCTTGAGCTTGATTTCCTCGTCGGCCACGATCCGGCCTTGTTCTGTATCGACTAGGAACATGCGTCCCGGTTGCAGTCGACCCTTTTGCAAAATGCGGTCCGGCGGAATATCCAGCACGCCGACTTCCGAGGCCATAATGACCAGGTCATCCTTGGTCACGTAATACCGCGACGGACGCAGGCCGTTGCGATCGAGAACCGCGCCAATCATTTTGCCATCGGTGAAGGCGATGGAAGCGGGACCGTCCCACGGTTCCATCAAACAACTGTGATATTCGTAGAAGGCTTTTTTCTCGTCGCTCATCGTGGTGTGATTGGCCCACGGTTCCGGAATCATCATCATGACCGCGTGCGGCAGGGAACGGCCGGCCAGGACGAGCAACTCGAGGCAATTGTCAAACATCGCGGAGTCGCTGCCATCAGTGTTGATGATGGGGAGCAACTTTTTCAAATCCTCGCCGAACAAATCGCTTTGGAACATGGCCTGGCGGGCGTGCATCCAGTTGATGTTGCCGCGCAGGGTGTTGATTTCCCCGTTATGCGCGATGAAACGATAAGGATGGGCGCGCTCCCAACTCGGGAAAGTGTTCGTGGAAAAACGAGAGTGAACCAAAGCCAGCGCGCTGTCCATGGCTGGATTTTTGAGATCGGGATAATATTCGTCCATCTGTTCGGTCAGGAGCATCCCCTTGTAAACCAGCGTGCGGCAGGAAAGGCTGGATATATAAAACCAATGCCCGCCCGTGACCCCGCTGTAACGGATGGCCCGCTCGGAGCGTTTGCGGATGACGTAGAGTTTGCGCTCGAAAGCCATGTCATCCTCCAGCTTCGGATTGCGCCGGATGAACGCTTGTTGCACGCACGGTTCGCCCGCCCGGGCCGTGGCCCCGAGAGTGGCGTTGCGGGTGGGGACCGTGCGCCAGCCCAAAAACTTTTGCCCTTCTTCAACCACAATGTTCTCGAACATTTTTTCGCACGTCCGCCGTTCATTGGCATCGCGCGGCAGGAAGACCATGCCCACGCCGTAATCGCCCAACGGCGGCAATTTGATTTTGTCCTTGCGCGCCACCTCCTTGAAAAATCCATGCGGGATCTGCATGAGAATGCCAGCGCCATCGCCCGTGTTGGCTTCGCACCCACAGGCCCCGCGATGATTGAGGTTGATCAAGACCGTCAAGGCGTCGCGGATGATTTTGTGCGACTTCTTGCCTTTAATATTGACAACAAAACCAACCCCGCAGGCATCGTGCTCGAACTGCGGATCATAAAGGCCCTGCTTCGGAGGCAATCCGATTTGTGGCGTCCGATTTGTGTTATCGCAACTCATTTTGCTCGTCGCATCAATTTATTCTAAAATTTTGCTATTCTTTACGAAAACCGCCGCCGGTTGCAACAACAGAGTGCGAATTTTTTTCGGGCCGGGCCGGGGGTGGGCGGGACGGTTGTAAATGGTCGACGACGAAAGGGCAGTGGCAAACTATGCCGCCAATTTTCCAGAACGGGGAAAACGCCCACAAACGGCGTCAGCCACCCAAATGTCTTCGTCCAACTCCTCCCAACGCAAGGCCAGACCACGCAAGCGAAGTGTGACTTTTTCAAGAAGTTTCTGGGCCGCATTGGCGAGCAGTGGATATTTCGAGACGGGAAAACTGACAAACCTTCCGTCAGCGAGTTCCAAGCAAACTCGCCGGGATTCAATCCAGCAGCGCACAGCTGCGGTTTCGGTCATGGTTTCAGTGGCCATGCCATTGAATATAGCTCTTAATTAGATTCTGACAATGCTCTTCCACAAGCTTTTCAATTTTGGAAATTTCGGCGTTAGTGAATCCGAGATTAACGGCCAACGAGACGGGCTGAAGCCAAAATTTGGCTTCCAAATCATCCCGCGTGACATGGATGTGCGGCGGTTCATTGCCTTCACGGCTATAGAAATGGAACCGATACGGGCCGATGCGCATCACTGTTGGCATGACTCGAGATTGTGCCTTTGCAATTGAGCTTGGCAATAGCGCTATTGAGGGCAGTCATGTAATTTTTGCACCACAAAGGCGTTTTCTGACAATATTTGCCCAACCCGCAAAGAACATTGTGCTGGTTCGCGGCCTCCCCTAACATGAATTGGTTCAGGAACCCTATGGACTTTGACGTATCCAAATTGACCCAGCATCAAACCTATAATCTTTTAATCGGTCTGATTGCGCCGCGTCCCATCGCGTGGATCACCACCGTCGATGTGCAGGGTCGTTTGAATGCGGCTCCTTTCAGCGCCTATAATTATGTCGGCACGGACCCTCCCATCGTCGCCATCGGCGTCGGCAATCGTCCAGGAGCGGGAGTGATCGGCAAGGATACGGCGCGAAACATCCGTAACAAACGGGAATTCGTCATCAACGTTGTCAATGAAGCCATGGCTGAAGCGATGGTTTTGTGCGCCGTCGATTTTCCACCGGGCGTCAATGAATTGGACGTGGTCAATCTGCAAACTGCTCCGTCCTCCATCGTCTCAGTGCCGCGCATCCTGGAATCTCCCGCCAGCCTGGAATGCCGCGAAATCACCACGATGGAGATTGGCCGTTCCCGGGTCATTTTGGGGCAAGTCGTGGCATTTCACGTCAATGACGAATTTGTTGACGCCGTCGGTCCTTACGTCCGGGCCGAAGAATTGCACGCCATCGGACGCATGAATGGCCTGGGCGCTTATGTTAAAACGAGAGATTCGTTTTTCCAAATTCCGCGCATGAGCTATGAAGAATGGAAGTTGAAGAAGGGAAAAGAGAGCGCGGGGTGAAGGCCGGGGCCGTCTGTGGCAAATCCACGGAGTGCGCGACGGGCTTCTTTCATCACATCCTCGGCAGGAATCCCTTTTTCCGCGCCGGATCGGATTTCCTCCACACGTCGTTCGATTTCCTCGTCCCAAGCCGACTCCAACTCAGGGTGGGCATAATCGTCAATGCTCTCGATGATTCTTTCCGCCAGTCGCACCCGTGAGCGGGGCAGCAATTCCAAAACTTCTTTTTCCAGCACGCGAAGCGTCATGGCTCATAGTCAACCATAAATCGGCCATTTGGGCAATAAACATTTCGGTCATGCAAACTTTTATATGGGGGCGGAAACGCTCATGACATTCTGTTCGTGGCCCGGGATTCTGGAAACGCCCAGGGAAGTTGCGCCAAATCCACTTGCCGTCGAGCTGGAATCGGGCAAAATATATTCCAGATTGCGCCCGTAGCTCAGTTGGATAGAGCAACTGCCTTCTAAGCAGTGGGTCGTGAGTTCGATTCTCGCCGGGCGCGCCACATTTTTGCCAGTGTTATGGACTTGAAATGCACTAATTTTACGCCACTCGCCCAACAAGCGTTTGCGCTTGCTCGAAATGAGGCGGAAAGGCTCAATCATGATTCAGTTGGGACTGAACATGTTCTTCTGGGTTTGATCAGACTGGGGAAAGGCGTGGCCGTTACCGTCCTTCAGAAGCTCGGGCTCGATTTAGAAAGCGTCCGCAAGGAAATCGAAAAGCAGGTCGGCGCTGGATCGGACCAGAAATCATCTGGGAAAATTCCTTACACTCCACGCGTCAAGGTGGTTTTGATGCTGGCGGCTTCTGATGCCAAGGCGTTGAAACATTCTTTCATTGGCACGGAACACATTTTGTTGGGATTGCTGGCCGAAGGAGAAGGAACGGCGGCGCGCGTACTGAAGCACTTCAATATTGATATTAAACAAACCCGCCTCGAGATTTTGAAGGAGTTAGGTCCTCTTAAATGAAATATTCAACCGCTTTCCTGCGTCCAATGCGCCACATGATGATAATTCGGTTCACGATTTTTACGATTCTGTTGTTCTTCGTATTAGCTGCGCCACTTCGGGCGCAACGGGGCGATAGCAGGGATGCTCCCGGATCCACGCAGGTCGATCCCATTCCCATTGACAAAATTCCGCCTCAGCCTGTCTTGTCGCCGGAGGAGGCGCTGGCTGCATTCAAACTTCAACTGGGTTTTCACATCGAGTTGGTGGCGAGCGAGCCGATGGTCCATGACCCGATTGCCCTGACCTTCGCGCCCGATGGCCGCATTTGGGTGGTCGAGATGAGCGGTTATATGCCCAATGTCGATGGCATCGGTGAGGACCAACCTGTCGGCAAGGTTGTGATCCTCGAATCCTCGAACAATGACGGGCATCTGGATAAAAGGATGATTTTTGCCGATCATTTGGTTTTACCGCGCGCGGTGGCCATGAGCCGCGATGGCGTGCTGATCGGCGAGCCGCCGCATCTCTGGTTCTATCCAATTGTCGATGGTGACAAACCAGGTCCCCGCATCGAGATCGCCAAGGATTTTGGCAGCGATTACAATCCGCAAAGCACTGCCAACGGTTTGATGTGGGCATTGGACAACTGGATTTACTGCGCCTCCTACACGACACGGCTTCGCGATACCGAGGACGATTGGCAGCGCGGCCCAACCACCCGGCGCGGCGAGTGGGGCATTTCGCAGGATGATTATGGCCGGCTGGTTTATAACTCCAACGAAGACCAATTTCGCATTGATCTTGTCCCGACGGAATACATCCGGCGCAATCCCAATTACCGCCATGTCGTCGGGTTGAACGTCGATCCGATCCATGACCAAACGGTCTGGCCGGTTCACATGACGCCGGGCGTCAATCGCGGCTACTGGAAGGACATTCTGCGGCCGGATGGGACCCTGGCCAAAACGACCGCCGCCTGCGGGCCGCTCATTTATCGCGGCGATAGTTTCCTGCCGGAATATCGCGGCAACGCTTTTGTGTGCGAACCGGCCGGCAATCTCGTCATCCGCGATATTCTCGTCGAAACAAACGGCACCATGATCGGTCACGAGGCATATGCGCACGAAGATTTCATTGGGTCGAGCGATGAGCGATTCCGTCCCGTCAGCCTTTATAACGGACCGGACGGGGCGCTCTACATGGTGGATATTCATCGCGGTGTTCTGGAGCACCGGTTGTCCGTCACCACTTACTTGCGCCGGCAAATCAAGGCGCGCGCGTTGGAGCATCCGCTCGGTCTGGGCCGGATTTATCGAATCACTTATGGAACCAATGATCCTGTGCGGCCAACCTTGGCGGAATTGAGTTCGGCGCAACTGGTAGAAAAGCTCGGCAGTCCCAACGGCTGGGTTCAGGACACTGCGCAACGCCTCTTGGTCGAGCGCGCTAATCCAAATGTAATTCCTGTCCTAAAAGCACAAGCGGTCAATTCCACGAATCCGGTGACGCAAATCCATACAGCGTGGACACTCGATGGCATGGGTCAGATGGACAAGGAAACTTTGTTTACCTTGCTCGCTAGTTCACAACCAAAAGTTCGGGCAACTGCCATTCGGTTCTCGGAAAGATTTTTGGGCGGTTCGGAGTCCGGCGAATTCTTCAAACGATTATTCCTGATGGCTGAAAAAGATCTGGATCCAGATGTTCAATTGCAATTGGCATTTTCCCTTGGCCAAACCCCACAACTCGAAGCATGGCGTGGTTTGTCGCTTGTGGCCAGCAACTCTGCGGCGCTGCCGCTGGTGCGTGAAGCGATCATCACCAGCCTGTATCAACGCGAAATGTCCTTCACCAAGTTGCTGGCCCCCGAATGGAAAGGAAACCAAACCGGGCGCGGCGCGTTGCTCGAGGGTTTGGCGGAATGCACTGTCAATTCGCGCAGCACAAACAGTATTGCGCAGTTGTTGGAAGTGGCTTCGGCTGCCGCGGAATGGCAGCAAGTTTTCATTCTGGACGGCATGGGCACACGGGCGCGCACAAAAATGAAAAAGATCTATTTTGCGTCCGAGCCGAACGGCCTTGAGCAAATGCGCAGCAATCCAAAGCTGGCCGGGCGAGTTGACAAACTGGAACAATTGTTGACCTGGCCGGAACAACCCGGTTACGTTCCGCCGCCCTTTGTGCCGCCGCTCACGGCGGATGAGCAAAAGGCTTACGAGCTTGGCCGCAACCTCTTTAGCGTGACTTGCGCGGCCTGTCATCAGCCCACCGGTTTGGGCTCGGGCGGTGTGGCGCCGCCTTTGGTTGATTCGGAATGGGTGCTGGGCTCAAATGAGCGGCTGGCGCGCATTGTCTTGCAAGGCGTGCAAGGGCCGATCGTAGCAGCGGGCATTCATTTCGATTCGACCATGCCTAGCTGGGGCTCTTCGTTCAATGATGAACAACTTGCCGGCATTCTGACCTATATCCGGCGCGATTGGGAACAGGGCGGTCCCCCGATCCAACCCGACACCGTCAAAGCCGTCCGCGAAGCAACGGCAAAACATGAAGGGGCGTGGACGGGTGAAGAATTGTCCAAAATTCCCTGAGAAATGATGATCGGACACGATTAGGAGCGCTTTGCGTCATTTTAGCCGCAATGGAAGTTTGAATTAATGGAGGGGGTAGGATACCACTGCTCGCATGGCGTTGAGATTTTTTAACACCTTGTCCCGCTCGGTGCAGGATTTTGTCCCGCGCGATTCAGACGCGAAACGCATCGGCCTTTATTGTTGCGGGCCGACGGTTCACGATTTTGCGCACCTCGGAAATTTCCGCACGTTTGTCTTCACCGACATCGTCCGGCGGTGGCTGGAATTCAAGGGTTTTGCCGTGCGCCACGTCATGAATATCACCGACGTCGAGGACAAGATCATCCAGCGCGTCGCGGAAACGAACGGTTCGTTGCACGATTACACCGCGAAATACGAGGCGGCTTTTTTTGAGGATTTTCAGGCGCTGGGCTGTCTTCGCCCGCACGAGACACCCCATGCCACTGATTTCATCGGAGACATCATTTCCCTGATCGAGAAGTTAATTGAGCGCGGCATGGCGTATCGCGCGGCGGATGGGTCGGTCTATTTCAGCATTGAAAAGTATCAAGCATGCGGTTGCCGTTATGGCCAGTTGCTCAAATTGAATTTTGAGGAAATGCGGCCGGGTGAGAGGGTGAGCAGTGATGAATACGCCAAGGAGGCGGTGGCGGATTTTGCGCTGTGGAAAGCGCGGGTTCCGTCGGATGGCCGCGTTTTCTGGCCGAGTCCCTGGGGCGAGGGGCGTCCCGGCTGGCACATCGAATGCAGCGCCATGAGCATGAAACTGCTCGGGCCAAACTTCGACCTGCACATGGGGGGCGAAGATTTGATTTTCCCGCATCATGAAGATGAAATCGCGCAAAGCGAGGGGGCTGGCCTGCAAGCGCCCGATCATCCCTTCGTCAAGTATTGGTTGCATGGGGCGCATCTTTTGGTCGAGGGCAAAAAAATGAGCAAATCGCTCGGCAATTATTTCACGGTGCGGGATTTGCTGGGCAAAGGATTCAGTGGCCGGGAAATTCGTTATCGGCTACTGACGGCGCATTATCGGGAGTCCTTCAATTTCACCCTCGGCGATTTGCGGGCGGCGCGCACGGCCTTGGGCCGTTTGGATGAATGCCTGGACAAACTGCGCGAAGCCGCGGCGGCCGCCACCGCGCCACCGGACGAGAAATTGCTGGAACAATTCACTGCCGCCCTGGACGACGATTTTAATGTTTCCGCCGCTTGGGCGGCAATTTTTGAATGGGTGCGCCACAGCAACCGCCTTCTCGCTTCCGATGATATGCCGCGCGAACAAGCGGCCGCAGGATTGGCCGCGTGGCAAAAAATTGTCTCCATTTTGGGCCTTGAACCCTTGGGGACTGATGCGGTGCCCCCGGAATGCCTGGCCCTCTTGGAACAACGCAACGCGGCGCGCCAGGGCAAAGATTTCAAGCGCGCCGACGCACTGCGCGAAGAACTCAAAAGCAAAGGATGGATCATTGAAGACACGCCCAAGGGAGCGCGTTTGAAACGGCTTTAAATATGCGCGGATTGTTTATAACGTTCGAAGGAACCGAAGGCAGCGGCAAATCAACCCAGGTTGTTCTCCTGGTCCGGCGGCTGATTGGTTTGGGCCACAAAGTCCACTCCTTGCGCGAGCCGGGCGGGACGCCCATCGGGGAGGAAATTCGCCACACTCTCAAGCACAGCAATGTCAATCATAACATGACGTTCGAGGCGGAATTGCTTTTGATGAATGCCAGCCGCGCCCAACTGGTGCGGGAGGTCATCCATCCCGCCTTGAAGAACGGCGACATTATCGTATGTGATCGGTTTTATGATTCCACCACGGCTTACCAGGGTTATGGGCGCGGGCTGGATCTTGAGTTGGTTCGGCAAACCATCCGCTGCGCCGTCGGGGAGACCCGGCCCGATTTGACCTTGCTCTTGACAGTCCCGGTCAAAGTGAGCGAGGCGCGCCGACAGGCCCGGCTGCTGCCCGGCTTGGAAAGCGTTCGGGACCGCATGGAGGAAGCGGACCGAAGCTTTTTCGAGCGGGTGGAGGAAGGTTATCGAAAGCTGGCCGCCGCCGAGCCGAATCGCATCACGACCATTGATGCCACCCAGCCGGTTGACGGTGTGAGCCAGGCCATCTGGGGATTGGTCGAACCGTTGCTCCCCGCAAGCGGGAGACGCGGTGAAACCTGCCGTTGACAAAACGGCGGTTTCCGCTACCGTTACCGGCTCTAAGAAGAAATCGAGTTTTTAATATGCCGAATACAAAATCAGCCGAACGACGGATGCGCAACAGCGCCCGCAAGAGTCTGCAAAATCACACCGTCAAATCCCGTCTGCACAATTTGCAAAAGAAATACGCCGAACTGCTTGGCGCGGGCAAAAAAGAAGATGCCGCCGCGACTTTTCGCGTGCTCAGCTCGACGCTGGATAAGGCGGCGAAAACGGGCGTGATCCACCGCGCGCGCGCCAACCGTTCCAAATCCCGCTTGAGCATCCGTTTGAACGCGGTTGCCGCCGCCAAGTAATCGGTCATTCCCAGTAAAACTTCACACACTGGAGTTGCTGGCTGTTGCCGGTGCCGCGGCTGATGATGCCATGGAAGGTCCGTTTGTAGCCGTTGATTTCAGCATCGACCTTGACTTCGAAGACATAGCTGCGCACATCGATGTAGTTCTGCAACGCTTGGGCGGCGGGTCCTATTTGGGGACCGTTTTGCACGTTGCCTCCGTTTATTTCGCCGGGATTTTGCATCGGGGCATCATCATCGGTGCCGTCTATTCCGTCGGGACCGGCGCGCTGCTCGATGATCCGCGCGGCGGTCGGCTCATCAATGCCCGGGATCAATTGCAGCGTTTTTAGCGAAGCCGTGTTGACGTTGAGCTTGCCACCCATGGCGGCAAAGAGTTCCACCAAACCCACCGGGTACTGGGGTTGATCGCTGCTGTGAAACCCCACTCCAGACTGGTTCGCGGTCGGTTGGCTAAAGGCCCCGCCGCCATGTTGCTGGTAGGCGGAAACAGGATGGTTGGTCGAATTGGATCCCCAATAAATTTCGGGTGTGATGCCTTTGATCAAAAGCAATTCCGAGATGTCGTCGATTTGGCCGTTTTTGCAGTAATACGGCGGATTTAAATGCATGTAATAATCGCTCTTCGCGCCGCTAAATCCGGCTGTTTCATTGGGATTGATCCAATCCAGAATTGAGTCAATAATAGTGGAGGACTGTTCGGCATCGGTCACTCCCACCTCGGCAAGGGCCTTTTGCAGGATTTCCTTTTGCGGGTTGCGCGGATTGGCCACCATGTTGATGTCCCACTTGCGTTCCATGTCGGCGATGGTCACGCTGATGTGGCCCGGGCCCAGCGTCACATTCTTGAGCGGAACGTTTTCGACATCGTTGCTGCATGGGGAGGTGCCACCGGCCCAGAATTGATTCAGGGCATCGATGTTCTTTTGCTCGGCGCATTTGTTGGCCATGGCATAACGGGCCAATTCGATGCCGGATCGGCCCATCCATTCCATTTGGGAATCGTACTCGGTGTTACGCGCCAAACGTATTTCCGTGCTCATGGAAACGGCCAGGCTGCCCACAATCACCGAAAGCACAATGATGGTCAACATGACCAGGATCAATGCGATGCCGCGGCGGGAGGATTGACTGTTCAGGCGCGTTTTCAATGGGCCACGGAGGGTATGGCGACGGTGCGCACAATTAAATCGTACGGCAGGTCCGGATTGTCGTTGGCATGGCCTACTCCGAGAGTCACCCGGATCATGGGCGGAAATTTATTGGTGGGATCGAAGGAAACCACCCAATCGTTGTCCTTTGGCTCCCAGAATTCCAACTTAAATATGCTCACATCGCGCGCCAGGGTAATGGGGTAGGGGGTATTTCGATCATCGAGGGCCTCCAACAAAGGCGATTGATTCATGACCAGATTGTTCTTGCCGTCAACATTTTCGACGTCGAAGGTGATCCGCCGAATAACGTTATCCCCAAACAATCCCGACCCGGGAAAGTCGGGTGGCGGGTGGGCCGCCAAACTCAGCGAGGAGAACTTCTCGCTAGTATCTGTCAGAAAGGCGTAATACGGGATGGAAGTGGGGCCGGCGGAAATTTCAGCCGTGCTGAGGGCGTCTTCCACGGTTTTAATTCCTATGCGGGCCCGTTGCGCTGCCGCGGCGGCGTTCTCCGCGATAATCTTGCCATTGATAATGCATCGCCAGCAGGCAAAAACGCTCCCCATGACCAGCATAAATATTGCGACCGACACCATGATTTCGATTAGGGTAAAGGCGGAACAATTTCTGTGACTGGAAAGTTTCGCTGGCATTGTTTCAAATCAATGGAACCCCAGACGGCTTGTCTGTGATTCAGGCCGGTAGAACAGGATGGTCAAAGTGGAATCCAGCCTGCCACTGGGGTTGATAACCGCAAATTCGACCTGAAACAGCCCGTTGGTGGCTGCTTCGGTCGTTTGCGACTGCCATCGGTAACCCGGATAAATTTCGCCAAAATCTCCGGATTCCGCGCCTTCCTGCAATTTATTGGTGAGCGACAATTGTCCGGCGACCATGCCAGCCGTTGGGCCGCTGCTGCGCAAAATCGAAGCCGCATGCAGTTCCGTGCTGAGCACGCCTAAAATCGCGAACATGGCCATGAAAAAAATGGCGACAGCGAGAACCACCTCGATGAGAGTGAAAGCAACCTGGCAGACGCGGCGCTTGTCACGGTTGTTATTTGGCAATTTCATTGGATGTCCTGTATGTCTGGCAGCGCCGTGACCGTATCGAGGGAAATTTTTAAATACTTCCCGCTCGAGTGCAGGACGATGGTGAATTCGTCACTCGTGCCGTTGGGGAAAAAATGGACATTGGCCTGATCAGCTTTTTCATACTGGATGAAATTCACGCCCAGAATGTCGATGATCACATCATTGGGCAATTGCGCCTCGGGAAAAGCGCCGGGGACCTCGAAGGTGCCCAGCACCGGATGCATCACCAGATCGGTGGTTTGATTGTTCATAATGGCGGCGCGGCGCGCCTCCTTGCAGGCCTCGACCAACTCGTATTCGGCCTTGCGCATGCCTTCCTTTTTTATCACACGCACAAAAGAAGGCAGGCCCATCGCAAGGGTCAGGCCCATGATAGCCACGACCATCATGACTTCAATCAAAGTGAAACCGCGGGTTTGCGAACGATTCCAACATTGCCGGCTCGGCTTCATCGCACGGAAATCTGGGAAGTGATGGCGAAAAGGGCGGACAGCACGCCCACGAGCAGAAAGCCGACACCCGCCGCCATGGCGCAAATAATGACAGGCTCGATCATGTTGGTCATGACGCGCAAAGCAATGTCCAGTTCGCCTTCATACGTCTCGGCCAGATTGGCCAGGGACCCGGGAACGTCGCCGGTTTCTTCTCCGATCTTGACCAGATCGACCATCAACTGAGGAAACACCTTGCTGCGGGCCAGGGGTTCGGCGATGGTCTTTCCGTCCGTCACCTGTTGGCGGGTTGTGGCGATGGCCTCTTTAATGATGCGGTTGTCGATGATTTGCTCGGCGATCTCCAGGGACTTCAACACAGGCACGCCGTTTTGCAGCAGAGTGGCCAGCGTGCGGGAGAATTGTCCGAAGATGTGCAACCGCATGACTTTGCCAAAAACCGGCGCGCTGAGTTTCCATTGATCGATCTTTATCTTGCCCGTTTCCGTCGCGCGAAAACGATTGAAGATAATGCCCACGGCGATCACCACCAGGAACATGACCCACCACCATTTCTGAAAGAACCCATTCATGCCGACGAGAATTTGCGTGGCCAGGGGCAGTTTCACTTTCATGCCCTGGAAGAGCGTCATAAAGCTCGGCAGCATGACTGTCATAAAGAAAATGCTGATGGCAATGCCGATGCAGAGGACGAACACGGGATAAATCATGGCAGATTTAAACTTGTTCTGCACCTGGGCAAAGCGCTCGAAATGGTCCCCCATGCGGCGCAGCACATCGACCAATGCCCCGCTTTGCTCGCCGGCCTTGACCATGTTGATGTAGAGGTTGGAAAATATGACCGGTTGCCGGGCCATGGCTTCGGACAGGCCCTTGCCTTCCATCACATCCTGCTTGAGCTGGCGGCTCACGTCGGATGGAATGCCCTTGGTTTCCAGGTGGGTCATACTGTTGAGCGCCACCGTCAAAGGCATGCCGGACTTGATCAAGTTGGCCAATTGAACGGTGAAGGTGGCCAATTCCTGCATCTTCGGCTTGCGCTGGCGATTGAAGTAACCCCGCATGGAGGGCGGCAGAAGACCGGCCAAAGAGGTGCCGGAGGCGGCGGGGCGCTCCGCGGCGGCGGCCGCAGCGGCGGCTGCGGCGACCTTGGGCATCTCCACCGCAATGGGGAACAGGCCGAGCCGTTCGATTTGCATCAATGCAGCGCCGCGGTCGGCGACTTCCAAAATGCCGGTAACTACCTCGCCCGAGCGACGCCGGGCCTTGTACGTAAATTGAGCCATAGATCAAGCGGCGCTAACTGCCGGTTGTCTCATATATTAACCCGTCGGCGCCGGAAAGTTGCAAGTGAATCTTTATCGGCAGAAGCAAAGGCGGGCATAAGGACGAAAAGCGGAGCGGTCAATGGTAGCCGAACGCGCGACAGTACTTCGCCAGGCTTTCCTGAAGCGGAGCCAGTGCCTCGGCATAATGTTCCCAACGTCCCACAGCCCGACTGTAAACCGGCTTCGTCACTTCGTTGTAGGTCGGCGAATGAACGAATTTGCGGCTGGTCGTCTCGTAATAAGCGGCTTGCGCGTCGTGCCATGGCAAACCCAGGAAATTCGTCACCCGCCGGCCTTCGCCTTCCAAATTACCGACCACATCTTCGTAGCGTGTTTCCATCCATTCGAACCCACCCAATTCCCTCATGCGCAACCAAACGTCCATGCAGTTGGCGTAGAACCTGGCGGTCCGTTCCAGACTGAGAAAGTTCACGATGGCCCAGTCCTTGGGGATGTTTTGGAAGTAGCAACTGATGACGATGTCTCGCGGATCGCGCAATGCAACGATGACTTTCGATTGCGGAAAAAGGCGGAGCCATACGGGAAGCCACGCTGTCGTGGAAGGGTTTTTGTCCAACAACAATTTGCCGCCGGGATTTTCCTCCGTCTCGCGCAGAAGACTCTTGCAGTAGCGGCCGATTATTTGGGAGCGCGCCGCGGCGGTGACGCCGTTCAAGGACTGAAGTGTCAGCCTCCGGGCTGGCGGCTGCGGCTGAAAAGGGCCTATCAACTCCTGCAGCGAGATCATTGATTCGTCAAAGACAAGAACCTCCGGATGAGCCCCGAGAATTTGTTCAATCAGAGTCGTCCCACTGCGCATGGCGCCGCCCAAAAGCGCCAATGGATGCGGACAGGGGGAGGCGGCCGCTTCCTCGCGCCAGCGTCGCAGCGTCTCCGGCGTCAACTCCGCCAGCAACTCGCGCCGCGCCTGGTCCCCCCGGTCATAAGCCTGCTCGAGCGCGACTCGGTTCACCGTTTGGCTCCGCAACATTTTGGCCTTGCTGAAATGGCGCAACGCCTCGGCGTATTGTCCGAACCCGTCCAGCACGACCCCCAGCAGATGATTGGCATCGGATTGCACATCCAATGGCAACGCCGGATCGCTCTGGAGCAATTCGCGCAAGGCGGTCTCTGCCTCCCCGCTAAGCCCTTTGCGATACAACAAAAACGCCTTGAAATAGAGCGCGTGACTGTCCTTGGAATGCTGGGCCAGGCAAGCCTCGACACATTCCAATGCTTCATCCAGGCGTCGAAATCGCTCCAGCCACGCTGCCAGGGTCAAACGGATGTTGGCCGACGAAGAGTCCGCCGCCGCTGCGCGCTTGAAGCAAGCCAACGCTTGGTCTAGTCGTCGCAGGTGATAGTATTGCGTGCCGATGGCAACAAGCGAAACGGCATCGGTTGGGGCCAATTCCACAGCGCGGCGAAAAGCGTGATCGGCCGACGAAAAATCGAGATTGCCCGCGGCCGCAACGCCCAATTCCGCCCACAACCGCGATACGCCCGGGAACCGTCGCACGAGGTCATTGAAGCCGGCCAGCGCGGGAGCATGGCGGCCATGGTTCAGATTTTGCAGCGCATTTTGCCAGGCGGCCATGGCTTGCGGCGACCGCTGTAATGCTGCGAAGTCGTCCAGCGAATGACCTTTGGCGTTATCAACCATGAATATGGATTGTCCGACGCCACTGTCGGGCTTGTCCTCATAATTAGCAAGGGAAAACCTTGGTGCTGATGGGGAAAGGCCCATTGCCGCAAGAGGACTTCCCCACAATAAATGCCCGTCAGGAATAGCCGAACGTACGGCAGTACTTTTCCAGGGCCGGCTGCAACGGAGCCAGCGCCTCGGCATAATGTTCCCAACGCCTGACGGCCCGAGTGTAAACCGGCTGCGTGACTTCGTTGTAAGTCGGCGAATGGACGAATTTGCGGCGAGCCGCTTCATAATACGTCGCCTGGCCCTCATGCCACGGCAAACCCAGGAAATCCGTCAGTCGCCGGCCCTCGGCTTCCAAATTGTTGACGACGTCCTCGTAGCGTGTTTCGATCCATTCAAACCCGCCCAGTTCCCTCATGCGCAACCAGACATCCATGCAGTCGGCATAGAACCTGACCGTCCGCTCCAGGCTGGAAAAGTTGACGGTGGCCCAAGGCGACGGAAAGTTTTGAAAGTAACAACTGATGATAACGTCCCGCGGATCGCGCAAAGCGACGACGACTTTCGATTGGGGAAAAAGACGGAGCCAAACGTGAAGCAACGTCGTTGTGGAGGGATTTTTGTCCAGCAACAACTTGGCGCCCGGATCTTCCTCCGTATTGTAAAGGAGGCTTTTGAAGTAGCGGTCGATCATTCGGGCGCGCCCGGTGGCCGTAAGGTCGTTCAAGGTTTTGAGAGTCAGCTCCCTGGCCGGCGGCGGCGGGCTAAGCGATGTCACAACCTCCTTGCCGAAGGAAGGAGTTTCGTCAAATAAAAGAACATCCGGATGAGCCCCGAGGATTTGTTCCATGAGAGTCGTGCCGCTCCGCATCGCGCCGCCCAAAAGCGCCAAAGGATGCGGGCATGGGGAGGCGGCCGCTTCTTCGCGCCAGCGTCCCATCGTCTCCGGCGTCAACTCCGCCAACAACTCGCGCTGAGCGTGGTCCGTGTTCTCATAAAGCTGTTCCAGCCGGACCGTGTCCTCGATGTGGTGGCGCAACGTTTTGGCCTTGCTCAGACAGATTAAGGCCTCGGCGTATTGTCCGAGCGCGTCGAGCACAATGCCCAACAGATGGCTCGCATGGGATTGTATATCCACGGGCAGCAATGGATTGCTCTGGAGCAAATCGCGCAAGGCCCTCTCCGCTTCCACGTTGAGTCCCTTGCGATGCAATAAAAACGCCTTAAAATACAACGCCCAACCATCCTTCGGATGCCGCGTCAAGCAGATCTCGACACATTCCCATGCTTCGTCGAGGCGGCGGCTTCGCTCCAACCACGATGCCAGAATCAGGCGCACGTTGGCCAATGACGGATGCATCGCCACTGCGCGATTGAGACAAGCGAAGGCCTGATCCATGCGACGCAGGTGATAGTATTGCGTGCCGACGGAAACGAGCAAAGCGGGATCAGCGGGCGCCAGTTCTACCGCGCGTCGAAAGGCTTGATCGGCCGACGCAAAATCCAAATTGCCCGCGGCCGCAGTGCCCAATTCCGCCCACAACCGGGGCACGCCAGGGAACCGTTGGACAAGATTGTTGAAGCCGGCCTGTGCGGGAGCATGGCGCCCATGGTTCAAATTTTGCAGGGCATTTTGCCAGGCAGCCATGGCTTGAGGCGATCGCCGCAATGTTGCGAAATCGTCCAACGAATGATTTTTGGCGTTATCAACCATAAATATTGATTGTCCGACGCCACTGTAGGGCTTATCCGCACAATTGGCAATGTAAAACCTTACAGATGAGAGGGAAATGCCTAATCTTGTCCGCCATCCAGTCCGTAGTAGCCGCTGAGGCGGGCAGATGATGAAAAAGCGGCGCTGGCCAGGTTGATTGGAGTGTCAAACTGCACTACGCTTCACATGCATTCCGCTCTGTCGAGCTCAAGGCGAACGAAGTATCGGTTCTGGAGTCTGGAGGGAGAAGTCATGCGCCGGGAGGTATCGCAACAGCATCGCCGTACTGGGAATCTTGCGGCGTTACAGCCCGAATCGGCTCCGATGCTGGCTCTGGCGCAAACATGCGTGTCGGCGCAGCTTGTGGCATTAACTACACTGACGACCGGCTGCGAGAACATTACGGACTCTCCGAACTGCCGATTACTGCGGCTTGGAAAGCCAACCGATGAATGAGCCCGAAGAGTCGAATACGGGAAATCCGTCCGTTTGGTTCGATGAGGGGCGGGAGGAGAGGCAGCGCGGAAACCGACAACTGCGGTCGGTTCAACTCCGCTTCACCCTCTCCTGCCTGCGCTACAACCGGTTATGGCATCGTTATGGTATAGTACTTTGTCTGGCTCGTTGCTGCCGTGTCAGTAAATGTATTGACTCCGCTGGTAAACGCGGTTGTGTTTTGTGCCAGGTTCCACGTAGTTTCTACAGGCGTGAGCGTCTCGTTGACGGAGGACCAAATCCGATAATTCTGTCCCATCGGGCCGGTGAAATTCAACGTGAATTGGCCGCTGGGAGTTCCAGCCACGCTCGCGCTTTGCTAAGTCATCACAGCCACAAGAGTTTGCGGCGAAGTGCTCAGCGTAACACTGTTCTCGGTGGTGATGGCGGTGCTGACTTGCAAGGTATAGATGACTGCGTCGCTGGCCTGCACATTCGCGATGGTCAGCGAGCCAGTCGGGCCGACGCTCGTCGTGTGGCCTCCGGGGACCGCCCCGGTAATCAACGGGCCGGAATTGACGCCATTATTTGTCTGCCATGCGTAAGTGCATGCCACGCCCCCGCCCGCCAACGCGGTCGTATTCAGTACAATCGTTTGTCCAACGCCAGCGGTGATGTTAGGCCCATAACCGGTAAATTGCGGGCCGCCAGTCACGTAGGCCCAATTGGTGCCAACGCTCAGGGAATTAAAAATGACCCCGGAATTCGGCGTGGCCCCGCCGTCCTGGGTATTCGCCAGGAAAAAAAAGCCGCCCACATCGGGCAAATTGTCTCCGGTGGTGGGGGTTGATGTTGCTCCGGCGGACGGCTCCGCGACGGCAGCAAATGTAGTGTTGGCTGGATCCACCCAGACGCGTATTGCGTCCGCGCCCGCCCCGCCCAGAAACTCATAGGACATTACAATAAAATGAATGGTTTTCTGGGTAAGGTCTGCCGCTGTCGCGTTGTCTGAATTTGCATTGCTATCGAGATACCCGGCACCCGGTCTCCACGTTGATGCGCTGACTTCCCTCATATTTAACTTCGCAAAAAGCATCGGGGCGGGCGTGTAGCCGGCGTAACCGGGCAGCACATTTTGATTGGCAGTCGAACTGGGACTTGGAAGCTCCGCCGAGTTGATGAAGGCAGCGGTATAGCCATGATCCAGGGATTGCCCTGAGCCGAACGAACCGGTGCAATCAGGCACATCAATAAAAAATGAAGCAAAAACTTTATTGCCGGTGCCGGAAACGGAGCTGGCAAACTTTAGACATGCGCCAACGCCGCCCAGGTAGTTTTGAAGGGCCGGGTTAACTTCGCCAGTCTGGGACCAGCCGGGCGTCCAAACGCTATATGCGCTGGTGTCATGACCAAACACAAATGGCCCGGGGAAACCAGCCGGAAGACTGGCATCCATGGCGTCTGCCTGGCCAGGCTGGCCGCTGGCAAAATAGTTGACAACAGCAACGTTCTGGTCTGCGTATCCAGTAAAATCTCCCGCATAGTAAGCACTATAAAGATCCGACACCGGCGCGTTCGTGTACATTATCCAGGATTCGCCGCTCGGAGCGGTGTTCCCTCCCACCAAGGGAGCCCCGGTATAGTAGCTGACAATAGGCGGTCCCGGTACTTCCGCCCAAGTGCCGGCGGCACCATAGGTGGAAAAGTTATCGTATACAGGCAAGGCGCGGACGGACACCGCCAAACCGAAGATGGCCGAAACTGCGATTAGTTTTTTCATATAATGACAAGTCGACGCTCGGGCGCAACGCGTTCTCGTTTATAGAGCTATACTCGTATAGTAAAATCTTTAACCACCTCGGTCAAGCCATTTTTCCCGATTTTTAGGCTGATTCCCGGCAAAAATGGCGAAAATGAGGGCTAAGCAACTGGGTGCGGGCGTCATCGATATTTGCACTTTTGTCTTTCCTTTCAGCATGTGCCGGATTTTCACCCATTCGTATTCACCTTCGTACTATTGCGTTTGACGTTTGATTTCCACAGAACCCGGTGATGATTCAAAAACCCTGAAATGGTCCATCAGGCGTCATGACGGTTTTCGTGAAGGGTCGCCTAGGAAATTGGTATTCATTCATTTTTCCACCCAAACTTTTCACGCTCTTTTTCGTACTCAGGGCGAGCTGATGCGGTAGTAGCGGGCGGGGGTGCTCGGCTGAAAAGGTTCGCTGAAATAGAACAGACCGTTGGTGAGAGTGACGTTCGTTAGCGACATCCAAACCGGATTGGCTAGATTGGTGCAGGCTTGCACTGCGATCATTTGGCCGCTGGCCCAGTTGACGTTGAATCCAAATTGATTGTTTTGCACTCCGAAGCCCGCGCCGCTGGCTTGAATCTGCGGGTTCCACAACACAGCCGGAACACCGGCAAAAGTGTTGCTCCAACATGTTGCGCCTGTGTAGCGGTTTGTGTTGGGTTCCTCAACACTTTCGGTGGAATTAGACATGGGGCAGACGGAGTTTTCCGGCCACAAGATAGAGCATGGTGGTGAGGTAAACGGGGGAACGAAACCCGCGCGCCCTTGGCTTGACTGCGCTGAAGACGCTG
>Ga0182024_10000364_pt1 | contig 116101 bp, 99 predicted proteins | sample P32metaG_FD_120480 | JGI IMG/M metagenome (GOLD analysis project Ga0182024, IMG submission 120480) | Permafrost microbial communities from Stordalen Mire, Sweden - P3-2 metaG (Illumina Assembly) | ecosystem: Environmental > Terrestrial > Soil > Wetlands > Permafrost | place: Sweden: Stordalen... | reverse complement strand
CGGCAGATGACCGTTCACTTCCATGACGAAATCCTCCGTGAGAATTCTTCATAGTATGATGGGCAACTTGGGAAAGCGCCAGAGAAAGCGCGCTACTTCAGATTAGAATGCGTATTATAAGTCGCTAATCGCCTATCGCTTCGTTTTCCACACCGGGTCGGCCGTGTCTTCGCTGGCCGATTTGAACCACCGGGTCAGCGTCATTTTTTGCTGGGTGTAGAAGGCGATACTTTCGGTTCCTTGGATGTGCAGATCGCCAAAGAAGGATTTGTTCCAGCCGGTGAAGGGGAACCAGGCCATGGGGGCCGGGACGCCAACGTTGACGCCGATCATGCCGGCGTTGAAGTGGCGCTTGAATTCGCGGGCGGCATGGCCGGAGCTGGTGAAAATGCAGGCGCCGTTGCCGTACTCGCAATCGCGTCCCATCGCCAGGGCTTCGTCGAGATTTTTGGCGCGCATGACGGAGAGGACCGGGCCGAAGATTTCTTCCTTCGCCAGGCGCATGCCGGGTTTCACCTGGTCGACGACGCTGGGGCCGAGGAGAAAGCCGTCGGCGGGAAGATCGCGCTTGCGGCCGTCGAGGGCGACGCTGGCGCCTTCTTTGGCGGCGACGTCGAGGTAGGACGCAACTTTGTCGCGGTGCTGACTGGAGATGACCGGGCCCATGTCGACGGCGCCGCCATCGTCGGTGGGTCCGACTTTCATGCCGCTGCCGGCCTTTACGAGGCCCTCAACGAGGGAATCAGCGATTCCCCCGACGGGGACAGCCAGACTGCCGGCCATGCAGCGTTCGCCGGCGCAGCCGAAGGCGGAAGCTTGAATGGCTTTGACCGCCTGATTGAGATCGGCATCAGGCATGATGATGAGATGGTTCTTGGCGCCGCCGGCAGCCTGCACGCGCTTGCCATGTTTGGTGCCGGTTTCGTAAACGTGCTTGGCGACGGCGGTGGAGCCGACGAAAGAAATTGCGCGGACCAAGGGATGTGTGAGGAGTGCGTCGACGCATTCTTTATCGCCGTGGACAATGTTGAACACACCCGGGGGGAGACCGGCTTCCATCAGTAGTTCGCCGAGTCGGACGCCGGAGAGGGGCACTTTTTCGGACGGCTTCAGTACAAACGTGTTGCCGCAGGTGATGGCGACGGGGAACATCCACAGCGGGACCATGGCTGGGAAGTTGAACGGCGTGATGCCGACACAGACGCCGACGGGATGGCGGCTGGTTTCGCTATCGACATTGGTGGCGATGTTCTCGAGCGACTGGCCCATGATGAGGCTGGGGATGCCGCAGGCGAATTCGACCATTTCGATGCCGCGCTCCACGCTGGCGCGAGCTTCGGGCGCGGTTTTTCCGTGCTCGCGCGTGACGAGGGCGGCGAGCTCGTCGAAGTGTTTGACCATCAGTTCGCGGAGGCGGAACATGACCTTGGTGCGTTCGACGACCGGCGTTTCAGCCCACTTGGGCAAGGCGGCAGCAGCCGCTTGCACGGCGGCGTCGATTTCGTCGGCCGCACACAGCGGCACCTTGGCGATGACTTTGCCGCGCGAGGGATTGAAGACTTCGCCCCAGCGGGCGGCTTTGGAGGATTTCCATTGGCCGCCGATGAGCAGTTTGACGTCGGGGATTTGGGTGGTGGGTTTTTTTGCTTCGGCAGTGGCCATGGGTGGTGAGTGGTTGAGGGGTGAGTTGTGAGTGGGTAGCGGCTAGCATTTAAGGCTTGCGGACGCGCACGGCTGACGCATGTCAGTCGTTAAAGATTCATCGTTAACACACCATTATATGGCGATTGGGAAGCGGGTGCTATCCGGAACACTTTGCAAAGGCAGCGCATGGCGAGCTGCACACTGCGGCTGGAAGCACGTCGGCTTGATGTCCGAAATGCGCCGTAGCCATGGGGGGAACCTTTCCATTTAGGTATCCCTATTAGAGGGGCATTCTGCCGAGGGGCAATTGAGCGGCGTTTAAACATCGGTATTATAAAAGATTCGAAACCGATCACATTCGGGAGATTACTCATGGCACGTATGGTTAAGGGCGCGTTAATTCAGGCCACGCTGAGCGAACCGGGCACCAGTCCGCCGGCAAAGATCAAAAAATCGATGATCGACAAGCACGTGGCGATGATTGCCGCGGCGGCTGATAAAGGCGCCCAGGTGCTGTGCATGCAGGAGCTGTTTTACGGGCCATATTTTTGCGCCGAGCAGGAGACGAAGTGGTACGACCTGGTGGAAAAGATTCCCGATGGGCCGACGACCAAGCTGATGTGCGAGCTGGCCAAAAAGCACAACATGGTCATGGTTGTGCCGATTTACGAAGAAGATATGAGCGGCGTGTATTACAACACAGCCAGCGTGATCGATGCCGACGGGAAGTGGTTGGGCAAGTTCCGAAAAATCCACATTCCGCAGGTGAATCCTGGCTTTTGGGAAAAATTTTATTTCCGGCCGGGCAACATGGGTTACCCGGTGTTCGATACGCGGATTGGCAAAGTGGCGGTTTACATTTGCTACGATCGGCATTTTCCTGAAGGGGCGCGGTGCTTGGGTTTAAATGGCGCCGAAATTGTGTTCAATCCGTCGGCCACGGTGGCCGGCCTATCGGAATATCTGTGGAAGCTCGAGCAGCCGGCGCATGCCGTGGCCAATGCGTACTGGGTTGGCGCAATCAATCGGCCCGGCTGGGAAGAGCCGTGGCGGATCGGCGAGTTTTATGGGCAAAGTTATTTCTGCAATCCACGCGGGCAAATTGTGGCGCAGGCGAGCCGCGACAAAGACGAAATTGTGGTGGCGGATATCGATTTGGACCTGATCCGCGAAGTGCGCAACACGTGGCAGTTTTATCGCGACCGGCGGCCGGAAACGTACGGGGCGATTACGGCACCGTAACGACTTACTTTTCCGAAGCGATGCGCTGGCGTGAAAAAAGCAGCATGAGCAGCACGTAGAGGACAAATGCTGTGCCGAAGCTGGTGAACCAGGCGAAATTGTAGAGATCGCCCCAGAAGTCGGCGATGCGCGGCAGCGCGGCGGCGGCTTCGGTTGTATCTTTCGCCAACGCTAAGACGCCGACAGCGGCTAAAAAGCCAGGCACGCACAGGCCGATGCCGGCCAGCAGCGAGATCAGGGCCAGCAGATTGAATCCACCGGCGTACCAATACGGACCGTTCTTTTCGTACAGGCCGGCCTGATTGAGCCGCATGCGGCGGATGACGAAGTAATCGGCAATCAGCACGCCGCCGACGGCGCCAAGCAGCGACGAATATCCGACGAGCCACTTGCCAATATAGACGGCGGCGTTGGCCAGCAATCGCCACGGTTGAATGAAGATGCCAATGATGCCGGTGATTAAGCCGCCGATGCGGAACGTAATGACGCGCGGCCAGAGGTGAGCGAAATCGTTGGCCGGGCTGACGACGTTGGCGGCGATGTTCGTAGCGAGTGTTGCCAAGGCCAGCGAGCACATGGCAAACACCAGCACGGCTTTGTTGGGGAACAGCGACAGGAGAAAAATGGGATCCCACAGATTTTGTTTTTGCTCCGGCGGCAGATTTGGGTAGATGACAAACGCCGCCGACGTCACCGCCACGCCGATGAATGAATACAGGCCCATGGTTGTCGGCAAACCGAGCGCTTGGCCCCAGACTTGATCGCGCTGGCTGTGGGCATAGCGGCTGAAATCGGGAATGTTCAGCGCCAGGGTTGCCCAAAAGCCGACGTTGCCGGTGAGGGCGAGAATAAAGAAGCCCCAAAACTTTCCTTCTTGCGGCTGGCCGGGGGCGAACTGCGAGGGGCGAGAAAGCATTTCGCCGAATCCGCCGGCGGCAAAATATGCCCAGGCTAAGAGGGCCACGCCGAGCAAAATCAACAAGGGCGCTTTGATGTTGAGCAGGATGCGGATTGATTCGATGCCCATGTAGATAACCCACATGTTGATCAGCCAGAAGGCGAAGAAGCAGCCGAGCTGGGCGATGTTCACGCCGGAGGCCGGATTGCCGGCATCGCCGAAGTAGTGGGGTAATTGATCCCAACTGGGAATGAAGGCGGTGAAGATTCGATAGATGGCGCCGCCGCCGATCCAGGTTTGAATGCCGAACCAGCCGCAGGCTACCAGGGCCCGTAACATGGCGGGAACATTAGCTCCGAGAATTCCGAAGCTGGCGCGGCAATAAACCGGGAACGGAATGCCGTAGCGTGTGCCGGCGTGGGCGTTAAGGACCATGGGGATGAGCACGATGACGTTGCCCAGGAAGATTGTGAGAACGGCCTGCCACCAGTTCATGCCGCCGTTGATGAGGCCGGAGGCGAGCATGTAGGTGGGGATGCAGGCCGACATGCTGATCCAGAGGACGGCGATGTCTTTCATTCCCCAGCGGCGGCCGGCGCGGTTGACGGGGGCCAGATCGGGACTAAAGAACGTGGAACCGAGCGGCATTTCAGCCAGTTCGACAATGCCGTCGGGTCGATCGATGGCGGCGGGATTGGCAGAAAATGCCGGCATAAGGAATCTCGAAAAGATAAAGCAATGATGAAGTTGCTCCCAGTAAAAGCGGGCGGCCGCTGTGGGTCAACTGCACTGGCAAAAGTTTGGAAAGAATGCCGACCGATTGTATGCTATTCGGCGCTGGGCGAAACGCCGGCCGCGGAAATGCGGTGGGGATCTTGGCGGTAAACTAGATAGGAATAGATAACCATCCAGGCCAAACACAGTCCGTTAATGACCGCCATGGTGAGAAACATCCAGAAGGTTTGAATCGCTCCAGTTGCGACGATTAGCAGGCCCATCAAAAGGAACAGCCAACCGGCGAGTCGGTGCGTTTTATTCCAGGAGGTTTTGCTGGACAACGTCCATGGCGTGCGGACACCGACGAACCAATTGGGGCGGATTTTGCTCATGAAATTACCCAAAATGTTGAACATTGCGCCGACGGCAAAGCAGGCGATGGTCGTCATGTTTACGTTGTGCCCGAATGTGGTCAGAACCGCGGCGCAATAGATGACCGCCAAGAAGAATAAGATGGTAGTGCGAATGATGGCGAGCGTGGTGCTAAAGCTGGCATAATTCTGCTTGCCCGGATCGATTAGGTAAATCAGTCGCAGCATCCAGTACATGCCCAACATGGTCAGGGGCAGCAGCAGTAGTCCGACGAACTTGCTGCCGTAGCCGTCGACTTCACCGTGGATGTTCCAGTGAATGGGAATGCTCTCTGGCAATCGGGGCCACGCCCAGGCGGCCAAGGCAAACATGGCGGCGATCGCGAACCACTGCGGTAATTCGGTGCGCCAGGAAACTTTCATGTTTTTCCCTTTTTGTTAGGTTTGCCTACATCGAGTAGTTCCATGACAGCGGCCATGGTTTGCTCCACGACGGATAAATTTAGGCTGTAGACGATGCTGGTGCCGTTTTTCTCGGCGACGATGAGGCCGGCGTTTTTGAGGATGTTGAAATGGCCGGAGAGGGTTGATTTGGCCAAGGGGAATTTGTCGGCGAGTTCGCCGGCGGTCATTTCGCGCTTGCGGAGCAGGCGAAGGATTTCGCGGCGGGTGGGATCGCCCAGGGCTTGGAAAACGGCGTTCATGGATCAGGCGGTATTAGTTCGGTATTTCGCCAATGACCGAAATATAATGACTCGGGCGGATCCTGTCAAATTCGGTAGAGGGCAGGCGAAATTTATTTATCCGAGTCGAGTTAACGGCTCAACATTCCCCTCGTTACGGGTAGCTTGGCGATTTATGCCCCAGCCAAAGGTAGTAAGTGCTGGGGTGCGCAATCGGAAAGGAACTTGGAACAGTGTGGGTGGCTAGGCACTCGCCGCAACGCCATAGCGAAGGGCTCATCCAATGGTTAAAATCGCTAGATTCGGAGCAAAATCAAAGTCGGAGGAAATCTGTGGCCACGCAAACGCATGCCTCGCTTCCCATTTCGGATCACAAGCCCACGCCGTACAAAGGCCCCAGCCGTGAAGAAGTGCTGGCCATACGGCAGCAGTATTTAACGCCCGGGCTTTTGACGTTCTACAAAGAACCGCTGCTGTTGGTTGAAGGCCGCATGCAGTATTTGTGGGACGAGAAGGGGAAGCAATATCTCGATGGATTTGCCGGAATCGTTACGGTATCGGTGGGGCACTGCCATCCGCAGATTGTGAAAAAGGTGCAGGAGCAAGTCGGCAAGCTGCAACATGTGACGACGATTTATTTGCATCCGACGATCGGTCAATTCGGCAAGAAATTGGCCGAGCACATGCCGGAGGGAAGCAATCTTTCGGTCACATACTTTACGAATTCCGGCAGCGAGGCGAACGAAATTGCGATTCTGTCGTCGCGCGAATTTACGGGCAATGCGGAAGTCATCAGTCTGCGTAACGGTTATCACGGAGGCACGCAAGCCACGATGGCGCTGACGGCGCACAGCACGTGGAAATTTAAAACCAATCCGACGATTGGCGTGAAGAACGCGCTGGCGCCGTATTGCTATCGCTGCCCTTACGGATTGGAATATCCCAGTTGCGGATTGAAGTGTGCCCATGACGTGGAGAACGTGATCAAATACGAGACCAGCGGGCAGGTGGCCGCGTTCATTGCCGAGCCGATTCAGGGTGTTGGGGGCGCCGTGACGCCGCCGCCGGAGTATTTCAGCATTGTGTACGACATTGTTCGCAAGGCGGGCGGGCTGTGCATTGCCGACGAGGTGCAAACGGGATTCGGCCGCACCGGCGAACATTTTTGGGGCTTTGAGAATTTCGGCGTGACGCCCGACATGGTGACGATGGCCAAGGGCATTGGGAACGGCGCTCCGCTGGGCGCCTGCACCACGCGGATGGAAATCGCCAAGGTGATGAAGAACCGGATTCACTTCAACACCTACGGCGGCAATCCGATTTCAATGACGCAAGGCCTGGCCACGCTGGAAGTGATTGATCAGGAAAACATTCAGCAAAATGCCAAGAAGGTCGGCGGGCATTTGAAGAATCGGCTGAAAGAATTGCAGGAGCGGCACAAGTTGATTGGCGAAGTGCGCGGCCTAGGTTTGATGCTCGGCGTGGAGTTGGTGCGCGACCGCAAAACCAAGGAACCGGCCAATACTGAGGCTGCTGACGTGATGGAGATGTGCAAACACCGCGGGCTGATCATTGGCAAGGGCGGATTGTTTGGAAATACGCTGCGGATCAAACCGCCGATGTGCATTACGACCGACGATGCCGATTTTATTGTCGATTGCTTGGATGAAGTTTTGACCGAGATTGAACAAAAGAAATAATGAAGTATCGGGAGGTTATCAAACAGATTGAAGCCGCCGGTTGGGTACTTGAGACAACCAAAGGCGGCCACATGCAGTACGCCCAGCCGACGCTTCCAGGAAAAGTAACTGTTCCCGGTGGTGGTAAGCTCAATCGCGATATCCCACCCAAGACGCTAAATAGTATATTGAGACAGGCAGCACTGAGGTGAAGTTTTCAATGGATAAGTATCTAGCAATCATTGAAAAGGCGAATGATGGCAGCTTCAGCGCGTATTTGCCCGATGTGCCGGGTTGTGTTTCCTGTGGCGACACGCTGGATGAAGTGAAAGCGAACATTCAAGAGGCGCTGGATTTTCATTTTGAGGGGATGCGCCGAGCGGGTTTGCCAATTCCACCGCCGACAACCATGTCCGAGTATGTGCCTATTGCAGCGGACTGATTGCATCATGCGATCGTTTGCTGGCTGAGAGGACCGATGTCATTTTGGATTTACGGTCGAAAGCGATCTGGTCGGCGGCATATTATACAGCGTGAATATGCCAATCAGTTTAATCATAGTAATGATCGGCTTACTTCTATCGCTACTTTTGCCGCTGATTGCATCGTGCCGCGGAGTCGTTCATCCCTAGCCCCTTATCTTTAGCACTTTCTTTTCGCTATGGCTGATTTATCCACCACCGTTAACGGTTTGAAGCTGCCGAATCCTTTTGTCATTGGTTCCGGGCCGCCGGGGACGAATGCCAACGTCATTGGCAAGGCCTTCGATGAAGGGTGGGGAGCGGTGATTTGCAAAACGGTCAGCCTGGATGCAGCCAAAGTGATCAACGTGCAGCCACGGTATGGGCGGTTGCGGACGGCGGAATCAAAGGAAATTATCGGCTGGGAAAACATCGAGCTGATCAGCGATCGACCGTTTAGCACGTGGATCGACGAGTTCAAACAGGTGAAGGATAAATATCCGGACCGCGTGCTGATTTGTTCGATCATGGAGGAGTTCAAGAAAGACGCCTGGGTGGAAATTGTGCAGCGCTGCCAGGACGTCGGCGTGGATGCGTTTGAATGTAATTTTTCCTGCCCGCACGGGTTGCCGGAACGGCGGATGGGTTCGGCGATGGGCGAGAACCCGGAGATTTTGGAAGAAGTTTGCAAGTGGGTGATGAGTGCGGCCAAAGTGCCGGTATGGGCGAAGATGACGCCGAACGTAACGCACATTGAAGATCCGACGCGGGCTTCGCTGAAAGCCGGTTGCGATGGGATTAGTGCGATCAATACGATCCGGAGCGTGATTGGCGTCGATTTGGAAACGTTGCGGCCGGAGCCGAACGTGGAAGGCTACACCACGCCGGGCGGATATTCCTGCAAAGCGGTGCTGCCGATTGCGCTGCGGATGTGCATGGAAGTGGCGCAGGTGATTAAGAAGGAATATCCAGGCCGCACGCTCTCGGGCATTGGGGGCGTAGAGACGGGCAAGGATGCCGCCCAATTTATTTTGCTGGGGAGCGACACCGTGCAGGTTTGCACATACGTGATGAAAGTCGGATATCGTTGCATTCACGATATGTGCAAAGAGCTTTCGGAGTTCATGGATCGGCACAATTTTAAATCGCTGACGGATTTCAAAGGACATTCGCTGCAATACTTCACCACGCATTACGATTTGGTGGCCCGGCAGGCGGAAGCGCGCAAAGCCAAGGCTGCGGCGTCGAAAGACGGCAAAGCGATTCGGGCCGACAGCGAGTGGAAAGGCGACGAGTTTGTGAAGCAGTCCGATGCGCTAGCGCGAGGCTAACGGGTGAGTGGTGATTGGTGGCGAGAAGGGCAGGGAAATCTATCGTGCAAGCCGCCGAAATTGTTGATCTGCCGTTGGCGGATTGCTTGGAGATGCTCCGGCGGACGTTCGATTTGGAGCGCATCGCCGGACAAAAAATCTCGTTGGCAGACGTCGCGGAATATTATCACCAAAGCGATGCAGGCTATCGGCTATTTCATTCCAGCGACGGCGCGTTGCATTTAGCGCTGAATCGCAACGGCAGTTTTGATCCAGCGGGATATTATGCCCAGCCGGAATTTGTCGAACGGCATATGGAGGAGTGCGGAGCACGGCGAATATTGGAAGCCGGCAGCGGAAATGGCTTTAACACGCTGCATTTGGCGCGACGGCATTCGCAGCGACAATTTGTCGGCGTCGACTTGACGAGCCAGCATGTAAAGGGCGCGCGGGATGCTGCGCAAGGTGTGACAAATTTGGAATACGCGGAGGGGGATTACGAGTCGCTCGATTTTCCCGACGGCGCGTTCGATGTTGCCTTCGGCGTAGAAACTTTTTGTCAAACAGCAGATTTACGGCGGGCGCTGGTCGAAATGCGCCGAGTGCTGCGACCGGGTGGGCGATTGGTCGTCGTCGATTGCTTCCGGCAGCGGCCGCTGGCGGAGCTTGATGCTGATTTACAGTTGGCAGTGAAGCTCGTGGAAAAAACGACGGCGGTCGATGGGTTTGCAGTGATCGGTGAGTGGCTGGATTTAGTTCGGTTGGTGGGATTCTCGGTCCTGGAAGTTAGCGACGAATCGGGACATGTCTGTCATAACTTGGCGCGGTTTTATCGATTGGCGCGCGGATTTTTTGATGATTCGAAGCTCGTGGAGACAGTGCGCCAGACTGTGCCGCCGCTGATGCTGCAGAATGCCATTTGCGGCTTGATGATGCCGTACACCGTCGGCGGTGGCGCGCATGGATATTATTCGATTGCGCTGGTGCGCGAAACCGCATAAAACGGAGTTAGTAAAGATTGACCTGAACTAGGTTTGCGTATTACAAGGCTTGCCCGTGGCCAATCCCGGCGGTTAGACGGCGAGAGAGAAAGATGGTAGATTTCGCGCGATTGGCGGAGGCGGGAATGGGCACAGCGCCGGGACCGGAGATGATGTGTTTGCTGACAGGGGGTTTGAAAAAAATATCGAGTGTTCGATTCGAAATTCTAACGGAGGAGCGATTGTCATGAAGATTAGCACAAACTGTTGGAAAACGGCCGTGGCCATGGTCGTGGCAGCAACGGCTACGGCGGCGCTGGCTCAGGGACCCGGCGGCGGCCGCGGAGGGTTTGGAGGAGGTGGACGGTTTAACGATCCGACATTTTTGCTGGGCGCTGAGCTGGTGCAAAAAGAGTTGGACTTGAGCGACGAACAAAAGTCATCGGTACAAAAGTTGGTGGACGATAATCGGCAAGCGATGATGGATTTGCGCAACTCCGGGGCATCGTTCCAGGACATCGGCGAAAAAATGCAGGAGCGCGCCAAGGATAATAAACAGAAGGTCGACGATATTCTGTTGCCGCCGCAGCGCGAACGGCTGGAACAAATTAGTTTGCAGATCGCCGGGGCGCAGGCATTAAGTCGCACGGACGTGGCAGAGAAGCTGGGCCTGAGCGACGATCAGAAATCGAAGCTGAAAGACTTGGCTGACGATGCCCAGCAAAAGCGGATGGAGCTGTTTAGTGCAGGGCCTGCTGCGGATCAGCAGGAGCGGATGCAGAAGGTGCAGAAAATTGGGGCCGATCAAAAAGAAAAGGCGATGGCCTTATTGACGGCCGATCAGAAAGACAAATTAGAGAAACTGCAAGGGAAAAAGTTTGATTTCGATGTGACGCAAATGTTTCCGCGCGGCGGATTTGGCGGCGGCGGACCGGGACCCAAAGGCGGGAACTGATTCGGCGGCTTTTCGCTGATCGATTAATAGTTAATAAACTGACGGGCAGGTTGCGCAAGACGTGCGCAGCCTGCCCGTTGTTTTTTACTGGGGGTGCAGGGTGCTTTGAGGTGCCGATGATACCGCCGCTTACTTCCCGGCGCCGAAGGCTGCAAAGCAGCTATTCAAGTGCAGCACTTCCAGCGTGCGGAAGCCAACCGCGCGGAGCAGTTCAAGCTGAAAGACGAGCGGCTGGGGCGTGTCTTCCTTTTCGACGTAATCGAATACTTCCTGTCTGTAGGCGGACCCTTTTAGTTCGTCTAGGTAAGCGGCGTAGCGACGCTTCATCATTTCGCGAATGTGGGGTAGCTCGTAATCGACCAGGTCAAAAATCCAGAGCGAGCCACTTGGTACAAGCGCCCGGTGGAGTTTGGCGAACATGTTTTGCCACTGATCCTCGGTGCGCAAATGATGCAATGTGGCGGAGGCGAGGATGATGTCAAACGCTGGTTCGCCAAGTTCGACTTCGCGCATGTCGCCTTGGATGCAGCGGAGGTTGCCTTTGCTCACAGCCTGAATGCGCTCTTGAGCTTTGTCGAGCATGGGCTGGCTCAGGTCGATCAGCGTGACGTCCAAATTCGGCAAGCGCTGAAGCAATTTGAGCGTGTAGTTGCCGGCTCCGCAGCCGATATCTAGGAGTCGTTTAGCGTGCGGATTGGTGGCGGCGGCAGCTTCGGCGATTAAATCGAGCGCCAACGGGGCATCGACAGTGGCCGACTGGCCGGTTTGAAGATTGGAGAAGCGATCGACCTCGTTATCGAACCGCTGGCGGATTTCGTCGACGGTGGATTTCGTGTTCATCTCTCACAACACCGATTGTCTCATAAGGTTTATACCCTTGATTGCCAAACTGTCCGATTGCGCGCCGTGTGAAAAACGGCAACGACAAGAATCTCTTTTTCATCGAGGCGGTAAACCACCACGTATGGGAATTGCTGAACCGCTGATGCCTCACGTCTTTATAGATGGCCGCCTTCATTTCTGGATGATCAGTAATTCGCTGAAAGGCTTCGCGGACGCGGCCGATAAACTCAAGGCCCAAGCCGGTACGGCGCTGCTCGTACCAATCCGCTGCGGCGTCAAACTCCGCCCTCGCTTCCGGCAGCAATCGAATCGGCAAATTCATTTCCTCAGCCTGGCAAGGGCTTCCGTTTCAACTTGCTGCCAGGGGATGGCGGCATTCGGGTTTGCCTGATGAGCAGCAAGCCGGCGATCAATTTCCTGTTGCTGGGCTTGGCTCAACGGCGCCTTTTCAATTTCTGCGGCAAAGCTGTCCCATACCTCATGGACCAACGCTAACCGCTCAGCCGTGCTGAGTCGGTCGATGCCAAGAGCTTGAAATGCAGGAGACATATGAAACATCTCGGTGATGGGTGGTGCTTGTCTAGAAGGTTTTCTTTTACACTACTTCGGTTTTCGGCGATGCTTGAACATTAAAATCTGATCGCCATTCACTTTGGATTTTCCTAAATAGACAAGATTCGAGTTTTTGCCGGATGGTCCTGGAACTTGATAGACCTTGTCACTAACGAATTGCTTTTGACGGACTGGCATGACAACTCTCCACATGCGGATCACGAACTCGCCACACCAAGTTATTATAGCCCATTTTGCAAATTACTTAATTATCCATGCGTGGGTTCGCGCTTGAGCATTTGGCCGAGTTTTTGGTCGCCCACGAATTTTCCGTCGCGGACTTGGATTTTGCCCCGCACGGTGACAGCGCTGGGGCGGCCTGCCAATGGCCAGCCTTCGAAGGCGCTGTAGTCGACATTCATTTGCTGAGTTTTGGCGGAGATGTTGCCGCGGTAGGCCGGGTCGTAGACCACCAGGTCGGCATCGCTGCCGAGTTGGATGGTGCCTTTGCGCGGGAAGAGGCCGAAGATGCGGGCGGCCTGCGTGCTGGCGGCATCCACAAAACGATGCAAATCGATGCGGCCTTTGCAAACGCCGTAGGTGTAGAGCAGGTTTACGCGATCTTCGATGCTGGGAATACCGTTGGGAATTTTGGTGAAATCATTGCGGCCCATTTCTTTTTGGCCTTTGAAATCGAATGGAGCGTGATCGGTGGCCACGGTGCTGATGAAGCCGGTTTGGAGGGCATTCCAGAGTTGCTCCTGATGTCGTTTTTCGCGGAGCGGCGGCGACATCACATATTTGGCGCCTTCGAAGTTCGGCTTTTCGGCGTAGCTGCGATCGAACAGAAAATGCGGAATGACCGATTCGATCCACATGCGAACGCCGCGATTATGGGCGGCCTGGGCTTCGCGCAAGGCATCGCAGCAGGAAGTGTGGACGACGTAAACATGCGCGCCGGTGAGGCCGGCGAATGTGGCCAAGTGATGTACGCCTTCGGCCTCGACGACGGGCGGGCGAGAGGGCTCGTGCCACTCGGTGCCGGTTTTTCCTTCGGCGATTAGTTTTTGCTGAAGCTGCGAAACCATTTCGGCGTTTTCGCAGTGAGCAGTGACAATGATGCCCCAGCGTTTGGCCAATTCAAGTGTGCGATACAGTTCGGTGTCGTCGAGATTGAACGTGCCCTTGTAGGCCAGGAAAACTTTGAACGAGGCGGTCCCGTCGGCGACAATTTTTTTCAGTTCGTCGGGCGTTTTTTCGTTGAAGCGGCTGACGCCAAAATGAAATGCGTAATCGCAGGCCGATTGGCCGGCGGCTTTTGATTTCCAGAGTTCGTAGGATTCCACAGGATCGTCGCTGCGTGCCGGGCAGACCATTTCGATGAGCGAGGTAGTACCGCCGACCAGTGCGGCGCGACTGGCGGTGGGATAGGTGTCCTTCGCGAACGTGCCCATGAAGGGTAGATAGATGTGGACGTGCGGATCGATGAAGCCGGGGAAGACGTACTTTCCGGTGGCGTCGATGACCTCGGCGCCGGCGGGAGCGGGAAGATTGGGACCAATCGCGGTGATGGTCTCGCCGGCGCACCAAATGTCGGCTTTGTAACGCTGATCGGCCGTTACGATCTCGGCATTCTTGACCAACAGGGACATGACTGAATCTCCCGCAGTGTCGATTGTTAGGAAAATGCCCAGCATATCCAGGAAGATAGGAACTGGCCAGCGACAACGGTTCTGCCTTAATACTGCAAAACAGCGGGCCAAACGCGCAAAAAAGAAGCCCACGGGCTGCATCCCGTGGGCTTCTGGGGGGAGAAAACAACCATCTCGAGATGGTTTTGTAGACCCGGTCAATAACGACGGCGGGGCTACAAGTCCAGCTCTCGTGGAGTGGTGGAATGAAGATTGAAAAGGACAAAAGGCCTTTTCTCGACGACTTTATATTTTTCCCCTTGCAAGAAATCGCGGTATTTAGTCTTTAGCTTACCAATGTACCCTATAGATTATCGGAAAACCCCGAACAAAGCCACGAAGTCAGTGCCGCGACAGGTAAAATAGCAGTTCTTAAAAACCGTGTCTTTGAGATTTCGCGTTTTTTATTTGAGAAATTTTACCGAGTGGAATTTGCGACCGTCATTCGGCTGCCACCCCAAGCGTTTAGTTCGCCGCAAACGCTTACCCGCCATTAAAAATTGCCGGCCAAGCCAGACATGAAAAAACGTCCGCGAGTGGTGTTGCTGGTTGAAACTTCCAATTCATATTGCCGTGAATTATTGCGAGGCATTTATGCCTATATTCAAGAAAATGGGCCTTGGTCGACCTATTTGACCGAGCAAGCACGCGGCGATCCGGCGCCAAAATGGGTGCTGGATAATTTGCAAGGCGACGGGATTATTGCCCGCATTGAAAACCGACGAATCGCTGAGGCGGTGATGAAGACGGGTTTGCCGGTGGTGGATGTCAGTGCTGCGCGCATTGTGCCGGAGATACCGTGGGTCGAAACCGACGACGCCGCGATGGCCCGGCTAGCTGCCGAGCATTTGCTGGATCGCGGTTTCAGACATTTTGGCTTTGTCGGCAATGACCGATTTCATTGGTCGAAGTGGCGAGAAGAAGAATTTGTACGAGTGGTTAAGCAGGCGGAGAACACATGCAGTGTGTTTCGGCCGCAGCCTTCCGGGCGACGCTTGCCTATGAATTTGATGGAAGAAGAAAAGCAACTGGTGACTTGGATTCAAAAGTTGCCCAAGCCGACCGGAGTGATGGCCTGTTACGATGTGCGAGGCCAGCAACTGTTGGATGTTTGTCATCGGATTGGCGTGGCGGTGCCGGACGAAATGGCGGTGGTCAGCGTGGACAACGACGAAATGCTCTGCAGTTTGTCGGATCCGCCGCTTTCAAGCGTCATACCCAACACGCACCAAACCGGATACGAGGCGGCCCGAATGCTCGATCGGTTGATGTCAGGCAAGTCGTCGGGAAAGCATTCGTTGAAAATTGCGCCGCTCGGAATTGCGACGCGGCAGTCGAGCGACGTACTGGCGGTGGCGGATCACCACATCTCGCAGGCGATGCACTTCATACGAGAGCATGCCTGCGAAGGAATTAAAGTGGATGACGTGCTCAAAGCGGTGCCGTTGTCGCGGCGCGTATTGGAGCATCGGTTCAAAAGATTGCTGGGATATTCACCGCACGACGAGATTCTTAGGATGCAGTTTCAACGCGTTGTAGAGCTATTGAGCGAAACCGCCTTGCCGCTGGCGACGATTGCGGAGCACGCCGGTTTCCGGCACGCGGAATATTTGAGTGTGGCATTTAAGAAGCGATACAACGTGACTCCGAGCGAGTACCGTCGGCAGAACCAGCGCGGAAACGTGCGGAAGTAATATAGGCTGGGGCGTTCTTCTGTTGCGCTTGCATTGGATTTTATGGACTTTCTACGGCGGGTCGTTGCCGCCGGGATGCCAGGGATGGCAGCGGCCAATGCGGCGCACGCCTTTGGCTGCGCCCCGCAGGGCGCCGTATTTTTGCACCGCGCCAATCATGTAATTGCTGCATGTGGGCTGAAAGCGGCATTGCCGGCCAACGATCGGGCTCAAGGTCCGCTGATATACCCGCACCAGCAGAATTAGCATCCAGGCGGGAAAGTGGACGATGGCCTGCCACAAAAATCGCATGGTCCAAGGGCTGGTGTGATTGTGGAATTGGGAAGTCATTTACATAATTATCGTACCGAAGGCGACTGAGGTTGTCTGGCAGGTTCCCATGGGGTGGCTCGACATCAATGTAATCTGCATGCGAGCCTAACCGATCTCTAACATGCGCATGGTAGCTTGACCGGCCGTAGGGCGCGACCGCTCCTGCGCGGCGAAGGAATTACTGAATTGGAGGAAGACCCGTGAGCACTGTCATGATGGCAAAAAGCCGAGTCAGCACCCGAGAGCGGATTCTGGTCGTCGATGACGAAGAGGACCTGCTCGAACTGGTGAATTACAACTTGACCAAGGAAGGCTATCGGGTCCAGTGCGTGGGCACCGGGGAGGAATCGCTGGAAGAGGCTCGGCAGGCGCTGCCGGATTTAATAGTGCTGGATTTGCTGCTGCCTAATGTCGACGGGCTGGAAGTGTGCCGGCTGCTGAAATCGGATCCGAAAACGCAGCACATCCCGATTATTATGCTGACGGCCAAAAGCGAAGAGGCCGACGTGGTTGCGGGGCTGGAACTGGGGGCCGACGATTATCTGACGAAACCCTTTAGTCCGCGGGTGCTACTGGCCCGAATTAAGGCACTGCTGCGGCGAAAGACCAAGGAGGGTGGCAGCGATGCGGGCACCATTCGGATTCGTCAGTTGGTCATCCATCCTGGCCGGCACGAGGTTTTGCTCAAAGGGTTGCCTGTCGACCTGACATATACCGAATTCAAGCTGCTGCACTTTCTGGCCCGCAAGCCCGGGTGGGCATTCACGCGCGGGCAAATTGTCGACGCGGTGAAGGGGGAGGATTACCCAGTGACGGAACGATCGGTCGACGTGCAGGTGGTTGGCCTGCGCAAGAAGTTGGGAGATTTTGGCGTCAACATCGAAACGGTCCGCGGCGTAGGGTACCGATTCAAGGAATGACAGGGCATAATGACAGGTGACGCTGTTTCGCGTCATAAGGGTCATTTTGCGGGCTCATTCTGCATGCAACGTCACCGACTGGTTGGGCATCTTGCCGTTCGGTACATCGTCATCAGCCTGGCGGCCTTGCTGGTGTTTGGCTGGTGGGCGACACAAGCGTTTAATTTGGCGTTAACGCGTTCCACTTGGACCGAGTTGGAAGCGGCCGCGAATCTGGCGGCGACCGAAGCGGGGCCGTTTGTTTCTAAACAAGGTGCGCCACATGCGGGGTCTTCCTCGCCAGCGACGCAAGGCGCCCTCACCTCGGCACTCTCCCATGCGGTAACGGAGGCGGTCGCGCGGATTGCACAGAATACACGCACGCGCCTAACGCTGGTGCTCTCGGACGGCCAGGTGTTGTTCGATACGCGCGAAGAAGCCGGCCAAATGGAAAATCACGCTGATCGGCCGGAAGTGGTCGCCGCGCTGGCGGGCAATACCGGGCACGATGCGCGCTATAGCGACACGCGCAACGAGCAAATGATGTACGTGGCGGTGCCGCTGCGGCAGGAGGGAAAAATTGTGGGCGCGGTGCGGGCCGCCAAATCGTCCGCCGATTTAGCGCTGGTCTACCACGATAGCCAGCGAGCGCTGCTGGAGGGAATCGTGGTGATCGGAATCGCGGCGGCCCTGGCCGGGTGGTGGTTTGCACGGCGCAGCAGCCGCCAGATAGAGCCGCTGGCCAAGGGGGCTGAAATGCTGTCGAAAGGACAGCGGATGCCCAAGCTGCCTCTCTCGGAAATTGTGGAACTGGCAGCGCTGGCTACGGCTCTGAACAAAATTGCCGGGCAACTTGACGAACGGACGCTGCGCATTGGACAACAAGGCCACGAGCAGGAAGCGGTGCTGGCCAGCATGGTCGAAGGGGTCTTGGCGGTTGATTCGGAGCAGCGCGTGATCACGCTGAATTCCGCAGCGGCCCAGCTGATTGGCAATCATCAGGCGGAGCTGCAGGGGAGAAACCTGCAGGAAGTGCTGCGCAATGCCGATCTGCGGCGGTTTGTCGGCCGGGCTTTGCAGTCGCCCGATCCCATTGAAGACGACATTGTTTTCCATGGCGAAGGGCCGCGGATTTTGCAGGTGCGGGGCGCGGCGCTGCGCGATGCGGCGGCCCGCAGCGTGGGCGCGGTGATCGTGCTCAACGACGTCACGCGTTACCGGCATTTGGAAAATCTGCGGCGCGATTTTGTGGCCAACGTTTCGCACGAATTGAAAACGCCCATCGCGTCGATTAAAGGTTTTGTGGAAACACTGCTCGACGGCGCGCTGGCCCACCCGGACGATGCGCAGCGGTTTTTGAAAATCATCGGCAGTCATGCGGAGCGGCTGAACAACATCATCGAAGATTTGTTGAGCCTGTCGAAGATCGAACAGAGCGAGCAGGCGGTGAATTTGCCGCTGGCGCTGGCGCCGCTGCGGCCGGTGTTGGAAGCGGCGCTGCACAATTGCCAGCCGCATGCCGCAGCGCGCAACATCGAGCTTCGGCTGGCGTGCGATGAGGCCGTCACGGCCCGCATCAATCCGCCGCTATTGGAACAGGCCGTGATCAATCTGGTGGACAACGCGATTAAATACAGCGAGCCCGGCCGGCAAGTGCAAATTGAAGCCCGCCGAGAGGATGAACAAATCGCAGTGGCGGTGCACGACCACGGTTCGGGAATTGCCGCCGAACATTTGCCGCGGCTATTCGAGCGGTTTTATCGGGTCGATCGTGCCCGCAGCCGCAAACTCGGCGGAACGGGACTGGGTTTGGCCATCGTCAAGCACATTGTCCAGGCGCACGAGGGGCGTGTTTCGGTCACCAGTACTCCGGGCGAGGGGAGCGTGTTTTGCATCCATTTGCCCTTGCCCGCGGCAATTCCGGCAGCGGCAGGCGTGATGCAGTAGGCCAGCGGAGCCAGCGGCAGGTCAATAACACAAGGATTGCAAAAATTTTTTCCGGGTGGAAAACCGGGTTTCATTCGTTTTCGATGAGCCCATTAATAGAGCCCGGACGGGTTTTAAGGCGGCTTTTTGAGGGTCCAAAGCCTTGAAAATACCTAATTGGGGGAGCTTGCTGGGCAGACGATCCCCTCGGGACTACGGCGGTGCGTTAGGATCCGGTTCAAGGACTGTTTGGTAATTTTTTTTGGTATTTTCGGGGGGGATGGTAGCAAAATACTTGCATCGGTTGTAATCGCTGAGTAGATTGTGTGAAGTTCACTGGCGGTAAGTTCTGCCCGGGGGGGAAGTTTTCTAAGGGTTTTCCTGGACCACACCATATACCATCAACAGAGGTGGAGTCGGCTTATGAACTGCAAGATTAAATCGGTACTGGCTGCGATGATTGTTGCCTTAACGGCCTCTAGCACTTGGGCGCAAGACCAAATCATTCTTTCCTCGAGCAACTATAATCCGCTCGAAGGTACGACAATCGGCCGTACGATTGGCGAAGCGGCCTTCACCAAGGCGATGTACGTTTGGGCTACGGCCAACACCCCGGACGAAATTGCTCCGCAAACCGTGGGCTATACGGACGTGACGATCAATTCAGTCGTCAACCACATTCCGAATTCCTCCGCCGGTATAGATTTGAGCTATGGGGTCTCGGCCCAAACTCTGCAACCAGGTTGGACCGGAGCGGCCACGAGCGTGTTTTTGCTCAGTGGTGCGTCGGATTACAACCCAACTCTTGTCGGACCCAGTCCGACGACGACTCGCTGGGATGCGGTTTCGAGCCAGACTTTGGGTACTCCCGCAGCGAGCATTTCGGACATTAACGCTGTTGCAGCGTCGGTGGCGCTGGATAGTAACAGTCCGCCGAATGTGACCAGTAGCACGACCGCTTTTCGTGGACTGGAGAATGTCAACGGTGGCACCAATTCCAGTTTGACTAACGGTGCCGGTGGCACCGGTATCGACCCGGAGTCTGCAACGCGTAATGGCCGCGTGTACTTTCTGCTGGGCGAAGTGGACCTGAACGTGACTGCATTTGGTACTGCTCAGTTGGCGGTTTCGGTCGGCAGCTTGGGGATGTTTCAGGGAGCCACGGATAAGAGTTCCGCCTACACTCTGGACAATGATACCGTCCATGTGGCCCTTGCTGGCGACGCCGACTTGAGCGGCAATGTCAATCAAACGGACTTGAATGCGGTGACCGGTCACTGGCAGCAAACGGGCACGGGCACTTGGGCGACAGGCGACTTTGACTATAACGGCCAAACCAATCAGTCCGACTTGAATACGGTGACTGGCAACTGGCAGAAGAATATCAACGGTACTTCATCGATTTCAAGTGTGCCCGAACCGGGCAGTATTGTGTTGTTGGGGCTGGGCTCGCTGGCCCTGTTGGCCGGTGGCCGCAAGATTCGTAGCCGTAAAGAGAATTAAGGCATAAAACTGCTCTTCCCCGATGGGGAATAGTCGATTAAAACAGCCGGTCGTTTTCCAGTGGAATGGGGGGCGATTGGAAGAGAAAGGCAAAGTTGGTAAGGGAGAGAATTGTGGAACAGAGGCAAAAACAAAAAACTTGCATTATTTGGAGGCACCGATTAGAATCAAAAAATCAGAGTGTGAAAAAACGGTTGTAGTGATTGACGGAATTTTGAAGCGATTTGAAAATAATAAATACGAGCGAGTTCATCAACTTCGAAAAAGGAGAATACAAATGCGGTGGATTCTTGCTATTGTAGCTTTGGTGGGATTTTCAGCGGTTAGTGCCAATGCGGCGACGATTACAGGCGAATTGATCGACCCAAACGCTGCCAACACTGCGCCTGGAAGTGTGCATAGTATTCAAATCTGGCTGAAAAGCGATCAGCCGAATGGAATATCTGGCACAGAATTTGACGTCACTAGTACTCTCACCAATCATTCCTCATTCCCGGGCGGAGCTGCTGCCACCATCATGGTGCCAGCCCTGGCAGCTGACGGTTATTCTACAATCAAGCCAAGTGCTACCGACGCTGTCGCTTCCCAGACCACCCAATGGCAACCGCAGCCGGTGCTAGGTGCGCCTGCGGGCGGCGATACTGACCTTGACGCCGTCGGTGGGTCGTTCTATACGATTCCCGGTAGCGTCGATTCCAACCCGGCCGATGCTGCAGCGATCGGCCAAAGCGGTGGATTCGAATTAGTCGCTACCGAAAAGTGGACCTTCACTGCTAGCGATAGTTTGAACTTGTATTTGGTTGCCCCCCAATACTTCTCGGATACAGGTGGAAGCACCTTTGCGAACTACGACACGGTCGCGACGTTGGGCCCTTTGGCTGTAGCAATTGTTTCCGTTCCCGAGCCGGCCAGCTTGGTCCTGTTGGGCCTCGGGGGGTTGGGCATGGCCTTCGCTGCCCGTCGGCGGTTTGCCGCCTAAGTTGTCTGCCGGTTGATGAGTCGAAATCCCAAGGCACGTCGAGAAATCGACGTGCCTTTTTCTTTGCGCGTGGAAATCGGGGTAATCGTCTAATTTGAAAGTAAATGGATGTAGCGACGGCTGTCCCCAGCCGTTCGTTTTTCTCGAGCAGTCGAATCAGTGGCTGAGGACAGCCACCGCTACATTTTTCAAATTTTGCGACAACGATTACCGCGGGCAAAAGCATAACTGAGTTGGTGCGGATGATATACTAACTGCCAGCAGAGTAGCAGGCGCAGAATCTCTTCCTTCGTTTCAAGGAGCTTTTTCATGCGCCGAATGATTTTAACCGTTGTGTTGCTACTGATCGCTGCTTAGGCCAAGGCCGTTATCCTGACGCTGGAATTACAAGAACTTGGCATCATTGGCCCGGGCGTGAACACCATTGGCTTGTATGTGAAGTCGGACCAAACATCGTCGGCCGACGATCTAGGCGTTTCCGGCGTGGAGCTAGAAGTGTTGAGCGTCGACACCGGAGATGCCACGTTTACCGGCACGACATCAATTACCGGCACAGGGATATTGGCGGATGGTTATACCCATGCAAATGCTCAGGCAGAAGACGCCAATGCGACTAATCTACCGTCCGGCACAGTGGCCCAGCTCATGCCGCAGCCGGTGATGGGATGGTCATCTTCAGGCGACGGAGATCTGGATGCGCTGGGTTTTTCCTTCTCGACGACCCCCGGAAACGTTGATCCCGGTACCGCTGCCATTGGCCAAACGAGCGGTTTCGAATTGGTGGCCAAAGAAACGTGGACTTTCAACAACGGATTTTTCAATCTCTCCGACGTTTTGCATATGTATGCTTTGGGGGCGCAGTACTTCACCCCGGGCGATAACGGAAACACAAGCGACACGTTCACCAGTTACGATTCGGTGGTTTTTGTTCCGGAGCCGGCCAGCCTGGCGCTGCTGGGATTGGGCGGCTTGGGCTCGATTGTGCTTGCCCGAAAATGGCGCTGCTAGTGCACCGAATTCTTCGTGCGGAAATAACCAATGCATTCTGATTCTATCGGGATGGCTATTTCTGCGCGCACTGGGCAAGACTCACGTTGTTTGATTGTGGCGGAGGCTGCATCATAATGAAAATAGGCACCACCTGAATGGCGCACCACGCCGCTAGCCCGCCATCACGCGCACCGCTGGATTGTTATGACGCCGTTGAAATCGCCCATCCGGCAGTCGGTTTTGAAGCCGGACGACCCGACGACTGCGGCGTCATGCATTCGCATCGTGGCGGGGATGTTATTGATTGCTGGCGTGGCTTTTTTGAGTTATTGGCCCGCGATCCAGGGCGGATTCCTGCTGGACGACGATTTGCTGGTGACCGACAACAGCCTGGTCAAAGCGCCCGACGGATTGTACAGGATGTGGTTTACCCGGGAGCCGGTCGACTATTGGCCGGTGACGAATTCCGCCTTTTGGCTCCAGTGGCGGCAGTGGGGAATGAACCCAACCGGTTATCACGTTACCAATTTGCTGCTGCACGTTGGCAGTTGCTTGCTGGTTTGGCTGCTGCTAAAGCGGCTGGCAATTCCTGGCGGCTGTTTGGCGGCGCTATTGTTTGCGGTCCATCCGATGAACGTGGAAAGCGTGGCCTGGATTGCCGAGCTCAAAAATGTGCTGTCGATGTTATTCTTTTTGTTGTCGCTGGTGTGGTACGTGAATGCGCTGAGTTGCGCGCCGCAGGGGGCGGCGAATTTGCGCAGTCGCAAATGGGAAGAGGAGCGAGAGCATCAGCCGATTTGGAACCGCTGGTATTGGCTTAGCCTGCTGGCGTTCACACTGGCCATGCTGAGCAAGGGATCGGTGGCGATTTTGCCCCTGCTGCTGCTATTGATCGTATGGTGGCAAGGGGGCCGGATTACGCTGCGCGATATTTGGCCAACGGTGCCGTTTTTTATCGTGGCGGCAGGGCTGACTTGGGTTAACATTTGGTTCCAGCAGCGCGATTGGGGCGAAACGATCCGGCAGATTACGCCGATCCAGCGATTGCTGGGCGCCGGCGCCGTGATTTGGTTTTATTTGTATAAAGCGATTCTGCCGATTCATTTGGCCTTCGTTTATCCTCAATGGAAAATCGACGCGGCCAATGTGCTGTGGTGGCTGCCGCTATTGGCTGCCGAGGCGGTAACGGCGTGGCTGTTGTATACCTGCTGGTCGTCGCCGCAGAAGAACTGGGCCAGGCATTTACTATTTGCCTGGATCGCGTTTGTCGTCGCTTTGCTGCCGGTATTGGGCTTCGTCGACATCGGCTTCATGAAGCTATCGCTAGTGGCCGACCATTTCGCATACGTCGCGCTGGTGGCCGTCGTGGCTTTGGCGGCCGCGGGCTGGGCTGTATGGCGCCGGCAGATGGCACAGGTCGGCCGTAACGCGATGATGGTACCCGCGATTGCCGTCGTGGTTGCGGGCGGCTTCCTGACATGGCAGCGCTCCCACAGCTACCAGAGCGCTATGGGCTTTTACCAAGGCATTGTGGCTGAAAATCCGGAGAGTTGGATGGCTCAGACGAATTTGGGCGTGGAACTTTCGAAGGTTGGAAATTCGTCAGCGGCAATCGAACGGTACAAAACGTCGTTAAGCATCAATCCGGATAACGCGGAGACCTACAATTGCCTGGGGGTGGAACTGGTCAAACAGGGTCAGCTCGAGAAGGGAATTCAGTTTTACCGTACCGCCCTTAACTTCGAGCACAATTTTCCCGAGATTCGGTTCAACCTTGCTAAAGCTCTGAGCCAGCTAGGTCGGACCCAGGATGCCATCAAAGAATATGAAGTTGTCATTCGCTTGAGACCGACCTATCCCGATGCGCTTAACAATTTGGGGAACGAACTGAATCGTGCCGGGCAACTGACGGAAGCGATCGATTATTATCGGCGAGCCATTCGTTTGGACCCCGACAATGCGGCAACGCACTACAACCTGGCCACGGCACTGCAGAATTCCAATCATCCGGCCGAGGCCGTGGAGCAATATCAAGCGGCCTTGCGCTTGGACCCAGCCAATGCCGATGCGGCGGCGAATTTGGCCTCGGCATATGCCGATCTTGGGCGAGCAGCCGAGGCGGTAACGACTGCACAAAAAGCGCTAGAAATGGCACGCTCCGAGGATAAGAAGGAGCTGAGCGAGCAGATTGACGCTTGGCTAACCAAATATCGCGTTGAACATCCAGAAGCTGCATCGCATTAATTGATTGCCCTAAATGCAATTAGCGATTAAGATTAGGATTGGGACAAGGAGCACGGCTGCGGATTGCGCGGCGGACAGGGTGAAATTCTTAATCGGCCAATCAGCGCTTTAGTCCGAGGCTGCCAGGGGGCGGCGAGCAAAACGGCTTCCATGCACACTTTACGCCGCGGCGACATTCTGAACCGGACTCGATGGGCCGGCGTGCTCTTGGGATTGGCGTTAATGCTGTGCGCGCGTGGCTCGCGCGGAGCGATGGAAATTCAGGGAATTCAAAACAGCACGGAGCCGGCTTCGAATTACGATCGGTTCGACAACAGCTCCAGCTTCATTGGCAACCCTGCGAACTGGCCGGCGGGCCCTCCGGTGAACAATCCGGGTTCGCCTTATGTGTGGTCGGGTGTTGGGCGGGTGGTTCCCACTGCCCAGGACCTGGTGACTCCGCCGAGCGGCAGTCCGTATTACAACGATTATTGGGCGACGATGATTTCGCCCAGTTTTTTTGTGAGCGCCTTTCACTTCCATCCACAGATCGGCGACACGGTTCGGTTCTATTACGGCAATGATGCCAGCGGAACCGCCGGTACCTATGAAGATGTTACCGTGGCCGGCGGGGAAGCCGTGGAAGACTTTTCCAATACGAGCGGGCCGTTTGGCGCCGACGGCGATTTGTGGATTGGCAAGCTGAGTACCCCGGTAAGCAGCAACGTCACGAAATATCCGATTCTTTCGCTCCCGAGCATCAGCGATTATGGTGGGCATCAGCCGCCGCCGCAGACCGACGTCAGTGGTTTGGGAATATCAACATTTGGCTTGTCGGCCAGTCCTGACCCCGTGGCTTATCCTTTTGGCAACCAATCCACAGTCCGATTAGGACGAAATGTTATCAACCTGGGCACTTCCCGTTATTACAGCAGCAGCGAAGTGGGAAATGTCAATGTCGAGGGGAAAGGCGGCAAGGCCTACGAATTTACGTACGACAACCCGGGAGTGGGACCTGACGAATCGCAAGTAATGCCGGGGGATTCCGGTGGGCCGAGCTTTTTTCTGTATGGCGGAGCATCGCCGGCCTTGGTGGGAGTGCATTGGTTCGAGGGCACCTCGAACAACACGCCTTTATCTGGCGACACGCTGGTGCCTGGATATTTGAGTTACATTCAGTCGGTCATGAATTCGCTCGGAAATCCAAATAACGAAACGTTGACTACGGAATCACCCGTGCTGGGCGACTTTAATTTGGACGGCCATTTGACGGCCGCCGATATTCCGGCGATGGAGGCTGCGCTGACGAACTTGAGCAATTACGAAACGCAACACGGGATGAACGCCACCTATTTGAACTATATCGGCGACATCAACGGCGACGGGAAAGTGACCAATGCCGATCTGCAGAAACTGATCAGTGTGTTGGAGATGGGCGGCGGCAGTTTCGATATGGTGCCGGAGCCCGGGAGTCTGGTGCTGTTGGGGTTGGGTAGCCTGGGCTTAGCGGCTGTTGCCCGTCGCCGCCGTTCCTAGGTAGTGGTATGTAATTCGTTGGTTTATGAGCGATTTCCACGAGGCATTTCGATTCGTCGGGACGCCTTTTTCTTTACACGGGGACAGCCGGTGATGTGAAGGGACCGGGCTGCCGGTAGCGCGGTTCCATTGGTGATCATGTTCTTATTCGACGAATCGGTGTAACGACGCCTGTTCGCAGGCGGCTTTCATCACAGGAAAAAAAGCGACTGGGGACAGCCCCGCTACATTTGGTGATTGGTAAAATTCTCCGACCCACCCGTTGGAACAATTTCCCGAATTATCAATTTCCGATAAGGTGAGTTTGGGCGAGGAGTCAATGGGCTGGTGGTGCCCGTGGCTGTCGGCGTGTTTCTATACCTGCACACGCCGCCATTTCCAATCAATTACCACGGGAAACGGATTGAGTCTAATGGGTGAATCTGTTTGCGTTTGGAGAGTAGGACTGCGCGCTTGTCGGGTGGTTTGCTGTCTGGTGTTCGTTTTGGCTTGGGCCAGCAGCGGGCAAGCCGCGATGGAAATTCAGGGAATTGTCGATGGCACGGCGCCAGCATCGAATTACGACCGCTTCGACAATAGCCCGGCTTGGATCGGTAATCCGGCCAATTGGCCGGGGGGTGCACCGGCTGGGGGCGCGTCGAATCCGTGGACCGGAGTGGGCCGCGATCCAGCGGGTTATTGGGGCACGTTGATTTCGCCCAGCTTCATTGTCAGCGCGTACCACTTTCATCCCGCGATCGGCGACACGATCGACTTTTATCTGAACAACGATCCGACCAGCACCCCGGTGGTCCGCACGGTGGTGGCAGCGGAAGGATTGCAGGGCTCGGTTCCCGGCGATCAAGGCGATGTGTGGGTCGGAAAGCTCAGTTCTCCGGCGAGTGGCGTGGCGACTTATCCGATTCTCAAGCTACCGACGACCGACAACAGTGCGTATGGCGGGCTGGGAATTTCCACCTTTGGTCTGTCGTCGGATGACAATGGGAATGCGACTTCGGTTCGACTGGGCCGCAACGTCATTACACCGGGCAGCGCCCAATTTGGATACAGTTACAACTTTAGCTATAACAATCCGGGCGTCGGCCCGGACGAATCGCAAGTGATGTCCGGCGATTCGGGCGCTCCAAGTTTTTTTTTGTATGCCGGCGGTACGCCAGCACTGACGGGGTTGCATTGGTACAACAACTACCCGGTAGATACGATATCGGGAGACACGTCTCTGCCCAGTTATGTGAGCGACATTCAAACCGGCATGAATCAGTTGGGGAATCCGGGCGGTGAAACCGTGAAAACGATTTCGCCGGTGCCCGGGGATTTCAACTTTGATGGGCGCGTGACGTCCGCGGATGTTCCGGCAATGGCGGCCGCACTGGCGAACCCGTCGAACTTTGAATCGACGCACGGGCTGAACGACAGTTATCTGAATTTCATTGGGGACCTGAACGGCGACGGTAAGGTCGACATCGCGGACTACAACTTACTTAGTCAAAGGGTAAACCAACCCCTAGCCGGTGACGTAAACGGCGACGGCATCGTTAATCAGGCCGATTTGAACATAATATCTGCGAACTGGCAGCTCACCAATGCTGGATGGGCGCAGGGCGACTTGAATGGCGACGGTATTATCAATCAGCTCGACATGAATATACTGTTCGCCAATTGGCTGAAAACTAGCTCCAGCTATTTGTCGTCAGTTCCGGAGCCCGCCACTTGGGTTTTGCTGGTGCTGGGCGGCGTAGCGGTTTTCGCAAGGCGCAGGGGAGCAATGAAGGTCTGCAGGGCCGGCGCCTGGAAAGACCATGCATGACTGCCGTCCCCTTGGGCTAACTATTTGCTATTAGCGGACTTAATGGTTAAAATAGGTGCCGGGTAAGGTAGGGAGCGCAGGCGCCGAGAATGCGCTTTGGGCTGCGCCGATCTTTTCGATAGAAAATGCGCCCTCGTGGAACAGAGGCTGCTACACGGGCTGCGGATGGAATGCCCTATGCACAATGCACACCGCGTGGAGGTTCTACTCCGGTTCGATCTATGGGGGACTGCGCTCCTGGGATTGGCGGCAATGCTTTGGACCGGCGGCGCCCAAGCGGCCATGGAAATCGAGGGGCTGGATAACAGCACGGCGCCGGCTTCGAATTACGATCGGTACGACAATGACCCGGCCTGGATTGGCAATCCGGCCAATTGGCCCGGCGGGCCGCCGGGAACCAATGCCGGCGCGCCTTATGTCTGGTCGGGAGTCGGGCGCGACCCCAACGGTTATTGGGGAACGATGATTTCCCCCAGCTTTATCATCAGCGCCAATCACTTTCACCCCCAGGTCGGCGATTCCATTCAATTTAACTACAACAACGATCCCAGCGGACCGTCGGAAACGCGCACGGTACTGGCCGGCGAGTGGCTGCAAACATCGGTGTCGGGCGACCAGGGGGACGTGTGGATTGGCGAGCTGAATTCTCCAGTCAGCAGCAATGTGGCAACCTATCCGCTTTTAACCCTGCCGTTACTTACCGATTACAACAATTTGGGAATATCGACGTTTGGCCTTTCCGGAAGTTTTCCAGGCAACGCCACGACGGTTCGGATGGGGCGCAACGTGATCGATGCCGGAACCGCACAATATTACACGGGTTTTGATCCGAGCGAAACCGGCGGCGTTACCAACGCCTATGCCTTTCAATACACCTTTAATAATACGATGTCCAATCGCGGCGTCGGCAATGACGAGGCGCAAGTAATGCCGGGCGATTCGGGCGGGCCAACATTTTTCTTGTACGCGGGCGGCACGCCAGGCCTGCTGGGAATTCATTGGCTGGAAGGAACGGCTGGTTCGAATCCGATTTCGATTGATACCTTCGCCGCGCAGTATGCGACCGACATTCAGACGGGCATGAATCAACTGGCCGCGGCAAATGTCGGCACCAACGGCTCCGCGGTGGCGGACACGGTGAAAACCATTTCCCCGCTGTTGGGCGATTTTAATTTGGACGGTCATGTAAACGCCGCTGATATTGCGGCTATGGAAGCGGCGCTGACGAACCTGAAGAGTTGGGAGTCGACACACGGGATGAATGATGCTTATTTGGATTCCATTGGCGACCTGAACGGCGATGGCAAAGTGAACAATGCCGACCTGCAACAGCTGATTACCCTATTAAAAACGGGCGGCGGTAGTGTTAGCACCGTTCCGGAACCGGCCAGTTGCGTACTATTAGGGTTGGGGGTGTTGGCGGTTGCGGGCCTGAATTTGAGGCGGTGTCGCGTGAGCCCACGGGCGGGAATGTCCGATGGTGATCGGGCGTGCGAAACCCTCGACGCCACCGCTGGAATCTGAGAGAATATAATGAACGTGGGCAGGGCAGCTTTTCAGTCGAGGAAAACGCCATGAAGATGCACTGTTATCCGCTGGCTGCTTTCCAGCGTTCGGATTTCTCCCGGGCGACGGCTTTCGCCCCGCGACAGCGCCGGGGAAAAACAGATGCTTTTTTGCCGGCGTCGACTGGCAAAACGCGATGTGGGTTCACGCTGGTGGAATTGCTGGTGGTGATTACGATCATCGGTATGTTGATGGCGTTGTTGCTTCCGGCGGTGAACAGTGCGCGCGAGTCGGCGCGCCGCGGCGTGTGCCTGAATAATCTCAAGCAACTGGTAACGGCCGCACAAAGCTACGGCGCGCGCCATCATGGCGAACTGCCCGGCTACGTGAATGTCGTAGGAAGATCGAGTGATCCTGCGACACCGCCAGCGGTGCCCGGCATTATGGGAACGTGGGCCGTGGCGTTAATGCCAGATATGGAACGCACGGATGTTTACGAAAAATTCTTTGCGATTGATCCGTTTTTAACCGCCGGGGTGGCCGGATACCAAGCGAATGGGCAGCCGGCCAGTACAGCGCTACCGACCATCAGTTCGTTCATTTGCCCCAGCGATCCGCCGGACGACCAGACGGTTGATCCCACAGCGCTTTCGTACGTGGCCAATTGTGGCATACCGGACGATGCGGCCTCCTATTCGTCTGTTACTATCGGCAATTCGGTAACCGCCTCTGCGGCCATCACGATTACCGACAATCTTGTTCCTCCCGGCGCGCGAAATACGAACGGGATGTTCTTTGATCATTACTCGCCGAAGTATAACGGGCTGACTTTGACTGGATCGAGCGTTGTCCCCAGCATCGTTTCGTCGTTCAACCATATTCCCGACGGCGCCGGTAGCACGCTGATGTTTACGGAGAATTTCACGCCGACGAGCAAGGACATTACCAACCTGTTCGTCTACCGAGTGTATTATCCACCGGTATCTGCAATTCCCAGCGATACGCGTTATCCGCAGCCGCCCGCCAGTACATCGGCAACCGACATTCAAACAGCGGTTTACGGTTTTGAACGGACGGTGGGATTCGTGTGGGATCCGCAGGTGGCCGACCACACGACGCCCCCGGATCCGCGACGGATCAATGGCGATAAGAATCGGAAGCTGGCAGCCAGCACTGCAACTCCGACCCCGTATCCGCCGAATCAGGAAACGACATCGTACTATTACACGCGACCCTCGAGCGCCCATTCCGGCGGCGTAAATGTGGCGATGTGCGGCGGCGAATGCCAATTCTTGCGGGATGACATCGACTACTGGGTGTACGAACAGTTAATGACGCCGGATCACAAGCACTCTGAGGCGGCGGCGGCGCCCGGCGGCACGTATAATACGCCCTTGAATGCCGCGTATATTTTGGACGAGAACGACTACAAGTAGGCCGGTGCCTGTGTGTCTAAATAGAACCTCCTGACGACCGGTGCGCTTCGTAATCTCAATTTTAAATCGTTTGAGATGATGGGAACGCTGCAAAATGCTTGTTTTTACGTGCGATCCTGAGTTTCGTTGCATACATTCCTCGCAGGAACGGTACACAGGAGCGCACCGATTTCGTGGAGGTTTTATTTAGATTTCTGTGCCTAGATGTCTGTGTCTGGTTACGGGTGTATAGACACCAAAACACCTAGACACCCACACTTCATTTCTTGCCGAGCATTCGCTGGGCTTCGAAGAAACGGGTAAGCAAACGCCCGCACGGTTCGGCTAAGACGCCGGGGACGATTTGGGCCTGATGATTGAGCCGCCGATCGCTGAGCAGTTGGTACAACGTGGCGACGGCGCCGCCTTTTGGGTCGGCCGCGCCATACACGACCAGCGGCAGTCGGGCTTGCAAGATCGCGCCGGCGCACATGGGGCACGGCTCCAGCGTAACATACAGCGTGCAGTCTTCCAGTCGCCAATCGCCCAGCGTTTGGGCCGCCTGAGTGATGGCGATCATTTCGGCGTGTGCCGTAGGATCGCGCAGTTGTTCGCGCTGATTATGGGCCGCAGCTACGACCCGATCGCCGTGCACAATCACGGCGCCGATGGGGACCTCATTTTCGGCGAGGGCTGCTTCGGCCTCGGCGAGCGCCATTCGCATAAAATGCTCGTGCATGGGTCCATTACTGCTCAAACATGGCCTTGCGGCTTGGTTTTTTGGTTCCGGTTTCGGTGTCGGTTTCGCCGCGAATGCCGTTACCTTCAATAGTCAATGTGACGGGTTTGGAAAATACGTGCGTATCGAAACCGCCCGGTCCCCAGCCGACGGCCTGCAACGTGACCGGGCCTTCGCCGAGAGCATCTGTCTCGACCGTCGCTTCGCCGTCGGCGCTGGCGAATTTTGCCACGGGATGTTCCTGGTCGTAATGATAGAAGGCCACTCCCCGGACCCCCGTTGCTTTGGCAAATAACTTAATCGAGCCGCCGGCGCGAACGCGCTTTTCGGGCGAGGTGTTGAACTGAATCGTTTTGCCGTAGTTATTGAACTCGACGGGCAAGATGATGCGGCCTTGCGATTCAATGGCGCTGTTTTCGATGCCGACGATGCGCAATTCGTGATAGCCGTCAGACGATTTTGTCGTATCCAACTGCAAAGGGTCTTGCGCGTTGGTGGTGGCGAGGTGCATGCCGTCCAAGAACAGTTCGAATCGATCGACGGTGCCACCGCTGCGAGGCAGTTTTGCGGAAGGCTGCAACGTTACGGTGCCGCTAAGCGTATCGCCGGCAGCTACGCCGGTAACTTGCACTTGGGGAATGTTGGCCCAGGGCTGGCAGAGCGGATCGCCAACAATGAGCAGTTGGTAGGGGGCATAGACCGATTGGTAAAACGCCTCGGCTAAGGAGCAGCCGCGCGCATAATGGACCTGAATCATGGCGTGTGGAAACTTATTTTGCCAGGCAAACGGCTCGGCGACGGTGCCGGAGGTTCCCGCCGCGCCGTTTTGCAGAAACACGGACATCGGCGTCTGCCCGGCGTTAGGATCGAATACGGCGCCGAAACTTGTAAAGTTATCGCAGATGGCGCCGGGACGAATGGTGCTGCCGGCGCTAGCCCAATTGAAATCTGCGGCGCCGGTCATTAAGCCTTGCACGTCGGAGCGGTTTTGCGGAAGGACGCCGGGCATAATTTCGGCCTTCACACCCAGGCGACGCAACAGTTCGACCGCCAATTGAAAGCCCGGCTTGCGCGTCGTCGAGCGAATGTCGGCATTGTCCATATAGTACACGGTGCCGGTTGGGAACGTGCCATCGGCAGCGGCGCTGCGCTGGAGATAGCGGATGACGTCCGCCACGGAGTTACCGCGTCCAAAGGTTACACCTAGCACGGCGGAAAGAACGTATCGGCTACCTCCCACTTCATTCAATTCGCCTTTGTCTCCCCATCCGTACCAACTGCGAAAGCCATGCGAGCCGATCGAAGTTTGGTCTGACGGCAGAGCAATCGGTTTGGGACCGGTATCTGGACTGGGAAGAATCAGACCCTTGGAGGTTCCGTTAGAAATGACTGGTATTTCGTAAGTGGCGCCGTTGAATTTTTCGCGCAAGCGCATGTAGTGGTTGGAACTGAAGCTGGTATATTCCAGCGGTTGTTTTTCCACGACCGGATACAGCAAATAGGTCAGGCCGCTGAGTGAGCCTTCGGGGTTTTGGAACAATTGCGAGTTGCGCAGTGCGGGCGGTAGATCGTCAGAGAAGTTGATCGCCCAAGGAAACCCCGAGGAATAAATGATGGAGTCGATTTGTGTGTCGAGCGAGCGATTTTTTAATTCAATGAATATCGGTTGAAGAATTTTTTCACGGAAAGTATTGATGTCGATTCGGGCGGTTGAGCCGTTCCAACTTTTCGGGTCGAGGTAGAAAATGTTGCTCGGTGGAATATTGCGAAGCTGCGTGTAAAAGTTGGCGATGGTTTTGGAACCGATATCGGCGGAGTTCACCACGAGCAAGACGGATTCCGGACCACCGCCGGCAAACGCCGGGCGGGCGAACTTGCCTAACAAGGAGGTTCCGATCCAGACGGCCAGCGCCACGGTAATGAGCCAGCGGCGGATGTAAGGACGGCGGAATTTCATTGTCCAGCCAATGGGAGAAGGGATTGGATAAATTAGTCGAATATGCCACCCAATAGAGCGGTTTCCTGTCGGTTGCGAGCGGTTTTCGAGTAGATGGGCACTGCACAAGGGGCCGAATGATTGACAAAATATCATCCCAACTATAGACTACGGCTTGCGTTAGTGGTATGGCGTGGGAGCGCGCCTAGGGATAGAGAGTCTTAGAATACCCAGGTCCTGCATTGGACTGCGGCGTATTTCTGTTTCATTTTTTTCATTTTTTTGTTTCAGGAGGTGCGGTATGTCAGCTCTTATCGAAAGACGAGGATCGACCCTCGTCGGCCGATCCCCCGGCAAATGCCCGGCGGCGTGTGGACGTAAAAGCGCTGCTTTTACGCTGGTCGAATTGTTAGTGGTTATCGCCATCATCGGAATTTTAATCGCGTTGCTGTTGCCCGCCGTCCAGGCAGCTCGGGAAGCAGCCAACCGGAACTCATGCATGAACAACATGAAGCAGTTGGGCCTGGCGCTGCTGAACTACGAAGACACCCGGAAAGCGTTCCCGCCGATTCAGACGGGCATCGTCCAACCAGGTGCAACGACTCCTACGTTCACGCCCGCGCAACCAGGAGCTGTAGGGACACCGCAGACACCACCAACAGCCGGGGTGTATCTAGGCGGTGCGGCAACGTACAGTTGGGCGGTCCTGATTCTGCCGCAAATAGAAGAAAGCGCGTTGTACCAGAACATTTCGACCAATTCACTGAAATATACGTATACAGCGTTCAACAGCTCGGTGGTTAACGGAAGTCCAGGCACTTCAGCGGTAACCGGTTTTCCGCATGCTTCCACGGTCCAGCTAAAGCAGTTCCTGTGCCCCAGCTTTGCCGGTGATCCGACCGTTGATGTTTCTGCTGCGGTAGCAGGTGCTGCGGGAACCCCAACGACGGGCAGCCCGGTTCTCATTTATACGACGATCGGCACCCAGGGAAATGCAACAGGAGTGGCAATCACGAACTATAGCGCGATGGCCGGCACGCATGTTTTCGGAACCGGCGGCACGGGTACGAATGGCGTTGTAGAAACAAGCACGTCTACAGCCCAGCCGTTGAAATCCATGAGCCCAAACGTAGCCAACGACGGAGCGATGGCCTTCCGCGGGACCGGGACAACTTTTGATCAAGGCCGTAAATTGGCGTCCATTAGCGACGGCACCTCAAAAACGGTGGTGATCGGTGAAAGCCGGGAGAAACGGCTTTCGTCCTGGTACGATGGCACCACGAACTGGCTGGTTGCCGCGCGGCATGGCGATTCGGCAGGTACGGCCCTTAGTCCGACGGTGAGCCTCGCTACAACCTCTGCGGTGAATGGACAGGCGGTGCAAGGCCACTTGGTGGTTGGAACGCCGCAAGGTACCACTACCTCCGGCCAGGGGACTGCCCTGAACTGGGGCCCCACCACCACAAACGTCAATGCGATGTATATGCCGGCGGGTGTTTGTACAGCCGATCCCGATATTACGTTTCCGCGCCTGTGGGGTCCGAGCAGCAACCATGCAGGTGGCATCGTGAACCATGTGTTTTGTGATGGGCACGTGGATGGATTAAGCGACTCGATGGATCCGAACGTCTATTTATGGCTAGTCACCCGAAACGGCGGTGAGTCGCCAAACTATTAGCGATGGGAACGCGGGGTCGTTGTTGATTTTCGACGTAATGAACAACCGCCGGCGTGAGTTTCGACTCGCCCGGCGGTTTTTTTGCGCAGTGGTAGCAGAGAAATCATTTGCAATCAGATCGTACGCGCAATTGGTGTGTGCACCGATGGCTGCTGCCCCGCACCGATGGCGGTGGAGAATGTACCGCGAATCAGTAATTTGGCGTGGGGGCGCGGTACTGCCCGATGTCGATGCTGCGAAACCACTGAATGGTTTTTTGTAATCCTTCGCGCAATTTGACTTGCGGCTGCCAGTCGAGCTTTTGGCGGGCCAGCGCGATATCGGGCTGGCGTCTGGCGGGGTCATCGGGTAAAGCGGGCTTGTATATCAGCTTCGATTTGGAAGCGGTTAGCTCGATCACCATTTCGGCCAATTGCGCAATGGTGAATTCATCGGGGTTACCCAAGTTGATGGGTCCGATGCAGTCGTCCGGGGCATTCATCATCTTCATAATGCCGTCGATTAAGTCGTCGCGGTAGCAAAACGAACGAGTTTGGTTGCCGTCGCCGTAAATGGTAATGTCCTCGTGCGCTATTGCCTGGCGAATAAAGTTCGATACCACGCGACCATCGTAGGGGTGCATTCGCGGGCCATAGGTGTTGAAAATCCGCACGATGCGAATTTTGACGCGGTGCGTGCGATGGTAATCCATAAACAGAGTTTCGGCGGCGCGTTTGCCTTCGTCGTAGCAGGCGCGGGGGCCTAACGTGTTGACAGCCCCGCGATAAGTCTCCGGTTGCGGATGAACTTCCGGATCGCCATAGACTTCGCTGGTCGAGGCCTGCAGAATTTTTGCGCGGCAGCGCTTGGCCACGCCCAGCAAATTGATTGAGCCGACGACGGAGGTTTTGATGGTTTTGATCGGATTGTATTGATAATGGCCTGGCGCGGCGGGGCAGGCGAGGTTGTAGATTTCGTCGACTTCCAAAAACAGCGGCTGGACGATGTCGTGCCGCAAGAGCTCGAAATTCGAACGTTCCAGCAAATGGGCGACGTTGGTTTTCTGGCTGGTGAAAAAGTTATCGGCGCAGACGACATCGTGGCCCTCATCGACCAGGCGCTCGCACAAATGCGAACCCAAAAAGCCCGCGCCCCCCGTCACCAAAATACGCTTGATTCCAGACACGCGGATTATGCTCCGTAAATAATTGAGCGAAGGCGGCTCATTTGCGCTGGGCGTGGCCCAGCGGCTATTGGGTAACCCAAAACACCGGCGAAACAACACAGCGCTCTCACCTAATCATAGAATATGCGGCGAGCGGAGGGATAGTGTGCGGCGAAGCCGGCCGCACGGCAGTCCCACGAAGACATGGCGTCATTTCGCGGGGCGAACCGCGGGTTTTAAGATCTCGCTCAGGCGATCGGGCGATTCGGCAACACGCTCCAAGTGTGGATAGCGGAGCCCGCCATCGTATTTGAGCACCGCAGTCTGGAAATAGTCGTCGTTTTCCAAAATGAGCGTGATTTTTGTGTCGCCGTTTTTCATCGCCGCGACCGCTTCTTTGAGCCGTTCTAGCTTTAGCCGCCGATCGTTCACGGCTAGCAATTTCATGCCCGGACCGATGCCGGCTTTATCGGCCGGGCTGCCGGGAAGGACATCGGATATCAATCCGTCTTCTTTGACGATAAATCCCAGTGAATTGTGCAAATCGAGATTTTTATTTTCTTCGTCGCGGGCCTTAATCAATTCGCCACGCTTGTCTGAATAAGTGAGTTTCCAACCGCCGCGCGCCAAACCATCCAGTGGCGCCTCGGCGCCCGCGGTGTTCAGCCGGCGCTCCAAAAAATCTTTCCAGTCATAAGGCAGAACGGAATTCAAAGCCGCGACAATATCGTCGAAGCTGTAAGGCTTGACTTCGGGGGGTCCGTTTTCACCGCCGTAAAACGTCTTGCAAAAATCGTCGAGAGATTTATAGCCATGGGATTTTTCGCGGATCAACGTGTCGGCGTCTAGCCACAACAAGGCGCCTTCGTTGTAGAAATCAACGCCGCGGCGCAAACTGGGCCAGTCGCTGCGGGCTTTGTATAGAAACGGCGCGGACACGGCCGTATCGCCCAACGGACGCCAATCGCGGCCGCTGCGGTGCTGGGCCCAATCGGCAATTACGGCAAAGTTTTCTCGCATCAACTCGGGCGTAAATAATCCGCTTCGTGCCGCCAGCTCAAAGCCCAGGTATTGAGTCAGTCCTTCGTAAACCCAGAGTAGGTCGGTTCGCATGGGTTGTTGAAAGTCGGGCGTGGACAAACCGTCGGGCCGGCGGTATTTGCCGTTCCAGGAGTGGACGTATTCGTGGGCCAACACCCAGGCGGCCGCTTGCTTGCGGTACTTATCGTCGAGGAAGAATCGTTCCGGCAGATGGTTGTCGCTGCACTCATGATGTTCCACAGCGCCAGGCCGGAATTGGTCGGTGAGCGCCATCAGAAAACGGTAGCAGCGATAGTGGCGGGCGCCAAACAGCGATTGGGCCTCGGCGGTCAGTCGTCGATATTCGTCGATGACTTCGTCGCTGGCTTTCAATCCGTCCTCGCTATCGCAAGCGACGACCAAGGAATGAGCCGCGCCGGCCTGATTGCCCAGTGGAATCTCTTTGAAATAGCGCCCGCACAGAACGGGGGAGTCGGCCAACGTTTCCACCGATACTATCTGGTAGGTAATGGTTGCGCCCGAATCGGTCTGCGTCGGTAATGCGGTTCCGCATTTCCAACCGGCAGGAAGCATCAACCGTGCCTGGATGGGAATATCGTGTACCGCGCGACCTTCCGGATATAGAAGCAGCGTATACCAGCGGATAATGGCGAGATTTTGCGTGGTGGTTACGTCGGAGTAACGATCCGGCTCTGGCGTGCCCGGCGCCAAATAGTCCAGCGACACATGAATCGTACCGGCGCCATCCGGTACTGTTACGTGGAATGCATATAGATCGACATCGTCGCGCTGCCAGGAGAGCGGTTTATTATTGACTTCGATTTTTAAGCTGGCCAAATCGTTAATGGGGCCATTGGGAGCATGTTCGCCAGGAATCCATTTGGGGTAACAAAGCGTTAGCGGACCGGGCTTCACGGGGATCGTGAGATTGGCATGCAGCAGGCGGCGCGGCGCCTCGCGGGCATCGACCTGCAACTCGATCGGCGGTGTGGAACTGGATTCTGCTGCAAAAGTCCGCGGGGTCGGCAACAGGAAAACCGACGACAACCAGATGGCGCGAAAGCGGTTCGTTTTTAATGCCATTGCTAAGTGCATTGCGGAAAAACAAGTTCCGAGTAAGGAAGCGCAAAGCTTCGGCATTATGCAGACCGCCGTGGGAGGCTGCAAGCTTTACGATCGGGGCAGCGGGCTTTACGGATTAACCTGGCCGGTTATTGTAGAGCACGCGTTGCGGTTTGGAACGAAGGACGCCGAAGCGGTCATCAGGTTCAGCCTGCCTTAAGAATAATTGTCATGAGCATGCAGTTAGCAAAAATAACGATGGATGATTCCGTGCTCAAGCACATGGGGTACGATTTCGTCCAAATCAAACAGCATCAAACGGTCGGCCAGTCGTTGGCAAGTATTCGAGACAATCCGACCATTGGCCATGTGCTGTACTTTTACGTCGTGGACGACGAGGGGCGATTAAGCGGCGTGGTGCCGACGCGGCGGTTGCTGTTGAGTGGGCTGGAAACGCCGATTGACGAGATCATGATCCGCAAGGTGATTACAATTCCGGAGACGGCGACCGTGCTGGATGCCTGCGAGCTATTTACCCTGCACCGGCTGCTAGCGTTTCCCATTGTGGACGCCAAGCGGCGGATGGTGGGGATCGTCGACGTGGGGTTGTATACCGAGGGCCGCAGGGAACTCGAGGAAATGCAGCGCAGCGACGATTTGTTTCAACTAATCGGCGTGCACCTGGCGGAATCGCAGCAAGCGAATCCTGTGGTGGCGTTTCGCAGCCGATTTCCCTGGCTCATTTGTAATATCGTCGGGGGGATATTGGCCGCGTTTATTTCTGGCATTTTCGAGGCGGAACTGCAGCGTGTGGTGGCGCTGGCCTTGTTCGTGCCGGTGGTGCTTGGTTTGGCCGAAAGCGTCAGCATTCAGTCGGTGAGCCTGACGCTGCAAGTGCTGCACGGTAAGACGCCGTCGCTACCGCAACTGTGGAATCGACTTAAACGAGAGCTGTTTACAGGAATGTTATTAGGCGCGGTCAGCGCAGCGCTGGTGGCAGTGGTATCGATCGTTTGGCTGCACAATTACCGAGTGGCGCTCTGCCTATGGATTGGAATCGCCGGAGGGATGACGGTGTCGGCAATGATTGGCGTGGCCATGCCCAACTTTCTGCGGATGCTGCGGCGAAATCCGCAAGTGGCAGCCGGCCCCATCGCGCTGGCCCTATCCGACATGCTGACGCTGTTGGTCTATTTCAGCCTGGCGCGGATTGTGACGTAGCAATATCCATCGCGCTAGCTGCCTCGCACCGGTTACAACGAGCCTTCAGCGGTTTCCCGGGGCAAAGGCGCCTCCACAATTGGCTGCGTTGCGTGGCGTTTGCGATCGGCCTCAGTGCCTGGAACAATCAGCGGGCTGGGAGAGGTCTCTTCCACCACTTGCTTCAGTTCCGCGCCGTCGATCGTTTCACGATCGATAAGCCGCTTGGCCAGTGCTATCAACGATGCCTTACGGGCGGCGAGAATTTGCCGAACCCGGCTCATCGATTCGTCAATAATGCGTTTCACTTCCTCGTCAATTTCGCGTGCTGTTTGTTCGCTGTGCATGCGGGCGCGGCCAAGCTCTGGATTATTGGCGACTAAAAACGGCGAGCGGTCGCTTTGCCGATAGTTGACGCGGCCCATGCGGCTCATGCCGTAATCCATAACCATCGATCGGACGATATCGCTGGCACGTTCCAAATCGTTTTGAGCGCCGGTGGAAACGTCGTCAAAAATCATTTCCTCGGCGATGGTGCCGGCCAACAACACCTGAACGCGGCTTTCCAATTCGCTTTGCGTCATCAAATAGCGATCGTCCTCGGGACGCTGCATGGTGTAACCCAGTGCCGCCAAACCGCGGGGAATGATCGAAACTTTGTGGACCGGGTCGGTGTTGGGCAGGCTGTAAGCGACCAGGGCATGGGCTGCCTCGTGATAGGCGACGCGCTGCTTTTCGTCGGGGTGGATGACGCGTTTGCGTTTTTCCAGGCCGGCGGTGACGCGCTCCACGCCTTCGTTAAATTCTTCCATGCCGACGGATGTTTTTCCTTTTCGGGCGGCCAGCAGGGCGGCCTCGTTCACCAAATTCGCCAAGTCGGCCCCGACGAAGCCGGAAGTGAGTCCGGCGATGTCTCGCAGGTTCACGGCGGGGTCGAGTTTTACGACTTGCACGTGGACTTTGAGGATTTCCTGACGGCCGCGCACATCGGGCCGATCCACCAGCACGTGGCGATCGAATCGACCTGGCCGCAACAACGCAGGATCCAAAGTTTCCGGCCGGTTGGTGGCGGCCAGGACAATCACGCCGCTGTTGGAGCTGAAACCATCCATTTCCACGAGCAAAGCATTGAGCGTTTGTTCCCGCTCGTCGTGTCCGCCGACGACACTGGAACCGCGAGTTTTACCCAGTGCGTCGAGCTCGTCGATAAAAATAATGCAAGGCGCTTTGGCTTCGGCCTGCTGAAACATATCGCGCACGCGGGCCGCCCCCACACCGACAAACATTTCGACGAAGTCGGAGCCCGACAGGCTGAAAAACGGCACGCCGGCCTCGCCGGCGATGGCCTTTGCCAACAGTGTTTTGCCGGTGCCCGGGGGCCCGACCAACAGCACGCCTTTGGGGATGCGTCCCCCCAGGGCTTGGTAGCGTTCCGGTTGACGGAGGAATTCGACGACTTCGCGTAGTTCTTCGACTGCCTCGTCGATGCCGGCGATATCTTCGAAGGTGATGCCGATATCTTCCTGAGCGTACATTTTGCCCCGGCTGCGACCGAATGCCATCGGGCTGCCGGCGCCGCCCAAGCGGCGCATCATCAGGAAGAACACTAGGATGAACAGTCCTGTGAGTACGAGCATGGGCACATAACTGTGCCAGGGGCCGGGTGCTGGCACGTATTTGACGGGAATATTGTTCTCGCGGCACAGGTCGACAAAATCGGCCTCCGTCCGTTCATTGAGATTTTTATTGACGCGAAATGTAACTTGCTGGCCTTTTGCAATCGTCGGTTGTTCGGCTTTTGAATCGGCATTTTCCGCAGGTTCGCCGGGGGATTCTCGGAGCACTTTACCTGTGATTTCGAACTGACCAATTTCCAGCCCGGTGGGATCTTTGTAGCGAACGGGGGCAGCACTGGGCTGAGTCGATTCGCGAACCAGCATTCCATTGTTACCCGGCTTGGCGCTCGTTTTGATTAGCGCTTCCAAATCGAAGTAGCTAATTTCATAGGCCGAGTCTTGGTGCAGCCAGCCGACGACGAGCAAGATTGTCAAACCAATGCCGAGCAAATACCAAACGATGTTATTTCCAATCGGCGGACTCTTCTTTTCCACGGGTCGTTTGGGTGCCGGTGGTTTGTCGGTCTTTGGTTTGCTTTCCATGCGTGTTGGATGCCTGATTCTCTGGTGTCTGGATGTCTTAGTGCCTAGCGGTGTGATATTGGATCCAATCTGAACCTGAACGCTGCAATCACACGGGCGGTTTCGCCCCTTTAAGGCAATCCTATGTCGCTGTGGGCGTCGATACAACCTTCCGGCAACTGCCCATGGTTGCCCAATGGTGTGCGCACGGCAAATTGGGCAAAATCGGTATCAAAGTGTCCGGGTTGTCGCTACTGCTGGGCGGACTTAGAATCGGTTGGACCGTTCATAAGGTCAAAAAAATCAAGAAACTCATGCAATGAAAAGCTGCCTTCTAAATTGGCTTGCCAACCGGCCACTTAGATTTTTCGACGCTCCAGACCCTTATCCATTGATTGCATGAACCCTCTCGCGAAAAGCATTGCTGTGCTGGGTTCAACCGGATCGATCGGCACTAGCACGCTGGAAGTGATCGCTGCTTCAGAGGGGCGGTTGACAGCCACCGCATTGGCTGCCCGTAACAGTACGCACGTGCTATTGGAACAAGCGAAGCAATTTCGGCCGCGGTGGGTGGTGGTGACCGATGCGGAAGCTGCCCAGCGGCAAGAGTGGTCGGCGCTGCCGCGCGAGACGCAGTTGCTTGTTGGTCCGGAAGCGTTAACGAAGATTGCCGCCACGCCGGAAATCGATACCGTGGTGGCGGCGATTGTCGGCGCCGCCGGATTGCAAAGCACTTGGGCTGCGTTAGAAGCAGGCAAACGGGTTGCGCTGGCCAACAAGGAAACCTTGGTAATGGCCGGTCCCCTGGTGATGGCGCTGGCGGCTCACACTCATGCTCAGATTTTACCCGTCGATAGCGAACACAGTGCGGTTTTTCAGTGCTTGCAAGCCGGGCAGCGCGGAGCTGTGAAGCGGATCATTTTAACGGCCAGCGGCGGCCCGTTTCGAAATTTCACGCCGGAACAATTGGCTCGCGTCACCGTAGAACAGGCGCTGGAGCATCCCACGTGGGACATGGGGCCGAAGGTGACGATCGATTCAGCGACCATGATGAACAAGGCCTTGGAGGTGGTAGAAGCCCGCTGGTTATTCGATCTGGCTCCGCAGCAAATCGACGTGGTGATACACCCGCAATCGGTCGTACATTCATTGGTGGAATTTGTCGATGGCTCGATCATGGCGCAGCTTGGCCCGCCCGATATGAGGCTGCCCATTCAGTACGCGCTCGATTATCCTCAGCGCGAGCCGGCGGAGTGGCCCAAGTTGGATTTTTCGATGCTGCCACGGCTGGAATTTGAGCCTGCCAACCCGGACCGCTGGCCGGCACTGGCGTTGGGGCATCAGGCGGCCTGCAGCGGCGGTACAACCGGTGCCGTGTTAAATGCCGCCAATGAGGAGGCGGTGCGCAGTTTTTTGGCCGGGGAATTGGAATTCAACGAAATTGTGCCTGTTTGCCGAAGTATTGTTGAACATCACACTTTTGATTCAGCGCCGACGCTAGAGCGGCTGTCGCAAGCCGATCGCTGGGCACGCCAGGAGGTCACACGTTGGGTATGCACATAATTGCCTCGAATTGGATCGTATGGCTGGCCACACCGGCCAATTGGCTCGTCGTATTGGCGGTCGCCGGCGGCTTGGGATTTGTGATTTTTGTGCACGAGCTTGGGCACTTTCTGGTGGCCAAAGCGTGCGGGGTGAAATGCGAAAAATTCTATCTCGGCTTCGACATCTACGGTCTGAAGCTTTGCAAATTTCAGTGGGGTGAAACCGAATATGGCATCGGCATTTTGCCGCTCGGTGGCTATGTGAAGATGCTTGGGCAGGACGACAATCCAGCCAACTTGGCGGAAGAGAATCGCCGAGCGCGGGTGAAAGCGGAGTTGGCGCAGGCAGGTGCGGAAGGCGCGAGTGCATCCGCTACCGCTGAACATGCTCCGCCGCTGACGCACGGCGATTTGCCACCCGAGCCGGTTTCCGATCCACATGCGCCCTACGATCCGCGCAGCTACATGGCGCAAAGTGTGCCGAAGCGGATGGCGATTATATCCGCCGGCGTGATCATGAACGTGATTTTCGCATTCATCATGGCAACCATTGCGTACGGTCTGGGAGTGCCGGAGACGCCATGTATTGTCGGCGGTTCGTGGGTTGGCGGCGCCGCATGGCAGGCAGGCTTACAGCCGGGAGATAAAATTATTCGAATTGGCAACGTGAACAATCCACGGTTCGACGATTTGCGAACCGGCGTCACGTTGGGCGACGTGGAGAAAGGAATTCCGTTCACCATCGATCGCGCTGCGGACGACAAATCGGAAGACATCAAGCTGTTTCCCGATTCGTCGCTCGGCCTGCCGATGATCGGTATCACCAGTGCGCAGGACGCGCAATTGGTCGATCGACCTGGATTTCACGCCACGTTTCCATTTTCGGCTGCGCGCCGGAGCATGCCGGCATTTGAGCCTGGTGATACGATCGTGCAAGTTAATGACACGCCGGTCCATTCCTACCGTGATTTTGACCGGGCGCTAGCGAAATACATTGACCAGCCACTTGAGGTGGCCGTCGAGCGAAAAACAGAGCAGGGCAGTGGGAAACAGAGCAGTGCCAAGCGGCCGGACAGCGATGAAACTGCAAAAAAAGTGACAATCACCGTGGAGCCGACGCCTCTACGCGATTTTGGTTTGATCATGCCTTTGGGCCCGATCAAGGCGTTGCAGAAAGATTCGCCGGCGGAGAAAGCGGGTTTGCAGACGGGAGATCGCATTGTTGCGGTCGACGGCAAACCGGTTGGCAATCCTTTCACGCTAGAAAGTCGGCTTCTCGAACTGGCGAAAGCAGGAAAACCTGTGAGCTTCGAGATCGAGCCCAAAGCGATCGACGCAAGCGAAAAATCCTCAGCAGCGGCAACTAAACGTGGGGTGCAAATTACCCTTCGCGTTCCGGAATTCGTCGACATTTTCCAAGATATTTCCCCTCTGCCACTAAGCGCGTTAGGCGTGGCTTGCGAAGTTCCTACGACGGTGGCTGGCGTGCGGCCGGATTCACCGGCCGCATCCGCTGACATCCAGCCCGGGGATGAGCTTATTTCGGAAAAACTGTTGGCTCCGCCAAGGCGCAATTCGCCAGATCTTATGGACGATGAAGAACCACCGCCTGCGAAGACGGTTGATTTCGGCAAGCAGTTGACCTGGCCTGGATATGTTCTGGAGGTACTGCCGACGCTCGATCCGGCAACAAAAGTTCAATTGGAAGTGAAGCGAGGCGACCAGACGCACACCGTAGAGCTCGCTTTGAGCGAACTGAAAAACGAGGCGGGAAAAATCGTATATTCGCCATACCGCGGATTTAATTTGGCCCCGACGACGATTATGCACCGGACGGAATCGTGGGGTCAGGCGGCCCGAGCCGGCGCCACGCAGACGATCGATGCGCTGCTGATGGTGTACCGGTTTTTGCAGAAAATTGGCGGGCAAATTCCCGTGACGATGCTCTCCGGACCCGTCGGGATTATTCAACAGGCTGGCTTTGAAGCGCAACAAGGCTTCGCGAAGTTTTTGTTGTTTCTCACGTTGCTTAGCGCCAATTTGGCGGTGGTGAACTTTTTGCCGATTCCGGTGCTCGATGGCGGGCACATGGTGTTTTTGATCTACGAGGGCCTGCGCGGCAAGCCAGCCAGCGAACGCATTATTGTCGCGTTCACCTACGCGGGCATGCTCTTTTTGCTGACGCTAATGTCGTTCGTTCTGCTGCTCGATATCGGTGCGATTTCCCGCCACTAACCGCCGGTTACAACTTTAAGTTCGCGTGAAAGGCAATCATCGCGGGGCGTGCTAGCATCGCATTTCGTCGGCGAAATCCACGGTATTGTTGAGACCGATCAAACGCTATTGATTCAGGTCTCCGGCCGGCGTTAGATTGCCGACCGATCGTGCGGCCAGCATTGCCAACTGATCAAGGCTTCCTGCCGGAGACCTTCTTTGGTCGGCCTCTCCTGGATGGAGAGCCTGAATGTTTGCTCGGGGCGCGGCAGACCGGCCGCTTGGAAAGGATTCCAATCATGGTAACCACATTGTCGGACCTAGCGCGCCTAGTTGCCGGTCATGTGGTGGGCGATGGTACCTGCATTGTCGTCGGCGCAAATATTCTCAATGCGGCCGGCCCGGCGGATATAACGCTGCTCGATTCTCCAGATAAGGCCCATCTACTGGCGCGAAGCGCGGCCGGTGCGGTGCTCACGCCGCGCGGATTCGAGTTGGCGGATCGGTCGGGCATCCAAGTGGAGGATGTCCATGCCGCATTCGCCAAAATTGTCAATTATTTTCGTCCAGGGGCGGTGAAACGCGCCGTCGGCATTAGTCCAAAGGCAATCATTAGCGCCACGGCACAAATTGCTTCTACGGCCCAGGTGTATCCGGGGGCAACGATTGGCGACGAGGTGGAAATTGGCGCAGGCTCAATGATCCACAGCGGGGCGCATATTCTGGATGGTTGCCGGATTGGCGAGAACGTCACGATTTTTCCCGGTGCGGTGCTGTACGAAAATACCCGCGTCGGTGCGCGGTGCATCATTCATGGGGGCGCGGTTTTAGGAGCGTTTGGGTTTGGATACAAGTTGGTCGAAGGCCGGCACTTGCTGAGCTCGCAGTTAGGCTTCGTGGAACTGGGGCCGGACGTGGAAGTAGGCGCGGGCAGCACGATCGATCGCGGCACTTATGGCGCAACCTTCATCGGCGAGGGGACGAAAATCGATAACCTCGTGATGATTGCCCATAACTGCCGGATCGGCCGGCACAATTTGATCTGCTCGCAAGTGGGCGTGGCAGGCAGCACGACCACCGGTGATTATGTGGTGATGGCCGGACAGGTTGGCGTGCGCGATCACGTGCACATCGGCACGGGCGCAGTGCTGGGGGCCAAGGCGGGAGTCTCCGGGGACGTGCGCGACGGCGTGCGGATGCTGGGCACTCCGGCCGTGCCGGAGCGCGAGCAAAAACTATTGTTTGCCACGATTTCAAAACTACCGGAAATGCGCAAGCAACTGAAAGAATTGCAGCACGAAATGGAAGTGTTGCAACAACACGCTGTAAAAGGACGGGGCAGCGACCTACGCCACGAAGCAGCGTAAGCCGTCGCTATGTCGTGGGGCAGTCGGCGCTAGCCTTCGGTCATTGCAAGCTTGGGCAATGACTGCAAGGCAAATGACAAAGGACAACGCGATTAACCATGTCAGCGCCTTCCTCCCCTCTCAATCCGCCGGCTAAAATCGGTCTAATTGCCGGTTGGGGGAGATATCCGATTGTCGTCGCCGAGGCACTGCGCCGGAGCGGTTACAGCGTTTATTGCGTTGCTTTGAAAGAACATGCCGATCCGGAGTTGGCAAAAATCTGCGATGAAGTGCAATGGACCGGTGTGGCCCAAATTGGCCACTCCATCCGATTTTTCAAGCAACGTCAAGTTCGCCATGCCGTGATGGCCGGCAAGGTCTTCAAGTTGAAGCTGTTTCAGCCGAAGGCGCTGCTGAAGCTGATGCCCGACTGGCGGACGATGCGGATTTTCTGGTCGCACTTTGTTACGGCAAAAAAAGATCGGCGCGATGACACACTGCTGTTGGCGGTCGTTCAAGCTTTCCAGCAAGACGGGATTGCGATGCAGCCGGCCACGGATTTTGTTCCGGAGCTACTCGTCAAGTTCGGTCAACTGACAAAACTTGCACCGACGCGCACACAACAGACCGATATTGAGTTTGGTTGGCATTTGGCCAAAGAAATGGGCCGCCTCGATGTTGGTCAATGCGTGGTGGTCAAAGATCGGGCTTGCTTGGCTGTGGAAGCCATTGAGGGGACCGACGAATGCATTCGCCGAGCCGCCACGCTTTGTTCCAGCGGGGGATTCACGGTCGTAAAGCTGGCCAAGCCGCAGCAAGATATGCGGTTCGATGTGCCAACCATTGGCTTGGGCACGCTGCAAACGATGGTTGCCGCAGGGGCAAAAACTCTGGTCGTGGAAACCGCCAAAACTATCCTCGTAGATCAGGCAGAATTCCTAACTTTCGCAGACCGCCACAAGCTCATTGTGGTATCTCTAGATAGGCCGGAGGCAGCCGCAGGCCTAGTGGATAGCCGGGCGGCATAAGCCAGTGTCTGCGCGATTCTCGTCGACTGGCACAATGTCTAACCGCCTGTTAGTGCAATGTCGTAACCATTGAGATAATATAGACTTATATCCAATACTTGCCGACATGCTGGTCTCTGGAACACGAAAAAAGCAATTATTCAAGAAAATTATTTGAGAAAGTATAAAAACATAGACCAAATAACTTGGAGTTTGTGACAAAAAAATTGTTGCATCTACCGCGATTACATCTATAATCAGCTTTTGTCAGGGGAACAGAGCGGAAGGCAAAGCCCAGTTTTAATTGAGCGCGAATTCAGAGTTGTAATGGTGAATTTGCTAATGAGATGATTCAAGTGTGCGCGACGCTCGCATGCGGACTGTAAGATAATAAGTTGGTAGGTAGAACAACCGGACAGCAGGGCCACCGGTGGCTGCCGCCAACCTCACGCAAAGACTTTCAACGTGAATAAGATTGCTTCCGCGACGGCGCTCATCGCTGAGTCATCTGATGATGTAGTTTCTGATTGGGTAATCGGAACCAACGCTGCCGTCCGCCGTATTGCTCAACACGCCAACCGGGCTGCCGAAGTGCAATGCCCGGTTCTGATTTGCGGCGAAACCGGCACGGGCAAAGAACTGTTAGCCCGTCGCTTGCATCAAACAGGTCCCCGGGCATCGAAGCCGTTTGTGCCCGTGAATTGCGCTGCATTGACTGCCACGCTGGCGGAGAGCCAGTTGTTTGGTCATGAAAAAGGTGCATTTACCGGAGCTCTGGGAGCTGCATTGGGCGTGTTCCGCGCCGGCAATGGCGGCGTGGTGTTCCTCGACGAAATCGGCGAAATGCCGTTGGAATTGCAGCCAAAGTTGCTGCGTGTTTTACAAGAACACGAGGTCACGCCGGTAGGTTCATCCACTCCTCTGCGCGTGGACGTGCAGGTAATTGCCGCCACCAACCGTAATTTGGAAACCGAAGTCGCCGAAGGCCGCTTCCGTGAGGATTTGTACTATCGGTTGAATATGGTGGAATTGCAGGTTCCACCACTGCGAAAGCGGATCGAAGATATTCCTCAGTTTGTTGATTTCTTCACCAACCGATTTGCTCAGCGATATCAACGACCCCTTTGGCGCCCGTCCGCCGACGAATTGCAAGTTTTCTGCGAATACTCGTGGCCAGGCAACGTGCGTCAGTTGTCGCACGTGATCGAACAGGGCTACGTGCTGGGCACGACGCCTTGCGTCCCGTCGGCCAAGCAGAATGTGGATAGCTCTCGAGTACCGTACTTCAATTTAATGAAGCTTCGAGAGGCCGCCATTCGGCAGGCACTGCAGGCGACCAATGGCCATAAGGGCCGCGCCGCTAAATTGCTTGGCGTACATGCCAATACGCTTACCCGGCTGCTGGGTCAGTCGGATCACAGCTAAGCGGATCTTTGCTTAGTCTCTTTTCGCTTGAGCCGGATCGCGCTGTTTGTGCGTCTGCGCCCTGCTTTCACATCGGCATCTCTTTTGCCCGTCCGAACCATCTGTGCTGCTTCTGGGCGCTTTTAGCACCGGGCAGCGGCTTCAATGCGGGGCGAAATGAGCGATTTCGTGTGAGCCGTGGCTTCCAATGTTTGTTCGAAAACGCGATTCACTAGATTAGTGACGCCTCACTAATGTGAGGAATGAGATGCAACATAACCCAGTGTCTGGAGTTAAGTCGAACGGGCACCAAGGGCCTCACTAAATTAGTGAAGGTGGAAAACGCGGATCAAAACAGTGCAGCCGCATGTTTTATTAGTCGTAACATGTTATTTCGAATGCACTTACGAACATTCGAAAATAATTCTTTTAGCACTTGGCACGATCTGTGCATTTAGCTCCCCGCGAAGAAAAGGCTTTCCAGCCGCTTAAGCGATCGAACGTTTCGATTGGAAGCGATGGATTGCCAGCGGTACTTAACGGGATTGATGCCATGGTAGCCACAGCCAACACATTGCTGAATCATTCCGAGTCGCCGGTCGTAATTCGAGGGGGTTTGCCGCTGGCTGACCGGCCGCAGCGTGTGCGTCGTCAAGCACGACGCGCTCCGCCGACGAGCCAAGTGTGTCTGGTGGTCTCTCCCGATCCGCTTCGGCAAATGATGTTCGGCAAAGCAGCCACGCGTAGCGGCTGGCGACAAGTTGTGTGTGCTGATCAAGCCTCGGCCCTTCCACATTTGGCTTCCGGCACAGTCGGTTTGGTGTTGGTCGATACCGTCACGCCGAATCCGAACACGGCGGCCGATCGCCGGCTGCTGGTGGAATTGCTTTCCAATCAAAAAGAAGTGCTCACGGTTGTGTGTGGCCGTACCAGCGATTCGGAAGAAGAAATTTGGGCCCGCCAGTGCGGCGCTTGGATGTATCTGCCGGGCGTGGCGCCGGAAAGCGATTTGGATCCCGTGCTGTGCGGCGCAAAGCAAATTACTGAACGTATGCGGCAGCGGGCTTCTTCGGGAAGCATCGGCGCCGGATTTGGGGTTTAGTTTTACGAAAACATTTTGTCGGTAGTCATTCATCATCGCAAAGGGGAAGTCATGAACGCACCGAACACTTGGTTGTATGACAACGAGATGGAACCAAGCTATGCGGTTTCTTCACCAAAACGCGATCAGAACCGTGATCAGCGGATGCGTCGGCACGCCTTTGAACGCCGTTCGGCCAGTCCGAGCTCGTCCAGTGGCATACACCGCCGCCACAACAAACGTTTGAGTTGGTAAGGATTGTGATCACGCAAGTTTTCCATAGCGAACGAGTAACCACAGAGATTGCTGAATTCAATGAAGTAATGAAGGCCGAGGAACGAAGGCGATAGAGAAAGCGGCAGATAACGAACGAGCAAGTACGCAAAACTAAACCATACCGAACACTTTCCTTTTGCATTGTCTGGCTGGATCGGCCGCAGAGATTGAAATCTCGCGACGAGAGTCAGGCGGGCAAATTTACGAACAACCCAAAAAATTATTTCCTAGCAAAACGAGAGGTCTAATCGACCCACATTTGTATTTGTGTAGCGGTTTGCCGAATGGTTGGATGGTTTGAGCCTGAGCCCAGGCATGTGAAACGTTGGGCCAGCAGACCCCCCGATCCGGGAGAACGCAGAATCAGAATGAGAACGAACTGTCTGAAGAAGGTACAACTGAGTTGCAGGTGAGATTGAATTGAAAAAACAAGAATTGGTCGTACGCGGCTTTGGATCCTCAAAGATCTGAGGCGATACGAAAGAGAGTGTGAAAGTCGAACGGTTTTAACTTTATGAGTCACGTCGCCCTAGTCAGGCGGCGAAAGTTTGCAGTGAGTCGTTACGCATCATCAACCCTTAGTTCGAGAAAGCGAGTGTTCGCCATGTGTATTTTGAAACCATTCCGTCGTGTTGTGTTGGCCTGTGCCGCGATGTTGGCCATGGTCAGTGTCGTTCGTGCCACGCCTGTCACCAGCACATTTGGCCCGGTTGCCGGCACCACTATCACCTATTCCGGCTCTGAAACCGATACGCAGTCACCGGATCCGCCATCGCCCACTTGGCTCTTTGGGACCCCGGTCATTAGCGGTTCGAACAACTTGCACTTCACGTCCGATGCCACCCAGACACCCAGGCCAATTCAATTCGCCGTGATCACCCCGGGCGGTGAGCAATTGGAAGACGGCAAATTGGCGATCGACGCAACCTCAATCGGCAGTAACAGCATCGCCCTGATGTCGATCACCGAAGGCGGCGACTATTTGATTGCTAACGGAACCGCGCTATCCACGGCCGATGCGATTCTCAATATCACAACCGCGACTGCGACAGTTCACGTCGGTCCTGGCAACGACGTTCAGATCCCATTACTGCCGTTCATCACCGAAACGTTCAGCCAAACGTCCGGTAGCGGTCCAGCGATCATCGAGCCCACGGCGATCGTGTTCAGCGGCAACGGGCCGCTCGTCACGGGCACTTGGCAGGGCACTGCAAACTTCAACGTCCCCGCCGCAGTGGTTGCAGCCGGCCTCGCCGGTGATCAGGTGACCAAGGTCGAATTCACTCTCGACGACATCCTACTTGGTAACGCTCAATCAGGTGCCATGGTTGAAATCACCAAGAAGGACTTCCTCCTGGGTCCTCCCAATAATACGCCGGAACCCAGCTCGATCATCCTCGGAGTGCTCGGTGGGTTGAGCCTGGCGGCTGTCGGATATCGCAAGAAGTTTGCGAAAACCGCCTAAAGTGACTCGCTCCTGGCAACGCTCCTAAGGGTTGATGATGTCTGATGACTCTCGCTTGATGATGCAAGGCCCTGACTAGGCCTGAACAGTGACTCGCAGTGATGATGCAAGGCCAGTGACTCGGCCTTAAAAGTGACTCAAAACGGTTGATGAAGACTCAAAAAAGCCCCCGGTTGACTCCCGGGGGTTTTTTGTTGCGCTCGGTGAAAACTGCGCTCGGGCATCGCCGCAGCCACCACGAGACCGACGCAATCCACTTCCGCCAACATGGTGTCTGTTGGAGGGATCGATTGCTCTGTTACGGCTTTGGCTGCTGCCCAGTGGGGTTCGTCGTTCCCCCGGGGCTGACCGGCGCCTTCTGCTGCGATTGTTGGCGACGATCTTCCATTCGTTGTCGCAGTAGATCGATCCCGGTTTGCAGCACTTGCGACGCCAAGCCCTCGGGTTTCCATTGCGGCTGGCTAAGCGTGCCGACAACGTGCACCGTCGGCTTATCACTTAACAGCTTCATGAAAGGGTGGCCCGTCAAATCGGCGTCGTCCAGCCCGGGAAATTGGAATTCGATGAACCAGTCGAGAGTTTCGTCCAATCCAACGCTTCCGTGCGAATGGACTACCAGTTCGACCTGCATGGCTGCCAGGCGGAAGTTCAGGTTCTCGTGATACACGCGGCCATCGTGCAGGTTGAACGAAACGACATCGTCCTTGGCAATTTGTAAGACAAGCGGCGCCGTGCCATTTTTTAGCATGCTATTCAACAATTGCGTGACCGGGCCAGGCACAACATCGACGGAGTACAGCGTCAGCCGGCCGGCAAGCTGCGCTGCCTCGGGCTTGCCGAGCGGCCAATTGAAATCGTCCAGCTCAAGCGACACTTTGCCCGACGTGCGAGTGGCCTGAAATAGAGGCGGTGTAATGAATTTCAGCAGGTCATTGCACATTTCCGGCGTCAAATTCATCTCATTCAGCAACTGTGCGTGCTGGCCGTGCAGGGTGGGCACGCCGGCGGCACTTTCAGCAGCCGGGGTGAGAGCGACGTTCAACTTTATGCCTTCAATCGGCCACGGTTTCGGCGAACTTTGTCCCTGCAATAAGAGCCGCCCATCGACAATTTCCAAACTGGCCCCGCGGTTGCCGAGCGGCATATTGGCCATGCCACGAATTAACCGCGTGATGTTCGTTCCCTCTTGATCAAAGTGGATGTAAAGCTCCGGCTGCGCGATGCGAAATTCGCCCAAACTATGGCCCAACATCAGTCGCCATAGCGGAACGTCGCCGTCCAGGTGCAGCACAGTTAGGGCGGCGCGATCGGTATTTTCTGGCTGTAATTTCAGATCGCTCATCACGATGGGCGAGAACCAAGACAGCGACAAATTGCCCACCGTGGCCTGAGTGTTCACCCGCGAGAATACCTGATTTAGAAGTCGCTGGCGAAAGAAAGGCAGCGCCACAACGTTTGGCAAGAACCCGACGAGCAAAATCAGCAGAATAATCATCGCCAACAGCCAGCGGAACCAATAGCGGCGTTTGGCCCGGGGCGGCGGCTGGCCACCGGCGGAAGACGGTTGGCCCCCAGTGGGCGACGGCGGAAACGGTTGGCTCATTGGCGATGCTCGGTTTTGTCGATCAGACTTGCGGTTGGCTTGCTGGCGACTGCCGGCTCTGCGGAATTATCGCGATTGGTTTCGGCTGCCGCAATCTGGATGCGCGAACTGCCGACCGCAAAACTATCGTTTCCTTCGACAAAGACCCGGATGCAATAGCTTCCCGCGGCGTCCTCGGGGACAGGCAGGATGGCAGAAAAGCCCCCGTCTTTGACTTCGGCCATCGCTGAAGCCAACTGTGAATTGTTGACCGTTCGATAGATTGCATCGAACTGTTCGCGTCCCTTTTGGCTGCCGTCGTAACGATCACGCGATGATACCTGGACCCGATCCAACGGGATTATTAATTGGACGGTGGCCCTACCGCTGACGGGACATGTGGCGTGAACGGTAATGGATTGCCCGGCCGTGGCAGTTTGCGGCGCCGAAATTTTAACTTCCTGCGGATGCGCCAAACGCATCGTCGGATCGCCGAACAAATTAAACAATTGCAGATGTTCCAGCCGCTCTTGCTTCAGGTCGATACCCGGCGGCGCGGCTGCCACGGTAATCGCATGCAGCAGCGACCATATTGGCAAATCATAGCCGGCCATCGTGTCGCGCTTGGCCTGCAGTATCCACTCGCCTAAAGTTTCGCATCGCTGGTCAAAATATTGATGAATCGCCTGCCGTGCCAGGGCGGCCATGCCATACGGCATCGTCACATTGGAACCGCTGAACACGGCAACCGGCCCCGCCGAAGCACGTAGCAATTCTTCCGCCAGACAATCATTTTGCTCGGCGAAAGCGCCCGTATAACAGCACATGCACATTGCAATGGGTGGCGTCGCGCCGCAATGCAGTTGGCGGCAGTCGTCGCACTGTAAAATCGGCGTATGGCCATCGGGAAACATGGCCCATTGCAGCGTTCGAGGAGCGCCGTGCCCCATAAAAACCCAAAACAGGCAGCCTTCATTCAACCGATCCAAGCTGCATTGATGAAACAGATGCGGATTCGGGCAAAACGGACTGCGCCATTTTGCATCGGTCAGCGTGGATTGATAGGCAGCAGGCAATTCGCAGCCGATGGCTTTCGGAACCACATCTTCCAGAGCCGAATCGATTAGCGTGCCATATCCACCTTCGCCGGCTACGAAATTGATGCGTGCTCGCCACTGTCCGAAATCGCGTGAGTCTTCATAGGCCAAAATCTTTTGAAGTATGGTGGTCAATTCATCGGTTGTATGCGCCGTGATACGACCGATGGCCAATTCGGGCACGCCGTCGTCGTTAAGGTCTGCGTATGGATTGTCGCTGGCAAAATCAGGGTCGCCGCCCCAATAGCGTCCCATTTGGGAAGGCAAGCGAAACGTAGGCGTGCAGCGCGCTCGTTGCACATCGTTAGCTTGTGGCGGCGGGGCATCGCCCACCAGCACGATGAACTTCAACGAACCGTTTTTGGCTACGGTGCGAATTTTTTCACGAATTTGCAGCGCGTTTCCATCACTAGCCAGAAACTCGACAACGTGGCGTTGCCCTTGGCGGCGGGCAAGCCAAGGCTGCATGGCCGAGCGAAACTCAGCGGGGCAAACGACGACGATGTCCGGTTTTTGTGCCGCCGGTGCATCGCCCACGGCAAACAATAGCGGCAAAAGCAGAATCTGCATGCGGGAAGTGTAGCGGCTGGCCAAATTTCACGGGAGACGAATTCGCCCGTTGAAAGACCGACACTTTTGCTGCTTATTCCCGCTTCATCTTTCGCCAGGCCACGGGGACATAACTAATCGCCATTCCCGAGGCCATACCCGTTGTATGCGCCCAGTTCGCGATCGGTCCTAACAGGCCGCTCCAGCACAACGCAAACCAAATCAAAAACAGTCCCACCGTGTTCGGTGGCAGAAATATACCACCGTGCGGATCGAAACGGCTTTTTATCCATAAGTACCCAAACAACCCGTAACCAACGCCCGACATGCCGCCGAATTGTGTGGTGGGCGGAACATGAAACCAGTCGACTTCGTAAGTAAAGTAGTACTGGCCCCAATTCGAAATCACCGCGATGGCCAACACAAACAGCGCAAAAAATAGCGTTCCCCGCCGCGATTCAATCATCGACCCAAAAATGTACAACCAGTACATATTGAATATCAAATGCAATGGCGACATGTGGACAAATATGGGGGTCACCACCCGCCATACTTGGCCCTCGTGAATGTATTTGGTGGGCGTCCAGCTCAATTCTTGGAGCAAATTCGTCGGCCGCGGCTGGAACCATAAATTCTGCAAGAATGCCGAGTCGGTCTGGCCAAAGTCGGTAACTACCGAAACCAGAATGCATACCGCAATTAACAGCAACGTCAGCGGTCGTCGGCCCGCGGAACTGACGTCCCAGCGATTGCGCACTTCAATCAAATTTTTGCGTCGCTGCTGGTCGTCGCGGGATTGTTGCTTTCGCAATGCGGTGGCCGCATCGGCGGCCTGTCGATAGCGAGGAGCTTGGGAATCGGTGCGGAATTCTTGCAGCTCGCGTATGGCCTGCGGAAGTTGATCTTCCTCACGAACCCACACGGCCCAGGCATCCCCTTCGGGCTCGGTCTTCGTGATAATGCCTTGCGTCAGCAAATAATCGACCAACCGCTGAGCATCGTCGCGGTTGGAGAGTGTGCCGGCCTGTCGCATAATGCTGGAGTTCCTAGAATTTGGTCTCAGTTGTCGGTTGTCCGATGAGTTTCGTCAACTCATCTTTCAGAGCGAAATATGATTTTGGATTTTATCAACACCCTCACCCAGTGGTTTGTCCAGCATCCCTGGATCGTTTGGCTGATGATGGGCCTTTCGCTGCTGACGGTGTTGGCCAGCTTCGTCATCGTTCCTGGGGTAATTGTGCGGATGCCTGCGGACCACTTTGCCCATTGCGTCCCACTCGAACCGCTTGGGAAACGTTGCGCCCCGGCGCGCGAATCGCAGCGTTGCTTGTAAAAAACATCCTTGGGTTTGTGCTATTGCTGGCTGGAATTATTCTGGCGCTCCCATTGGTTCCCGGTCCCGGGATTCTGACAATTCTGTTGGGGCTGGCGCTGTTGGATTTGCCCGGCAAGCGGCGTTTGGAGCGCTGGATCGTCGCTCGGCCAACCGTGTTTTCTGCATTGAACAAACTGCGAGTAAAGCACGGTCGGCCGCCATTGGATAAGCCGCAATAATGCATGCCGGGCACACCAACACGGCTCTCATTCTTTTGTTGCCCTACCACCGTAAATCGCGGCGCGGATTGGCCGGGTGCTCGGCGTCGAGCTTGCGGATGGCTTCGGCAGTGGCTTCGTCGATAACCGGCGGGAGAACGATTTGTATTTCGGCATACAAATCGCCGGCAGGCTGATCCTGCAGCTTCAAACCGTGTCCGCGAATTCGCAGTTTCGCGCCGCCGCTGGTGCGCGGTGGAATCCGCAGCGAAATGGCACCGCTGGGGCTGGGCACGTCCACTTTTGCCCCGGCCACGGCCTCGGCCAGTGTGACTGGCACGCGGACAATCAAATCGTTTCCGCGCCGTTGAAAATAAGGATGGTTTGCCACATGCACGGTTAGCAACAGATCGCCGGCCGGCGCTTTTCCGGCGCCGGGCCCGCCTTGTCCACGCAGCCGAATTTTTGCGCCGTCGTGGATCCCCGGTGGAATTTTTACCTCCATTCGATCAACTTTTCCGGGCCCACGCTGCACACCCACGTCGACTTTGCCGCCTTGGATGGCGGTTTGAAAAGGGACTTCAATTTCGCTTTGAAGATCTGGACCTGGCTGGTCGGCGGCACGGCCCCGGCGGGCTTTGCCCCCAGCTTGCGCGGCGCGCTGAAAGCCTCCGAACAGATCGGCGAACGGGCTGCCGCCGCCACCTTCTTGCCCAAACCGATCTCCGAACATTTGTCCGAAATCGATTTCTTCGTAGCCGCCTGGGCTCCCCTGGGTGTGCCAACTCTGGCCTCCGCGAGGTCCCGGCCCGGCTCCGCCGGCGGCAGCCGATTCAAACGCGCTGCCATAGCGGTCGTACAATTCGCGTTTGCTGGTGTCGTTCAGTACGTCGAAAGCAGCCTGCACCTTTTGGAATTTTTCTTTGGCGGTTTTATCGTCGGGGTGCAAATCGGGATGATACTTGCGCGCCAACGTGCGATAGGCCTTTTGGATATCCGCTTGCGAGGCGTTTTTCTCCACTCCTAAAGTTTGATAGTAGTCGTCAGCCATTTCGCCGTGATGCTAATAAAAGTGGCCGCGGGTTTTCCGGCGTTTTGTACGCCTGCCGCAACGTGAACGTCCTCATTAGGCAGCAAACTATTCTAGGTCGTGGCGGTTGCTTACATCAAGGACAAAGGTTTCACCGCCCGGCCATGCTAGGATTGAGAATAACGATTTTGCGTCAGGGCAGCTTATGAATTTGCGAATTGCCACAGCCATTCTTTTGGCGTTGCTCCTCCAGCCTGCGGTGCTGCGTGCCTCCGGGCAATTGGAAATTCGTGTGATCGACCGCGATACCGGCCAGCTGCTGGCGGTGCGGATGCACTTAAAAAACGCCAAGGGCATGCCGGTGAAGCCGCCGGGCGTCCCCGCGCTTGGCGATCATTTTGTATTCGACGGTAAAATTTTGCTCAGGCTTCCCAACGGCGGTTACGAGTTTCTAATCGAACGCGGCCCGGAATATCTGGAGCGGACCGGGCATTTTCAAATCGAAAATTTCGCCGACGACAGCAAAACCATCGACTTGAAACGTTTTGTCGATATGGCCAAGGAGGGCTGGTACAACGGCGATTTGGACGTCGATCGGCCGCAGAAGGATCTCGAACTATTGATGCGGGCCGACGATGTGCACGTCGTGCCGCTGATCACGTGGTCCAACAAGAAAAATCCGTGGGTCAAGCAGCCGCTGCCGAAGACGGCCATGACCCAATTCAACGGCACTTTTTTTTATAGCTTGCTTGGCGGGGAATTGATTGCGCCCGGCAACACGCTCCGGTTGTTCAAGCTCGATAAGCCGCTGGATTTTGCGGATGCCGCGGAATCGAAAACCGCCGAAAATGCGCTGGGGAGCTTGCCGTGGCTGCCTGTGGCAGAAAAAGCTCGGCGCGAGCAAAACGCCTGGGTCGATGCGGGAGCATTTTTCGCCCGTGATCTGCCAATTTGGATTGCCGCCGGGCAGATTGATTCTATCCAATTGGCAAATCGGCATTTGGAGCGTGAAGGAGTGCTCGATAACGAAGCGGGCGGCTGGCCGCGCGATGTAACGTCATACCCAAAGCCGCAGGGAAATGGGCGCTGGTCGCAGGAAATCTATTATCATTTACTCAATTGCGGTTTGAAGATTCCGCCCACGGCTGGCAGCGGCTCGGGGATCAATAATAATCCAGTGGGCTACAACCGCGTTTATGTGAATGTCGGTGTACGCGACGATAACCAAAGCGGCGCGGATAAAACTGCCAATGGAGAGCAGAGCAACGGCGATCCGATTGCCAGCGATTCCATCATTTGGGATCGATGGTGGGGTAGTTTGAAACGAGGGCGCGTGACCATCACCAACGGTCCCCTGATTCGGCCCGATGTGGAGGGGCAGCTTCCCGGATATGTATTTAAGGCGGACGACGGTAGGTCACTAGAACTGCCCATCGCGCTAACGCTTTCCACCCGCGAAAAAATTCGTTACCTGGAAGTGATCAAAAATGGCCGCAGCGAGATCGAAGCTAATCTCGACGATTTCCAAGCCAGCGGCGGCAAACTGCCGAACATCAAATTCGACGCAAGTGGCTGGTTTCTGGTACGTGCAATTACCGACAACTCCAAAACCTACCGGTACGCCACCACGGCGCCCTATTACGTGGAAGTCGGCTACCACCCGCGCGTCAGCCGCAGCAGCGTGCAATTCTTTTTAGATTGGGCCGATAAACGAGCTGCTGAAATTGCCGACGCCGCCAAGTCCGACGATTCGGACGCTGCCAAAAGCGCACTGCAATATGCCCAGCGGGCACAAGCCTATTGGAAAAACTTGCTCGATCACGCCACCGCCCAGTAAATGCGGCCGCAAAACTCGCTACGGGTTTTCACCGGTCGAACCGCCGTGGGCGATCGGATCGATCGAGTGTGCCGCGCCATTTCCGGCAGCGCCGTTCCCATCCGCCACCAGAACATCGGTAATCGGACTGGAACCTTCTTGCGCCAGTGCAGTTTCAGAAATGGTGCCATTGGCGCTCATTGCCGCGATCAGGCGGGGATCACCGGCGGCAGCGGCGGCGGCTGGCAGCGATAGCAATTGCTCTTGGACCCGGAATGGCGTTTCGGCGTCGCTAAGCGGCCGCCGGGTGAAAACCCCATCCGGCTGTAGAATGCGGGCTTTTACGTTGTCTTTCAGATAGGCGGGCACAATTTCATGCAGGATCCGGTCGCGCAAATCTTCTTGCTCCACCGGAAACATGACTTCGACCCGGCGGTAAAAATTACGCGGCATCCAATCGGCACTCGAGAGAAACACTTTAGCGTCCGCATCGGGTCCGAATACATAAATCCGGCTGTGTTCCAAAAAACGATCGACAATGCTGCGAACTCGAATGTTGTCCGACGTGCCCGGCACTCCCGGTCGCAAACAGCAAACCCCGCGATCGACAATGTCGACTGGCACCCCAGCCTGGCTAGCTCGATACAGCGATTCAATCACGCGATGATCGACAATCGCATTGAGCTTGGCGAAAATCCTGGAGGGCTTGCCTTCCGTGGCGCGCTGCGTTTGCTCTTCGATCAATTGCAGGGTGCGCCGGTGCAAATCGGTGGGCGCGACGACCAGCTTTCGCCACTGGTGGCCTTGCGAATAGCCGGTAAGCAAATTGAACAATGCGGAAGCATCCGTGCAAATGTCTTCGTTCGCCGTGAACAAGCCCAGGTCGGTATATACCAAAGCGGTGACCTGGTTGTAATTGCCGGTACCCAAGTGAACGTAGCGTTTCAGGGCGTTGCCTTCCTGCCGTACGACCAGCGACAGCTTGCAGTGCGTCTTCCAGTCCATAAATCCGAACACGACGTGCACGCCTGCCCGTTCCAGTTGGCGTGCCCAGGAAACGTTGTTTGCCTCATCAAACCGCGCTTTCAATTCCACCAAAGCGGTAACGTGCTTGCCGTTATCGGCCGCTTGGATCAGTGCCCGCGTGATGGGCGAATCGCCGCTGGTGCGATATAGCGTTTGCTTGATGGCCAGCACTTTCGGATCGTTGGCCGCTTTGGTGACGAAATCGGACACCGCGTCAAACGAATCGAACGGGTGATGCACCAAAATGTCGCGGCGGGCAATCGTGGCAAACAAATCGTCGCGGCGCCGCAGGCCGCGCGGCATTTGTGGCGAAAACGGCGGATCGCGCAATTGCTCCCGGTCAGAAATCTTTACCAATTCCATCATCGCCGACAAATCGAGTGGCCCGGGAATGCGATAAACCTCGCTGTAGCCTTCGGGCGAGTTATCTCGAATGGTTTCTTCGTCGATAATCATGCGGCTCAGTTCTGCATTGCCGCCGGCAGACACTTCCAGTCGCACGGCCTCGCCCCGTTGCCGCGTTTTCAGCCGATCTTCAATCAGCCGCAGCATATCGTCCGATTCTTGCTCCAAAAGATCGATGTCGCTGTCGCGAGTGATTCGGAATGTCGTCCAGGACAGCACATCGAAACCGCCGAATAATTCCGGCAATCGTGCGGAGACGAGATCTTCCAACAGGATAAATTGCGTATCGTCCCCGCTTCCCAACGGGACCAATCGCGGCAAAACCTGCGGCACTTGCACCACCGCAAACAATTGCTTGGGGCCCAACCCGCGGCGACGCTCTAACATTGCGGCCAAATACAAACCGCGGTTGTGATAGCGCGGGCTCGGGTGAGCCGGATCGACCGCCATGGGCGTGAGAATGGGCAGAGCCCGTTCTCGGAAAAAGCGGTCTAGCGCACCTTGTTGTTCCTCGTTCAATTCGCTTGGAGTAAGCAGCCGAACGCCTTCCCGCAGTAGGGCCGGCCGTACCGCCTCGTTCCAGCAGCGATATTGCGCCGCCACTAATTCCTGCGTGCGCTTTGTGATCTTCTGCAGTTGGGCGATGGCCCGCAATCCGTCCGGGCTGTAATCCTGCGGTGCCCCGTCGCCGAATGCTTGTTCGCGCAAACCGGCAACGCGAACCATAAAAAACTCGTCCAAATTCGAGCTGAAAATCGCCAGGAATTTTACCCGTTCCAACAGCGGTGTGCGCTCGTCTTCTGCTTCTTCAAGTACGCGCGCATTGAATTCCAGCCAGCTCAACTCGCGGTTGATAAACAGATCGGGCGGGAATGCTTGTTCGTACACAATGACCTCAGGTCGGCAACCCAGCCGTGGATGCCATCACGTTGGCTTTGAAACTGGCTGTCATTTCTGCCCGTCCTTATCTTACGAAGCGCGTCCCAGGGAAGGAATGCCCCGCTATGCAGCCTGTATTTGTGCCTTATTATGAAAAGGTTAGCATTTCCGAGGGCGGCCGGCCGCGACCCATATTTTCGGCCGGAAATCCGTCGGTTTTAAATCGAATTGGCCCCCAGCGGCTCAAGTTCCAGCGCCGCCCTGGCGTAGTCGAGTTGATCGTCTTTCCGCAGTTGTTATTGATGCCCGAACATTGGCAATCGCTGTACCCGTTTGCGTCGCACGAGCTGCGCATAGATTCGCATCGATATCATTACCTCGACGAAAGCCGCGGCGAGCCGCTGCTACTGGTCCACGGCAATCCGACCTGGTCCTTTTATTGGCGCGCTTTGATTGTCGCCTTCCGCGATCGCTATCGAGTGATTGTGCCCGACCATCTGGGTTGCGGATTGAGCGACAAGCCACCGCAGTATCCGTATCGGTTGTCACAGCATATCGAAAATCTCAGCCGGTTGGTTGAAACGCTGGACTTGGAAAATGTCACGCTCATAGCGCACGACTGGGGCGGGGCAATTGGGGCCGGAGCAGCCCTGCAATCGCCAAAGCGGTTTAGCCGGTTCGTAATGATGAACACTGCGGCATTTCGCTCGCCGCATATTCCGTGGCGGATTCGGTTAGCGAGAATGCCCTGGTTGGGGACACTGGCCAATCGCGGTGGCAACGCATTTCTAAAGGCCGCGCTGCGAATGGCCCTAGAGAATCGCGAAAATATGACCCCGGCCGTCCGCGCCGGTTACCTGGCCCCGTACAATTCATGGACCAACCGCGTGGCCATCGATCGGTTTGTAAAAGATATTCCACGCACCCCACGCCATCCCAGCTATGATACGTTGCTGCAGATTGAACGCGGCCTCGCTTCGCTGGCCGATCGGCCATGGCTGCTGTTGTGGGGCATGCGCGATTGGTGCTTTCATGAGTGGTATTTACGCCGCTTCCTCGAATTCGTGCCAACCGCCGAAGTCGTGCGCCTCCCCGATGCCGGACATTGGCTAGTGGAAGATGCGCCGCAGGAAGTGATTCACACGATCGACGACTTTCTTTCCAAAACTATCATGAAGACGAAATCGACCGAAACAAACGCCACAACGAATTGATTATGTCTGCCAACTTCCATATCCGTGTGTCCAAAGATTTTTTGGTGTTTAGCGCCGCACACTTTATTACTGTCGGCGAAAATATCTGCGAACGGCTGCATGGGCATAATTATCGGGTGGCTGCGGAAGTCTATGGGCCGTTGGATGCGCAGCAGTGCGTGATCGATTTCATTGGTCTGCGCGACGCGCTGCAGGAAATCGTCCGCGCACTGGACCATTACGTGTTGTTGCCGACCAAGCATCCGCAAATTCGCATCACTGCCGATGAGCGAACCGTGGAAGCGGCCTTCCAAGAGCGTCGCTGGATGTTCCCCCGCGGCGATTGTATCCTGCTGCCTGTGGAAAATACGACGGCGGAAAAGTTGGCCGAATGGATTGCGCATCGACTGTTCGACGAATTACAGCGCCGACATTTTACAAAGCCCCAGCGCTTGCGGGTGGAAATCGACGAGTGCTATGGCCAAATCGGCGTCTGCGAATTGACACCAAGCTGCTGACGACCAATTCCAGTGTTGCGTCTCGTTCCAAACCTCAGGCACGCCGCGCCCGCTTTGCTGTGATAGCAGCCCGCTTTACGTAATCGCTTAAGTTTCACAGCCGTCTTAGCCGATAAGCGCAAGCGACACGTCGGGTCTCATCCAGCTGCCGTTCCTGAATCGAGCGTGCAATCGTGCAAGTTATCTCCGATCTCCGCAAAGCCGCCGTGATGCTGACCTGCTTGCCCGGCGAAGCAGCGGCTCAGCTGTTGGAAAAGCTCGATCCGATGCAGGTGAAAATTGTTTCCGAAGAGATCGGGAGAATCGGGAAGATCGACGGCGCCCAGCAAAGTGAAATTCTCGACGAATTTGCCAACGCGATTTCAGGGCCACAGGGTGTGGCTTCCGACAGGCTGCAGGCGCTCCAGAACATTCGGCGGCAAATTGGCGCAGTTCCTTTTAAATTTCTGCACAATGTCGACAGTCAAAGTCTGATTTCGCTCTTGATCGACGAGCAGCCGCAAACAATTGCCCTGGTTGCTTGTCACTTACCGTCTGCCCAGGCGGCCCAGATCATTGCCGGATTGTCCGGCGATCAGCAGTTGGCAGTGATTCGTAGGCTCGCGGCCATTCAAGACATCGACTCCGAAATCATCCAAGATGTGGAAAGAGGTTTAATAGCCAGCGTGATGAATCAGCAAATGGCGGAGGTGGGTGGTATCAACCATCTGGCGGAAATACTCTGCTTTATGCCGCGCGAAGTTGCGCACGGACTGCAATTACGCCTGGCTCAGGAAGATTCTCGACTAGCTGATGAACTTAGCCGCTTACTATCCTCTGAAGACGCTCATGAGACGAAACCCATGAGTCGTCCGCTGACCGAGCTGCGCACAAGTACACCGGCGCGCGCCGCATAGTTCGAATCGCTTGTGTTAAAATAGCTAATCAAGCACTCGGATATCCACCGGCTACCTTTTGACTTGATGCTCTGATACCATGCGTCGTCATGGTAGAAACTCCCATGATGCGGCAGTATCAAGACGCGAAATCGGCATGCGCCGATGCGCTGTTGCTGTTCCGCATGGGCGATTTCTACGAGCTATTCTCTGACGATGCCCGAACGGCCGCGCGCCTGCTAGGGCTGGCGCTAACCAGCCGCGACAAAAGCGAAAACGCCGTGCCGATGGCCGGCTTTCCCCACCATCAATTGGAAAGCTATTTGGCAAAGCTGGTGTCGCTCGGCATGCGAGTGGCTATATGCGAGCAGATGGAGGATCCCCGGCAAGCCAAAGGATTGGTGAAGCGCGAAGTGACCCGCGTGGTTACGCCAGGGACGCTCACCGACGAAGCGCTGCTCGATCCGCGCGAAAGCAATTACTTGGCGGCGCTGGTGGCATCCCCCGCTGGCTCCGGCGCCAGCACGCTCAGCAATGGCAAGCAGCAACATCAAAAAGGTCCGTTGCCAACAGAAGAATCCGGCGATGTCGGCCTCGCCTGGGTAGAACTTTCCACAGGGCGGTTTCAAGCGGCGGTATTTCCTCGAGCAGCGCTAGCCGATCAACTGGCCTGCATCGATCCGGCCGAGTGCTTGATCGAAGAGCAAAGCACGTTTTCCAGAACCGTGAACTCGCAAAATTCACCGCCCGGCGATCACACTGCGCTGTTAGCCACCCTGCGATCGTCGCCCAGCGATCATTCGCCCGATAACCGGCAGTCTCGAGATAGTATGCTCTTTACCCGGCGACCGGCTTGGGCGTTCTCATTATCGACCGCCACCCAAATGCTTTCGAAGCAATTCGGCACGGCCACACTCGAAGGTTTTGGTTTTGAAGCCCAGCGCGATGCCCCGGCATTGCGGGCTGCTGGCGCGATTCTAGATTATCTAACCGAAACGCAGAAATCGTCGCTTGCGCATCTGGATCGCTTGGTGCGCTATCAGACCGGCAACACTCTGGAAATCGATCAGGCCAGCCGGCGCAGCTTGGAAATTATCTCTACGTTGCGCGATGGCGGGCGCGCAGGAACACTGTTGGCCGTCCTCGATCGAACGGTAACCGCAATGGGTTCCCGGCTTTTGGCCGATTGGGTGGCCAATCCATTGGCCACGCTTTCGCCCATCAACCAGCGGCTGGATGCTGTGGCGGAACTGGCGGCCGACTCGCGGCGGACCGACGACCTGCGCGAAACGCTGCGCGGCATTTACGATATCCAGCGGCTGCTGGCTCGCATCACTACCGGGCGAGCCAGTCCGCGCGATTTAGGGCACGTCGGCCACACATTGGCGGCATTGCCGGCGGTGAAGGCGAAAATCACCGGCCGTCGCAGCGCGCTCCTGGCGAAGCTGGAATCGGAAATCGATTTGTGCCCTGAAATTCGCGCACGGTTGGAGTCGGCCTTGGTGGATAGCTGCCCGTTGCAAAGTCGCGACGGGGGAATTATCCGCGACGCTTATAACTCCGAATTAGATGGCCTGCGCGAACTGGCCGCCGGCGGCAAACAGTGGATCGCTCGTTATCAGTCCGAGGAGGCGGCCCGCACCGGCATTTCTAATCTCAAGGTCGGTTTCAACAAAGTGTTCGGGTACTACATCGAAGTTACGAACAGTCACGGCCACAAAATTCCGGAAAACTACATCCGCAAACAAACTGTCAAAAACGCGGAGCGCTACATTACCCCGGAATTAAAGGAATACGAAGAAAAAGTTCTGACCGCCGACCAGCGCTCCAAAGAATCGGAATTCGAATTGTTCGTCGAACTGCGCCAGTTCGTTGCCGGCCATGTCCGCCGATTGCAAACCACTGCTGCTGCACTGGCGCAACTCGATGTACTGGCAGGATTGGCCGATTTAGCCCGTTCGCGAAATTACTGCCGGCCCAATTTGATCGACGAGCCGATGGTTTGCATCCGCGATGGTCGGCATCCGGTGCTCGATAATCTCATGTCGGACGGGTCGTTTGTTCCCAACGATACGTTGGCCTCGCTCGACGACGGGCTCATCTTGCTCATTACCGGCCCGAACATGGCGGGCAAAAGCACGTACATTCGCCAGGTGGCGCTGATTCAGCTGATGGCCCAAATCGGCAGCTTTGTGCCGGCGCGGGAAGCCACGCTTGGATTGGCCGATCGGATTTTCGCCCGCGTGGGGGCCAGCGACGAATTGAGCCGGGGCCAAAGCACATTCATGGTAGAAATGACGGAAACCGCGCGCATTTTGAACACTGCCACGCCGCGCAGCCTGGTGATCTTGGACGAAATCGGCCGCGGCACCAGCACGTACGATGGCGTTTCGTTGGCCTGGGCGGTCGTGGAATATCTGCATGACCACTTGGGTTGCCGCACACTGTTCGCTACGCACTATCATGAACTGACCGATTTAGCAAAAACGCTTTCCAGCATCCGCAATCTGAATGTGGCCGTGCGCGAATGGGAAGAGCAAGTGGTATTTTTGCACAAAATTGTCGAAGGTGCCGCCGACAAAAGTTACGGCATTCACGTGGCTCGTCTGGCCGGCGTCCCCTCGGAAGTGAACCAGCGCGCCAAGCAAATTCTGGCCCGTTTGGAACAAGAGCACTTGGACGGCGATGGCCGGCCGAAAATCGGTCGCCGCGGCAATGCAAGTCGCGTGGGCGATTTGCAGCTAACTTTGTTCGCCGCCGAACCGCATCCCATCGTAGAGAAAATCCGCACCCTGGATTTAAATGGCCTGCCCCCACTCGCCGCCTTGCAACTGCTGCACGAGTGGCAAGCCGAACTGAAAAACGTAGCACATGCAAAGCCGCGCTAGGCCAAAACGCCGTGATTGGCCGTAGGAGGGGAATTCTTTTCGGTTTGGCGCCGTAGTCTGTGAAGATCCAGCCTAAATCCTTGCCAAAAAGAAGCAATTTGGCCCGCCGCTTGGTATGATATTTAGCGGGGGCTGAAAGCACTTCTGGTGCAAAAGGCCAATCTGCGCGTGGACCGGAGCGAGAAGATGAAGGCGTCTTTTTATGCACTGCTGGCGGCAGGAGTGTCGCTGCTAGCCGTGTTGCTTGGAATTCTGCCAGCCCAGGCGGATGACGCCGATGTTCTGGCCATCCAAGGCAACGTTTCACGCCAATTGTTTGGAAGCGGCACAGGCGTGATTGTTGGCATTGTCGATAGCGGAGTCGCTTCCAGCCATCCGGCATTAAGCGGTTTGGATTCACAAGGCCGCCCGCGCTTGGTAGCGGCACAGGACTTCGTCGGTGACGGCGATACCACGGCCAACGATATTTCTTCCGACGGCCACGGCACCGCCATGGCCAGCGCAATTCTCGGCAACGATCCTGTTCATACCGGCCTAGCGCCTGATGCCCGCTATATTAATGCACGTGTGCTCAACGCCAGCAGCCAGTTTTTCGGCGACAGCACCGTGATGAATGGCATCGGTTACGCCGTAGCACATGGGGCCAACGTCATCAATCTCTCGCTGAATTACAATCCGCCGTCGAACACCTCTGGCAGCGACGGCATCGATTTAATTCTCGATTGGGCCGCCGAGCAAGGCGTCAACATCACCGTTTCCGCCGGCAATATTCCAGCAATACGCGATCCGACTACCGGCGAAGTCGTGCTGCAAGACTCTTCCGGGCAGCCAGTGCCTCCGTCATCGCAACTCGTAACCAGTCCAGGCAGCGCCTACAACGTGGTTACTGTGGGCCGAACCGGAGTTCCCTTTGGCGATCCGAACGCGGGTCCCATCACTTCCAGCACCCCGCTGAATTACGACCAGATAATGAGTAATAGCGGCACTGGACCTATCAACAGCCCATCCGGAACGGCCAATCGTGATAAGCCCGATTTAGCGGCCCCCGGCACCTACATCACGCTGGCCAATAATAATTTTACCCCCAATGTGCCGTCGACTTATTGGACAGCCGGTCTGAACGGCACCAGCATTTCCTCCGCTTTAGTAGCCGGCATGATCGCCCAACAAATCGGCTACGGCCAAAGCCACGGCATGAACACCAGTCCGCAGGTGATAAAAGCCACGATGATGGCCAGCGCCGATCCGGTGTACGACAAAGTTTTGCCGTCCATTTCAGGCCCTCCCAACCTAACGCCCGCCGCTCCGTGGGCGCCTCGAGCCAGCAGTACCGTCGGCGGAGTATTGGTGGTCACCGCCCCGCTGGATGCCGATTCTGGCGCCGGGCAGGTCGATGGCTATCGGCTTTATCAACAATATAGCGCCGGCCAACACGGGCCGGGCACGGTGAATTCTATCGGTTGGGATTACCACGAAATTCAAGGCGTCGCTTCGACCATGTATACCATAAGTACGCCGCAGGCCGCTGGCAGTCAGGTCAATGTTGCCCTCGATTGGCAGCGTCACGTCACCTGGCAAGATTCCAACGGCGACGGCACGGCGGATTCCGGCGATGCTTTCGTGGCCCAAACGCTGGATGATCTCGACTTAAAAGTGCTGGTTAACAGCAACCTGGTGGCCGAATCGATCAGCACCGTTGATAACGAGCAATTATTGAATTTTCTCCTGCCGCAATCGGGCACCGTAAGCATTGAGGTCGATCAACTTGCTGTGGCCGAGGCGCCGATGGACGAAAATTACGGCCTCGCCTGGAACGTTTCGGCTGTGCCGGAGCCATCCGCCATTGTGCTTGCGGCTTGCGGAGCGATTTTCTTAGGTCGCTTTCGCCGGTTACGCCGACCGATCGCACCGGTTAGCTAAAGTGCAGGGCACTTCTATTAATTAATAGGGTTGCGGCCACGTTTCGTTAAAGTGTTCAGCATCCGCGCATCGAATTGCGCGTGTTGTGGCTAGCGGTAGCTGATACGGCTGGCTCGGCGCTGAAGCCGCCGTTTAATCCCTCATTCCGGTCTGGCGCGCCATTCGAATCTTTCTTTGCTGCTGCCTGATGCACGGCGGTTTCACTCGGGACAAGTGTGATTAATATATTCTTGAACGCCGGAGTCTTCGATTGTGGGTCGACGCTGCGCGGAACCAGCACATTGGCCTCCGGATAGTACATCAGCGCGTTTCCGGGCCTGATATCGGAAAACGCTACGAGCAAAATGCCACTCATCTGCCCCGGATCGCTGCGGACGTTTACGCGCTGGTTCGACGTTAAGCCCAGGTGCGCGATGTCGTCGGGATGGACCAAAACGACATCGCGGCGGTCGATTCCACGGTATAGGTCGTAATCTTCATACACGACGGTATTGAATTGCCCTTCGCTGCGAACTGTCATTAGCCGCAATGTCTTTCCTCCCGCTTCCTTTGGGAGAGGGCTGGGGTGAGGGTGCTGAGAGCCCCCGGCCAATTCCGGTAACTTGTGCACAAACAATTGGGCTTTGCCACTGGGCGTCGCAAACTTCGGCTGATGAAAAGTTCGGCCGGGAATCTGAAATTCTTGGCGCGTGCGGTCGATTTTTGCGATCGGTTCCAAACCCGGCACGATGAGGCCAATCGCTTCCCGAATACGGCTGGTTTTCTTCATTTCACGCCAATCAATAGGCGTCTTGTTCGCCAAAACGCGCATGGCCAAATCGGCAACGATTTGCACTTCGGAGCGCGGGCCTTCGTGTCGTGCCGGGCCACCGTCGCTCAGCCGCACATAGCTGAACATCGATTCTTGCGTGGTCGGCTGTGGTTCTTCGTCGCGCGCCAGCACCGGCAGAATGATGGTTTCGTGCCCCAACCCGTGAGCATGTCCTGTGTTTAGCGTCGTGCTCAGATACACCTGTAAATCCAGTTTTCCAAGCGCGGCCGCCGCAAACGTGGCATCGGGATTGGCACCGTAAAGGTTTCCACCCAAGCAGAAGCCGAATTTCAATTGCTCAGCGGCTACCGCTTCCATCGTGGCCATCGTGTCCAGTCCTGGCTCCGTCGGCAATTTCACACCGAAGTTTGCTTGTAGCCGATCGAAAACCGCCTGTTTAAGTTGCGGCGTAAAACCGATGGTGCCGATGCCCTGCACGTTCGAATGCCCGCGGATCGGCAGCAAGCCAGAAAATCGTTTCCCGGCCATCCCGCGCAGCAGCGCCAAATTTACAATTGACTGCACGTTCTGCACGCCATGAATATGATGCGTGATTCCCATGGTCCACGCGAAAATCGTATTTTTGGCGGCGGCATACCGACCGGCGATGTCGTCGATCTCTGTATAGGAAACTCCCGATTTTTCTTCGATCTCTTGCCAACCGGCCGATTGCAGTTTTTGCCGCAGCTCTGGCCAGCCGTCGCAGTGATCCTTCAGAAATTGCTCGTCCTGAGCTCCCAGCTCAACGATCCGCTTGGCAATGCCGGTCACCAGCGCCAAATCGCCGCCGATGTGCGGCTGCACATACAGGCTGGCGATTTCCGTGCCAAACAACAGACTGCGCACATCGCTGGGTACCCGGAAATTAACCAGGCCCGTTTCCCGGACCGGATTCACCACGACAACTTGTCCCCCTCGCCGGCGTAAATTCTTCAGAGAGGTCATCAACCGCGGATGGTTGCTGGCCGGATTGCCTCCGATCAGAAACAACAGATCCGCGCCATCGATATCGTCCAATTGCACGGTGCCGGCCCCGCTTCCCAGTGCGCTGCTTAACCCCACGCCGCTGGCCTGATGGCAGTAGTAACTGCAGTTGTTCACATTGTTTGTGCCGTATAGCCGTGCAAAAAGCTGGAGGATGAATCCGGCTTCATTCGAACTGCGGCCGCTTGCATACCAAAACGTTTCCTTCGGCGGCGTGCCGCGCAATTTATCGGCGATTTTCTCAATTGCAGTTTCCCACGAAATCGCTCGATAGTAATTCTCCCCCGACACCAGCAGCAGCGGCTCGGTCAATCGCCCGCAGGCCTCCAATTCACGCGGCGTAAACTGCTGCAATTGCGCGACCGAATATGTCGAAAAGAATTCCGGCTTAATGGCGCCCTGCATATCAGCGACCATCGCCTGCAGAGATTTTTTGCAGGCTTCCGGAAAATGGCCCGCCTCATTCACCATGCCGCCGGCTTGGCCCCCCATCCCGAGCGCGCACGTTTTGCACGCGTTTTTGCTGCGCATGGCTTTCCACAGCCGCCAGAGACCACCGGCCTCATGCGCCTTGCGAAATGTGTATCGTATGGCCTGCCATCCACCGCCAGATTTAAGCTTGCGCATGTTAATCGAGAAAAAAGAATGCTGGGGCGACGGATGATAAAAGCAGACAGATCGGTTTAGGTCAATTATAGAGCGCGCAAACCAAAAACGCCCACAGGATTATTACCCTGTGGGCGCTGGGAATGGTTTTTTTGAGAGTGAATAAAACGGCTAAGCCACTCGCACGTTCAATCCAAGCTCACCGTCACCGTCTTCCATTCCGTGTAGGCATCCAAACCGCGTTCGCCTAGTTCGCGGCCGATGCCGCTCATCTTGAAGCCGCCGAACGGGGCAGCGGCATCGAACGCATCGTAGCAGTTGACCCACACGGTGCCCGCTTTCAGTTTCTTGGCAATCAGGTGCGCCTTGGCCACATCGCGAGTCCAGACTGCAGCGGCCAGACCGTAGTTGGTCTTATTGGCCCGCTGGACGATTTCATCAATGTCCTTAAAGCGCAAGATGGACATCACCGGTCCAAAAATTTCTTCTTCGGCAATTTTCATCTTGTCTGTTACATTGGTGAACAGCGTCGGCTCGATGAAATACCCCTTGTCGCCCCAGCGGTCGCCGCCGGTGACGCACTTCGCGCCCTCTTTCTTGCCAATCTCGATGTAGCCCATCACCTTGTCGAATTGCTCCTTATTGACCTGCGGACCTTGTTCTGTGGCAGGATCGAACGGATCGCCCAGCTTTCGCTTTCCGTTCATTGACGCAATCTTATCGACAAACTTATCGTGGACTTTATCTTCCACGAACAGGCGGCTCCCGGCACAGCAGCATTGGCCTTGGTTGAAATACAGTCCGAAGTGGGCGCCGGCGGCCGCGGCATCCAAATCGCTATCGGCGAATACAATGTTCGGACTCTTGCCACCCAGTTCCAAGCTGACGCGCTTGATCGTGCTGGCCGCGCCTTGCATGATGATCTGACCGACTTCGGTCGAACCGGTGAACGCAATTTTATCGACGTCCGGATGCTTCACCAGCGCGCCCCCGGCCGTGGGACCGTAACCAGGAACAACGTTAATCACGCCATCGGGGAAACCCGCTTCCTGAGCCAATTTCGCCATCCGCAGACAAGTCAGCGGCGTTTGTTCGGCGGGCTTCATGACAATCGTATTGCCCGCAGCCAAGGCCGGGCCCCATTTCCACGACACCATCAGCATCGGGAAATTCCACGGAATGATTTGGCCCACCACGCCCACCGGTTCGCGGCGAGTATAGGTGAAATAATTGCCGCGCACCGGAATGGTTTGGCCGTGCAGTTTATCGGCCCAACCGGCGTAATAGCGCAGGCAATCGATGGTCATCGGCAGGTCGGCGGCACGGCTGTCGCGGATCGGCTTGCCATTGTCGAGCGTCTCCAGTGCAGCCAGCTCATCCAGTTCTTCTTCGATCAAATCGGCCAGCCGATTCATCAGCTTACCGCGGTCGCGAGCATCCATTTTGCCCCAGGGACCATTTTCAAATGCGTTGCGGGCAGCTTTCACCGCCATGTCGATATCGGCGGCATCCCCTTCGGCCACGTTGGCAATCACTTCTTCCGTGGCCGGATTTATGGTTTCGAATGTCTTGCCGCTTTTGGCTGCCTGCCATTTGCCGCCAATCAGGCATTGCGTTTCGCGAACTTGCGGTTTGCGAGTTTTCGGTTCTAAAGCAGTCGCCATGATTCACCTCCGATGTGTGTGGTTGGTATGCAATGCCTGTTCGGCAGCGGGCCCTAAGCGCTAATCGATGAGTCCCCGGGAACAGCAGAATTCAAAAATGCAGATGCAACTCCTCAGCACCACAAATTCTACCGAAGCGCAATCGCGATAGGCAAGAATGGCGCTCCAGAGCGCAGGGATTCCGAACTTCACTAAAACTGCAAATTTCGCATTTTGACGCCCCTTTTCGCCCTGATTTCGTTGTAATCGCTACCGCCGGACCCCCGTTGCCTGAGAAGCTCAAACATCCTATGATTGACCTAATTGATGCCTTGCACACAGGCATCTTCGCTAGGACAGCGAAACCGCACACGCCCACCATACCACCGGCAGTTTTCTAGGTTTGATAGAACAACGTACCGGCCCTTCCCGATAAAAAGTAAGACTTTAAGAATTTCAGTCGGAATCTTGCCCCCAGCACCGCGGCATCGCTTAAGAGGGGCAGTAGGTCCTCCAGTGTTTTGGTATTTGTGTCCCGACAGGAGCATCCAACGATGAAGCGAGTTACCACATGGGTTCTGTCCGTGGTCGTACTGTGTTTGGCGGCCACTTCCCGTGCAGAGGAACTCCGCAGTGGACCCCAACCCGGCGAAATGCTGGGTGCATACGAAGTCACCAAAGTGGCCGGCGCTCCGGACGACGGTGTCCCCGAAGGCCAGCAATTGTGCTACCGATGCAAAATGGGCAATCGCCCTGTCGTCATGGTTTTCTCCCGCAAGCCCGACCGAGCGCTGGCTCGGCTTGTCAAGCGCCTCGACACAGTCGTCGACCAGAACAAAGCAGATCACAACATGGCGTCGTTCGTCAGCTTGATTGGCGATAAGCCCGATCAATTGGCCGCCGCCAGCAAGAAGATCGTCGACGAAACAAAGGCCAAAAACGTCGCATTCGTCGTGCCCAAAGATCAGCCCAATGGCCCGGAAGCTTATAAGATCAATCCGGAAGTCGAAACGACCGTGCTGATTTATGTGAAGGGCAAAGTGCGGGTCAACCATGCCATCCCAGCGGGCGGCCTTACCGACGAAACGGCGGACCAAATCGTTGCCGACACCGCCAAGATCCTGAAGTAGATCAAAACATTTTTTGAAATCTAGCGCCGCTCGCGGCCAATAAACAAATAAGCCCAGGGTTGCGATCCCTGGGCTTATTCATTTTTACGCTCCAACGTTTTCCGATGCTTTATTGCACGTCGACAGTCCAATTGCCGTCTGCGCTGACGTTCAAAAAGTACAAGCCCGGCTCTTCAATCGAAAATGGCTTAGAGCCATCGAAAGCGCCGCTCGTGTTCGTCAGATATTCCACAGGACGCCCGTTCCGATCAAGCAGCACCACCTTAAAACGCTGCTGGCCGTCGTGCTTCATCTTGAATTCCGCCAGGCCTCGTTCTAACTGCACGAATGGCGTGGTTTTGTACCCATTGCCTTGCAACGTACAAGGCGCGGTTTGTCCTTCGGTCGGTCGCGGTTGACGGATGTTCGCCTTCCAATTGCCGTCGGCCTGAATGTCCAACAGGCACATGCCACCGACAGGAATGTTAATTCCACGCTGACCATTAAACGAACCGATTTGATTGAACACGGTATCGATTTCCTTGCCGTTCTGGTCCAGCAGCTTGATGATCAGATTCGAGGTGCCGTCGTGGCTGACGTCAAATACGCACAAACCCGGTTCCAGGCGGAACTTTTCCGACGCCTGTCGTCCTTTGCCCGCAAGCTTGATCGGCTGCGCTTCCGCCTGCCGGGCTTCAGTCGAATCTTGCGCAGCGTTTGGCGCGTCGTTCGACCGTTCGGCGTCCCGATAACTGGGCGCGTTTTTTTGCGTGCGGCTTTCGTTTGAGTCGTCTCCGCGAACCACGTTGCTGGCGGTCAACCAGCCCAATGAACAAAACAATCCGCCGACCACAACCGTCAGACTTAATCGACTGCGTAAACACATACGATTCTCCTTGGAAAATCGAACGATGATTTCGAAGCGCGCAAAATGCAGTGCTTCAGCAAGACAGCCGTCATCAACACTACACGGTCCAATCCTAGGTTCTTCCCCGTTGACGATGCGGCATACTCGCCAGAAAAATATGGGTCACTCTAGCGCAACGCGTCGACTGCCGTCGAAGAGATTCCGTAGTTCGGAAAGACGCTGAGGAATTAATTCAACACAGTTCTGCAGCCGCGACGTCGATCTACCGCAAATCCAGCCCGCCAGTGTTGAGATGACGCAGCGATGTCCCGCCCAGGCATCAGTGTGAATTACCAGTCAAAGACTGCGGTTTACCGTAATACTGTTCGCAACGGGCATTAAGTGAGCGGCGTAGCAGCGCGAATCAAATCATAACCGACGCCGAAAATCGCGGCATCGATCAACAAATGGCTAAACCACGGTCCATAAATCGAACCGCTGCGATGATATAGCCATGCCCAAAAGGCGCCGCCGATCGCCGTGGCGATGGAAAACAGCCACGTCCACGGATTCGTCCACCCGAAATACAGCCCCAACACAACCACATGATGACCCATAAAACACAGGCTCGAGATGATGATCGACGGCCACAAAGCAATTAACTGCCTCATCTGTCCAAAGCCAAACCACCGCCAGTAATATTCCTCAAGCAGCGAGTGCAGTAAGGAATAAAACAGGGCGACACCGGCATATATTGGTGCACTGGCAATCCCAATGCCTGATAGATGCTCCAGCATGGTCCGACCTGCCGGGGCAAAGGTTCCGGCCGCCCGAAACCAGCCGAAGTACATGCCGCAAATGCCGCCGGCAATCGCCAAACCAAAAGCAATTCCAGCAAAAACGCCCCGGCCATTGAATCGCGGCCAGCGCAACGGTTCGCGGCAGATTAAGCCAGCCCAAACCAGCGGAAATGCGAACTGAATTGCTTTCCCGATCAGATATGCGACCTGCTGAGCGTTTTCAGAACTTCCCGCCAACCAAACAAAATAAACCAGCGTCAGCAGCGTCGGATAGATAAGCGCGAAGATCAGGGCTGCCCACTGCCCGGCTTTCATGCTCACTCATCTTCCGCCAGGTCCGCTTCGGTAATCATCGTGAAGCTTTTATTCCCTAGCGTTTCCAAGCCCATTTCTATGTTGTCCACCATCAAGGCAACGGCGGGCCGACCGTGTGGTCGCACCAATAGCGGGTAGGCTTGAATGATGTTGACCTCCGCCTGCAACAGCGCCGTGCACACTTGTAAAAGAGGTTGATGTCCCTCGGGCAATTCCACACCGATCAAATCGCTTTCGATCATCGCCAGGCCAGCCCGTTCCAAAATCTCCCGGCCCTGTTCAGGATGGCTCAACAAAAACCGCACAAAGCAGCATTCGGACGAATCGGTGATCGAAAGGGCCACAATCTTGACGCGGCTGCCTTCAAATCGCCGCACCACTTCCAGCAGTTGGCCAACGCGGTTTTCCAAAAACACGGTAAACTGGCGAATGGACGGATAATTCCGTCCTCGCATCGTTGCGAAATCGGTGGTCGTGCCTTCACCGAAGCTCATCAATAATTACCGTCCAATTGAAGTAGGCCAAAGCATAGCCCCGTCGTTCCCAGTCGGGATAAGCTTGTTTGGAAATGTGGAAATCCCAAATTGTTCCGTCAACTTGAACTGCAAATATATGGGCTGCCGATAGTTCCGTCAACTTGCCACCCGCGTCGGTAGTATCCTAACAGCGAGGTCCCAATTTTAAAACGATCGCAAGCAATTCGTCAAAACTCCAAACATGATCGGCGATTCCGGCCATCATCGCAGCGGTGGGGTGCTCATCGGATACAATGCTCCGCATGAAGCAATACCTAGCCGAAGCAATTGGCACCTTCGCTCTCGTGTTCTCGGGAACCGGCGCAATTGTGATTAACGACGTTTCCGGCGGCAAAATAACGCACGTCGGCATATCGCTGGTTTTCGGCCTGGTGGTTATGGCAATGATCTATGCCATCGGCGACGTGTCTGGTGCGCATATCAACCCGGCTGTCACCATTGGTTTTTGGATCGGCCGTCGCTTGCCCGGAGCGACGGTGTTTCCCTATATCGCCAGTCAGCTTGTTGGGGCCTTTGCCGCCAGCGGTTTGCTGCTCGCCATGTTCCAAGGTACGGCCCTGGGGGCAACGCATCCTGCCGGTCCAGAATGGCAATCATTCATTCTTGAAACTGTACTAACTGCGATGCTCATGTTCGTAATTCTTGGCGTAGCAACCGGACCCAAAGAAAAGGGGTTGCTAGCCGGTGTTGCCATTGGTGGTGTGATTGCATTTGAGGCGCTCTTCGCCGGTCCGATCTGCGGCGCTTCCATGAATCCCGCCCGTTCACTTGCGCCAGCAGTTCTAAGTGGCGCGCTATCGGACATCTGGATATACTTACTTGCGCCAGTTCTGGGTTCTGCGATCGGAGTATTAGGCCACAAGGCGATTACATGAAAGTCGTTTTCGTTTGTATCGAAAACTCCAACCGCAGCCAGATGGCTGAAGCCTTTGGACGGATGGCAGGTTTGGAAGCCTATAGCGCTGGCTCAAAGCCATCGGGCATCGTGAATCCCAAGGCTATCGATCCATGCGGGAGCTAGGCTACGACCTTTCCACGCATCAATCTAAGGGTTTAAATGACCTGCCGCCCGCCGAATTCGACTTAGCGGTGACAATGGGTTGCGGCGACCAATGTCCGACGCTGAAAGCCAAGCGACGCGAGGATTGGCAGATACCCGATCCGAAGTTAATGCCGCCGGATGAATTCAGGAAAGTCCGCGATGAGATTGCAGCAAAGGTGAAAGCACTGGGGTAAGAGGCTTTCAGAGGACCACACGGTTAGGACAATACCCCCGCGTCGCATTCGTCGATATCAAATCGCTTTGTAAGATACGCCTCAGGCTTCACAATCACCCATCTACGAACCTCCTCACTTACTCACCTCTGCCTGGCCATGCTCCGCCAACACGACGTACAAATTCGCGTTCGCTACCAGGAAACCGACGGTCAGGGGCGGCTGCATCATGCCAATTACTTCACGTACTTCGAGCTGGGCCGAACCGAACTTTTGCGCGCCGCCGGAATGAGTTACCGGCAAGTGGAGGATGCAGGGTATCTGCTCGTCGTTGTAGAAATCGGCTGCGAATACTTTCTGCCGGCCGCCTTCGACGATTTACTGACCCTGCGAACCACCGTAGTGCGCGCCAAAGGAGCGCGAATCGAGCATCAATACGAAGTGTTCCGCGAAAGCGAACTTTTGGCCCGCGGCCGCAGCATAATCGCCTGCATCGACCGAACAGGCAAGCCGCGGCGGCTGCCAGAATGGTTGATTGGAACCGACTAACGACACGCCGGCGGACACTTAGACCACAACACAGGCGCCTTGTGCTCCCGTGAAACCTTCACCGTCGCCAACTGGATCAATGAGCTCGTGCCTCACGGAATCTTTTTTTGTCCGTTTCACGGTATACATCAATTCATCGGCGGTTTTGATTAGCTCGTCCACGGTGTCGGGAGGAAAATTGTAAGTCGCGGCGCCGATGCTGAAAGTAACAGGCCATTTTCCCTTGGACATTGCTGTGCGGAGGTTTTTAAGCAATCTGTGGGTAAATGTACGAGCCGATTCGAAGTTCATATCAGCGGCCAGAATGACAAATTCATCGCCGCCAATGCGTGCCATCAAATCGCTCTTGCGGCTAGTGTACCGCACACAGTCAGCCACGACTTGCAGCACTCGATCGCCTTCCGCGTGTCCACGCTGATCGTTCACTTTTTTAAATTCATCCAGATCGATAAAAATCGCGGTTAGCGGTTGGCCCGTGCGCCGACACCGAGCCAAATCGCGTGGACCGCTGCCGAACAACGTTGCTCGATTGGAAAGCCCGGTTAGTTCGTCAAAATGGCTCAAGTGGTATTCGTGTTTCATCGCTCGGTTCAATCGATTCAGCGCATAAGCAAAAGCAATAAACACAACAAATCGAGTGCTTGCTTGCCAGTACTTTGCTAAATAAGGAATCGGTTCGGGGGGCGAGAAGATATCGTCGACGATCCACAGAATCGAACCGAAAAATGAAAACACAATCGCTGCTCGAAAGCCCAACAGCCAGCAGCTCAATGCCACAATCGGGAAGTACAGCACATAAACCGTATAACGTTCGCCGCTAAGCCAATCGGCAACGGCAACAGCCAAAGTTAGCGCGGCAAACAACGCCCACAGCTGACTCCGAGGCCAACGAGAAAGTCGATCTAGGATCGGAAGATTGCGAAGCATAGATGCTCTGTGCTCAACCTCTTTTTTGATACCACCACTACAGAAGTACCCCTACAAGCATAGCTTGCGGTTTCGCGCCGAAGTCGAGCTCGCAAACCCAGAAGTTGGCGCCGGCGTGGATTACGATCCAGACCGATAGACGGCCGCTGGATCAACCAGGCGCTGGGCCACGATTTCAAATCCTTCCCCAGTGCGGCGGCGAAAGAAGCAGCTTCGGTATCCTTCGTGACAGGCCGGACCCGTTTGCCGCACTTTGAGCAGAATGGTATCGGCATCGCAATCGACGAAAATGGCTTCCACCTGTTGCACATGGCCGCTTTCCTCTCCCTTGCGCCATAGCCGGCTACGGGAACGGCTGTAATACACCGCGTGGCCCGTCGCCGCGGTTTGGGCGTAGCTTTCAGCGTTCATCCAGGCCAGCATCAGCACTTCGCCGGTGTCCACATCCTGAGCGATCGCCGGCAATAGGCCGTCGCCTTTTGAAAAGTCCGGAATGTTTGTCGGTTCTTTTTCTCTAGACATCGCAGTGGCGGCTGTCTCAGCCGCTCCGTTAAATCTACGACCAGCATATCCGGCCAATGGTTCGCCGGGTAGCGCAGCCTATATATTGATAGGCGTGCGCCGTCCTCCCTCTCCCCATGCGCGAGAACCGAGATGAGGGCGCCGCTCTCCCTCTCCCTTTGGGAGAGGGCCGGGGTGAGGGTGCTGCTGATTCCCATGCAATACGTCTAGCAAAATAAGTACTCATGGCCGATTTCACCTTCGACCCAGCCGACCTTGGCCCTTTGGATTGCACCCGGTGGGATGAGAAACTCGTCGAGCAGCTCTCCTATTTAACGCCTTACGATGCCGACGAATTGCTCAGTTATGTTACCGACGAAAGTGCCCGCCAGGCGTTGGATTACATCAAAGATAACGGCCAGCGGATTATCATTCCCATCACGCCGGCTCCGGTTCGCTTTACCGCCCGGCACGTGAATGGATTAAAACGGGCGTTTCGGATTCTGTCTGGCGCGGTCGCAAAAGTCGCGGTGGCGTGGCTCGATACACCTGCATTACAACATGTGCTGCCGCTTGAACCGTACGAGGCCCAGTGGCTCCGCCTGGCACAAAATGCACCGGGCGACCCCACGGCACAAGTTTTTCATCGTTGGGATTTCGCGCTCGATGTCTCGGGCGATCCAGATGCGGCCCATTTTAAACTGTTCGAAGTGAACTCGGTCGACGTTGGCGGAATTCACTACGCCGGCGCAGCCCATTTTGTAATGAGCGGCGCGTTGATGCTGCTGGGCGCGCCAAACGTCTGGGGTTCGCCCGGAAGCTGCGGCGCCGATCCGCGGCTGATTTTAATGACCGCCCTCATGTTCCATCCGGCAGCAAAGGCGATTAAAGGACGCCGAAAGCTGCGTGTGGCCATTGCCGAAAATCAGGATTTCACCACGGGCATTACCGAGGCCGAATCCATCCGCAAGTTCTTTCGCAAGCGCTTCATCAAAACCCAGTGTGTCGATGCGCGCCGATTCGAAACGCATTCCGAGTACCGCGTGGCCTACCGTGGAAAACCAGTGGACGTGGTTTATCGCAATATCGAGCTGCGCGATCTGGCCGATTTGGAAACTGCCGGCGGCGATCTGTCCGGCCTGCGGGCGGCCGCCCAGGCTGGCAAAATGCTCTCCTCGCCGTTTGGCGAACTGGACCACAAAAGTCTATGGGAAGCACTCGGCTCCGACGAATTTGCGGAATTGTTTACCGCCCAGGAGCGGCAATTGATCGCCCAGCATGTTCCGTGGACCCGATTACTATCCGAGCGAAAAACAACCGATCCCGCTGGGCGATCGATTGAACTCGCCGATTATGTTCGCCAAAACCGCTCCGATTTGGTGATGAAGCCCAATCGCAGTTGCGGCGGGCAGGGCGTTACCATCGGCCGCATTACGTCCCGTGACCAGTGGGACTACACATTGACCGCCGCACTTCAAACGCCCGACACCTGGGTCGTCCAAGAGCGTATTCCCATCCCGCGGCGCTTAACATGCCGCGTGACTGAAGATGGCCGTTTCGAGCCGGACGAGGTGTTTTCCGTCTACGGCGGCTTCCACTCCGTCGGCGGCCCAGGCTTCGTCGGCCGCGCCAGTCACAGCCCCGTGGTCAACGTGATGCAAGGCGGCGGCTTATTGGCCGTGATGGGCAAAATGCCCAAGGAGAATTAAGCACGGACCGCCGGCTATTCGATATCCACCGAATCAACGATGCCCACCACCACGGACCGAATCGGCGCTTTAGATTCGCCTAAGATTTGTCGTGCCCCGGTCCCTTCGTCCAGCACCAGCACGCGGTCGCCCACGCCAGCTTCCACCGCTGCCACGGCAATGAGATAGCCGCCGGCCGGTTTACCCGCCGTGTCCAGCCGATCGATCACCAGCAGCCGCCGATTATCGTAATCCGCGTGATTGATCGTCGAAATAATTTCACCAGCCACCTGGCCAACAAACATGGCTCACCTCCTCACTTACTCACTCCTCCCTCACATTCACATCATCCACAATGCCTACAATCGTATGATCGACCGGCACAAAAGTTTCACGCAGCGCCATGGCGGCTTCGCGTCCCCCTTCGTAGTACACCAGTTCGCCGGGCCCAGCCATCGAGGTCGAATCGGCGCAGACGATTGGCTCGCCTTTGGGCTCGCACGACTTAGTAAGCGGCTGCACAACCAGCATCGGCACACCTGCCAGGCCTTCATAAATCTCGCATGCAACCAGCGTTCCAATAACTCGTCCCAATAACATGCAATCGCTCCTACTTGCGGTCGAGGAATCGAGTCGATTCTCCCAAATGCGCGGCAATTTGCTCATGCACATTGGAAATAATCGAATGGCACAAGGTCACATTGCGGCCGGCTAGGCTCCGTGATGCAATGTCGGCCGCAGCTTCCACGTTGGTCCGCTCGCCGGTCAGGATCGCCAAGCCGCGTCCGCCAAGACCGCTCCCCAGCCGCATTTCCGCAACTTCCACGGCTGCACCCTTGGCTGCCGCATCCGTTGCTCGAACAATCGCGGCAATCGTCGAAGTTTCAAGAACCAACAGCGATTCGTAATTGGCAAATGTGCGGGCCCCCTCGAGCGATTCCAGCACTCGCGGATGCACTTGCGGCAGAAATACCTCGTCAAGAATTTCGGCCGGCGCCGCCTGCATCCCCTCGCGATAACTTTCTTCGACTTCCGCCGTGCCGCCGCCGACCAGAATCAAATATTTCCCCGGCTGCACAGTACCCGCGTGCAACAGTTCAATCGGCGAGCGCTTCACCATTCGATCGGCTGCATACGTACCGGCGGCGATGCTGCCAAACTCAATCAGTGCAATGGAAGAAAACTGCGGCATATAATTTGTCACACAATCCGAAGTTGATCGACCATGACGCAGCGCCGCAGACGGGAAAACGTTCGGGCGTCGGTCATGCCTTCGCCGGTGGGCGAGGCAATCGTGAACGACGTATGTCCTTCGCCCCCTTCTCCCAAGCCGGAATAGCACGGACCATTTTTGACAAAAATGCTGCAATTAATCAGCCGGGCCATCCGCGACAGTTTGTCAATGTGTTTCGAATGCATCACGGCGGTGTGCCGCCTGCCGCCTTCGGCCGCCACAGCAAGATCAATGGCTTCATCCACGTCGCGCACCCGCACCACAGGCATAATGGGCATCATTTGTTCCGTCCACACCAGCGGATGGTCCACGCCCACGTCGATCACACCTAGCCGTAAATCCTCAGGCACGTTCATGCCGATTTTTTGCAGAATCACACCGGCGTTCTTGCCGATGTAGTCGCGATTGATCTTCGCCGATTTTCGCGGCCCGCGCACCTCAGTGAAGATCAGATTTTCCAGTTGCTTGGTTTGCGACTGCGTCAGCACCACCGCGCCATTGGCCCGCATCACGCCCAGCAGCTTGTCGGCGATTCCGGCAACCGCAAAGGTTTCCTTCTCATCCGTGCAGATCACGTTGTTATCAAACGAGGCCCCCAGCACTATGTCGCGCCCTGCCTGATCTAAATCAGCCGTTTCATCGACGACAATCGGCGGATTGCCCGGTCCGGCACAGATCGCCCGTTTGCCGCTTCTCATGGCCACTTCGACCACGCCCGCGCCCCCCGTAACCACGACCAACCGAATTTTGGGGTGCACCATCAGCGCTTGCGCCGACTCTTGGGTTGGTTCCGCAATCGTCACGACCAGGTCGGCAGGACCGCCCACTTCCAAAATCGCCCGATTAATAATGTCGACGCAGCGGATCGAGCACTCTTTCGCCGACGGATGCACATTGAACACTACCGCATTGCCGGCCGCCACCATCGAAATCGTGTTATTGATAATCGTCGCCGTCGGATTCGTCGAAGGTGTGATCGAGCCGATCACGCCGAACGGCGCTCGCTCGTACAGCGATAACCCGCGGTCGCCGGTTTCAACTTCAGCTCGCAGCACCTCCGTGCCCGGCGTTTTGTTGGCGACCAGCCGATTTTTGATAATCTTGTCTTCGTATCGCCCAAAGCCGGTCTCGCGATGCGCCGCAAATGCCAGCGACTCACTTTCGCGCACCGACCATTTACGAATGTTGGCGATGATTTCGCCGCGTTTGGCCAGCGTAAGTTTGTCGAGCGCGTCGAACGCTCCCTGGGCGGCCTGCACCGCGGAATCCAAGTCGCCGAAAGCACCCAGCCGCTTTTCGGCGCCGCCGTCACGATGGCCGCTGCCGCCGTGAGGCGCCGCACCGCTCCCACCCAGCCGCTGCAAGACTTGCTGGGCAATCGCATCGACTTGTTGATCGGAGAGTCTGGTCACGATAAATGTTTCCGCGAGGTTTAGTCGTCCTCGCTCTTGCGGTACTTATATTCACCGCCAACCTCCCAGTTGTCGACAATGGCCATTACAACCGCATCCACCGGCCGGTTTTGCGTGGCCACTGTTTGTCGGGCGGAACTGCCCGTGGCGTACAGAATCATTTCGCCAACGCCGGCGCCTACTGCGTCGGCCGCTACCACGGCCGCGCCGGCCTTTTCTCCGGCGGCGTTCACCGGCTGGCAGACCAGCAAGCGCAGCCCGTCCATCGTCGGCTCTTTGCGAGTCGACACCAGCGTGCCGATTACGCGGGCAATCATCATGGCGAGATTCTCCCGAAACTTTCCACAGCGGAGCCGAGGCAATTCGCTACTTCGATTGGTGCTTCTGGCCTTGAGTGTTGCGGCCCAACGGGATGATGTTATCGACGTTACCGTGCGGGCGCGCGATAATGTGCGTAACAACCACTTCGCCAACACGCGAGGCGGCCGCCTGTCCGGCATCGCAAGCCGCTTTCACCGCGGCCACGTCGCCACGGATCACGGCCGTTACGTAACCGCCGCCGGTCTTTTCGTAGGAAACCAGTTCAACTTTCGCCGCTTTGACCATGGCATCGGCCGCTTCCACCATCGTGGGGAAGCTACGGCATTCAATCATTCCAAGCGCGTCAGACATGATGCTTTAAACTCCTGCTGAAATTACTGCGAAGAAAAGTGATTTGATTGGATTTATTTTGGAGCGAGAAGCTCGCGCCGAGCCATCCCCGATTACTAGGTTCGCTTTTTCGCTTCCTTGCCTTTGACTCCTTCAATAGCAGCCACCGCAGCGCGGTAACCGACTTCAATATCGCGCTCTTCGCCACCCAAATAAATGCGGCCGTTTGCCCCCACAGCGCGGACTTCCAAAATGTTGATGTTTGCCGCCTTCTCGGCTTCGTTGGCCGCCAAAGCTGCGTATCCGGCCGGTTCCACTTCCATGATGTATAACGTCTGCCCGGCAAGAATCATGTTGCCGTGCCGCATGCGGTTAATCAGCTGCGTCTGATGATCGTCGAGCCGCCGCACCACCTGGCTCGATGCGATCGTCGGCTTAATCCGATCTTCTTCTTTCAGTTCCAGCGCGTCCAAAATCGCCGCCCCAGCCTGCCGGATGTCCGCTTGCGAATCGCTGTGAATCTCTAGCATGCCGTATTGCCGCTCGACAATCTGCATGCCAGGTACAACGCGGTTGCTTTTCAGCGCGATGTCTGTCACGCGATTAATTTCAATGCCGGGCGCAATTTCCACATACAGCGCGGCCATCCCCTGTCGTGGCAAAAAGCCTTGCGCAATCGTCGCAATGAACGACGCAAATTGCGGCTGCATGCTATCCAGAAAGCAGTATGTTCTTAGCTCGACGCCGGCCACGATAGATTCTCCCGGTTAGTATTTTCCTGAAGGCGCTTCCGAAACCGTCGCCCCCTGCGATTCCTTCACAATTCGCACGCCGGCACTGGCGCCAATGCGTGTAGCGCCGGCGCGAATCATTTGCTCGGCGTCTTGCAAGTTGCGAATCCCGCCCGATGCCTTCACGCCCATTTTCGTTCCCGATACGGCCCGGCTCATCAGTGCTACATCGTCGGCAGTCGCTCCGCCAGGGCCAAAGCCGGTTGCCGTTTTCACAAAATCGGCCCGCGCTCGCCGTGCCGCCTGGCAGGCACGCACCTTTTCGTCGTCGGTCAGCAACGATGTTTCCAGAATCACTTTGCAAATTGCTCCGCCATCCATCGCCGCTTCAACGACCGCTCGAATATCGCGATAGACAATTTCATCGCGCCCGCTCTTCAGCGCGCCCACGTTGATCACCATGTCGACTTCGGTCGCCCCTTCGCGAATTGCCCGCCGCGCTTCCAGCGCCTTCGTCTCTGTGACATTCGCGCCCAGCGGAAAGCCAATCACCGTGCAAACCTTCACCGACGAGCCTCGCAACAGCCCGGCACAATGCCGCACGTAGCACGGATTCACGCAAACCGAAGCGAAACCGAACTCCCGCGCCTCGTTACACAGCTTAGTAACCTGATCGTAAGTGGCGTCCGGCCGCAGCAGCGTGTGATCGATGTATTTGGCGATGTCCTTGGGAACCTTTTCCCCACCGCCGCGATGCATAATGCGGTCGGCGCCCAAACTAATGAAATTGCGCACCGTCTCCGGATTCAGTTCCGCGCAGCTCTGGCAAAATCCGCAGGCCTCGGTGCACGCATGCCCCGAGTGGCCCCCGCCAGGGTTGCCCAGCAACTGCGAAATGCGATCGGCAACGCGCCGCAAATCGGCTTCAGACAAGTCACTCAAAGTTGTCTCCGTCGTCGCTGTTTTTATCGGTGCTGTTGGTATCGTTGCTGCTGGTTTCGCCGCGCCTTTGGCCGCTTCCACCTTCGGCGCCGCTATTGCAAGTGTAGGTTTCTCCGGGCTCACTCCGATGCGAAATTGGCTATCTATATTGTCGATCATGGCCGCCCGGCGCAAGTGCCGTTCGGCCGTGCATTGGGTATCTAAAAACGTGTCTACAATCTGTTTCGCCAGGCCGGCGCCAATCAGCGACGCTCCCAGCGTCAGCACATTGGCATTGTTGTGTTCCCGGCTATTGCGTGCGCTCGATAAGTCGTAACACAAGGCCGCCCGCACGCCGGGGAACTTGTTGGCGGTCATCGACGAGCCGATCCCCGCACCATCGATAATTACGCCGACTTCCGCCCGCCCGTCGGCCACGCGCTGAGCCACTTCTGCCGCTATTTTGGGGTAATCCACCGCCTCCGTACTGTGGGTGCCACAGTCTTCGACGGTAAATCCGCGCGACCGTAGGTGCTCGACAAGCTGCCCTTTGAGCTCAAATCCGCCGTGATCGGCTCCGATTGCTACGGTTTGCATTTAGGAAGGTGTGACGGGCCGCCAGCCGAGAGATCACCAGTGCTACGGCTCTATCGTAAATGGGGAAAAATAGGCTGTCAAACGGGGCAGCCGCTGACTTTGCTGCTTACTTCAAGCTAATCGGTCGTGCTCCGCCAGCGGTAGTAAAACGTACCGCCCAATCGAGCGATTGCAGCAGATTGCGACCCACACCGATGGACGGCATGTTGATATTAGTCAACGCGCCCTCAGCGCACAGTCCGGATATACGGTTTGATCCGTTAAAACCGATTCACACACTTGGCGAGGGCATCGCTGGCAAGTAAATTTTTGGTTTACTTATCGATGATTTTCCAAAGTGTCTCCACCATGGCGATCTCCACTGCCTCCCTCGCCAGCTTGATCGATCTGGGGCTTCACCACCCAACCATGACCGACGCTGAATTGCGGGCCTGTTGCGAAAAGGCTAAAAAGCTGGGCGTGGCTAGTGTCTGTATTAAGCCCTATGCGGTTCCCCTCGCCGCCGAACTGTTGCATGGCTCCCAGGTGGCGGTGGGCACCGTCATTGGTTTTCCGCACGGCAGCAATGCTACCGAAATCAAAGCCGCTGAGGCGAAATTGGCATGCAACGAGGGCGCTGTCGAACTCGATATGGTCGTCAACATTGGCAAAGTAATGAGCGAGGACTGGGATTACGTCCAGCGCGACATCAAGGCAGTGCTCGATGTCGCACGGCAGCACAAAGCGATCCTTAAGGTCATTTTTGAAAACGATTATCTCACCCGCGACAAGTGGAAGATCAAGCTTTGCGAAATTTGCGGCAAGCTCGGCGTCGATTTCGTCAAAACTTCCACCGGCTATGGTTTCATCAAACAACCTGATGGTAGTTTCAAGACTCAAGGTGCCACCGAGCACGACGTGGCATTGATGCGCAAACACACGCCGGCCAGCGTGCGCATTAAAGCGGCCGGCGGCGTCCGTACACAAGCAGACGCCTTGCGAATGCAACAGCTCGGTTGCACCCGCATCGGCGCCAGCGATCCGGAACCGATCATCACCGGTGCCAAATCAGTTGGAGCTGGATACTGATTCGATGCTGCATCAACTCCCAAAAATTGCCGAAGCCGCCGCCTTCATCCAAAAACGTTGGCCAAACAAGCCGCGCGCCGGCATCATCCTCGGCACTGGGTTGGGAAACTTGGCCGACGCAATCCAGTCCCCCGTCAAAATTTCATACAACGAGATCCCGCACTTTCCCATCTCCACGGCTGTTGGGCACAAAGGTCAACTGGTCTGCGGCACTTTGGCGGGCCTGCCCATCGTGGCCATGCAGGGCCGCTTCCATCTTTACGAAGGTTACCCCGCGTGGCAAATCACGCTCCCGGTGCGCGTGATGAAAGTCCTGGGCATCGACTTACTGATCGTCTCCAACGCCTGTGGCGGACTGAATCCAAACTATCGGTCTGGCGACGTGATGATCATGGAAGATCACATCAACCTGATGAATGCCAATCCGCTCACCGGCATCAACGACGATTCTCTCGGCCCGCGCTTTCCCGACATGAGCCAGCCCTACAATCGCGAACTAATCAATCGCGCCCTGGAAATTGCCCGGCGCTCGAACTTTGTCGCCCACACCGGAACGTATGCGGCCGTAAATGGTCCGAACTACGAAACTCGGGCCGAGCAGCGCTTCGTCCGCAAAATCGGCGCCGACGTGGTTGGCATGTCGACCGTCCCCGAGGCTATCGTGGCCATCCACGCTGGTTTGCGCGTGCTCGCTCTAGCCACCGTGACCAACGAATGCCGCCCCGACGATCCAAACCCCAAACCAACCACCGGCGACGAAGTCGTAGCCACCGGCGCCAAAGCAGAACACAAAGTCCGCACCATCGTCCTGGGCATTTTGGAGCACGAAGCAAAGCGATAAACCCAGCCTCCCGGCCTGTAGCCGGCCTCTCCGAGGCCGGTCGCCGATTCCAGACTACTCACCCCTCACACCTCACCACTAACCGCCGCCCCCGCCCCCATGAACCCCGTTGCTATCATCTCCAAAAAACGTGACGGCGGGATGCTGTCGACCGACGAAATCGCCGATTTTCTAGGCGGCTTCGTCCGCGGCGAAGTGCCCGAATATCAAATGTCGGCGCTTGCGATGGCCATTTTCTTCCGCGGCATGGATCCGATCGAAACTGCGGCGCTCGTCGATGTCATGCTCCGCTCCGGCGCTGCGCTCCACTGGCCGGCCGGCTTCGGCACCATGGTCGATAAGCACTCCACCGGCGGCATCGGCGATAAAACGTCGCTCGTCATCGCGCCCCTCCTGGCCTGTTGCGGACTGAAAGTTCCCATGATCTCCGGCCGCGGCCTCGGCGCCACTGGCGGCACGCTCGACAAGCTCGAATCCATTCCCGGCTTCCGCACGAATTTGAACGAGCAGGAAATTCATCAGGTCGTCGATAAAGTCGGTTGTGTTATCACTGGCGCTACCGCCGATTTAGTGCCTGCCGACAAAAAGCTCTACGCCCTCCGCGATGTCAGCGGCACGGTCCCCAGCATCCCGCTGATCTGCGCCAGCATCATGAGCAAAAAAATGGCCGAAGGTTTGAACGCCTTAGTCCTCGACGTGAAATGGGGCTCCGGCGCTTTCATGCGCAAACAGGAAGACGCTCGCACATTGGCCCAGGCCATGGTCGCCACCGGCGAGCGGATGAACGTCCGCACCACCGCGCTGCTTACCGACATGAACCAGCCCCACGGTCGCATGGCGGGCAACGCCGTCGAAGTCGACGAATCCGTCACCACGCTGCAAGGCAACGGCCCCAACGATTTGCTCGGTCTGTGCATCGCACTTTCAGCCGAACTGCTCGTATCAACCGGCTTGGAAAAATCGCCCACCGCCGCCGGCAATCGCTTGCTCGAATTGATCCGCTCCGGCGCCGCGCTGGAAAAATTCCGCGAAATGGTCGCCGCCCAAGGCGGAAACCTCGACGCCAAGCGTCCCATTGCTCCGGCATCAGACGTCACCGCAACGAAAGCCGGCTACGTGGCGTCGATGAACGTCGAACAACTCGGCTTCGCCATCATCGAACTCGGCGGCGGCCGCCAAAAACTCGGCGACAAGCTCGATTTCTCCACCGGCCTGGAAATGCTCGTCCGCCTCGGCGACAAAGTGGAAAAAGACCAACCCCTCGTCCGCCTCTTCGCCCCGCCCGCCAAAGCCGACACTGCCAAAAAAATGGTCACCGCCGCCATCACCATCTCCGACCAACCCGTCACTCCGCCCCCCCTAATCGTCGAGCGGATTACGGCGCATTAACCGCTGGCACGCTTCAATGTGATAGATCCGTTTCCGTTTTCCATGGCTTCGAATCCGACCATCTTTTGCTTCTGGTGGGCAATTAGTTCTTCCCTACTCATTGGCGGATTTGGATCGACTGGCGGCGCCGGTGCAATCTCCCGTGATTTCTAGCATTCTCCATTGCCTTTTGCGCCGCTCAATCCCGTTCCCGCGCAAATCGCCGCTCGCGGCCGGTGGCCGGGTGGCTGGGGTCGAGTCCGCCGCGGACGAGCTCCCAGCGCATGATCATTGCTGGTGACATGCTGCCTGTGCGAAGATTCGGGCAATTACTTTGCAGTTATCCAATTCGCAATTTGGGAGACAACATTCTGCTCCACACCGTTAAAGCCATGATACGACCACGCATCGCAAGGATCGCCGCGGGTTTGACCGTCTTGGATCGAAATCAATTGCTTTTTCGGCGCAGCCGTAAATTTCGCCATCAGCGCAGGAACATCGCCGTAGGGACATTTGCTGCAGCCGTCTTGTACATGATGCACGACCAACACCGGAATGTGAATCTTGTTCAGTGCCATGGCGGTCACCGGAACTTCTTTGTTGTCGTTGAGAATGGTAGACGTGAGCACCAGACCGTCGGGACCGTCAGGTCCCGTTAACTGCACGGCCGCGTTGGCGGCCGACTGCGTGCCGTGGCTGGTGCCGATCAGCCAGACAGGCACTTTCGCTTGGGAACGAACCCAGGCGATCACTACCTTAATGTCCGCCACATGCTGCGGGCTGGTGCGAAAGCCGCCGGCAAGATACGGCAGACTATCGTGATCGGATGGAGCCGCAACAACGACCGTTAGCAGGCCTTGATCCACAAATAGCTGCCGCGATCGGACAAGAAAGTTGCCGGCCAATGACGTAATTGCTCCCGCCGGAGTGATCTTCAATCCCCCATTGCCTCCGGCAAACAAAATGACCGCCGCTTTGGGATCCTTCGGCGTAAGCACTAAAATTCGCTGCGTGACGCCCGGGCGAGATGGGAGATCAACAGCTTTTGCAATAACCGAGTCGGTCGGCTTGTTCGCATCATTGTCGGTGCCTTTGGAAGTAGGGGTAGCCGTACCCTGGGCGTAGCAATGCGTGGCGCAGATCAATAGAAATAGTGGGATGAACCGCTTTATGGTTTGAAACATAGTAATTCTTCGTTCAGCCTAACAGAGTTGGTTCCCCGCTCGCGACACACGGGATTGATGGACAGTATATCCCGGGTGAAGTCGACTGAGCAGAGGGGCGTGACGGTTGAGAATTGCCCAGCGGCGTGCTACAACACGGACCATGAGTGCAAAGCCAATGACTTCTGACCAGCGACAGAAACTGATTCAAGCGGCATGTGAAATTCGTCAGCGGGCGCACGCACCGTACTCGAAATTTCAAGTTGGGGCGGCGCTCCTCACGGCGTCGGGCAAAATCTTTACCGGCTGCAACGTGGAAAACGCCTCATACGGACTCACGAACTGTGCGGAGCGGACGGCCACTTTCAGTGCGGTAGCAGCAGGGGAAGGAAAAGCCGGTAAAGAAAATAACTGGGTGGCAATGGCTGTGGCGACGCCCGGCGGGCATTCGCCGTGCGGGGCGTGCCGGCAGGTGTTGGTGGAATTCGCTCCCGAATTGCCAATTCTGCTGGTCGATTCCGACCGCCCTGACGCCCCGGATGGCGTGCATGAAACCGATATGAAAACGCTGCTGCCGGGACGGTTTATTTTGGAGAAGTAGGCGGGCCGGTTTTCAATCAACAGCCGATTCAATAAAACAAGCCCACGGATTGCGACCCGTGGGCTTGAAAGTTTCGATTCCAATTGAATCAAATCAAAATGATTCGTAGCGGCGCCGAGTTTACCGCTGGGCCAGTTGATTTCGGGCGGCTCGCAAACCTGCGCTGAGGAATGGATCGTCCTGCGTGCCGGTGCTAGCGGGCAATGTCACGTGGCCATCGATGGGCTTGGCTGCAGTGCGCACTTCGTAGCCCTGATCTGGTTCCACGCCGATATGCGAAAACGCTTTGCCCAAAGGAGAGTAGAACTTGGCGGTGGTCAACCGCACACCGCCGCCACCGACAGCTAGCGGGAAGATTCCTTGCACGGAACCTTTGCCGTAGCTACGGGTGCCGACGATGGTGGCCCGATGGTAATCGCGCAGCGCGCCGCTCAGGATTTCGGCAGCACTGGCGCTATCGCCATCGATCAACACCACCAGCGGCACCCGCCACGAAGCATTGCCTGGGGCCTGGTAGTTGTAATCTTCGCCCGGACTGCGACCGCGAGTGCTGACAATGCTTCCTTGATTGATGAACTTGTCGGCGACTTCGACGGCAGCGGTTAGCAGACCGCCCGGGTTGCCGCGGAGGTCGATAATCAGCGAACGCATGCCGTTGCGCTGCAACTGCCACAGCGCGGTGTCGACGTCGTGGCTGGTTGTTTTTTGGAAGCAGGTAAGCTTGAAGTAGCCGATGCCGGAGTCACGGTCGACAATTTTCACGTCGTCCACACTGGGCACGTCCACATGGGCGCGGCGGATGGTTAACGGCCGAGGTTCTTCATTTCCGGTGACCACTGCCAGGTCGACCGTGGAACCTTCAGGGCCTTGCAACAATTCGGCCGCCTTATCGGTATTCAAATCTGCGGTTGTGCGGCCGGCTACGCTGACGATTTTGTCGCCGGATTTAATGCCAGCGCGTTCCGCCGGGCTGTTATGAATGACGTTGACGATGAGCAAAATGCCGTCGGCGGCTTTCAGCTCGACGCCCAAGCCAACAAAGTTGCCTTCGATTTGTGAATACAAATCGTTCAACTGGCCGCTCGTAAGAAATGCACTGTATTCGTCCAAACCGCCAAGCATGGCAGCGGTGAATTCGGTCATGATGATGGCGGGCTTCAGCTGCAAATGCACCTGGGCTGTTTGCGCGGCAGACCAAACGGCGCTGCGGGCGTCACTAAGTGTGTGCACAGGATGCTGCGCTTGCTGGTGATGCAGTTCCAGCAGAAACGAATTGATGCGGTCAGCGCCCGTCTGCTCTTGATTGCTTTCTTGAAACGACGGTTCTGCCAACGCGATTTCCAGATCGTGCGTGCCGCGATTGATAAGCGCCGCCCAATCGGGATTTTGTACGTAGTGGTCTTGCAGTTTGTTGGCCGCGTCGGTGAACATGTCGAGGGCTTCATTATCGCTTAGTCCCGCGATGTTCCGCCGGAAACTGGCGTCGGCATAGCGGCGACCGATATCGAAGTGCATTTTTGCGATATCGAGCCGCGAATCGAGCTCCGGTTGGGGCTGTCCGTAAGTTTGCCGGGCAGTGTCTTCATACAGGGCATAGGCTTCCGCCCAACGATGCTGAGTTTCCAGCGTGCGGCCTTGATCGAGCACGCTGGCGACGGTTGCCGTCGCCCCGGCTGGGGACGAGCTGATTGTGGCAGCCGGCGCCGGAGTTGTCAGCGTCGGGCTAGTCAACGCCGGAGCCGTCAGCGAGGGACCAAGCGACGGCGCAGAGAATTGGGGCTGCGTTTGTTCATCAGCCGTATCCGAGTAAGGCGCATCAACTGCTCCGCTTTGGACAGGTTGCACCACCGGATAGCGAAGTCTGTTTTGCGCCAATGCCGTGGGCGCAAATTGAGACAATGCTAACAGTGAATATAGAGCCGCTCCGAATAGCGCGCGAGCGCTACGACCAGCATTCAGCCGCTTCATCAGTTGTATACCTGCAATTAGTTGCGCCTACCGACAGTCGTCCTATACCGTCGTAGCGTGCACCCGGTCGATGGGCAGGTAATTGCTTCGCGATCCTGCGCGGCAAACGAGAAATTAGAAAGCAGTGCGAGACTTCTTTCTGGCGGCCAGTGGATTGATTCATCCAGAAGCCTCTCGACCTTGCGTAGGAATCCGTTCAGCAATTACTAAGCCGGTGCGCTCCTTAGGCAGATGTTTGCGGGTCGATCCATCAGGGTTTCGGCCGCGGTTGGGCGGGTCTAGAAAACGCGGCTACGTTCAATATAGGACACGATTTGCGTCTCGTCAAAACCCTCGAAAAAAACTTTTCCTGCCAGGGGGTACGTAGGACCCATACAACCCATATCAGGGTAGCCCAACGCAACAATCGTATTTGAAAGAATGTAAAAATGATGGGAAGGGTTTACACCGCGGGCAATGACTTTTCCGGCGGTAACGAGTGGCGAAGGAAGATCAGGGCAACCCCGACTGCGGCGGCTCGGGTAGCCTACCGATTTTCAGCGATGTCGCATCGCGATCAATCCTACGGGTCCGCTTTTCACCAGTCGCAAGCAGACCATCTTCAAAAGGCCGCTGACGATCTTTACCACGCGGCAATAAGAGAAAGTAACAGGCGCATCCATGAGCGCGTCGCCGAGCTGAAAGCCAAACAGGAAGACAAAGACGAAAAAGCTGCGAAGGAATTTAAAGCCGAAGCCGAGAAGGCAGCAAATTCCTGGCAAAAGTGGATTCAAGACCGCATCGCCGGCAAGCCCGACGAGAAGCCGTTAAGTTTAGACACCGCGCCCAAAAACTTTCCCGGCGGACAACACCAGTGGGAAGGCTTGAGCGACCAGCAAAAAGCACAAGCGCTCGTTAACAAAGGCATTCACGACGAAATGAATGCTTCCATGAACGCAGCCGCGAAGAAATTTGTCGACCAGACGCGAAGCACTCTGCAAAAAGCGCAAGACGAGCTAGCCAAACTTAATTCTGTTCGCAGCCGCTTGACGTCGCGCGAATATGATGACGCGCACAAAAAGATTGTCGAAGACTACGCCAAAACAAAAGAGTCAAAGGCGCCACACGAAATTGGCGGTGCTGACGAATTCGGAACCGAGGCCGGCTTTAAAGCCGTGCAAGATAGCCGAAACGCGCTCGAAGGCTTGCACGATTCGCAGACGGAGCTACTTGAGGCGCAAAAAGATATCCAAACCGGAATGGCTGCAACGCTCACGACAATCTCCGACAAGCTAAATGGCGGAACGCAAATCGTGTCACTCGATTCGCTCCAATAAAAAAACCCGCCGCGCTCATCGGCCTAGCTTGGGCGGTAAACCGGCCAATTTCGTCCTCGCGGCGGATATAGGTCGTTTTAACGGTTAATTACAGAATGCGCATACCCCAAGAACAAAACCAATACGCCGATGAAAAGCAGCACAATGATCAAGACAAATCTAAGTCGCAAACAAACCTCCAACCCCTGAAGCATCCACGATTGAAAAAGTACAACACTTCGGCGGGCGACGGCAGCATACCAGATTGCCGGAGGATTGTTAGGCGCATGAAAAAGCCCGTTGCACATCGCAATCAGCGCTGGATTAGAGAGCATCGCGGTGCACAACGGGCCTACGGAAGTGTAGGACGCAATTGGAGCGATGAGCGCATAAAAAACCGCCGTGGCTCATTGTTGGGCTCACGGCGGCATGGCATTGAGATACTCAGGCTGGCTTTGGTGCCGGCTGTTCGGCAGCAGGCGCGGCCGCCGGTGCTGACTGTCCGCCGTAATCACCCCGACGGCGTCGAAATAGGCGTGCGAGAAGTGCCGAGGAGTCTGGCGCAGCGGCGGAGACGCCAGCCTGGCCAGCAACTCCGCTTACCTGGACATCCGAGGTCGCACAAATTCCAGTCGCCAGTAACGCAACCGCTAAGAAAATCGTCTTTCGCATACAAACCTCCATGGTTAAGAAAAACGGAATTACTGGGCGCGAATGCAATGTACAGCGTGGAGATCAGATTGACAACGCCACGCGTCCGGGCGCATGAAAAACGCCCGCCACGTGCCGGGGCCAATCACGACAACGGAACACGAGGTGAGCGATGGCTGCCGGGAAATAACGAATGCCAAGACATTCAGGCCCGACAATTTCCCAGCGTTGCCAACGATAAATTACGCAGCGGCCAGCCATGCGGGTCGAGGGTTTTATTCAGAAAGTGCCAAACAATAAAACATAGTTGACAACGGCCCGCGCCATAGGCGCATAAAAATACCCGCCGGCACACTGCAAATCAGAGGGGCAACCTTGATTTGCAACACGCCAGACGGGCACTTAATTATAGGTTAATTATTGGCGCGCCGCCGTGCGAGCAAGCCGAGTCCGCCGAGCGTCAGAAGTGCGATGGTCGAGGGCTCGGGGACTGTGGCCCAGGAAAAACTTACATCGAAACCGCTGAAGCCGTCACCAAAATTCCCGCCGAATTCGTTAGTAAGCGTCACTGAAGGGAAAAAGTTGCTCCACGTTGTATTGTCACTGAAGGTACGATCATCAATCTGCAAATAGTAGTTGGTATTGGCTCCCAAGATATAGGTGCTTGGGTCTCCGTTCGAGGAAGTATTAGCAATTTGATACCCGTTTCCCGAAAAATTCGCGACCCGGGCAGTTCCAGCAGCAGCGCCGTAAGCGTACGGGTCGCCAGTCGCTGGGGTAGCACCCAACTGCTCGTAAATGATGCCGTAGGCTGAGCCTTGAGTTGTATCGGGCGCATTATAGCCGCCGCCGCCAGCGACCCACTTGGCGTTAACCTTGAGTTTGAAATTACTGACTTGGACAGGCAAAATGCCTACGGTGAGCGGCAGATTGCCGTACGTGTCGATATATGCAGTTCCTGATGATCGGGGCAAACTCCAGTCGAAATCTCCATAGAATTGCAAGTCAACAGTACCACCAGCGCTGAGATCATTCGCGGTCAAATTGTAGGTTAATGAGTTGCCTCCGGTGCCTGTGTAGTTTTCGCTTTCAGAAGTTGAAGTATCACCGGTTGTAATTTGTGCCCTGGTACCGCGTCCGACACATTGGCTTCTACCGTGAACGAAAGCGCCTCGGACCCCGAGGCATCGGCTCCGGGTAAATCCTGCTCGTCGGAATAGTGCACGAGAGGGGGCCGTCTTTTGCGTTGGCCGCTATCGGGATTCAGCGAACTCCAATCTGCGGACTCATCTACTGCGGATTCTACGCCGGGCAGGCGTGAAGCCGTGGGAGCGGCTATTCCACAATCTGCGAGCCAGCCGGCAGACCGAACTGTGCAATGAATTTCCTTCCCACGTTGTCGCTGAATGGATGGGCAACACGCCCGACATTGCTGACAAGCATTATCTGCAAGTAACCGAATCGCATTTCAAAATAGCGTCGGGGGGTGGCGCAAAGGGTGGCGCGCAAGCGATCAAAAAGGGTGGCGCAGAGGGTGGAAACGCACCCGACAGCACGCTGTCGCGAATCGTCGCAAAGTGCGTAGCAGATTCGGACTTACATCAAGAAACCACTACACCTGTACATCCGTCCAAGTACACCCGGAGGGACTCGAACCCCCAACCCTCAGTTCCGAAGACTGATGCTCTATCCAATTGAGCTACGGGTGCGTAAGAACTGGGAAGCCGACTGTAAGATTATCGCACCACTTTCTAGGTTCGCAAGACTGCCGTGTAAGTATGTTTCCCAGAGACGATTATTCCGCGTCCTGCTCGCCGCTGAGTTTCTTGCGCAGCGTGGCGCGGTGGATGCCGAGCAGTGCGGCAGCCTGGGCGCGGTTGCCGCCGGTAGCGGAAAGCACCGTGTCGAACAGGCCGGCTTCCGCGGCGTTCAAAAATCGCTGATATAAATCGTCATGCTGGCGAGCCGAAGTAAGTTGGGCTTGTGCCCAACTGTTCACGGCAGCCTCGAGCACTGCGGCGGGATCAGTAGGCGGCGGCTGATCCAAAAAAGTCGGCGGCGGCAAGTGTTCCGGGGCGATGGCGCGGCCTCGGGCCATAAGGGCGCCATGTTCCACGGCGTTGCGCAATTCGCGAACATTGCCGGGCCAGTCGCGGCGGCAAAGTTCGGCCACTGTTTCTTCGAGCAAGTGCGGCGGCGATTGATCGCCCGGGGTCCAGCGGTGCAAAAAGCGCTCGGCCAGTTGTGGAATTTCCTCGCGCCGCTCGCGCAGCGGCGGCAAAACGATTTCGAACACCGCCAGGCGGAAAAATAAATCCTGACGGAAGCGGCCTTCAGCGCAATCTTTGCGCAAGTCACGATTAGTCGCTGCCACTACCCGGAAACTGGTACGGCGCGGTCGAGTATCGCCCACGGGGGCTACTTCGTGCTGTTCCAATACGCGGAGCAGTTTCACTTGCACCGACAACGGAATATCGCCCGCCTCGTCAAAAAAAACTGTCGCACCGTTGGCCAACTCCAATAGTCCTTGGCGGGCACTTGTTGCCCCAGTGAATGCGCCCCGCACATGGCCAAAAAGTTCGCTTTCGACCAATGTCGGGCTGAGGGCCGCCAAATTCACCGGCACCAGTGGCGTGCCGCATCGAAGCGAATGACGATGGATGGCTCGAGCTACTAGTTCTTTTCCCGTACCGCTTTCGCCGCTGATCAGAACGGCCGTATCAGAGGGCGCGACCAGCGCAATCCGCTTGAAAACGTCTTGCATGGCAGGGCTGGCGCCGAAAAGTTCGTTGTCCCCAGATAAGGGCCCGGCGGTTTCGCCCGAGGCGGATGTCCAGCTGGCCTCCGGCGTGGCCAAGGCCCGATGGATGATCGCAGCTGCTTGATCTAAATCGAATGGTTTTGGCAGATAATCGAACGCGCCTTCGCCCAGCGCGGCAACGGCAGTATTCAAACTGCCGAAAGCGGTGATGACGACAATTGGCACCGGGCCGGCAAGATCGCGAAATTTTCCCATCGCTGACAGCCCATCCATGCCAGGCAAGCGGACATCGAGCACGACCAGATCGGGCTTGGACAGGGGGACATTTTCCAGCGCTTCCTCGGCCGAGGAAGCGACGCGGACATTGTGTCCCTCGCCGGTGAGCAGGCGGCTAAGCCCCCAGCAGATGCTTTCTTCGTCGTCGACAATGAGAATGTTGGACACGACAGGATGATGGGTTATGGATTTAGGACGGGTACTACCGCTCTGCGCACGGCTGACGCCTGTCAGCCGTGCTCGGTTGCTGGAGTCAGGGTTCAGAAGTCAAGAGACAACCTCTTTCGGCCGTGATTCTGCGATTTGCTCTTTCTGGCCGCAGTTAGTCACCGGCAAATGCACCTCAAAGCAAGTTTCGCCGGGGGTGCGGTGAAATACAATCCGGCCTCCGTGCGATTGGGCGATTTGCTTAGCGACGGCCAAGCCCAGTCCAACACCTTCCGACTTGCTGGTGGCGAACGGTTCGAACAGCCGTTCGAGCATTTCTCGCGGCGGACCGGCGCCGTTGTCGAGAACGCGCAGCACGATGTGGCTTTCGTCGGACGATTTCGGGCCGATTGCTTTGGCATGTTCGGTTTCGATTCGAACCCAACCACCAGTGCCGGCGGCGTCGGCGGCGTTGAGGACCAAATTCATCAGCATTTGCCGCAGCTGCGAAGGATCGCCCTCGAACATTATGTCGGTGGCTGCTCGTTCGACGACCGATAATTGTACGCGCCGGTGCCGCAGCGATGGATCGAGCAGTTCCACGACTTCATGAATTACATTGGGCAGCCGACATGGGATGCAGTGCAGCGCCGGCGTCATGTTCGGGCTTTGCGGCGCGGCGAGAAACTGCTTGAGATTTTCTTCGGTCAGCGCCAATTGCCGTAGCGCCACGTCAAGACTTTCTGGATCGGCGTCGCACTCGCGGGCGTGCAGTTGTACGGCCATTAGCGCGCCCGTGACGTTGTTGCGCAAATGATGAGCCAGGCCGCCGGCCAATTGCCCCAGGAGCGAGAGGCGTTCGCTGCGGCGGATGGCGCGTTCCATCTCGGCCAGTTGCCCGGCCATGCGATTAACGGCCCCGGCCAGATCGTGCAGTTCGTCATTGCGCGCCGGCAGCGGCATCGGGGAATAGTCGGCCTGCGCAATGCGGTTGACTTGCGTTCGCAATTCAACAATGGGTCGCGTCAACCGTCCGGCAATCCAAAGTGACAATAGTGCCGTAATCAAAAGTGCAATTGTTCCGACCACCAGCGGTGGTAAAGCCGCTTCGCTGCGCGCTTCTAACCAAAACTTTTCCGGATATAAAATGCGCAGTTGACCGGCCGGTTGTTGCCCGCGACTTCGGATTGCTAGCACCATTTCAAAAAAACGCTGATTGCCAATTGGCACCGGTGGGCCAAGCCGCAACTGCTGCCAATTCTCTACCGCTTTGGAAGTCTCGCCGGACAGCAATTCCAGACCGCTAGTGGCTAGCGAATGTCCGTTAGGATCTGTAAATGCGAACTCCGCCCCGGACAGGCCGTGCATCTGGCGCAGCACCATGTCGGTGAGCGGAAAGCTGGAATCGGCCAGCGTGGCGGCGATCCCCTGCAACTGCTCCTCGATTTGACTTTTGGCGCGCTGCGTCGCCAGCATCGCATTCAGTGCACTGACTGCGCAAATGACGCCTAACAGCACCAGCGCGAATGGAACCAGAATTTGATAACGCGAGGCCAGCGCATGATTCGAGGCAGAATGAGGACGGAAGGCAAAAGCAAAAAAAGGCTTTTGAACGCCTTGGTCATCATATCGCTTAGAGAATATCCTCGCAAATTGGCAAACTACACGCTCCGCATCTCGTTCAAATTTTCGGTCGTCGCCTAATTTGAAAATGTAGCGGCAGCTGTCCCCAGCCGCGGCGTCGTTTTCTCGGGAAACACGGCTGAGGACAGCCGTCGCTACATCCATTGACATTCAAATTAGGTGACGACCAAATTTTCGTCCGACTTTCCAAAACTGTCACTCGCCGCGTATAATCTCACAAGTCAGTTTCTATCTGGTCCCGCTATTCCGCCTCTTGACTGCTGAATCATGGAAAAAGAACTGACCGATCGGGCCGAACGAATTCGCAAGCGGATCCTGCAACTGCGGGACAGTCTTTGACTACGCCGCCAAGAAATCGCAGGCGGCCGACATCGAGCAGCGGATGACGGCGGATGGCTTCTGGAATAATCAAGCGGCGGCCCAGGCAACGGTGATCGAGCTTAAGGGGCTCAATGCGCTGTTAAAGCCGATGGACGAGGCCATTCGCGCCGGCGAGGAAATTAATACCCTGGTGGAAATGGGGGAAGAAGACCCCAGCTTCATCCCTGAATTGCGGCAGCAGCTCGACAGCACTGAGCCGAAGCTTGACGAACTTGAATTGAAGTCGCTGCTCAGCGGTCCACACGATGCCAACGCGGCCATTCTTTCGATCAACGCTCGCGATGGCGGAACGGACGCCAACGATTGGGCGGAAATGATGCTGCGGATGTATTTGCAATGGGCGCAGAAAAACGGCTACGAGACCGAATTGCTCGACCGCCAGGACGATGGAGTGGCGGGCATTCAACACGCCGCCATTATGGTGCGCGGCCCGATGGCTTACGGCTATTTGAAGGGCGAAACCGGGATGCATCGGCTGGTGCGGATCAGCCCGTTCAATGCGGAAGGAAAGCGGCAAACAAGTTTTGCGGCAGTCGATGTCTCGCCGGAAATCAACGAGAAGACGGAAATTGAGCTGCGCGATGAAGACATTCGTGAGGATGTGTTCCGCGCCAGCGGCGCAGGTGGCCAGCATGTCAACAAGACTTCCAGCGCCATCCGCCTGACGCATTTTCCGTCCGGCATTGTGGTGCAATGCCAAAACGAGCGGAGCCAGCACAAAAACCGCGCCACCGCGATAAAAATGTTGCGCGCCAGGTTGGCTCGCATGGAGGAAGAAAAACAAGAGGCGGCGCTGGCGGCAAAATATAAATCGCAAGCGAAGACGGGCTTCGGTTCGCAGATTCGCAATTATTTTTTGCATCCTGATCAGCGAGTGAAGGACGCTCGCACCGGACATTACATGGGCAGTTTCCATTCGGTGCTGGACGGCAACATTCAAGGCTTTTTGGATGCGTATTTACGCTGGCGCGCAACCGGCGGCAAACCGGTTGCGGCGGAAAAAGATGGCGACGATGAATAGCGGCACATCGCTAGGCACCGATGCGCTGCGAGTTGTATTCGAGCGACAGGGGGACCGATTCGCCCATCGAATCTTTTGTTCCCGGGGTGACGATTCTAGCGCCATATTGATTTCCCAAGAAGGGAAGTCCGACGATGTTTGGCCGCCCAGCCCCGCGTTGCAATCGCTGCATTTGGAAACTCGGCCTGGCGGAGCCCAAACTATCATGCTCGTGGGAATGGCGGGGCGCAGCCATTGGTCGATAAGTGTGGAATCGGACGTTGAACGAAATCGACTAATGTTCGACATCGCCTGTCGGGTGCATGATCGGCCTGCCTGGCTTGGCAGCACGTACGAAATCGCAGTTTCGGAGAGAGAAACGTGGCCAATGAATGGAATAGTCGTTGCCGCGCGGCACGGTGACCAACCCGGGGAGGAAATCGCTGTGCAAATTGACCGCTCGAATGGCTGCATTCGAATACCCGTCCTGCCGGTGATTGAAGCGTATCCCCAAACCGTCTGCTGGTGTTACTCGATTGAATTGGCGAAAAAGATAACGCCTTGATTCGCCGCCCGGCTTGGGCGACAATGCCACGGAGAAAATCTTCATAAAGCGGTTTTGAATCTTCATTATTCAGATCTTGCTAGCCATGGTTTTTGAGCATATTGAAAAATTAAAAAGGGCGTTTACCGACAAATATGTGGTGGTCGATGCCGCGCGTCCGGAGTTGGCGCGGTTTCGCAATGCGACTGGCTTGATCAAAACTGTGAATATGAGCGGCCGCGCGCTCGTGGAATTCGATCAGTTCGATAATACCGGATGGTATGACATCGAATTGGATTTTCTGAAGGTCGTGCCCAAGCCCGAACAGAAACCGACGGAGGAAAAGCAAGCGGCGGCGAAAAAGCCGGCTGAAAAAGGGGCGGCAGAAAAAGCTGCTGCGATACCCAAAGCGGCAGCCGCCAAGCCAGCGGCCGCAACAGGTAGTAAGCCCAGCACAGCAGATATTTTAGCTGCGGCGCGCGTGAAAAAAGGAACAGGCGAGCCGGTGGCGGCCAAACCCGCAGCCGCAAAGCCGGCCGCACCGAAAGCAGCGCCCGGCGGAAAATTATCGACCGCTGACATACTGGCGATGGCGCGGGGCAACGGGGCCGCCACAGCGAGTGCTGCGCCGGCCGCCGCGCCACCGCCAACTACGAAACCAGCCGCCAAATCCAAATCTGAACCTGCGTTGACCCTGGAAGAAGCAGAAGAACCCACGGCGGAAGCGGCCCCGATAGTCGAGCCCGCTAAGCCAGTAAAGAAAACAGCGGCCGGGCCCAAACCCACAACCACGGCTGAAAAAATTGCTTACTGCCGACAGGTCGATGCCAAATAAGTAGCGAGTAACTGAGGCGAGAGTGGTGTTTAGTTTGTCCGAGCCGAAAGGAGTCGTGCTATGTCTACCGTTCAGCAACGCGAAAATCCTGCTACGCCTGCGGCGTCCAAATCGTGGATTGCACGGCACAAGTTTCTAACCTTTCTCGGCTTGCTATTGATCGTGATTCTAGTCGGCTTTTACTTTCTTGGATGGCCGCTGGTGAAATGGCGATTTCACGCGCTATTTATTTCCTCGCTCAACGAGATTCAGCGAAATCCGGAAGCCAAGGAGCGCTTGGGCGAACCGATTAGCGTGCCGATGTTGCCGCTTCCTTCGGGCCGTGTTTACTCCGACGGCGATCGTGGCGATGCCCGTTTCGACTTCTTAGTCGTAGGGTCCAAGGACAAAGCGCAAGCAGTGTCGATTATGCGAAAGGTCAATGGCCAATGGGGTTTCGTTCAGTTGGAAATGGAATTTCCAGACAAGCGGCGGATTGATCTAACTCAAAGCGTTCAGCAGCATATCGGCGACGATACGCCAAAGTTTGACCCCAACGCCAAACAGCCCGAAGTGAAGGCGCCCGATCTGCCCGTGGATATCAAGCTGCCTGACTTGCCCGAGATGCCGAAAAAGTGAACTTAGAAATTCGCTGTCTCAAATCGGGGTCGTGATGCCCCACGTTTCGTCGCGCAAAAAATACCGTTCAACCTGTTTCCAATCAGTGTGCTGTCCGATGGGCAAGTCAATGTCGGACGACGATGTTCAGCAAATCATGGCCGCTGTATTTGCAGGACGGAATATCTTGGCGATCAAACTATATCGTCAGGCAACCAACTCCTCACTTGTCGATGCAAAAAACTTCGTCGAGGCGTTACAGGCTCGTTTGTGGCAGGAGTCGCCCGAAAAATTCAGCACACCTCCGGGCAAAGCGGGCCGTTCCCAAACCGCCGGGATTTTGATCTCAATTGCCGTGACGGTTTACTTAATATTTCAGTGGCTCGTTTAAATGGCGCGGGCGATGCCCTCGGCAGGAATGGAACCAGCAACAAAGCACAGTCATCAGTTGCGACGGACAAAGATACAACGCCCCTTTTTTCGAAACGGAAGGATTGCAATGTCAGATGAAAAAGAAGCCGAACGTTTACACCGCAAAAAGCGCCGCGGCCAACAATCGCGCGAAAAGACAGCAAGACGGTCAACCCTAACTCGAGCAGCTCACCTAGATTCCAAGGCGCAGGATGAGAAGGGGAAACTCGACATGCGGATCGGTAAGTTGATCGAGCAAGGCTATTCTCCCGAATCCGTTGCCAAAAGGCTTGGCGTAACGCCGAGGCGAATCAATTTAGCACTCGACGCAATCCGCAGAGCGTGAACTTCGGACCGTCGCCAGCGACAATCTATTCTAAACTGCACCCGGCAGGATCGAGTCAGCAACCGAGCACGATCGCCCTAAGCGATCGTGCGCATGGCGGTAGTCGCAATCGGCCATCTCCCAGTGCCCCCGGCAGGACTCGAACCTGCGGCCTAGTGTTTAGGAAACACTCGCTCTATCCAACTGAGCTACGAGGGCGTATAGCGTTTTATATGATTTTATGAGATGCTTGACACCCGATCTGACACCCGTTAGGTTGATGGCATGAAAACCGGTCCCGCCCGTTTGCGTCGAGCGGGACCGCAGCCTACCAAGCTTTCACCCGAGGTAGAGCCATGCCAAAGCATATCAAAGCGGCCGTCCGCAAGCCACGTCCGGACTTTCCACTATTCCCCCATGCGTCAGGCCGCTGGGCCAAAAAAATCCACGGCAAATTCAGGTATTTCGGCCCCATGGCGGCGGACTCACTGGGCGAAGCTGCCCTGCAACGCTGGTTGGATGAAAAGGATGATTTGCTGGCCAGACGCGAGCCACGGCGGGGCGGCGGCGTTACGATCAAATACCTTTGTGATGCGTTCCTGACGGCTAAGGAAGCCCTGGTCGATGCAGGGGAAATCAGCCGCTCGCATTTCTTCGACTACAAAGCGGGCTGCCTGCGTGTGGCGGATACCTTTGGCCGGCAGACACCCGTTGACACCTTGCGCCCCGACGACTTTGAGAAGCTTAGGCAGGACATTGCAACCACGTATGGGCCAGTATCGCTCGGGAACGAAGTCCAGCGCATTCGATCGGTGTTCAAATGGGGGATCGATACCGAGTTGCTGGAGAAGGCAGTGCGGTTTGGCCCGAACTTCCGGAAGCCCTCAAAAAAGGTCCGCCGGTTGGCGCGGAAGAAATCGGGTCAAAGGCTGCTGGGTGTGGGCGAGATGCGCCGGCTGATCGATAAGGCCGACGTGCAGTTGCGGGCGATGATTTTGCTAGGCATCAATTGTGGACTGGGCCAGCACGATCTTGCTACGTTGCCTTTATCGCGGCTGGACCTACATCGCGGCTGGCATTCATACGAGCGCCCAAAGACTGGTATTGATCGACGAGCGGCATTGTGGCCAGAAACTGTGAAGGCGCTCAAAGAAGCGATCGAGGAGCGCCGCAAACCAATAGCCGACGAAGATTCCGATTTGACCTTTATTACAAAATACGGCCGGCGCTGGGTGCGGTGCAACGACAACGGCGTGTGGATTGACGGTATAGGTGGCGAGTTCCGCAAGCTTGCGCGGTCGCTCGACATGAAACACGCAGGCGCAACCTTCTACAGTTTGCGGCGGACGTTTAGGACGATTGCCGACGAAGCGGGCGACCAGCCGGCCACGGTTTTTATTATGGGCCACGCCGATGAAGATACTGATATGTCGGCGACTTATCGCCAGCGGATTGACGATTCGCGGCTGCGGAAGGTATCGAACTATGTGCGGAATTGGCTGTTCCCGAGGAAACGAAAGGCAAAATAGCAGGAGTTGCGGTTTTTGAAAGCATCCATAAACTAAAGTCATCGTCGGGCCGTGGTTGCAACCACGCAACGCCCTACCGCTGCATCTGTCCGCTTATCGACAGCTCGGCGGTAGAGGCCGCCCGGCATCAGAGAGGTAAGCAATATGCCAAACCGAGAAAAGGCGCGACACGCGCTTGCTGACGCTGCAGCACAGGCAGAGTCCGAAGACATGGCGCTGTTTATGGTTGCTAGGCAACTGTTCCCGAAGCTGCGATCGGATTCCCCATCTACCGAGCTGCAGCAATTGATTGCGGGCCATTGTGCCCAACGTCATCAATTGCGCGCGGAACAGGTTCGCAAGTTGCCAAAGGCCAAATTAATTGAGCTTCTGACGGCCGATATCGAATCAGCTTCGCGCAAAACAGTCGGCCTTCCTGAGTCATTGACTGGGTTGATGACGAAAACCAATATCGCGGACATGTTCGGCGTTACCGGCAACAATGTTGATCAGATTCTTTCGAAATATCACCACTTCAAAGTTGGCCGCAAATTTCGGATGCGCGTTGTAGACATGCCACCAAGATACAAAAAACTATTTGGAGCGGCCTGAGCGGTAGCGGTTGGCCCGGCGAATACAGGTGAGAAGATGGATAAGTTGGGCAGTGGGATAATCGATAGTCTGAAAATGACTTAGCCAGAGCGCATACAAAAACCCGCCACGTTCACTGTATGTCGGGCTGACACGTCAATGAAGCATGGCGAACTTTCCACCGCGTTCAACGGATCTTACGTGGGGCGAGCCAGTGAGTCTGAATCGCCGATGGTGACTGTCCTACGTGCCGGCAAAGCCTCGGGTCTTGATTAAGCGAAGGATTACGCGAATGTGACACAGTTGCGCGTCTTAATAGACCCCGCAGGCCCGCAGCTACCGCATACCGCCCACGCCCATCGTGTGATTAACGCATGAAAAAGCCAGTTGCACGCCACAACCAACGCGCGTTGACCGCGCAACGGTCGAATAATTAGATGAGCGAATGGTTTGCCAATGAAGAATCAACGCGGTTTCAGCGAAAAGGCTCCGCTATGGCTGCACAACGTTCAGCTTGGCGCTTTGCAATTACTCCCTATCGCCGGTGCCATATGTTTTATTGAAGGGCGCATCGTCAGAGCGAGTTTCCTGCTCCAAGTCGCCTTCAACACTTTTTCCTCGGCGATTTACTACGCTATCATCGCGTCGCGTCTCGTCGCTATTGCGGTTATTCCCCGTCACTTGCAGATTTTGCTTGTCTAGTCGCGTTTTTGTTTCCTTTTTTTTACCAGTGCGGTGCTCATCTTGTTTTTGTCCATGCTGCGCCGTTTTGTGTCTTTTTTTCGTAGTCATCGCATTCCTCCAAAAGTGTTCGTTGAGAAGCCCGATGGACTGGATGAGCATATCTCGTACCGGCTCAGGAGCGGTTCCGGCATGCCGACAGTCAGCCTATCCCATAAAACCTAGCCCTCGAACCAGCATGGCAACACAGACTACGGCAAGCCGCAGGGAAGAGATTGATGTGATGGCCACCACCGTCCTCAGTCGGTTACGCATCATAACTCGCGCCAGCCGTTCCAGTGGCCGCGCAACGGCGGGCAGTATCAATGAACAAACTTAGATGCAAACCGCCGACGTGCGAGCAGGCCAATGGAACCGAGGGCGAGCAATGCGAGTGTGGATGGTTCGGGAACAGGAACAAAAGCCGCGCCAAGAAGACTGTTATTATCAATCTGTCCTATCAACGTTGCTGCACCCGTTGTCAGATCGACGGTGTACAGTGATCCGGGGCTTATACCTTTACCATTATCGATTCCAAACAGCGTATTGGTTCCCGGTTGGAACGCAATATCTGTCATCCCTCTCGTATAACCAATTAAAGTGCCTTGCCCGGTTGTCGTGTCGATCCTAACAAGAGCGCCGTTGTCATCCCAATCGGAAACGCAGCCATACAGAACATTCGTTGTAGGATCAAACTCTAATCCATCAACATACGGTTGTTGAAGCGTTGAAAAAGAACCGATGAATCCGACCTTTGTTGTTTGTCCAGTTTTTGCGTCTACCCGATACAAATCTCCGTCATAGTCCGACGAATAGTAAAACGTGTCACTCAGGCGGTCATACGCTAGCCCATGAACATAAGCTCCATCTCCCTGAGGTATTGTTGCGATTGTTGTCGCGACCGCGGTCTGTGGATCGATCGCGACGATCGCTCCATTACTTGCGCCCAGGATTCCTCCTCCGCCTTCGTCCAGCCCGCACAAGAGGTTGTGGACTGGATCGTATGTAAGATCACTCAAAATATGCGAATCATAGCCTTGGAAACTTACGGTACCTACAAGAGTTAATTGGGCTGTCGTAGTGGACAAGGTATAGAGACCATTAAATGTGCTGTCGACCGCATAGAGAGTCGAGTCTGCTCTAACCGCGACACCGCATGCGTTCCACGCCAAGAGACACGCAATAACGGTGGCCGCTCTAGTTTTCATGGCTTACAAAAGTTTAACCGTCATCTCGTGAAAATGATGAAAACGATCATACCCCCAACAGCAGCCCACGCAAGGAATTTGAAATGCGCATAAAAAACCGCCGTGGGCTCATGTTGGGCTCACGGCGGCATGGCATTGAGCTACTCAAGCTGGCTTTGGTGCTGGCTGTTCGGTAGCAGGCGCGGCCGCCGGTGCTGACTGTCCGCTGTAATCACCCCGACGGCGTCGAAATAGGCGTGCGAGAAGTGCCGAGGAGTCTGGCGCAGCGGCTGAGACGCCAGCGTGGCCAGCAACTCCGCTTACCTGGACATCCGAGGTCGCACAAATTCCAGTCGCCAATAACATGACGGCCAACAGAATCGTCTTTCGCATACAAACCTCCATGATTAAGAAAAACGGAATTACTGGGCGCGAATGCAATGTACAGCGCAGAGATTAGATTGACAACGCCCCGCGCTCGGGTGTTTAATATGGGCGTGAAAGCGGCGAAAGCCGTATTGCGAGTGTGAAATGATTTGCGAGAAATACAAACGTCCGTCAGTGCGCTTGCGCGGATACCAAGGCTTCGGCCAAGGCCCGCAACGTGGTCTCGCAACCACGTCACAGCGAGTTCACTGGCGGGCGTTTATCTTTGCGCCTCTGCGAAAGAAAGGATGGCCATCATGGCATCCGTCGCTATTTGCTCTGCGTCCAGTTCGATCGGTCCCGAAACTACCCTGCGCGATTTTTTCAACCGCGTGTATTGCTGCCTGAAGCTTTCCGGCAAAAGCGCCAACACAAAACGGCTATACGACGTAACGCTGCGGAATTTTGATAGCTACTTGGGGCGGTCGGCTACACTTGCTGATTTAAATGACGACACCGTGACTGTTCACATCGGATGGTACACCGATCGAGGCCGTTCCCCGCGCACTGGCAACAAAGCGCGCGATCAGCTCTTGGCAATCTGGCGCTTTGCCGCCCGCAAGCGATTTGTTAACGAATGGCCCGATGTTGAACCGCTGCCTGAATACAAGCGCACTCCAACTGCCTGGACGCCGGAACAGTTTTCGAGACTTGTCGCTGTTGCTTCCAGTTCGGCGATGGTTCGATCCGGGAGAATCAACTACCCGCGCGCCCCCCATCGGAGGCATTCCAACGATTGTATGGTGGCCAGCGCTGTTGCTCACAATTTACGACACCGGAATCCGGATCGGCGCCGCAATGCAATTGCGATGCTCCGATTACAGCGCGGAAACGAGGCGCTTGCACGTTCGAGCCAAGACGCAAAAAACCCGCGCGGACCAAGATTTCATCCTCAGTGAGCAAACTGCAAAACTAGTCGAAATCTGCATTTCCGCAACACAGCGAGAGTTATTGTTTCCGTGTGACTTTCGTTGCTCGCTGTACTGTCGGTTCAAAACATTGTTGCGCAAAGCTGGTCTTCCACACGGTCGATTCGACAAGTTTCATCGCATTCGCAAGACGACGGCCACGATGGCGGAACTTCATGTTGGCCCTGGCACGGCGCAGCGAATGCTCGATCATTTGACCCAAACCGCCCGGCACGGAAGCCGCGGCGGCGGAAGGTTAGGAGATTGAGACGTGGCAAGCGGCAGGCTGCGCTGGCAGACAGTAGATCAACAGCGGATCCTTCTTCTGCAATGAGGTGCAGCCAGAAATGAGCGCGAACAATAGGAAGCATGTGAGTTTGCGCATGGGGCAGAATAATAGCAAATTGCGACCCGGAGGCGAACAGCGTTTTACCAGCAGAAACCGATGGATATTAGTGCCCTAAAGGGTTGACTCCAAGCGGCGGGGCCCATGCCCGTGGTGGAACTGACGAAACTTTTTACAGGAGAATCAACTATGGCGACCAATAGCGACCGCGAGCGGATTCCAGAGCGGAGAATTGGAAAGCGACCACGCACTCCGCAGGAGTTGGCCGCGCTGCGAGCCATCAAGACCGCTGCTTCACGACGCGTAACCCAAATGCGGCGGGAGTGGCTCAGCGATATTAAGTAGATACCTTGCGCCCCGCCGTGCCCGTGGCGGCGGGGGTTTTCTAAATATACAATTTACCACTTACTCTGAGTAAACATTCGCCCGATCTTGCAAACCTGGAGAAACATCATGCACCGAGTAAGACATTCTTTGAAGCAATCCGTTGGTTTTGAGCGCTTAGAAGGCCGCACCGTGCTGAACGGTACGGTAACGATTTCCGTTCCATCTCAGATTCCAACACCGATCGGCGGATTATCTGAATGAACTCATTTCCAAACCATGAAATTCCGATGCTGCGTCATGCGGTAGCAACCGTGGCTTACCGAGCCGCCAAGGTCGTGCGGGAAGCGCCTCCTGACTTTGGAAATTACCGAGCCGCTCCCATGACGCGCACGGCGGCCCAGATAGTGTCTCACATGGCTGTTCTATTGGAATGGTCCACACGTGCTGCAGACGGGGACGCGGTTTGGCGGCAGTCGATTTCAAACTCCTGGAATATCGAGCTATCTCGATTCTTTACGGCACTCAAGATGTTCGATGAGCGATTGAAAACACAAGTTCCGCTGGTGTGCTCGCCGGAAAGAATTTTTCAAGGGCCCATCGCTGATGTACTCACTCATATTGGGCAATTAGCGACGCGCCGTCGGATGGCTGGCACGGGAGTTCGCGGCGAAAGTTACTTTGACGCGGAAATTACCGCAGGACGTGTTGGGATGGATCAAGCTTTGCCGATTCACGAATTCGACTGATGCCAACCCCGGGCGTGTTGCGAGTCGGACCGAGTGGCAATGTGCAAACGTGCCTCCGTTGTCATTATCGACTGTTCCTGCTGGCCTGTGCCTTCATCGCTCGGAATTGGTCTACGGCGGCATTAAACAACCGGCCGTCAAACCATGAGCCATAGAATCGTGGTTAAGTTTTGACCATCCTGTACGGCATTGTGCCAGAAATGGGCTTGAAACAGAGGTGGAATCGAAATTGTCGGCTGAACTCACGCAAATCGCCGATTGGCATGCGTTATGCAAGTATCAGTAGATCGCACCGTCGTAGAGATTAGAAATTTCGACAGAGGAGAAAAGCCATGTTGTACTGGTCGCTGGTCTTTTTCATTGTCGCCATTTTGGCGGGAGCTTTTGGCTTTTTCGGCCTCGCTGCGGGCGCCGCTGAGATCGCCAAGATATTGTTCTTCGTGTTCTTGGTTTTGTTCCTGGTCAGTTTGTTCACTGGCATGCGTCCCCGCGGCACCATCTAGTCGCTCGGACTGACATGCTTCGACATGACGTGATGAAAGGAGCACTATTATGTTGCGCCTTGCATTGCTGTTTTTTATCATTAGCTTGCTCGCCGGCGTGTTCGGCTTTACGGGCATTGCCGGCGCGTCGGCGTCGATTGCGCAGATACTGTTTTTTGCATTTCTCGCCTTGTGCGTTCTGGCGCTAATTGCCGGGTTACTTCTCGGGCGGGCAATCCGGTAACTCTCGCTTAAGAACGTCTAATAAAATGGGGCCGGGGACTGCCGCAACTTGCCGCGGGGGATGGGAATATCCCCTTTGTCGTGGCCATTTTGTTTGATGTTCTAAGACACACAGCCGAGCTTTCTCAAACCGAATTCGCTTTGAATAACCGCGCATTTCATAGGTGCCGTCTCGGATATTTGCCCATCGACCGGCTCGTGGTAGACTGGGAACTGTTTCTGCCGCCTCTGCGGGCGTAGCTCAGTTGGTAGAGCGCTAGCTTCCCAAGGCAAACTGGCTCATCAGCCACAATAGCCAAAAACGCTATTCCATTCGGAAAAACACGGGCTTTTTTGCAATCGCCCGAATCGTCAACGATACGTGTACAAACAGGTGTATAAACGTGTTTGCGGGTGTCAGTGACACCCGGTTAAGTGCAACAGCTCGAGGACGGAAGAGACGATCATACAACCTGACCCGCAAACATTCCCAGGAGATATACCGCCCTTGTTATCCAACGGCGCCCCATCGCTTTTTTGAGGCCTTCGTATGCAATAGCGGCTTACCTCGGCTCTTCGCGGTAGTGAAGAAAGCAAACGGTAGTTTACCGGCTTAGGTCGGGCTGGTATCGCCTGTAGATCAGACGTCGGCGGATGCCGAATTGCTCTTTGTCCCAGGCCCGTGAGATGGGAAAATATGAGGTACTTCCTGCCCAGTCGGCGGGCCTGTCTATTGGCTCGATGCTCTTGCCGTCCAGGGTCGATGATTGCCCGCCGGGCGCTTGATTAAGCCTTCTCCTGGCCACGACTCTCGTGCCCCTGAGCTTCTAACGCCAGTTACTAATAACTGCCGAGACTACGACATGTTGGAATCAATGGCCCAGAACCCGTCGCGGGTACCCGACTGGCGATGGCTTCGCGCACAGGATATTGCCCATGGCGGTCCTCCTGCCACCGTGCGACGGGATGGCACAACCTCGACAACACTAATTCGTAAGGCGACGCAATTTTATAAGGCCTGGAAGCGATGCGACAGCGACGAGCGGCAAATGAAACTGGCCGAGCGGGCCCCGATCGTCTTCTGGGCTCATTACCTATATGCCCAACCAGACCATCCTTTGCGGTGGTCTGTGGAAGCGCGGATCCTCGCCGGCGAAACCGACCGGGAAATCGCCAGGCGCATCGGTTGTGGTGAAGAGATTATCCAGCTCTACGAAGCGTTGTTCTTCAATGTCCGGGAAAAACTGAACTGCACAGATTACATTTTCAATGTCGTGTTGAAGGATGCGGTCTTACGAGGTTTGCACGAGCGCGAGAAGGATTTGCTGTGGAAACTAATGGCTTATCTCGGCGGCAGCCATCTACTGGACGCCGTGATCAATCCGCTTGTGAATCCCCACTGGATCACTAATCCGGATGACATACCGGCCTTCCTCCAGGATGTTTCAATCAACGTGATTAAGAAAAAAGCAGCCATTGCTGCCCTCTGTGTCCCTATCAACAGCCAAACCTGTATGAAGCTGATCAAGGCCCTTGGCAAATTCGTAAAGATCGAACGCTCCATGGATAGTCAGGGTAAAATCAGCGACCAGATCACCAACGGTATTGGCGACATGCTCGACCGGTTGCCGTTTCGGGTGGGATCAATGAAAGCCGCCAAGGCCCAAGCGAGGCCGTTGTTGGAATACGACCAGGGAGCCGCCGAGTTACGCCAGGGTGGGTTCAAGTGCATGGCGGCTGGCTATTCGCTGCCCGGTGATAAGTTGTTCAAGCAATGCAAATTCCCAGAGCAGCTTACCCTGTAAGCTGCTCCTTATTGTTTTCAGCAAAATCGGCCGGCCAAAACGGGATGGGTTGTGGTGGCACTTCCAAATCTGTCCCGTCTTCATCACCCTTGCGCAGCGCCTCGACTACATCGTGCAATTTAAAACCGATATTAAATTCTAACCTAATCGGTCGGGCGACAAATCAACTGCGACATTTGTCTCCTTCCGCACTGAATAAAATTACTATCAAAACCGACGCGGCCCTCTGCTGCGAGTCCGGCAGCGCATGGAATGAAATTCAAGAGCGGCCGTGACTATACAAAAGGACTTTGCCACATTTCCATTGATGATGCCCTAAAGGTAGTTGAAAGTTGGCTGGCAGTTTCGGGTGGATCAGGGTTATTTAACCGGTCTTTCATTGCTCGGCAATGGAGTAATGTTTGTGGCCACAGGAAATTGGCGGGGTCGCCTATCTGCCTACCCATTCATTGTTAGCATCATAATTGAAACTGCGGACGTATCCGCATGACTGCCAGACGAGATCGAAAATTGAACGCATCAACGAAGCCGGCGTTTTTGGAAAATCTTCAATTACAACTTCGGGAATAAGTAAAGTATCACGATCTATCTGCCCCGTCCCAGCAGGAGACTGTCCAGCACTTGTATACATCCAAAATCCTTTCACGCCAAGAAACGAGAGCATGATTACAAATGGGGGTTGAATCTCCAGTTCGCGATAAATTTTCAGGTAGTCGCTCGTCGCTTTAATTAAATCCCGCTCATAAGCCACTGAGGGAATAAAGTTTTTGGCGTCGGGTGAGCCTGACAGGAGGCGTGTGTCGACTGCTTCGATCGCACCATTCCGAAACAATTGGACGTAGCCCTCACAAATCGCGCGGCGCGTGGGGTGTCCTTGAAAACGTGGTAAACCGGGTATGAAACGGGCATTTCTACATCTGTTTGGATGCCTAGCCGTGCTGCGGTTGCCATATCAATTCGAAATTGACATTCCAAGCATATTGACCGCCAGAAAGTCAACGGACGACAAACAATCCACCGCCGTCTCAACTACTACACGGCCTGCAGATCGATCCAAAAAGTAATGCAGCGGCTCTTAGGGCTGGTATCTTGCTGGCTGCCCACTAGCGACTATCGCTGCTTGAGCTTTTCAGCCAGTACGGTTTCATCCCCGTCGTTGACGACGGGGCTAGACCAGCTGTAATCAGGCCGGTACGGAAATTGGATACGTTCTAAAGCGGTAACAACATAGCGAATTTCATCCTGCCGATGTTCCGGAGCGAAGGCAAATATGCAAGGCGTTTCCGCCTCAAACGGTATTTTGGATGGTATTTTCGCAGAGATCAATTTAAGGTCTGGATTTCCGGGGAATACCTTCTTCAGCGTTGTAAGCACGGCATTCGGATCGGCTTGTTTAACCGGGTAAAGTACCAAAAACGGTGTGTCTTTATCGGATTTAGGTAACGTTTGGTGATCGAACCACCACCCTAAACCTGTCG